>ERZ1370068.1726-contig-11652_pt1 | contig 52889 bp, 67 predicted proteins | sample MGYA00561227_ERZ1370068 | MGnify/ENA primary metagenome ERZ1370068 (study PRJEB38410, sample SAMEA6850437) | metagenome | study: Metagenomic assessment of the ecological functions of the soil: analysis of the soil microbiota associated with the... | reverse complement strand
CCACCGGCCAGCCCGCCGGCGAAGGCTGGCATCGCCACCACCGGTCGTCGGCGCGCTCGCCGGTGACATCCGCCGCCGATCGCCGAGCGTCACCGCCCCGCACGACGGAGAAGGCGCAGCGCTGGCGCGCGCCCTCGAGCCTGTGCCTCTCGCCGCTCGGCGCGCTCGAGGCGGCAGGTGACGCGGCGGGTCGACGGCCGGATCGCTCGTGTCGTTCGTCGCCCCGGCGCTGGCCCGCGAGGCGATCGACGCGCTGGCCTCGCGCGCGACGACGCTGGCCGGACTGGCTCGGCCGCTGGCCGGTCGATCAGCTGACGATCCGCACGTCGCGCGTGGTCTGCGTCCTCACGCCGCTCGGCGCGCGCGGATGGCTGGCCCGCCTCGGTGCGCGGCGGAGGCCCGGTGGCCCTGGTCGAGCTGCTGTCTTCGCGGGCGCGGAGCGCGATCGCGATACACCGGGAGCGCGGATCCGCGCCCTGAAGTGCGCGGACGACGCGCTGTCTCGGCGCTGTCCTGCCCTCGGCCAGTGCCCCGTCGTGAGCGCCAACGGCAGCGTGGCCGCGTTGCGCCGCGCGCTCACGGCCTTCGGCGTCGATCGTCGCCCTCCACCGCGGCGCCCGAGGCGGGCGGCCTGAGCGTCTACGCGTTCGCCGCCGACTCGGATCGCACGCTGGTGGGCGTGGCCCGCATCGTCCACACCGCGCTCGTCGTCGGCCCACGACGACGACGCGCTGGTGGCGGATCCGAGTCGGTCGCGCCACGCCGCGCGGCCGCGAGCGCGCGATCGTGCGCCCGCTGCGCGGCATCGGGCGGCCCGGCGGTGCTGGCGGCCGCGCCGGGTGGCGCTGCCGAGGACGCGCGCATCGGGCGGCCCCTGGCAAGGCCGCCGCGCTGCTGGAGGCGAAGTGACATGTCGATCATCAACTACGCGGCCCGCGGTCATCAGCTTCAAGGTCGTCTACTACGGCCCGGGGCTGTGCGCAAGACGGCGAACCTCCAGAACATCCAATTCAGTGCCTGCCCGACGGCAACGGCAAGGGCAAGATGATCTCGCTCGCCACCGGCAGACCGACCGCACGCTGTTCTTCGACTTCCTGCCGGTGTCCGCGCTCGGCGTGCGCGGCTTCACCACGCGCTTTCAGCTCTACACCGTGCCGGGCCAGACGCACTACAACATGACCCGCAAGCTCGTGCTGCGCGGGGTGGATCGGGCGGTCTTCGTGGCCGACTCGCAGTGGGACCGGCTGCGCGACAACGTCGAGAGCTTTCCGCAACCTCGACGAGAACCTCAAGGGAGTGCAGGCCTCAACCTGGCCAACGAGCCCCGCTGGTGCTGCAGCGCGGTGTTCAACAAGCGGGACCTCGACCGGATCGCTCCGGTCGACTACCTGGAGTTTCTCCTCAACCGCGGCGAGCGGCGTGTTCCCACGTTCGAGGCCGTCGCCGTCGGCGGGACCGGCGCGCTCGACACTCTCCAACACGGTGTCGCGCCCGGTACTCGCCAAAGAGTTCGGTCCAGAGTACGGGAGGCAGGCGCGTGAGAGTCCACGACATCGTGATCCACGAGGCCGACGCAGCCCGCATCGACGCGGTCCTCGGGCGGTTCCTCGCCGACTCCGGCTGCGCCCGCGGCATTGCTGATCGACCGCAGCGGCCAACCCCCGGCCGAGACCTGGCGGCACGCGAACGCTGGACACCGGCTCGATCGGGCGCTGGCGGCGCGCGCGTTCAGCGCGACGGGCGGCGCTGGCCCGGCTGGCTGGGCGAGAGCGAGTTGTTCTCGCGGTGCCGTTCCACCAGGAGGGCGTGCGCGAGAGCATGCACGTCTCCGACGGCGGACGGACGATGCACCATCCCGCTGGCGATCTTTGACGAACGCAGAGCGACGGTGGGCATGGTCCGCTTGTTCGTGCCCGCGAGGCCAGCACGTCCATCGGCGGCATCCTCGAGGAGACGCGCAAGCGGCGCTTCGAAGCGGGGGGGGCGCTGGCCGCGCCCCTGACCGCCGAGGAGATGCGGCGCGCGAAGCGACCATCGCTCCGCCGGAGCCGCCGCCGTCGCCCGAGGAGGAGCTACGCGAGCTCTGGGCCACCGCCCGCGTCTTCGAGAGCGTGGTGGAGGCCAACGCGAGGCCGACGTGCCGCCGCTCGAGAGCCTGCGCCAGGTCTACGCGCGCCTGCGCGACCAGGCCATGGCCTCAGGCTGGTCGCTCGAGCGGTTGTCGAGCGGCCACCGGCGAGCCGCCGCTGCCGGCTCCGGCAGCGCCCGTGCCGTCGCCGCCACCGCCAGCCACCTTCCGCCCCCGCCGCAACGCAGCACGGGTCGTCGCGGCGCCTGGCCGTCAGCGCCGGCGCCGCCCCGAGCGCCCGCGCCCTCACCGCCACCAGCCGCCAGCCGCCTCGCCCGGCGGCGCCGCCGCGACCGGCGGCTTCGCCCGCCGCCGCGGGCCCGCCCCGCAGCCCGCGCCGCAACCGGCAGCGGCCGCGGCCTCCGCGGCGCGGCACGATGTCGTCGCCGGCCGACCCGCCGGAGATGTGCCGCCGCGGACGCCCGCGCCGAGCACGCGCCCGGTGGCCGGCTCCCGACAGGCGCGCCGGCGCGGGACGCGGCTGGAGCGAGCTGCTGGCGGCCGAGGGCTTCATCTCGCAAGCAGCAGCTCCAGGACGCCCCGCGCGAGCACCGGCGCTCGAAGGAGCGGCTGGGCAGCGTAAGCTCGGTCCAAGAAGGGACTCTCGTCAGCGAAGCACCAGCGCTACGCTCGAGATCCTGTCCGTAAGGAGGCACGAGCCTGCCGAATCGGTGACCATCAGGGGACACACGCCATCGACCCCGCTGACCCCTGGCGATGGTCCCGCAGCACATCGCGCGCAAGTACGACGTCCTGCCGCTGGGGCGGGTGGGCAACGGCCTCACCGCTGGCCATGGCCGGACCCCACCAACCTCGTGGCCATGGACGAGATCGCCGCCATGACGCGCCTCGGAGCGTCCTGCCCGTCGATCGCCTCAGGCCAGGCCATCCGCGCCGCGATCGAGCGCTACTACCATGCGCGCAGAGCGCGCCGATGGCGGACGTCCTGGCCGAGCTCGCCAACGACACCACCAGCTTCGAGGTCGTCGGCGAGCGACGAGCAGCTCGGCGGTGGGCGACGTCTTCGAGCCTCAAGGAATCGGCCGACGAGGCGCCGGTGGTCCGGCTCGTGAACATGATCCTGGCCGACGCCATCCGGCGCGGGCGCCTCCGACATCCACCTGGGAGCCGTACGAGAAGGTCTTCCGCGTCCGGTTCCGCATCGACGGCGTGCTGCACGAGATCATGGACGCCGCCCAAGCGCCTCGAGGCGGCGATCATCTCGCGCGCTCAAGATCATGGCCAGCCTGGACATCGCCGAGCGCCGCGCTGCCCCAGGACGGCCGCATCAAGCTGCGCTGCGGCCAGCGCGAGATCGACTTCCGCGTCTCGACGCTGCCCGACCATCTTCGGCGAGAAGGCCGTGCATCCGGATCCTCGACAAGGAGGCGCTCAGCTCGACCTGCGCGCAGCTCGGCTTCGACCCGTGGAGCCTGGAGCAGTTCAGCCAAGGCGATCCACCAGCCCCTACGGCATGGTGCTGATCACCGGCCCGACCGGCTCGGGCAAGACGACCACGCTCTACTCGGCCATCCACACGATCAACACGCCCGACACAACATCATGACCGCCGAGGACCCGGTCGAGTACAACCTGCGCGGCGTCAACCAGGTGCAGGTCAACGACGGCATCGGGCTGCACCTTCGCGCGCGGTGCTGCGCGCCTTCCTGCGCCAGGACCCCGACGTGATCCTGGTCGGCGAGATCCGCGACCTCGAGACGGCGCAGATCGCGCATCCAGCGCCGCGCTCACCGGCCACCTCGTGCTCTCCACGCTGCACACCAACGACTGCCCGTCGACGGTGGCGCGGCTCGTCGACATGGGCGTGCCGCCGTTCCTGCTGTCCCTCGGCGCTGGTGCTGATCCTGGCCCAGCGTCTCCGGCCGCCGGATCTGCACCGAGCTGCAAGGAGCCGTTCGACGCCCACGAGGAACGACCTGGTGCCCTACGGCCACGTCGCCCCAGGGGCTCGGCACGATCACGCTTCTATCAAGGGCCAGCGGCTGCCAGACGTGCAACTTCACGGGGATGAAGGGCCGCGTCGCGATCTACGAGGTGATGCCGATCATCCGACGAGCTGCGCGAGCTGGTGCTCAGGGACGCCTCCACCGGCGGAGATCCGCGACGCTGGCCCAGAGCCAGGGGATGAAGACGCTGCGCCAGTCCGCGCCTGCAGAAGGTGCTGGAGGGCGGCGACCACCACTCAGGAAGTTCTTCGCGTGACGCTCGCGTGAGCTGGCGGTGACCGCGGTGCTCAGACGGTTGCTGCATCCGGGAGGGACGACGCCGAAGCCCGGACGGACTTCTTCGGGCAGGCGGACCGCTTGCGTCGCGAGGGGCGCTACGCCGAGGCGGCCAGCCTGGTGGCCTCGGGGCTGGCGCTGGACCCCAGCAGCGTCACCGGCCACCTGCTCGCCGCGTACCTGCAGTCGGCGCAGCGCACGATCGAGCCGCGCCGAACGCGCGAATTCCGCTGGGTGCTGGGCGCGATCCCGCCCATCCCGCGCGCGCTCCTCGGCCTGGCCCGCATCGCGCTGGAAGAGGGCGACGTCGTCGGGTGTCGCGAGTGCCTGTCCAGCGCGCTGCGCGCCTATCCGGATTTCCCGGAGGCGCGCGCCGTGCTCGATGCGATCACCGCCCCCGACGCGAGGTGCGGCGCCCACCGCGGCGCCGCCGCGCCTGGAGCGGCTGCGGCTGCCCGGCGCCGCGCGCCGCGCTGGTCGTCGTGGACACGCAGGGGCGCGCGCTCGTCGAGCCGGCCCGCGGTCGAGGGAGCGCCGGGCCGCGTCTGGCCCGCGTGGCCAGGCTCGCCGGGGCCGCGCTGCGGCGCGCGCGGGCTTCGGTCCGCTCCGCCGCGCCATCCTCGACGACCATGAGCAGACGGATTTCATCCGTGCCGACGGCGCGCTCACGCTGGCGCTGGCGCTGCCCCGCACGACCCCATCCCCCAGGGGCTGCTCGAAGTGAATCGCCTCTGGGGCGCCGTCCAGCACGAGCTGGCGGTCACCCGCGACGAGGAAGCCTGTCCACCGCCCACAGCATCAGGGAGAGTGTCATGAGCCGATTGAGGCTGGCGCTCGATCTGGAAGGAACGTCGCGTGGCCGCCAGGTCCGCGACATCGTGGAAGGCCTCGGGCGCCTGCACTGGGTGCGCGGTGCGCTGGTCGTCTCGCCGGACGGCTTCGTCATCGCCGCCGAGGTTCCGCCCGCGCTGGCCGTCGAGCCGCTGGCCGCGCCGGCGGCGACACTCGGGCGCGACCTCGAGGTCGGGGCCAGCCGGCTCGGCCACGGCGCGTTTCAGACCGCGCTGTTCTCGGCCGACGACGGCACGAGTGCTCCTGGCCGCGAGCCGCATCGGGTTCGTCGTGGCGCTGGCCGAGCCGCAAGCGAATCTGCAGTCGGTTCGTTCGGCGCTCAGCGAGGCGGTGACCCTCATCGAGGCGGCCTGGGCGCCGGGCGAAGCTTCGGCTCCGATCTGGTTTTATGGGGGCCCCGATGCTGGCCCCCATACCCCGGCGTTCAGAGCGCCCCGGCGAAGCCGTGTCGCGCTCCTCTGGCAAAGCGCGCGTGGCTTAGGGGCCCCGACATGGCCCCCATCCCTCCAGCGCTCGGGACGCCGCCGGCATAGCCGTGGCGCGCCGCGAGAGCGCCTTCCGCGCGAAAGGACGTCAGAGCTCGGGTGGCGGCGGCGGCAGCGTCGAGAGATGGCGCGGGCGGCGGCGATCGGGTCGGGCGCGGCGGTGATGGGGCGACCGACCACGCAGGTAGTCGGCGCCAGCCCGCACCGCCGCGGCGGGCGTTGGCGGTCCGGGCCTGGTCATCGTCGTGCTCGGCGGGACGGATGCCCAGGCGTCACGATCACCACCGACGTCCGAGCGCGCCGCGCAGCACGTCCGATCTCCTGCGGGAGGCGACACATCCGTCGAGCCCCGCCTCGCGCGCCCGCTCGGCGAGGCGGAGCACGTTGCGCCTCGACCGTTCCCGCCACCCCCACCTCGGTCTCGAGGGCCCGGCGGTCCAGGCTGGTGAGCACCGTGACGCCGAGGCAGAGCGGGCGCGCGCACGCTGAAGTCGCGCGGCCGCCTTGCGCCGCGGCCTCGGCCGCCGCGCGCATCATGGCCGCGCGCCGCCGCTGGCGTGGACGTTCAGCATGAAGACGCCCAGGCCGCGTCGCCTCCCGGACCGCGCCCGTCACCGTGTTCGGGATGTCGTGGAACTTTAGATCCAGGAACACGCGGTAGCCGCGCTGGTGAGGCGTGCCTCGATGGCCGACCGGCCCCGCCGCGGTGAAGAGCTGCGAGCCGATCTTGCAGCCGCTCGACCGCGCCCTGCAGCCGCTCGAGCAGCCCGTCGCGCCTCGGCCAGCGAGGCTCGACGTCGAGGGCGACGAGCAGCCGATCCTGCACGGCCGCCGCGTTGCTCCGGCATCGGCGTGGTACTCCTGCAGGCTGCGCACCTGCTGTTCGCCCTTGAGCAGCGCCTCGATCGCGCCGACTGGCGGCCTGGGCCCCGTCCAGGGTGAGGTAGTAGGGGATGTTCTGGGTGATCGCGGTGCGGCGGATCGATGTACGAGTCCACGCGGGCGCGGCCGTCCTCCGGCGTGTTGAACACCAGCTGACGATGTCGCCCGCGCTTCATGAGGTCGAGGACGTTGGGTCGGTGACCGTCGCCGACCTTGTGCGATGATCTCCACCGACCATGCCCGTGCCGCTCGAGGACCCGGGCGGTGCCGGCGGTGGCCACCAGCGTGAAGCCGATGCTCCACCAGCCGGCTTGGCCAGCGGCATCAGTCGTCGCGCTTGTCGCGCGTTCTTGACCGGACACGAAGACCTTGCCCGAGGTGGGCATGCGTGGAGCCCGCGGCGAGCTGCGACTTGAGATAGGCCTTGCGGAAGTCGTAGGTCGATGCCCATCACCTCGCCGGTCGACTTCATCTCCGGCCCCAGCACCACGTCCACCCCGGGAACTTGATGAAGGGGAACACCGCCTCCTTGACGGCGATGTGGCGCAGCTCGCGCGCCTCCACGTCGGCCAGCGTCGGCGATGCGAGTGGCCCAGCATGGCGCGGGTGGCGATCTTGGCCAGCGGCACGCCGATGGCCTTGGAGACGAAGCGGCACCGTGCGGGAGGCGCGCGGGTTGACCTCGATGCACGTACACGACGTCGTGGCGGATCGCGAACTGCACGTTGATGAGCCCGACCACGCCGAGGGCCCGGGCCAGCGCCTTGGTCTGCGCGCGCAGGGCGTAGACCTGATCGTCGCCGAGCGAGTAGGGCGGCAGCGCGCAGGCGGCGTCGCCCGAGTGGATGCCCGCCTTCTCGATGTGCTCCATCACGCCGCCGACCACCACGCGCGTCGCCGTCGGCCACACGGCGTCGACGTCGATCTCGATCGCGTCCTCCGAGGAACTTGTCGATGAGGATCGGATGCTCGGGGCGACGCTGCACCGCCTCGCGTCATGTACGCGCACGAGGTCCTGGTCGTCGTGGACGATCTGCATGGCCCGGCCGCCCAGCACGTACGAGGGGCGCACGAGCACCGGGTAGCCGATGGCCCCGGCGATGGTCTGCGCCTCGGCCAGCGAGCGCGCGGTGGCGCCGGCGGCCTGGCGCAGGCCCGAGCTCGTCGATGAGGCGCGTTGAAGCGCTGGCGGTCCTCGGCGCGATCGATGGCGTCGGGCGACGTGCCGAGGATGGGCACGCCGGCGTCGCTGCAGCGGCACCGCCAGCTTGAGCGGCGTCTGCCCGCCGAACTGCACGATCACGCCGAGCGGCTGCTCCTTCGTCCACGATGTTGAGGACGTCTTCGAGGGTCAGCGGCTCGAAGTACAGGCGATCCGACGTGTCGTAGTCGGTGGAGACCGTCTCGGGGTTGCAGTTGACCATGATCGCCTCCACGCCCAGCTCGCGCAGGGCGAAGGCGGCGTGCACGCAGCAGTAGTCGAACTCGATGCCCTGGCCGATGCGGTTGGGGCCGGAGCCGAGGATGATGACCTTCTGCCGCGGTCGTCGGCGGGCGCCTCGTCCTCCTCCTCGTACGTCGAGTAGAGGTACGGCGTGTGGGCCTCGAACTCGGCGCGCGCAGGTGTCCACCGTCTTGAAGGTGGCGCGTGATGCCCTGGCGCCAGCCGGAGCGCGCCGGATCTCCAGCCTCGGCGCGGCCGGTCAGCGTGGCGATGCGCCGGTCGGCGAAGCCCATCTGCTTGGCGCCGGCGCAGGATGGCGGCGTCGGTGAGGCGCGTCGCGCGCGATCTCGCGCCTCGAACGCCACGACCTCGCGGATGTTCTCCGAGGAACCACGGATCGATCCGGCGTCAGCTCGTGGATGCTCGTCGGTGCGTGAGCCCGCGCCCGGTAGGCGTCGCCGATGGCGAACAGCCGGTCGGGGTTCGGCACGCGGATGCAGCTGGCGCAGCTCGTCGGCGCTCGACCGGCCGATCGAGCGTGAGGCCCCAGCGGTCCTGCTCGAGCGAGCGGACGGCCTTCTGGAGCGCCTCCTTGAACGTCCGCCCGATGGCCATGACCTCGCCGACCGACTTCATCTGGGTGGTGAGCGTCGGGTCCGCCTCGGGAACTTCTCGAAGGCCCAGCGCGGGATCTTGACCACGCAGTAGTCGAGCACCGGCTCGAAGCAGGCCGGCGTCTCGCGGGTGATGTCGTTGCGGATCTCGTCCAGGCGTGTAGCCGACGGCCAGCTTGGCGGCGATCTTGGCGATGGGGAACCCGGTGGCCTTGGAGGCCAGCGCGGAGGAGCGCGCTGACCCGCGGGTTCATCTCGATGACGACCAGCCGGCCGTCGTCGGGATTGACCGCGAACTGGATGTTGGAGCCGCCGGTCTCCACGCCGATCTCGCGGATGATGGCGACGGCGGCGTCGCGCATCAGCTGGTATTCCTTGTCGGTCAGCGTCTGGGCCGGGGCGACCGTGATCGAGTCGCCGGTGTGCACGCCCATCGGGTCGACGTTCTCGATCGAGCAGATGATGACGACGTTGTCGGCGAGGTCGCGCATCACCTCCAGCTCGAACTCCTTCCAGCCGATCACCGACTCCTCGACGAGCACGCTGCCCACCGGCGACGTCTGCAGGCCCCAGCGCACCGCGCCCTCCAGCTCCTCGGGGTTGTAGGCGATCGAGCCGCCGGTGCCGCCCAGCGTGAAGGAGGGCCGGATGATCAGCCGGATAGCCGGTGCGGCCGACGATCGCCTCGCGCCTCGTCCAGCGTGCGCGCCAGTGCCCGACGCGGGCAGGCCAGGCCGATGCGCTCCGATGGCCTGCTTGAACGAGCTTGCGGTCCTCGGCGGTGCTTGATCGCCGCGATCTTGGCCCCGATGAGCTCCACGCCGAAGCGGTCGAGCGTGCCGTCCTCGTGCAGCGCCACGGCCAGGTTCGAGCGCGGTCTGGCCGCCGAGCGTCGGCAGCAGCGCGTCCGGGCGCTCGCGCTCGATGATCTTGGCCACGAACTCCGGCGTGAGCGGCTCGATGTAGGTGCGCGTCGGCCATCTCGGGGTCGGTCATGATGGTCGCCGGGTTGGAGTTGACCAGGACGACCTCGAACCCTCCTCGCGCGAGCGCCTTGCACCCCTGCGTGCCCGAGTAGTCGAACTCGCACGCCTGCCCGATGACGATCGGGCCCGAGCCGATGATCAGGATCTTCCGGAGATCGGTCCGCTTCGGCATGCGGCGCGCTTACTCCTCCGACCAGGCCGTAGACGATCGACGTCTCCGGCGCGGCTTCCTCGCGGCTTGTACAGCACGTCGTCGAGCCGGCCGCCGCCGACCCACACCACCTCGACCGTCGCCCCAGAGCTGCTCGCCGAGCACGCTCATGCGCTCGCTCGACCGCGCTCGCGGATCGCGTGCGCCTCCAGCGAGGCCTCGCTCTGCGTCGTGAACGACGTCCAGCTCGGGCTTCTGCGCCGAGCCCTTCCGATCTTCCGGTACGAGATCAGATACTTCGGCATGACGGCGGATCTAGCCTCCCTCTCTCAGGCGCCGCCGCGCGCGCCATGAGGTCGGTGAACCGCTGGAAGAGATAGTTCGCGTCGTGCGGACCCGGGGATGCCTCCGGGTGGTACTGCACGCAGAACACCGGCAGCTCGCGATGCCGCAGCCCCTCGCACGTGCCGTCGTTGAGGTTGACGTGGCTCGGCTCCCAGCCGGCGCGCCGCCACCGACGTCGGGTCGACGGCGAAGCTGTGGTTCTGCGAGGTGATCTCCACGCGCCCGGTGGCGAGGTCGCGCACCGGGTGGTTGGCGCCGTGGTGACCGAACGGCAGCTTGTAGGTGCGGCCGCCCGCGGCCAGGCCCAGGATCTGATGGCCGAGGCAGATGCCGAAGATCGGCACGCGGCCCGATGAGGGCGCGCACCGACGCGACCAGGTACGGCACGCCCTCGGGATCGCCCGGCCCGTTGGAGAGAAAGACGCCGTCGGGCTTGTCGCTCGAGCACGGCCTCGGCGCGGAGCGCTGCGGCGGGCACCACCGGTCACCTCGCAGCCGGCCGACCGCGAGCTGGCGCAGGATGTTGCAGCTTGATGCCCGCGTCGTAGGCCACCACCTTGAACCGCGGCCGCCGGCGGAGTGACGTAGCCGCGCCCGAGGCTCCCACTCGCCCTCGGTCCAGGTGTACGGCCGGTCGACGCGTGACCTCGGCCACCAGATCGCGGCCGGCCAGCCCGGGCAGCGCGCGGGCGCTGCGTCGCGCAGGCGCTCGACGTCGAGATCGGCCGAGGACGACGATGCCCGTCCTGCGCGCCGTGGTCGCGCAGGTGGCGCGTGAGGGCGCGCGTGTCGATGCCCTGGAGTGCCGACGATCCCGTGGGTGCGCAGATACGCGTCGAGGCTCACGCGCCCGCGCCACGATCGACGGGCAGACGGAGGCCTCCTTGACGATGAAGCCGTTCACCCACGGCCGGCGGGATTCGACGTCCTCGTCGTTCAGCCCGTAGTTGCCGATCAGCGGATAGGTCATGCGTCACGATCTGGCCTCGATACGACGGGTCGGTGAGGACCTCCTGATAGCCCGACATGGCCGTATTGAAGATGACCTCGCCGCGGTTTCGCCCATCGCGCCCAGCGGCTGGCCGCGGAACGCGCGGCCGTCGCGCAGCACCAGCACCGGCTTCGCTTCACTGCCATACGATCCGACCGCCCACGATCGTCTTCCACGGCCGCCCCGTGATCGCCCAGCCGCCGAAGGGCGAGTTCCGGCTCTTCGACTGAAACCGCGCCGGGTCGACCGTCCACTCCGGCCTCGAGATCGAGAATCGTCACGTCCGCCGGCGCGCCCGCCGCCAGGCTGCCGCCCGGCAGCCCGAGCAGGCGCGCCGGGTCCGGCTGAGCCGCGCGCACCAGCGTCGCCAGCGGCAGCGCGCCCGGCTCGACCAGCCGGTCCAGCAACGGACCAACCGCGGTCTCCGAGCCCGACGATCCCGAAGGCCGCCAGGTCGTACTCGCCCTCCTTCTCGCTGGCCGCGTGCGGCGCGTGATCGGTGGCGATGCAGTCGATCGTGCCGTCGATCAGCGCCTCCAGCAACGACCTCGACGTCGCGCTTGGTCCGCAGCGGGGGATTCATCTTGGTGTTGCTGTCGAATCCCGCGCACGGCTTCTTCCGGTGAGCAGCAGGTGGTGCGGCGTCACCTCGGCGGTGACCCGGACCCCGCGCGCCTTGGCGTCGCGCACCAGGCGCACCGCCCCGGCTGTCGACAGGTGCGCGATGTGCACGTGGGCGCCGGTCAGCTCGGCCAGCAGGATGTCGCGCGCCACCATGACGTCCTCGGCCGCCGCCGGCGCGCCGGGATGCCGAGTCTCGGTGGACACGACGCCCTCGTTCATGGACGTGCCGTGCGAGAGGTCGTCGTCCTCGGCGTGGCTGATCACCGGCGCGCCGAAGGGCAGCGTGTACTCCATGGCCCGCCGGTAGAGCGCGGCGTTCATCACGCAGCGGCCGTCGTCGGAGAAGGCCACGCAGCCGGCCTCGGCCAGCTCCGCCAGCTCGGCCAGCTCCTCGCCCCCGAGGCCTCGCGTGACCGCGCCGATCGGGTAGACGCGCACGACGCCCTCGGTCGCCGCCTTGGCCAGGATGTAGTCGGTGATCGAGCGGTTGTCGTTCACCGGCTGGGTGTTGGCCATGCAGCAGACGGCGGTGAAGCCGCCGGCGGCGGCCGCCCGCGTGCCGGTCGCCACCGTCTCCTTGTATTCGAGCCCGGGCTCGCGCAGGTGGACGTGCATGTCGATGAAGCCCGGGCAGACGACCTTGCCGGTGGCGTCGAGGACGGTCGCGCCTCCGGCGGCAGGCGTCAACCCGCGGCCGATCCGCTGGATCCGGTCGCCGTCGATCAGCACGTCCTGCACGGCGTCCACCGAGTTGGCGGGATCGACGACGCGGCCGTTCTGGATCAGCAGGCTCATGCCGCCCCCCGCCCTTGTTGCCGGCCAGGAGGAAGAGCACCCCCATGCGCACCGCGACGCCCTTGGCCACCTGGTCGAGGATCACCGAGAAGGGACCGTCGGCGACCTCGGGCGAGAGCTCGACGCCGCGGTTCACCGGGCCGGGGTGCATGATCAGCACGTCGGGCCGCGCGTGGGCGCGGAGCTTGTCGAGCGTCAGCCCCCAGTAGCGCGAGTATTCACGCAGCGAGGGATGAGCCCGGCGGTCATGCGCTCCTGCTGCAGGCGCAGCATCATGACCACGTCCACGTCGCGGATCGCGTCCTCCAGGCGGTAGGACACCTTCACGCCCAGCTCCTGCACGAAGGGCGGGATCAGCGTGGGCGGCCCGGCCACCGTCACCGTCATGCCGAGCTTGCGCATGGCGTGGATGTTGGAGCGGGCCACGCGGCTGTGGGCGATGTCGCCCACGATCGCGACGCTGACAGCCCTTCGAAGTGGCCCTTGTGCTCGCGGATCGTCAGCAGATCGAGGAGCGCCTGGGTCGGATGCTCGTGCGCGCCGTCGCCGGCGTTGACGACGCCGCACGTGAGCTCCGGGCGAGGATCGCGGCGGCGCCGGCCGAGGAATGTCGCACGACGACGACGTCCGGGCTCATGGCCGCGATGTTCTTGGCCGTGTCGATGAAGCTTCGCCCTTGGCCGCGCTGGAGCCGCTGGCGGAGAAATTGATCGACGTCGGCGGACAGCCACTTGCCGGCGATCTCGAACGAGGTGCGGGTGCGCGTGGAGTTCTCGTAGAAGAGGTTGACGATGGTCTTGCCGCGCAGCGCCGGGACCTTCTTGATCTCCCGGCCGGCGATCTCCCGCAGCGAGGCCGCCGTGTCCACCAGCAACACGATCTCGGCCGGGTCCAGCTCGCGCATCGTCACGAGGTCCTTCCGGGTCCAGCCCATGTCAGGCCTCCTCCGGTTCTTCGATCACGACCCGGTCCTCGCCGTCGTGCTCTCGCAGGCGCACCGCGACGGTCTCGCGGCTTGGATGTCGGCAGGTTCTTGCCGATGTAGTCGGGGCGGATGGGCAGCTCGCGGTGCCCACGATCGACGAGGATCGCCGAGCTGGATCATCTTGGGACGTCCGAGATCGATCAGGGCGTCGAGCGCGGCCCGGATCGTCCGCCCGGTGAACAGCACGTCGTCGACCAGGACCACCGTCTTGTTCTTGATCGAGAACGGGATGTCGGTGCCGCGGATCACCGGGCGCCGCGCATGTCGAGGTCGTCGCGGTAGAGCGTGATGTCCAGCGTGCCCACCGGCAGCGTGGTCGCCGTCGATGCGCGGCGATCTTGGCGGTGAGCCGCTGGGCCAGGGTCACGCCGCGCGTGCGGAGGCCGACGAAGCGCCAGATCCTTGGCGCCGCCGTTGCGTTCGAGGATCTCGTGGGCGATGCGGGTGAGGGCGCGGTCGAGGGCGGTCTCGTCGAGCACCTGCGCTTTTTCGCGCAGGCGGGGTGGTCGGGTGCTCACTGTCTCCCCTTCCGAGCCTCTCTGGGCCCAGTTAAAGGAAAGGATCGATGCAACGCGTTTTACTCTACCGGGCGCCGTCACGTGTCGCCGCGTGCGAGCAGCGCAGGAGCGATGATGTTCACCGGCTTGGTGATGGGCGTCGAAGCCCGCGTCGAGCGCCTGGCGCACGTCCTCGGCCTGGCCGTAGCCGGTGCAGCGCGATGAGCCGCACGCCGGCCAGCGCGGGGCAGCTCGCAGGCGGCGCGCCACCTCCATCCCGTCGATGTCGGGCAGCCCGATGTCGCGGGCACGGGCGGCCCGTCCGACCCGCGGAGGTGGCGCGCCAGATCGGCGCCGAGCCACACCACCGACGCCGCCATCAGCGCGACCCCGATCCCGAACACCGCGACGCCGATCGGACGGGCCTGATTGCGCAGCGACAGCTCGGAGAGGATCCAGTTCCAGTCGTGGATCAGCCCCTCGGCCAGCAGCGGCAGCGCCATGTCGCGCCCGTCGGCCACGTAGATCGCCACGTCCGTCACGCTCTCGCCGACCCAGAACAGCATCACCGCAGCGGCCGCGGGCTGCCGGTGCCAGAGCGAAGTAGCCGGCGCAGATCGCCGGGATCAGCACCTGGTTGAGCGAGCCGCCGAGGATGCCGAGGAAGCGGCCGAAGACGCCGAAGATGACGTGGCCGGCCTCGTGAAACACGAGATCGACGAGATGCACGAAGGCCAGCAGGCCGCCGTCGGCGGGCGTGAGCCCACGCGCCAGCACCATCGCGCCGAGGATCAGGAGCGACGAGCAGGCCGGTCGGCCCGGGCGAGGACGGCGCCGCTCACGCCGGCCGCCACCGCTCGATCACGTCGTGGCGGGCTTCGATCGGTGATGCGTCCGCGCCTTGATGACCAGAATGCGCGGCGCCATGCGTGGCGATGGCGTCCTCCGCTGCGCAGGCAGTCCCACACCACCAGGTCCGCCCGGCAGCCCGGCGTCAGGCCGTAGTCCGCTCGCCGCAGCAGGCGGGCGGGGTGGACGGTGATCGTGTCCAGCAGGGCGCGCAGGTCGGCCGGCGTCCCCATGTGCGCGGCCACCGTGGCCAGGAACGCCATGTGGGCGAGGTCGGCGGTGCCCACCGGCGTGAACGGGTTGCGGATGTTGTTGGAGGCCGAGCGCGACGGGCACGCCGGCCGCCAGCAGCCGGCGCACCGGCGTGAGCCCGCGCCGCACGTTCATCTCGTCCTGCCGCCCCATCAGATAGCAGATCGGCGGCGGGGAGACAGATGACGCCGAGCCCGGCGCCCACGATCTCCGCGATGATCTCGTCCTGCCGGAACCCGGCACCGCCGCCAGCTCGGTGAGGTGGCCCACCGTCACCCGTCCCCGCCAGCCCGCCCGCACCGGTGTGGGCGGCGATGTCGCGCACGTGCAGGTGGTCGGGCTCGTCGGCGAAGTCCGCGTGGAAGTCGGCGTCCACGCCGAAGGCGGTGGCGAGCGCGAACACGATGCGGATGTGCTCGGGGCCGTCGCTGTCGTTGTACGGGCAGCCGCCGACCAGGTCGGCGCCCATCTGAAGCGCCCGCCGCAGGAGACCCTCGGTGCCGGGCGCCCTGACGATGCCCTCCTGGGCGAAGGCGCAGATCTGGCAGATCCGAGCGCCGGCGCGTACTCGTCGCGCAGCGGCAGGATCGCCTCCATGCCCGCGCCGAGCCCGACGATGGGATCCACCTCGACGTGGGTGCGCATCGCGCGTCGTTCCCGCCCGCACGGCGAGGTCGAGCACCCGGCGGGCGCGGGCGCGGATGTCGTCCACCGTGAACGCCTGCTTGGCCTTGGCGGTCGAGCGCCAGCGCCTCGGCCAGCGTCCCGGCGGTCGCGCGAGACGCGGTCGTCGAGCAGCGCCTTGTCGAGGTGGATGTGCGCTTCGACCAGGCCCGGCGTCAGCAGGCGCCGCCGAGGTCGAGGCTCTCGCGGGCCGCGCGCGCCACGGCCCGACTCCGACGATCACGCCGCCGTCGATCGCGACGTTCACCACCTCATCGCGGTCCGGCAACCGCACGCCGCGCAGCAGGAGATCGACGGCGTCGCCGCTCACACGCACCTCCGACGCCGGCACTCTATCACCCGGTGGACTGGGACGCGCACACGGGCACTCTGAGGTCGCTGGACGATGACCCTCCCCTCTGGCCGGCTACCGCGTGCTCGAGCTCGCCCACCTCATCGCCGGGCCCGTGTGCGGCATGTACCTGGCCGACATGGGCGCCGACGTCGTCAAGATCGAGCAGCCCAGCCGGCGGGATGCTTCGCGGACGACCTACGGCACGCACTACGGCGGCGAGAGCGCCGTGCTCGTCACCGTCAACCGCAACAAGCGCAGCGCGGCGATCGACCTGGCCCGACCCGAGGGCGCGCGGCCTTCGAGCGGCTGGTCACGCGCGCCGACGTCGTGATCGAGGCCTATCGCGGCGGCGTGGCCGAGCGGCTCGGGATCGACTGGGCGCGGCTGGCGCCGCTGAATCCCCGGCTCGTCTATTGCTCGCTGTCCGCCGTTCGGCCCCGACGGGCCGTGGCGCGAGAAGCCCGGCGTGGACATGCTCGTGCAGGCGATGGGGGCGTCATGGCCGTGACCGGCGACGCCGACGGGCCGCCCGCGCTCTGTGGCGCGCCGGTGCTCGACACGATCGGCAGCCTCATGGCCGGGCAGGGCATCCTCACCGCGCTGCTGCATCGCGAGCGCACCGGCGAGGGCCAGCGCGTGGACGTCTCGCTTCTCAACGGCACGCTTGCTCGCGCACGCGGCCCGCCTCTCGGTAGTTCCTCGCCACCGGCGAGGAGCCGGGCCGCTGTGGGCAGCGGCCACCCCCACCTCGTGCCGTTCCAGGCGCTCGCAGGCCCGCGACGGCTGGGTCTATGTGGCGGTGGGTGGATCGGCTGTGGACGCCGTTCTGCGAGGCGATCGGGCGTCCGGACCTGGCCGGCGATCCGCGATTCGCCACGCGCGCCGACCGTCTCGGTCGCCGCGCCGAGCTGACCGCGCTGCTCGCCGACGTCTTCCGGGCGCACACCGTCGCCGAGTGGATGGTGCGCCTGGAGGCGCGCGACGTGCTCTGCGCGCCGGTGAACCGCTACGCCGATCTGCCGTCGGATCCCCAGGTGATGGCCAGCGGCATGCTGGTCGAGCAAGAGCACCCGCGGGCCGGACGGCTGCGCACGCTGGACACGCCCATCCGATCTCAACCGGACGCCCGGGGGATCCGCACCCCGGCGCCCGCGCTGGGCGAGCACACCGAGACGGTGCCTGACCGAGGCTGGTCTCGGCCCCGCCGAGGTCGCCCGCCTGCGGACCGCTCGGGCGTCATCCTGTGAACGCGCGGCGGTCTGATCGGTGTGCGGTTCTGACACACGTCGCGTCATCTGGTCACGTCGGCGATCGCTCTGACGCGGGACGAAGTCAGGGGTCAACGCACCGCCCGCGGTACCTGCTCCTGCGGTTGGCCTCTACCGGTGTGCGGCGGGCTCAGCGGTGGCAACTCTGCTTGCACGTCCGGCGCGCGTGTCAAAGCGGGTCCTCGTCGTTGACGACCTGTCGTACATGCGTGATATCCAGGTCCTCATCCTGAAGGAGGCCGGTTATACGGCGACCGCGCTCGCGGGCGCTCGCGAGGCGCTGGACCGGCTGGCCGAGCTGGCTCCCGATCTCATCCTGCTCGACCTGTCGATGCCCGGGATGGATGGCCGCCAGTTCCTCCGCTGGCTGCGCGCGCTCCCGCAGTGGAAGAGCGCTGCCGGTGATCCTCACGACGGGCCGCACCGTCGAAGAGGTGAACGGTCGAGTCCGACTGCGAGGTGCTGTCGAAGCCCTTCAGTGATGCCGCCCTGCTCGAGCGCGTTCGCCGCTTGATCGGCGACGCGAGCGAGCACTGTCGAGCAAGCCTAGCCGCCGCTCAGCGCCTCCAGCGCCGCCGTGAAGCAGCCGAGCGGCGCGCGCACCACGCCCGCGCCGACCTGGCCGGTGCCCGCCCGCCGCCCGGCGATGCCGGTGTTGATCAGCGGCGTCACGCCGGTCTCGACGACCCGACGCACGTCCACGCCGACCGGCGTGCCGCGGTCGTCGAGCGTGGGGATCCGGAAGACCGGGTGCTCGCCGATGCGAGATCTCGCGCATCGCCTCGGTCGTCGCCGAGCGCGTCGGCCAGGCCGCCGACGCCCACGAAGCCCGCCACCGCCGGCGAGGCGGCCATCGCCACGCCGCCGAGGCCGATCGTCTCGACGATCGCGCTGTCGCCCATGTCGGGATTGGCGTCGGCCGGCCGAAGCCGGGGAAGTAGAGCCCGACCGGCGTCTCGACGGGCGCGGTGAACCAGCGCTCGCCGAGCGCCGACACGCGGATGCCGAAGTCGGTGCCGTTGCGCGCCATCGTCGTCACGAGCGTCGAGCCGGCACGCCGCCGGCCGGATCGGCCATCGCCTTGCCCGCGGCCATCGCGAGGTTGAGGAAGAACTGATCGTTGCCGGCGATGAACCTCGGCCAGGCGCGCCAGCGCGTGGTGGCGACCGCCGACCCGGGCGAGGTGCGGCATGAGCGCGCGGGTGAAGCAGCGACGAGGCCGCCAGATTCCGCTGGTGCATCTCGTCGCCCATGCGGAGCGCCTGGGCCATGAGCGTGCGGAGATCGAGACCGCCGGCCGCGCGGAGCGCCGGCGCCCAGCAGCGGCCCGGCCTCGGTGGCGAGCCAGCGCAGTCGGGCCACGACGCTGTCGTCGTTGGCGCCGAAGCGCAGGACGCGGCCGAGGCCTTCGTTGATGGTGCGCGTGCGCGCGGTTGCCGCCGCCGCGGTTCTCGACCACGAAGACCGGCATCGAGCGCGTGATGATGCCCGTCATCGGGCCGACGGCGCGCCAGTGATGAGCACGGCTCCAGACGGATGTGCCCGTCCTCGACGAGCCGCCGGGCGGCGTCGTCGTTGGCGGCCCAGTCCTCGTAGCGGATCGGCGCACAGCACCGCGGCCTGCATCGGCTCGCACATGCGCGCCCACTCGATCGGCGGTCCCGAGTGCAGTACCACGCGCTCCGGCAGCTCGAGCGCCTCCCAGGCCGGGCGGCAGTCCATCAGTCGTGGCTCGCCGCCGACCAGGCGGGCCAGGGCTTCGGCGTTGGCGTGCTCGATGGCCTCCGCGCGCTCGGCCATGCGGTCGAGCATCGCCACCAGACGCGGATCGCCGCCCGCCGGTGGCGACCACGCGAGCTGGATCACCGGCACCCCGAGCCGCGCGAGTTCCTGAGGCGAACAGGTCGAGGCCGATACTGACGACGCGCGGGGGCGGCGCCGAGCACGTCGGTCATCGTCCAGCCGGTGGAGCGGCTGCGGGTCGGCGCCGCGGCGGACGAGGGTTCACGAGCCCGCACGATCAGCATCACCTGGCGCCGCACGCGGAGACGATCGAGGATCTCGAGCCTGGAGCGCACGTCGTCGGTGAAGTCGTTCCACACCCGCTCGGACAGCAGCGCGACCGGCCGATCGGGACGAGCGAGGAAGGCCAGGAACAGCGGCTCCGTGCGCACGGGCGTGAGCTGCCGCCCGAGGTACACGTCGACGGAGAAGAAGCGGCCGCCCAGGACTCCGACGTCGCCCCCTTGGCGTGACGCTCCACGAGCGCCGCCAGCTGCGGGAAGTCCTGCGTGCGGTTCATCCACTCGTTCTGTATCCACACGCCCAGCGAGGCAGGACCGCGGCGGCCAGCGCCACGCCGGGCACGAGCAGGCGTGGCCGGTACTTCAGCAGCGCCCAGCTCTGGAACGACGACCAGGCGCGACGCCGGCGATGCCGAGCAGCACCGCTGCGCCACCACAGACCGGCCACCGCCATGCCCTCGGCGGGGTCGAACCACGGCGCCGCGGTGATCGCCAGACCCACCGAGCCCGCCCACCGCCACCAGCGTCGCCACGATCGGAATCGCGCGTGTGCGCTCGGTCCCGCGCTGGTCCGCCCACCAGGCGATCAGCAGGGCCGCGCGTGGGGAACGTGGGCAAGAGGTAGCGCGTGCGCTGGTTTTGCGAGCCCGGTCACCACCAGCGGCACGAGCCAGGCGAGGAACGCGAAGCGAAACGCGCCGTTCCGCCACTCGGCGCGGACCCAGAGCAGCGGGAGCACCAGCAGCACCGTCCAGGGATGAGTCCGCGAGCGAACTCGGCCACGTAGTTGAGCAGGCCGAGCGGCTTCGGCCCGCCGAGATACCAGTTGAGCCAGTTCTGCACGACCACGTTGCGCGCGAACGTGCCCGTTCCGGCGATGAGAAACGGTACGAGCCAGATCGCGCTCACCGCGACGAAGACCACGGCGCCGAGCTTCGATCCCAGCCGGCTCAGCCCGCGCCAGCCGTCCTCGGTCAGGATCCAGGTGAGGACCACCGCCAGCGGCAGCAGGCCCGCCGGGCCCTTGGCGAACACGCCGAGGGCGAGCGCCGCGTAGAACGCGGCCAGCATCGCCCGGCCCGGCGGGTGACTGATCGACGCCCAGAACGCGGAGAGCGCGGCCAGGCCGAATGCGATCACGATCATGTCGGGCAGGAGGATCTGGCTGTGCGCGAAGAATCCGTACGACGTGGTCGTGATCAGGCCGGCCCACACGCCGGCGCGCCGGCCGAACAGCTGCTGGCCGAGCAGCGTCGTGAAGAACACGGCGGCGATGGCGGCCAGCGCGATGGGCATCTCGCGCCGTGCCCTGGGTCACCCGCCCGCCCGGCGTCGAGAAGACCCGGATGGCCCAGGGATAGAGCAGCGGCTTGTTGCGGTAGCGCCGGTCGCGCACGTGCGCGTCGAACCAGGAGTGTCCGCTGCATCATGTCCTGCGCGAGCACGGCGAAGCGGGCTTCGTCACCCGACACGATGACCCGCTGTCCGACGGGCGGCAACACGAGGAGCGCGGCGAAGAGGGCCACGAGGACCGCGCCCCGGATCAGACCGCGCGGCTCCGCCGAGCCGCTTCACCGACTCCGGCGGACGTCAGCGGCGAGCCTCCCCGGCGTGCGCGGCGATCAACGCCGCCAGCCGCGCCGCCTGCGCGTTCGAGTCCCATCACGAGGACGCCGGCCCGCTCGGAGCGCCGCCACCTGACTGGAGCGCACCTGCGGATCGCGCTCGGTCCCGATGACGCTGGTGACCACCACCAGACCACGGCGGGCCGCGGCGCGCGTCGCGCCGCGCGGAGTGCAGCGCCGGGCAGCAGCTCGCCGGCGGGATCGACGATGGGCGCCGTAGCCGAGGACGACGTCGAGCAGCAGGACGGCGGTGGACGGGTCGTGGGCCTCGCGCTCGATCCACTCGCGGCGCACCGTGCCGTCGATCATCGGGTGCGGGCGCCCCACCGTGAAGTGATCGTCGCCGAGATCGACGACGCGATGCGCGGCGCCGTCGCCGTCGACGCCGGGGGCCACGTTCGGCAGCCGCGCCGCCAGCAGCCCCAGCGGCCTCCCAGGCCAGCGTGCCGCCGGCGTAGACGCCGCGGACGAAGCGCTGGCCGGGCGCCAGAGCCCGCCCGCATTCCGCCACCAGTCGCTCGACCTCAGCGGCCGGACAGCGCCAGCTCGATCGAGCGCGGCGGCTTGACCGCGCGCGAGGGCGGTGGCGGCCAGCGCGCGCGTCCTCGAGCGTCGCGGCCACGTGCACCTCGCGAGTCGCGGGAAATGCCGTGGAGCCCATCAGGCTCACGACCGTCGGCTTGCCGAGCGCGGCGAGCGCGGCGCGCGAGAGGATCCACGCACGGATTTGCCGGGAGGCTTGCCGATGAGCACCACGACCTCGGTGGCGGCGTCGGCGGCCAGGGCGGTCAGCGCGGCGAGGGTCATGGCGCCGCCGACCTCGTCGGACAGGTCGCGGCTGCCGACGCCGATCGCGTGCGAGACGCCCTCACCCGCGGCGGCCAGACGGCAGGTGACTTCCTGCAGCCCGGTGCCGGAGGCGGCCACGAGACCGATGCGCCCGCGGGGACCGCGTTGGCGAAGCCGAGCGGGACGCCGTGCAGGATGGCCGTGCCGCAGTCCGGGCCCATCACGAAGCGGCCGCGCTCGAGCGCCTCGCGCTTGAGCGCGACCTCGGTGGCCAGCGGCACGTTGTCGCTGAAGAGCATGACGTCGAGCCCGCGACGGAGGGCGGCCCGCGCTTCGGCGCCCGGCGTACGGACCGGGCACCGACACGAGCGCCAGCGTGGCGTCGGGCAGCGCGCGCAGGGCGCCGGTCGAGCGTGCGCGGTCGCGCCCGCGTGTCGGCGGTGGCCGGCGCGGGCGGTGAGCGCGGTCTCGACCGCCTGGCTGCGCGGCGTCGGCCGCGCTGCGCGTTGTCGGCGACCACCGCGATCACGAGATCGGTGGGGCCGGCGCCCTCGCCGTCGGCGGTCAGCAGCGCAGGCCCCGGCCAGCAGCGCGCGGTTCGGCGGCGTGCCCATCATCGCGGCAGCCCGGGTGACGCCGCCGGCACCGCTTCCGATGTCGCGCGTGAGACGCATGAGCGTGACCGAGTCGTGGTACGCGCTGTGCTGGATGAAGTTCCAGACCGGCACGATCACGTCGGCTCGGGGATGTGAGGCCCATGGCGAGGCCCCCCGGGATCGCGCGCCTCGCTTGGGCGGAATGATCCCGTACGCGCGGATCTTGCGGTAGAGGTGGCTGCGCTCGATGCCGAGCCGCTCGGCGGTGCGCGTCATGTTCCAGTCCTGGGCGCGCAGCTCGGCCAGGATGTAGGCGCGCTCGAAGTTGTCGCGCGCCTCCTTGAGTGGCTTGCCGCTCGCCCGGACGTCGGCGCCGGGTCGCTCTTGGGTCTGCAGCGGCGGCGGCAGATCGTCGGGGCCGATGACGTCGCCGGCCGCCATGATCACCAGCCGCTCGACCATGTTGCGCAGCTCGCGCACGTTGCCCGGCCACTCGTAGGTCATGAAGCCAGGTGAGGGCGGCCGGCGCGACACGGTCTTCAGGCGCTTGCCGTTCTCCGCGCAGAAGCACCGCGGATGAAGTGCTCGACCAGCGCCGGCATGTCCTCCTTGCGGCGCGCGCAGCGGCGGCACCTCGATCGGGATGACGTTGAGGCGGTAGAAGAGGTCCTCGCGGAACGCGCCCTGCGCGATGAGCGACGGGCAGGTCGCGGTTGGAGGCGGCGATGACGCGGACGTCGACCTTCAGCGTCTCCTCGACCGCCCACCCGCTCGAAGGCTTGCTCCTCGAGCGCGCGCAGCACCTTGGCCTGGGTCTTGCAGGCTCATGTCGCCGATCTCGTCGAGGAACAGCGTGCCGCCGTCGGCCGGTCTCGAACTTGCCCCGCCGGCGGCCGGCGGCGCCGGTGAACGCGCCGCGCTCGTGGCCGAACAGCTCGGACTCGATCAGCTCCTCGGGGATGGCCGCGCAGTTCGACCTCGACGAACGGCGCCTCGCGCCGGCGCGGACAGGGCGTGGATGGCGCGGGCCACCAGCTCCTTGCCGCTGCCGTTCTCGCCGTGGATCAGCACGCGCCCGGTGCTCGAGCGCCGCGCGATGGCGATCTGCTCGCGCAGCCGGCGCATCGACGTCGCTCTGGCCGATGATCTCGGCCCGCCGTCGAGGCGGGCGCGCAGGGTGCGCGTTCTCGCGCTCGAGCCGGCCGTGCTCCAGCGCGCGACTCATCGTGAGCAGCGTCTTCTCCAGCGACAGCGGCTTCTCGATGAAGTCGTAGGCGCCCAGGCGCGTGGCCTTCACCGCGGTCTCGATGGTGCCGTGGCCGGAGATCATCACCACGGTGGCGTCCGGGCCGCAGCCGCTTGAGCTCGGCCAGCGTCTCCAGGCCGTCCATGCGCGGACATCCAGATGTCGAGGAAGACGAGGTCCGGCACGTCATCGGCCACGCGCCTTCAGCGCATCGGCGCCGGTGCCGACCGCGGTCACGCGGTAGCCCTCGTCCTCCAGCACGCCGCGCAGCGTCGTCTCGGATGGCGCGCTCGTCGTCGACGATCAGGATGTGCTCGCCGGCCACGCTACGCCTCCACCGTGGCGCGGCGCACCGCGCCGACCGGCAGGTCGATGACGAAGCGGCTGCCACGCGGGCTCGTTGTCCTCGATGCTGACGGTGCCGCCGTGCTCGGTCGCGATCTCGCTGCACGATCGGCAGCCCGAGCCCCATGCCGGTCACCTTCGTCGAGAAGTAGGGCAGGAAGAGCCTGTCGCGGTCCTCGCAGCGGGATGCCGGGCCGCTGTCGCTCACGACGATGCGCACCCGGCGCGGCCTCGGGCAGGTGCAGCGTCTCCACCGCGACCTCGCCGGTGCCGCCCACCGCGCCCACCGCGTTGTCCACGAGGTTCAGGCACCGCCCGCTTGATGTGGTCGGGGTCGACCTCGAGGAGCGGCAGATCCGCCGCGTGGCGGGTGGTGAGCGAGAGCCCGGGATGGGACGTCGCGATACAGCGCTGGCGACGCCGTCGACCAGCGGTCGCACGTCGGTCGGCTTGGGCACGAAGGCGGGCATGCGGGCGAACCGCGAGAACTCGTCGACCAGCCGGCGCAGGCCGTCCACCTCCTGGATGATCGTCTCGGTGCACTCGGCCACCAGCTGCTGCTCGTCGGGGCTCGCGCCGGACCAGCCGGCGCCGCAGGCGCTGGGCCGAGAGCTGGATGGGCGTGAGCGGGTTCTTGATCTCGTGGGCGATCCGCTGGGCGACCTCGCGCCAGGCGGCCAGCCGCTGGGCCTTCAGAGCTCGGTCAGGTCGTCGAACACCAGCACCGCGCCCGGTGTACTCGCCGGCCGCGCCGCGCAGCGCGGTGGCCGCCGCCAGGAGCGACAGTCCGGCCGCCACTGCGGCGCAGGTGCAGCTCGACCGCCAGCGCTGGCCGCCCGCGGCCGCACGCGCCCGCTGCACGAGGTTGACGATCTCGCGTCCCTCCGGGCCCGCGGAACACTCCTCGCAGCAGGCGGCCCGACGCTGGCCGCCTCGGCGAGGCCGAACATGCGCGCGGCGGCGCGGTTGATGGTGGTCACGCGGCCCGAGCGGAGTCGAGCGAGACCACGCCGGTGGTGACCGCCTCCAGCACGGTCTCCGTGTAGCGGCGGCGATCCTCGAGCTCGGTGGCCTTGTCCTGAAGGTCGATGTAGGCCTCCTCCAGCTGGCGCTTGGACTGGCCGAGGTCGTCGGTCATCCGGTTGAACGACTCCACGAGCGATGCCGATCTCGTCGTCGCCGCGGGTCTCGACCTTGTAGTGACAGGTTGCCGGCCGCCACCTCGCGCGTCCCCTCGGCCAGCTGCTCGATGGGCCCGGTGATGCCGCGGGCCAGGTAGAGGCCGAACCACGTGAAGCGAGAAGACGACGATCAGGGTCATCAGGAGGAAGAGCAGGATGTAGATGCCCTTGATCGGGTTCTTCAGCGAGCTGGAGCTGCTTGTACTCCAGGAAGGCCTGCGAGATCCCGCGCACCTTCTGCTCCAGGCGCTCGGTGCACGTGGCTGCCGATCACGATCGCGCCCACCACGTGACGCGGTCGCCGCTCGCGCGTGGACCAGATCGGCGTCACCGCCTCGATCATGTCGCCGCTGGCCAGCTCGCGGACGGTGGTGACCTCCTGGCCGGCCAGGCCACGCCGCACGCTGGCTCTCGCTCAGCATCGCGGGTGGGCAGATCACCGAGGATCGGGTCCTTGACGTGCACCAGCTCCTGGCCGCTGGCGTTGAGCACGGTGACCGTGCTGATGCCCAGCAGGTCCTGCTGCTCGACCAGGAAGGCGGCCAGCGCCTCGCGCCGCTCCTCGGCCAGCAGGTTGTCGCGGTCGATCACGCGGCCCATGTGACTGGCCGTGGCGGATCGCGGTGCGCCTCGAGGTTGCTGGTAGTACGTCTGCGCGACGGACAGCGCCTGATCGAGCGGGCGCTCGACCTGCGGGCTTGAACCAGCCCTCGATCGACTTGTTGATGAAGTTGGAGGCGATGACGAAGATCAGCGCCGCCGGCACCACCGCCAGCACGAGGAAGGCCAGCACGAGCTTGGCCCGGAAGCGGGCAGCCGATGACGTTGTGCTTGCGCTCGAAGCCACAGCTTGGCCAGGTTGCGGAAGAGCAGCACGAGCAGCAGCAGGAAGACGATCAGGTTCAGGTTGAACAGGGCGAAGATGACGATGTTTGACGCCACCGGCAGCTCGGGGCGAACACGCCGAGGTCGTACACCGCGGCGCTGCCGATCAGCACCAGGAAGCTGGCGATGATGATGACGACGTTGCGCTTTGCGTCGGTTCTGGTCGCTCAGCAGCGGGGCATCGCGCTACTGCACCGGCACCAGCGTACGTGTACTCGGACTGCCGCATGGCTCTGCTCGGCGGTGCCGGCCATGCGGAGCCACGAAGGAGTTCTCGCCGTTCAGCGCCGTCTCGGCGTGCACGACCACGCAGATGATGTCGGCCGGATCCAGCGCGCCGGCGGGCTGGAGCCCGAGGCCGCGCAGCTCGGACAGCACGCGCAGCGCGTCGCGCATGTCGCGGGTCAGATGCGGCTGCGGCTCTCGCCCTTGAGGGCGCTCACCTTGTACTCCTTGGTGACCACGTTGTAGCCGAGCTGGCGCTCGACCACGCGGCTCCAGCGGCAGGTTGTCGCGCCAGTAGCGCTGGTACTGCCACAGCTCGACGGTGCTAGCGGACATGGGCCGGGATCCCGCTCTGGATGCCCTCCTGGAACGCCACGGGGATGGCGCCCAGCAGCGCCACGTTCACAGTGAGCTCGTGGTCGTTGAGGAACACCTCGAGATCGCTGATCCAGCGAAGGTCCGCGCTGGCCGGGGCTGCGGCCGCGAGCGCCGCCGCCGTCACCGCCACCGCGCCAGAGCGAACGCACGCGAGCCGACGCATGCATACGCAACGCCGCCATTATAGCCCCCAGCCCCCAGCACCCCCCAGCCGACCTGCAGCGCCGGCCGCTGGTCGAGACCCGTCCCAGCGCGCAGCTGCCCAGGTCGGCCGGCCGGACGGGGATCAAAGCGGCCAGGACAAAGGTCAGGGACCAGTGGAATCACTGGCGAATCGATGGGGGAGTCACACGGGCCCCGAGCGTGGAGTCACACGAGAATCCGAGCGGATCCCAGAGGGACGGCTGCGAGCTCCGCCGGGCCGTCCGCGTTGGAACGTATTCGGGACGCTCATTTCGGGGGCCCTAATTCAAGTGGCCCCCAATTCAAATAGCCGCGAGGCCGGGAGCGAATGCCTTCGGCGTGCTCGACGGGCTCGAGCGCCGGCTGCGCGCGCAGGGCGGCGCCGGCGGGCGGCGCTCGAGGCCGAGCGCGCGCTGCACCGCGACCACCAGATCGAAGTTCAGCGCATGTCCGGCGTTGCGGGCGATGACGTGGCCGTGCAGGGGACGCGAGCAGGGCCAGGTCGCCGATGAGGTCAGAGCACCTTGTGGCGCACGAACTCGTCGCGATACCGCAGCCCGTTCAGCGTGCCACTCTTGCCGATGACGATCGTGTTGTCGAGCGAGCCGCCGAGCGCTCGCCCGTTCTTGCGCAGGAAGCCGAGGTCCTTGAGGAAGCCGTACGTCCGGGCCGGCGCGTACTCGTTGACGAACGACTCCTCGGTCGGCGTCCACGACAGAACCTGGGTGCCGATGGCCGGGTGCTCGTTGTCCAGCGTGTAGCTGATGCGAAACTCCGGGGCCGGAACGATCTTGAGCCAGCGATTGCCGTCGCCCACGTGGATCGGATGCTGGATGGTGACCGGCCGCCGCCTGGCCCCTGGGTGGTGCGTCCGGCCGCGTGCAGCAGGGCCACGAACGGCTTGGCGCTACCGTCCATCGCCGGGACTTCGACACCGTCGACTTCGACATCCAGGTTGTCGATGCCCAGGCCCGCCGCGGCCGCCATCAGATGCTCGACCGTGTAGATGCGCGTACCGTTACGGCCGATCGTCGTCGCGTAGTGCGAATCGACCACGCTCTCCGGTGCCGCGGGGATCGGGTCGCCGTCGCCGACGCGGAAGACGATACCGGAGTCGGCCGGAGCTGGGGAAAGAGCGATCCGGACCCGCTTACCGCTGTGAAGGCCAATACCCTCGAGGCTACGGACCGCCGGATCGTCTGCTGTCGCATGCCGACGCCCTAGTTGAGCAATGCAAATGCCACACTGGCCAGAAGCTGTAAGGCTTTGTTTACAAAGGCTGCGGCAGGACGATCTAAATAGGGCCCAACTCGGACCGTCGCTGCGATGACTACGCCTGGGAGGGCCCCAGGTCTCGTTTATGAGACAGTTCTCATCCCTTACACATCGACGATGAGGCGGGCCTCATGGAGGCCATCGCGGGTCGTCAGGGAGGTCTGGTGGTGGGTCGCGCCCTTGACCACCGTACCGACCCGGTGGCGGGCCAGGTCGAGCGGCTCGCCATGTAAGTACCCGTGGGCCAAGGTGTCCGTGCAGACCGTCATCTCGACCTCATGGACCACGAAGCCCTCGATTTCATGCACGTAGAGGCACTCGTCGACCCAGGTCACCAGCAGCGCCTCTGGGCCCTCTGCCTGGGCCCGGACCTCGCGTCGCTCCCGGGCCTCGACGCTCCCTGGCGCCGCGATGAGGGAGAAGACGCCGAGGGTGAGCTGCGCGACGGCCACCGCCCGGCTGGGGCCCCAGCCACGGACGCCGACGTCGGCCTCGACCTCGAAGTGCTCCCAGCCGCCCTCCGTCATCGCAGGTCCCCGAGCCGTGATTGGACGATCGCCACCACCGCCGGGCCCGCCGTCTCGGTCCGCAAGATGCGCTGGCCGAGAGAGACGACGATCGACCCAGCCGGCCCTGGCCGCTTCGACCTCGGCCATGGCGAGTCCCCCTCGGGCCCACGACGACCACGGCGGAGCGGGGGCCCCGGCGGCCGCCAGGGTCGTGCCGAGCGGCTGCCCGCCGCCTTCCCAGAGGCACAGCGCGAGATCCGCGCGCGTGTCGAGAGCACTCCGCGAGCGGTCGCGGCAGCTCGACCTCGGGCACGACCGCGCGCCCCGACTGCTTGGCCGCCTCGCGGGCGACGCGCTGCCAGCGTCTGGCCCGTTCGCGCCAGCGCGCCAGCTCCAGGCGCACGATCGTCCGCTCGCACAGGGCCGGCCGGAACCGGGCGACACCCAGCTCGGTGGCGGCGCGGACGATCGTCTCCATCTTGTCGCCCTTGGGAATGCCCTGTACGAGGGTGATGGCCAGCGGTGATTCCGGGACGCCGGCGGCTTCCGCGATGACCATCCCGGTGGCGGCCTCACCCACGCTCTCGAGCCGCACGGTGTAGTCGCGCCCGGCGCCGTCGGTTGCGATCACGGTATCGCCCGGCTGAAGTCGGAGCACGCGGCTGAGGTGACGCGACTCGCCCGCGTCGAACGTCACGCGACCGTCGACGAGGCGATCAGGCTGAAGCGTGAATCGGCGCATGACGCAGGGCCAGGCTCGTCCAGCCCTCGAGACTCACCGACGCCTCCGCGCGCGAAGCCGTGGGCCGTCAGCGCGTCGGCCACGCCGTCGGCCTCCGCGTCGAGCAGGCCCCCGAGCACCAGCGCCCCGCCCACCGGCGACGAGCTCGCGATAGCGCCCGGCGAGTGTGCGGTGGGCCGCCGCCAGCAGGATTGGCGAGGACCAGCGGCGCCGGCCCGACGGCGAGCGTGGCCGCATCCGCGAGCATCGGGCGCACGTGCGCGGTGACGCTGTTGCGGCTGGCGTTGGCCTCGGCCGCGGCGACCGCGTCGGGATCGCTGTCGCACGCCACGATGTCCGTCGACGCCGAGCCGGGCGGCGGCCACCGCGAGGATCCCCGAGCCGGTGCCGAGATCGAGCGCCCGGGTGGGGCGGTCGCGGGCGATCAGCGTCTCCAGCAGCGTGAGGCAGCCCGCGGTGGTGCCGTGGTGGCCGGTGCCGAACGCCCGGCCGGGCTCGATCACGAGGACCAGGCGCTCGCTCGTCGCGGGGACCTCCCACGGCGGGGCGATGAGCAGACCGCGCCCGACCGGACAGCGGGCGAAAGTGCTCGCGCCAGGCGGCATTCCAATCGGTGTCGGCCAGCGGCGCGACGCGGGCCTGCGCGCCGGCGTGCGAGGCCGAGGGCGCGGAGACCTTCGAGGTAGACGTTGACCCGCGTCGCCACCGTATCCGGATCGCTCGTGGCGGCGAAGAACGCGCGCAGGTGGCCGGGCGCGCCGCCGATCGATTCCTCGACCACCCCGACGGCGCCGAGCTCCCAGAGGAAGTTGGTCAGTGCCTCCGAGGCCTCCTCGCCGGTCTCCACGGACAGCTCGAGCCAGGCGGGATGCTCGGCGACGGCGGTCACCCAGGCAGCTTCTTCATGCGCTCGATGAACGCGGCGCCGAGCGGGCCGCGCTCCTGGACGCTTCCTCGAACGCCTCCAGCGCCTCGCGCTGCTTGGCGTTGAGCCTGGCCGGCACCTCCAGTACGAGGCGATAGCACGCGTCGCCCTGGCCCCGGTCACGCCTACGGTCACGGAGGTGGGGCATCCCGCGCCCGCGGGCTTCAGGAGCTGGCCCGGCTGGCTTCCGCCCGGCACCTTCAGCGTCGCCGTGCCGCCCAGGACCGGCACCTCGACCTCGGCGCCGAGGGCCAGCTGCGGGAACGACAGCGGGAGGTCGCAGTAGAGATCGGCGCCGTCCCGGGCGAAGAGCGCGTGCTCGCGGATGCGCACCCGCACGTGGAGATCGCCGGCGCGGCCACCGTTCAGCCCGTCGTTGCCGGCGCCCCGGCTGCGCACGCTCATGCCGTCGTCGATGCCGGCGGGAATGCCGATCGACACGAGGTGCTCGGTCGCGCGAGCGGCCCTGGCCCCGGCAGTCGCGACACGGGCTGGAGTTGATCTGTCCCTCGCCGCCGCACTTCGGACACGGCCGCGCCACCTGTGATCAGGCCCAGGCTCGACGCCACCTGGCCCTGGCCCCGGCACGTATCGCACGTGACCGGTCGGCTGCCGGGCTCGGCGCGGAATCCGTTGCACCGGGCGCAGGCCCCCAGCTTGGGCAGCTGGATCTTGCTCTCGACGCCGGCGGCCGCCTCCTCGAGGCGTGATCGCCATCTCGTAGGCCAGATCCTCGCCGGCGAGCGCGTCCGAGGCCCGTGCGCGTCGGTTGCCGGCGAAGCCGAAGCTCTCGAAGATGTCGTTGAAGAGCGAGCCGAGGTCGCCCTCGAACCCGGGACCGGCGCCGGGCTGGACCGTGCCGAACCGATCGTAGTGCGCGCGCTTGTCGGGATCGGACAGGACCGCGTACGCCTCGCTGATCTCCTTGAAGCGCTCCTCGGCCTGCTTGTCGCCCGGGTTGCGATCCGGGGTGGTACTGCATCGCGAGTGAGCGGAAGGCCTTCTTGATCTCCGCCTCGCTGGCGCCGCTGCGCGACGCCGAGCGTCTCGTAGTAGTCGCGCGCCACCTAGCGCGGCGTCCTCGTCGGGCGCGGCGGCCACCGCGACCAGGGCCGCTCGCAGCAGACGCCCGTGGAGCATGTACCCGGGCGCGGTCTCGGCGACGACCGTGTTGGGCGGCTGCTCGACGCTCACGATACGGGCGATGGCCTCGTGGCGGGTCGGGTCGAAGGGCTGACCGACCGCCGAGTAGCGCGGTGAGGCCGTTCTTCTCGAGCACGCGGAGCAGCTCGCGCTGGATCAGCTCGACGCCTTCGACGACGGTGGCGGCGCCGGCGGTACCGCGGCCGGCGGTCAGGGCGCGGTCGAGGTTGTCGAGCACCGGGATCAGGTCGCGAATCAGCGACTCGTTGGCGTACTCGAGGTGCTCCTCACGGTCGCGCTGCGCCCGACGCCGGACGTTCTCGGTCTCGGCCAGCGCGCGCAGGAGCTGTCCTGGCCGGTCTTCCACCTGACGCCGGAGATCCTCGATCTCCGCCTCGAGCGGACGGGGCGCGGCGTTGTCGGGTTCGGTGTCGGGGGCGTGCGATCGTCCATCACTCCGAAGTATATCAGCGGGTCCGGACGGCGCCCGGCGGCTCAGGAGGGCAGGTAGAGGTCCTGCCGCACGCGCGACAGCGCCTCGGTCACCTGGCGGGCGGTCTCGTTGACCGCGGCGATGACGTCGGGATAGGGCAGACGCCGCGGGCCGACCACCCCGAGGATGCCGAGCACCTGGTCGCGGTACATGTACGTCGAGGTGATGAGCGTGCACTCGCGCATCTCGCCCACCGGGTTCTCGTCGCCCGATGGTCACCCGGACGCCCTCGTCGGCGGCCAGGGTGGTCATGAGCTCGGCCAGCTGCTCCTTCTGCTCGAACGTGCGCAGGAGCTGGCGCGTGGTCTCGAGGTCCCAGAACTCGGGATGGTCGAGCATGTTGATGGCGCCGCTGACGTAGAGCGTGCGACCGCGCAGCATGGCGACGATCTGCTCGGTCACGACGCGCGCGCGGGTGTGCAGCGTGTCGAGCGGATCGTCGGGCGCCTGCTCCATGTCGAGGATCTGCTGGACGGTGCGGTCGCGGAAGCGCTGCGTGAGGTCGCGGCCGATCGCCCGCACCTCCTCGACCGCGAGCGGCCGGTCGAGCGTGATCTCGCGCACGGTCAGCCAGCCGGCGTCGGTGACCACCACCGCGAGCGCGCGGTCGCCCTCCAGCGGACGCAGGTCCACGCGGGCGATCGTCGTCTGCTTGAGCGGCGGCGCCAGCAGGAGTCCGGTCAGGCGAGTGACCGCGGAGAGGTGCGAGGACGTCTGCTCCATGAAGGAGTCGATCCCCCGATGCCGCGGCGCCCGCGACAGCGTGCTGGCGGGCGGACCCGGCTGCAGCGGCGGAAACGACTCGACGTAGAACCGGTACGCCTTGTCGGTCGGCACGCGTCCGGCGCTGGTGTGAGGCTGGGCGAGGTAGCCCATATCCTCCAGATCGGACATGGTGTTGCGGATCGTCGCCGGCGACAGGTTGGGGAAGTGCCGCTTGGTGAGCACCCGGGATCCCACGGGCTCGGCGGAGTCGATGTACTCGCGGATGACCGCGATCAGCACTTCCCGGTGGCGGGCGTCCATCTGACTTTATGTAGCGGTCGGGCCCGCCGAAGTCAAGGCGGCCACCCGGTACAATGCCGCGATGCGCGCCGCCCGCGCTCGATCCTCGTCTGGCCGCGCTCCTCGGGCGCGTGTGGCCCGCGCTGCCCGCCGCCGCCGCGCGTGCCGCCGCGCTCGGCTTCCGCTGGGCGGACGTGTCCACGCCCTTCGTGCGGTGGCAGGGCGACCGGGCGATCGCCCACGTCGGCGTGATCGACCTGCCGCTCGTGATCGATGGGCGGCGCGTGCGCGTCGGCTCGGTGCACGCGGTGTGCACGGATCCCGCCCTGCGTGGTCAGGGCCATTGCCGGGCCCTGCTGGAGGAGGCGCTGGCGTTCTGCGACGCGCGCTACGAGACGGTGGTGCTCACGACGCTGATCCCCGACCTCTACGCGAGGTTCGGCTTCCGGCCGCTGCCCGAGCACGGATTCGTCCGTCGCGTGGCGTCACTGCGCGCGGCCCGCTGCGATCCGCCGCTCCGCGCGCTCTCGGCCGACGCTCCGGACGACGTGCGGCTGCTGCGCCGGCTGCTCGCCCGACGCGCACCCGTGTCGGCGCGGGTGGGCAGCCTGGAAGGCGGCACGGTCCTGATCGTCGCGCTGTTGCTGACGTGGGGCGATTTCTCGCGGGTGCACCATCACGAGGCGCTCGACGTCGTCACGGTGCACGAGGTGCGCGATCGCACGCTGCTGCTCTACGACGTCGTGGGGCCGACGCTGCCACCACTCGAGCGGTTGACCGAGGGCATCGACGCCGACCGCGTGGTCGTCCTGTTCCCGCCCGAGCGTCTCGGAGGTCACTTCGATCCCGAGCCGTGGGACCACGCGCGGGCGCAGAGCCTGGGCTACGGGGACGACACGATCCTGATGGCCCGGGGCCCGTTCGTCGAGAGCGGCCCCTTCATGCTCCAGCCGCTCAGCCGGACTTGATTACATGGGGGGCCCCGACATGGCCCCCAGGCAGAGCCGTGGCGCTTCGCGGATTGCAGCCAGATACCCGGCCCGAAATGGCCCCGTACCCCGGCGCTCGGGACGCCCGACGACGCGTGGCGCCCTCGATAGCCGCGGGCAGTCTGCCGCGAGTGCGAAGGCGACTGCGTCGGGCATGACGCCCGAGCCGCGGCCCACCCACGAGTGGCCGACGATCGCGCGTGGCACCGAGTATGCGAACGGGGCTTCGTCATCTTTCATCGGGAGGCCGCCATGAAGTCGAAGAAGGTCAGTGGCAAGGGCAAGCCGGCCGGCAAGCGTAGGGTCAAGGACCTGCCCGTCTCCGGCGCCAGGGCGAAGAACGCCAAGGGAGGAGTGAGCAGTGCCATCAGCGAAGTCATGAAGAATTTCGGCGGCGCGCTCCAGACGGCGGCGCGAGGCGGTTGAGGCGCGGTCGCGCGCAAAGGCGGCTCAGAGCGCCCCGGCCCGGCCGGGGCGCTCCTCGAGCTCGCGTTGCGGGCTACGCGTACTGGACGCCGATGGTCTCGGCGACGAGGGCGGGCTTGTCGTGGCCCTCGATCTCCATCGTCATCTCGGAGGTGATGCGGACGCCGCCCTCGATGGCCTCGACGTTGGCCAGGCCGCTGGCGCAGGCGGATGCGGGCGCCGGCCTGCACCGGACTGATGAAGCGCACCTTGTTCGAGCCGTAGTTGACGCCGCGGCTGCGCTTCTTCACCTTGACGAGCGTCGCGGCCAGCCGGGGCACGAGCGACAGAGTCAGGTAGCCGTGGGCGATCGTCTTGCCGCCGGGCATCTCCTTCTTGGCCCGCTCGACGTCCACGTGAATCCACTGGTGATCCCCGGTGGCCTCGGCGAACTTGTCGATCATCTTCTGGTCGACGGTCATCCAGTCCGAGGGCCCAGCTGTTTTCCGATGTGCTGCAGAAGGTCCTGGGGAGTTTCGAGCTCGAACAGTGGCTCCTCCGTGTGCGTGAGGCGTGGCTAGAGCAGCTCGACGAAGAGTGCGTCGGAGACCAGGAAACCGGCTTCGGTGAGCGCGACGTTGGGGCCGCGGTCGGCCAGCAGGCCGGCCTCCCGCCAGGTGGCGATCCGGCGCGCGAGCGCGGCGTCGTCCGCCATCCGCGCCTGCAGCGCGGCGCGCGGCACGCCGTCGCGCGAGACGAAGACCGAGGAACAGGCGCTCGCTGTCCTGCTGGCGGGCGGTGAGCCGCTCGCTGGTCTCGATCGGTAGCGCGCCGGCCTCGAGCGCGGCGCAGTAGCGCGCCACCGGCTTCACGTTGCCGTACCGGACGTCGCCCACGAATCCACAGGCGCCGGGGCCGGCGGCCGAGGTACTCGCCCGCGCGCCAGTAGATCTGGTTGTGACGCGAGCGATAGCCCGGCCGGGCGTAGTTGGAGATCTCGTAGTGCTCGAATCCCGCGCCGCGGCCGCCCGGGCCAGCGCCCAGTACTGCTCGACCACCGTGCCCTCGGGCGGCAGCCCCTCGACCCCGGTGGCGGCCCACAGGCTGCCCGCGTCGAGCGTGAGGCCGTACGCCGAGAGGTGCTCGGGCGCCCAGGCCAGCACACCCTCGACGCTGCGCGTCACACCGCGAGATCGAGATCCGGCAGCCCGTACATGAGATCGACGCTGACGTTGTCGTGCCCGCGCATCGCGCGCCGCCTCGAAGGCCGCCCGCGCGCCGCGCGCGTCGTGCAGGCGTCCCAGCCTCGGCAACACGGCGTCGTCGAGCGACTGCACGCCGAGGCTGATCCGCGTCACCCCGGCCGCGCGGTACGCCGCCGAGCTTGTCGCGGCTCACGCTCTCGGGATTGCACTCGACCGTCACCTCGACGTCGGGGCGCACCGCGAAGTGGCGCCGGACGCCGTCGAGCAGCGCGGCCATGTCGTCGGCCTCGATCAGCGACGGCGTGCCGCCTCCGAGAAAGATGGTCTCGATCTCGACGCCGGGCGCCCACGACGCGGCGGCCAGCAGGCTCGATCTCGCGCCGCGCGGCCGCGAGATACCGCTGCATCTCCGGCGGCTGCCTGGGCGGCGCCGTGTTGAACGAACAGTAGTGGCAGCGCTTCGTGCAGAACGGGACGTGGATGTACAGTCCGAGGTACTGGCGGCGGGGAGCCGTCTCGGCGAGCACGCCGAGCGGAGTTGCCATCTCCGCCGCGTCGGTCAGGGGATGTAGTTCCCGAGTCGCCGCCACCGGAGCCAGTGCCGGTCGCAGTCCCACGACCAGTAGATGAGAACGCCTTGCCCTTGATCTTGTCGCGCTTCACGAAGCCCCAGTAGCGGGAGTCCTGCGAGTTGTCCCGGTTGTCGCCCATGACGAAGTAGGAGTCGGCCGGCACGACCAGCGGGTCGCACGCGTAGGCGTAGCCGCAGAAGCTCGCCGTGCCGGTGTGCCCGAGGGGATTGGGGTTGCGGCGCACGTAGGGCTCGTCGATCGGCTGCCCGTTGATGAACACCTGCTGCCCGCGCACCTGCACCGTGTCGCCCGGCGTGCCGACGATGCGCTTGATGAAGTCGCGCTTCTCGTCCTGCGGGTACTTGAACACGATGATGTCGCCGCGGTGGGGCAGCCGGAGCGCCGGCAGCCGGTAGTCGGTCAGCGGCACCTCGGGACCGTACAGGAACTTGTTGACGAGGATGTAGTCGCCGACCAGCAGGGTGTCCATCATCGAGCCCGACGGGATGGTGAAGGCCTGCACGATCAGCGTGCGGATCACCAGCGCGAGCAGGATGGCGATCGCGATCGCCTCGACGTACTCGCGCAGGACCGACTTGCGCCGGCGGGCGGCCGGTAGCGGCGCCGCCACCTGGCCGTCGGTGGCGGCCGGCGTCTCCTCGCCCGGGCTGGGCCCCATCGACCGCGGCAGGCGTCGTACTCGTACGCCGTCGCGTCGCCCGGAGTCGGGGGCTTGCGCTCGTGGTCCATCAGCTCTTGAGGACCGACAGGAACGCCTCCTGCGGTACCTCGACCTTGCCCGACCTGCTTCATGCGCTTCTTGCCTTCCTTCTGACGCTCGAGCAGCTTGCGCTTGCGCGTGATGTCGCCGCCGTAGCACTTGGCGGTGACGTTCTTGCCCATGGCCTTGACGCGTCTCGCGCGCGATGACCCGGCTGCCGATGGCGGCCTGGATGGCCACCTCGAACATCTGGCGCGGGATGACGGCGCGCAGCTTCTCGACCAGCATCTTGCCGCGCTCGTAGGCCTTGTCGCGGTGGACGATGACGCTGAGCGCGTCGACCGGATCGCCGTTGAGCAGGATGTCGAGCTTGACCAGCTCCGAGGGCCGGAAATCGGCGAACTCGTAGTCGAACGAGGCGTAGCCCCTGGAGATCGACTTCAGCCGGTCGTAGAAGTCGACCACGATCTCGGCCAGCGGGAAGTCGAAGCGGATGTGCACGCGCTTGCCGAGGTACTCGAGCGACTTGTGCACGCCGCGCTTGTCCTGGGCGAGCTTGTAGATGGCCGTCATGAACTCGGTCGGCACGTAGACCGAGGAGCGCACGTAGGGCTCCTCCATCTGCTCGATGCGGTCCGGCGTGGGCATCTTCGACGGGTTGTCGATGTCGAGGACCTCGCCGGCGGTGGTGTGGATGCGGTACTGCACGCGACGGCGCGGTGATGATGAGCGAGAGGTTGAACTCGCGCTCCAGCCGCTCCTGCACGATCTCCATGTGCAGCATGCCGAGGAAGCCGCAGCGGAAGCCGTAGCCCAGGGCCAGCGACGTCTCCGGCTCGAAGTTGAAGGCCGGATCGTTCAGGCGCAGCTTCTCCAGCGCGTCGCGCAGGCCCTCGTACTCGGTGTCCTCGATCGGGTAGAGGCCCGGCGAACACCATCGGCTTGGCGTCGCGGTAGCCGGCGAACGGCTCGGCCGTCGGCCGCAGCGTCTCGGTGATCGTCTCGCCGATCTTGGCGTCGGCCACCCGCTTGATCGACGCGGTGAGGTAGCCGACCTGGCCGGCCGACAGCTCGTCGACCGGGCGCATGTCGGGACTGAACACGCCGACCTGCTGGACCTCGTACGACCGGCCGTTGGACATGAGCAGGATGCGCGTGCCCGGCGCGCACGCGGCCGTCGGTGACGCCGCACGTAGACGACCACGCCCTGGTAGGAGTCGTAGAACGAGTCGAACACCAGCGCCTTCAGCGGCGCGTCGGCGTCGCCGACCGGCGGCGGGATGCGCGCGATGATGGCCTCCAGCACCTCGGGCACGCCGGTGCCGTGCTTGGCCGAGATCGCCAGCGCCTCGTGCGCCGTCGAGGTCGAGCTGCTCGGTGATCTGCTCGCGCGTGCCCTCGACGTCGGCGGCCGGCAGGTCGATCTTGTTGATGACCGGGACGATCGTCAGGCCGGCGTCGGAGGCCAGGTAGAAGTTGGCCAGCGTCTGGGCCTCGATGCCCTGGGCGGCGTCGACGATGAGCATCGCGCCCTCGCAGGCGGCCAGCGCGCGCGAGACCTCGTAGGAGAAGTCGACGTGCCCGGGCGTGTCGATGAGGTTGAGCGTGTAGACCTGGCCGTCGCGCGCGCGGTAGAGCAGCCGGACCGTGTGCGCCTTGATGGTGATGCCGCGCTCGCGCTCGAGGTCCATCGAGTCGAGGACCTGGTCGACCGCCTTCTTGGCGTCCATCGTGCCCGGTCAGCGACGAGCAGCCGGTCGGCCAGCGTCGACTTGCCGTGATCGATGTGGGCGACGATCGAGAAGTTACGGATGAGCGCGAGACTCATGCAGTGTCAGTCTAGCACGGTGGCGTCACGGCCTCGCCGGTCGAGGCGCCGGCCGCGGCGGTCAGCGGTCGAACGTGGCGTGGTCGGGCACGACGGCGCCGGACTCCAGGACGACGCCGGGGCCGACGCGCGGCGTGGGCGCCGACCGCGACGCTCGGCGCCGATCACGCAGTCGCGGAGGACGCGCGCCGGCGCCGACGCTCACGCGCTCCCAGAGGATCGGCGCCCTCGACGCACGCGTCCTCGGCGATGCGCGCAGCCGTCGCCGACCACGGCCAGGGGCCCACCCGGGCCCGCGCCGCACCTCGACGCCGGCGCCGACTGCGAGGGCCGCGCACCCGGCGCGTCGGGCGCCAGGCGCGCCGTCGGCGCGATCCAGCGAGCCGTCGCGCCGCTCGCCCGGCGGCGCCAGCGGCGAGCGCACGCGCCCGTTCAGCAGGTCGATCTGGGCCTCGCGGTACGCGGCCGGGCTGCCGATGTCGCGCCAGTAGGCGCCTGCCGGTCCAGCCGTAAGCCGGCGATGCCGTCGGCGATGAGCGCCGGGAAGAACTCGCGCTCGATCGAGACCAGCCGGCCGGCCGGGATCCGGTCCAGCAGGGCGGCGTCGATGAGGTAGATGCCGGCGTTGATCGTGTTCGTCGTGATCGGCTCGTCCGCCGTCGGCTTCTCGCGGAAGCGAGTCAGCCGGCCGTCGGCGTCGAGCTCCGACCAGCCCGTAGGCGCGCGGATCGGCGACCGGCATCAGGAAGATCGTCGTGCGCGAGCGCGCGCCTCGTGGAACGGCGCATGGCGGTGAGGTCGGCGTCGGTGAGGACGTCGCCGTTCAGCACGAAGACGGTGCCGCGGGCGAGGTCGGCGGCGTTGCGGACGCCGCCGCCGGTGCCGAGCGGCTCGGTCTCGATCACGTAGCGCAGGCGCACGCCCAGGCGCCGGCCGTCGCCCAGCGCCTGGCGCACGTCGTCGACGCGGTACGAGCACGCCAGGATGATGTCGGTGACGCCGTGCTCGCGCAGCAGCGCCAGCTGGTACGCCAGGAACGGGCGGCCGAGGAGCGGGACGACCGGCTTGGCCCGGGCCAGCGTGAGCGGCCGCAGCCGCGTGCCCTGGCCGCCGGCGAGGATGACGGCCTGGGTCGCGCTCTCTACGTGTCCGGGCGACCAGGGCTGCGCCTCGCTGATCAGCATCACCGGAATGTCGTCACGGATCGGGTAGGCCTTGCGGCACGCCGGGCAGATGATGCGGGTCTCCTCGAAGATGACGGTCGCCCTTGCACGCCGGGCAGGCCATGATGCGCTTCAGCTCGTCGTCGATCACGCGTCCACCTCCTCTCGCGGCCGGGATCGTCTCACCCGGCGATCTTCGGCGCGGAAGTACTCGAGCGTCAGCTTGAGGCCCTCGTCGGTGTCCACGCGCGGCTCCCAGCTTGAGCAGGCGTCCGGGCCCGGGTGATATCGGGCTGCCGCACCTTCGGATCGTCCTCGGGCAGCGGGCGGAAGACGATCTCGCTGCGCGAGCCGGCCAGCCGGATGATGCGCTTGGCCAGCTCCAGCAGCGTCATCTCCTGCGGGTTGCCGATGTTCACGGGATCGTTGCCGCCGCGCTCCATCAGGAGCCAGACGCCGCTCACCAGATCGGAGACGTACTGGAACGATCGCGTCTGGGAGCCGTCTCCGAAGACGGTGATCGGGGCGCCCGTCAGCGCCTGGCCCATGAAGGCGGGGATCGCCCGTCCGTCGTTCAGCCGCATGCGCGGCCCGTGACGTGTTGAAGATCCGGACGATGCGGGTGTCGACCCGTGCGTGCGGTGGTAGGCCATCGTCGATGGCCTCGGCGAAGCGCTTGGCCTCGTCGTACACGCCGCGCGGCCCCACCGGGTTCACGTTGCCCCAGTAGTCCTCGCGCTGCGGATGCACGAGCGGATCGCCGTAGACCTCGGAGGTGGAGGCCAGCAGGAAGCCGCGCGTTCTTGGCCTTGGCCAGGCCCGAGCGCGTTGTGCGTGCCCGAGCGCGCCGACCTTGAGCGTCTGGATCGGCAGCTCGAGGTAGTCGAGCGGCGAGGCGGGGCTGGCGAAGTGCAGCACCCAGTCGACCGGGCCGTCCACGTGGATGTACTCGGTGACGTTGCGCTTGACGAAGGTGAAGTGCGGATCGGTCCAGAAGCCTGTCGAGTGTTGTCGGGCGAGCCGGTGATGAAGTTGTCCATGCCCACGACGTCGCACCCGCGGGCCAGCAGGAACTCGCACAGGTGGGATCCGATGAATCCCGCCGCTCCGGTTACCAGTATTCGCATCGCGCTCCGGCTTTCGACTGGCTTGCGCGCCGAGGGCTCCCCGAGCTCAGCCGGAAGGATGGGCTTGCGGCCGACCGAGTGGTACTCGAAGCCGAGGCGCCGCATCCGCTCGGGCTCCCACAGGTTGCGGCCGTCGAAGATCACCGGCCGCCGCATCGCCGCGCGCAGCCGCTCGAGGTTGAGGAACTTGAACTCGTTCCACTCCGGTCACGAGCGCGACCGCGTCGGCGCCGGTCGCCGCCTCGTAGGGGACTCGCAGTAGGTCACGCTGGCAGGCAGCACGCACGCGCGTTGGGCATGGCCACCGGGTCGTAGTACGCGCACGATGGCGCCGGCCTTGAGCAGCCGCTCGACGACCTCGACGCGACTTGGCCTCGCGCATGTCGTCGGTGTTGGGCTTGAAGGCCAGGCCGAGCACGGCCACGACCTTGCGGTCGAGCGGCCCCAGCGCCTGGTCGATCATGGCCACGAAGTGGCCGGCCCGCTCGCGATTGACGTCGACCACCGAGCGCAGCATCGCGAAGTCGTAGCCGAGCGTGGCCGCGGTGTGCACCAGCGAGTCGGTGTCCTTCGGGAAGCACGAGCCGCCGTAGCCGAGCCCGGCCGACAGGAACGCCGACGCCGATGCGCGCGTCCATCCCCATGCCCTTCACCACCTGGGTGACGTCGGCTCCCGCCAGCTCGCAGATGTTCGCGATGGCGTTGGCGAAGGAGATCTTGGTGGACAGGAACGCGTTGGAGGCGTACTTGATCATCTCGGCCGACGGCACGTCGGTGATGATCATCGGACGCTCCAGCGGGCGCGTACAGCTCGAGGAGCGACATGGCCACCTGCTGGGTCGGCGCGCCGATGACGATCCGGTCGGGCCGCGAGCGTGTCCTCGATGGCCGAGCCTTCCCGCAGGAACTCGGGGTTCGACACCACGTCGAACGGGACCGGCGCGGGTCTGGTGGCGCTCGATGACCTCGCGCACGAACTCCCCGGTGCCCACCGGCACGGTGGACTTGTTCACGACGACCGTGTAGCGCTCCATCGCCTGCGGCGATGCCGCTCGCCACGTCCGCCACCGCCGCCAGGTCGGTCTGCCCGTCCGCCTTGGCGGGGTGCCGACCGTGATGAACACGATCACCGAGCGCCGCACCGCGCTCGCCGATGTCGGTGGTGAAGGCCAGCCGGCCATCGGCTCATGTTGCGAGCGACCATTTCCTCGAGGCCCGGCTCGTAGATGGGCATCCGACCGGCGAGCGAGCTCGGCGACCTTGTTGCCGTCCTTGTCTACGCAGACCACGTCGTTGCCGAGGTCAGCGAACACGGCTCCGGTCACGAGGCCTACATAGCCCGTTCCAACGACACAGATGTTCATGGGGCAGGGATCATGATAGCAGGACGGCTTCCGGGATGAGCTGAAGAGGACGTTGCAGAATCTACCGCGGAGCCTCCGGACGGAAGCCTCAGGCGGCGAGCGGTCCTCGTCGTCGTCGCCGCCAAGACCTGCTCGCGCGTGCGCGCATCGGCCTCGGTGAGCGATTCGAAGCGCTGGCCGGAGATCGAGATCGTGTTGCTCTCGTCGCGCGCCTTCCACATCCACTCGCGACGCTCGCGACCCACTGGCATGAACTGCACCGACCGGGCTGCCACTGCGTTCATCGCTGCTCTCCTGTCCGCCGACGCTCCGCCGGCGAGCAAGTGAGTGCAACGGGGATGCCAGCTAAATGGGCTCCCGGCCTCGGCGCCACCGGAAGAAGACCGCCGTGAACGCGATGAGCGGAATCAGCCCGGACGGCACCCACGTGATGCACGCCGCCCAGCCGCTGATCGGCGAGCGCGGTGAGATCGGTGATGCGCGGGGCCGGCTTCGTAGAAGCGGATACAGCACCGTCTCGGCGGCGGTGACCATCGCCGCGACCACGGTCATGGGCATGCCGAACACGAACAGATAGAGCAGCTGCGCGGCGTACGGGCAGCGAGCGGCGCCAGGCGTGGACGGCGAGAGGATCGGCCACCAGCCGAGCGTCGCGGTCGACCAGCAGCACCAGGTGCTCGACCACGTGCCAGCCGTGGATCTCGAGCGCGGCGTTGTAGGGGGCCGGCAGGTGCCACCCGATCAGCGCCACCGCGTAGGCGGCGAACGCCGGCAGCGGCCGGGTGAGGGTGCGGACGACGGCGGCGGTGGCCCGACGCGCGAGCAGCGGACGCAGGAGGCGCGTCGGCCATCCAGGCCGGCGTGCCGGTGAGCAGCAGCGGCGGGACGACGAGGGTGAGGATCAGGTGCTGCACCATGTGCGCGCTGAAGAGGTACCAGTCGCTCAGGTCGTGCAGCGGCCCGTTGAGCGCGAGCCAGGAGTGCCAACAGGCCCCAGGCCGAAGCGAATCACCATGCCGATCCGCGGCCGGCCTCCGTGCGTCCCGCCAGCCCCAGGCGTAGAGGAGCGCGACCAGGCCGACCCCAGGACGACCTCGCCGTGGATCGAGGTCAGGAGACGCGGGCACGGCGGCGTCATGGCGCGATCATCGCGCCGCACCGCCATCGCTCAGCGCCCGAAGATGAGGAAGGCGCCGGTCAGCGTCATGAGCGCCACCGCCAGCAGCGATCGCGATGAGCAGCGGCCCCAGGAACAGCGGTCGTCAGCGGGCGCGCGTCGTAGCGCAGGTGCATGAAGAACATGACCACCAGCGCGAACTTGGCCGCCGCCATCACCAGGAGCAGCGGCACGATGATCGGCGTGAGCGCGCGGATGTAGATGACGCCGACCTCCAGCGCCGTCACCAGCGTGAGGATGATCGCGACCCTGACGTAGGTCCGGACCGAGGCGTGCTCGTGGGAGGCAAGCTGAGCCTCCGCGCCGTGGGCCTGGCCGCGGCGTGGCGTGCGCGCTCACGGGATCAGGTAGACCACGGTGAAGATGATGATCCACACGACGTCCACGAAGTGCCAGTACAGCCCACCACCTCGACCTTGGTGGCGTCCTGCACGGTCAGCCTGCCCGCGGATCGAGGATCCACAGGGTCACGCAGCAGGGCCACGCCGAGCGCGACGTGGCCGCCGTGGAAGCCGGTCAGCACGAAGAACGTCGGAGCCGAACAGGTTCTGCTGCAGCGTCAGCCCCTCGTGCACGAAGTGGGTGAACTCGTAGGCCTGGAAGCCCAGGAAGAAGAGACCGAAGAGCGCGGTGCCGAACAGCCACAGGCGCGGCCTGGCGCCGATCGCCGCGCTGCACGGCGGCCAGGGCCAGCACCATGAGCGGGCGACGACATCAGCAGATCGAAGGTCGACGAGCGTGGTGAGCGGGATGTTGAGGATCTCGTGCGGGTGGGGCCCGATCACGCTGCGGTCCCGTGTAGGCCAGGTAGGTCGCGATCAAGCGTCCCGAACAGCAGGCACTCCGAGCCGAGGAAGATCCACATCGCGAGCTTGCGATGGTCGACACCGAGGTTGCCAGTCTGATCGACGTAGGCCGGGTCCCGGTAGTGCTCGAGCGCGAAGGCCCACGCGCCCACGATCAGCACCAGCGCGCCGACCAGCACCAGGCCCGAGCGAGGTCAGCGCGCCGATGGCGGCCACGAGGCACGCCGGCCGCCATCACCAGCGGCCAGAACGACCCCGGTGGCATGTGGATGCCGTGCGGATCGGGCGCCGCCGGCGCAGCGGCGCAGGCTTGCGGCCCCTGGCTGTCGCCGTGCTTCTCGCGCCAGAAGGTGTCGCGACCGTAGACCGGCGGGATCGTGTCGAAGTTGTGCGGCGGGCGGCGGCGAGGAGATCCGCCACTCGAGCGTGCGGCCGTCCCACGGGTCGGCCGGCGCCGGCGCGCCGTGGCGCAGCGAGCGGACGGCGATCACGAAGAACATCAGGATCGACAGCGCGATGCCGAACGCGCCGATCGGTCGACACCAGGTTCCAGAACTCCCAGCCCCGGCCCGGCCCGTAGGTGTAGATCCGCCGCGGCATCCCGATGGCGCCCGAGATAGTGCTGCGGGGAAGAACGTGAGGTTGAAGCCGGCGAACAGCAGCCAGAACTGCCACCGGCCCCAGCGCTCGTCGAGCAGGCGGCCGGTCATCTTCGGCCACCAGTAGTACGGCGCCGGCCAGCAGGCCGAAGAGGCTGCCGCCGATGAGCACGTAGTGGAAGTGCGCCACCACGAAGTACGTGTCGGTCTGCTGCAGATCGACCGGCGGCGAGGCGTGCATGATCCCGGAGAGGCCGCCGATGGTGAAGAGCGCGACGAGGCCGACCGCGTAGTGCAGGGCCACGGTGGGCCGGATGCGTGCCGCCCACAGCGTGGCCAGCCAGTTGAAGATCTTCACGCCGGTCGGGATCGCGATGAGCATGGTGGCGACCGCGAAGGCGGCGTCGGCCACCGGGCCCATGCCGGCGGCGAACATGTGGTGGCTCCACACGCCGAAGCCGAAGAAGCCGATGAGCGATGCCGGAGTAGATGACCACCGGGGCGCCGAACAGCGGCTTGCGCGCGAAGGTCGGCAGCACCTCGGAGACGATGCCGAAGGCCGGCAGGATCAGGATGTAGACCTCGGGATGGCCGAAGATCCAGAACAGGTGCTGCCACGAGATGCGGATCGCCGCCGGCCGCCACGTCGTAGAAGTGGGTGCCGAAGAACCGGTCGAACATCAGGAAGACGAGCGCCGATCGTGATGGGCGGGAACGCCAGCACGATGAGGAACTGCACGGTGAGCGTCATCCACACGAACACCGGCATGCGCATCAGCGTCATGCCGGGCGCGCGCATGTTGAGGATGGTGGTGATGAAGTTGACGCCCGGCCAGCGACCGAGGACGCCCCGAGGATCTGCAGGCTGAGCAGCCAGAAGTCGATGCTGTGCCCGGGCGAGAACTGCCGGAGCGTGAGGCTCGCGTAGCCGAACCAGCCGCCGTCGGGCGGCGTGCCGACCAGGAAGCTCGCGTTCAGGAAGAGGCCGCCGAGCAGGAAGATCCAGTAGGACAGCGCGTTGAGCCGCGGGAAGGCCACGTCGCGCGCGCCGATCATCAGCGGGATCATGTAATTGAAGAACGCGGCGCTGAACGGCATGATCGGCCAGGAACACCATCGTGGTGCCGTGCATGGTGAAGAGCGCGTTGTAACGTCTCGGCGCTCACGCACCGTGCCGTGCGGTCGCGCCAGCTGCAGCCGGATGATCAGCGCCTCGATCCCGCCCAGCAGGAAGAACGCGAACGCGGTGACGCCGTAGAGGATGCCGATCCGCTTGTGGTCGACCGTCGTGATCCAGCCGAGGATGGTCGACAGCGCGCCGGGCGCGGCGTGGGCGGTCGGCGTGGCCGTGATGAGCGGCGCCGCGCTCCGCTCCGATGATGCTCACGCGCGCCTCGCCGGCATCACTTGAGGCTCGTCAGGTAGAGGGCCAGGCTCTTGGCGTCGGCGTCGTTCAGCCCGAGGTTCGGCATGCGTGAGCCGGGCTTGAGCGCCGGCGGGTCGCTTGATCCACGCCGCCACGTTCTCGGGGGTGGTGGTCCACAGGCCCGCGCCGAACAGCGCGCGGCTGCCGAAGTGGGTCAGATCGGGCCGAGCGCGCCCGGCGGCCACGCCGCGGATCGTGTGACAGCCCACGCACGCTGGCGGGCGAAGAGGTCCTTGCCCGCCGCCGCGTCACCCGTCCGGCTCCGGCGGCGGCGCCTTCTGCGCCGCCACCCAGCGGTCGAACGCCGCCGGCTCCTCCACGATCACCCGCAGCTGCATGTTGGCGTGGGAGGCGCCGCAGAACTCGGCGCACTGGCCCCAGTACTCGCCGGGCCGCTCGGGCGTGAGCGTGATCTGTTGACGCGGCCCGGCACGACGTCGCGCTTGCCGCCCAGCTGCGGCACCCAGAAGCTGTGGATCACGTCGGGCCCTCGAGGTCGAGGCACGATCGGACGTCCAATCGGGCAAGGTGCAGCTCGTTGGCCGTCACGACGTCGAGCCGAGGGATAGCTGGAACTCCCACCACCACTGCCAGCCGCGCACGGTGACCGTCAGCGCCGCGGAGGCGGTGCCGCGGCGCCCTGGGTGCGGAAGATCACCTGGATGGTCGGAATGGCGATGATCAGCAGCACCAGCGCCGGCGCGATGCGTCCACGCGATCTCGAGCAGGCGCGTGGCCGTGGATCTGGCGCGGAGAGGCCGGCCCGGGCGTTCGCGGAAGCGCCACAGGATCCAGCCGAGCGCGACGAACACCAGCGATGCCGATGATCGCCGCCGCCCACGTGATGATGCCGTAGACGGACAGGGTCGAGCGCGGCGAGGTCGGAGCGGGCGACGACGCGTGGACATCGGCCCGTCCCACGCGCATCCGCCCAGCAGCGCGACGACGACGAGCGCGCCGACCGCTGCCGGCGAGGCGGGGACGGTCTTCACGAATCAGGACGGTACCGCGCGCTCCAGGGCTCCGCAACGCGCCGGGCGCGCGCGGCGCCGAGCCAGCCTGGCTGGCCAGGCGTCAGCATCGTGCGCAGCAGGACGTTGGCGCCGCGCTCGATGGCAGCCGGATCGCTGGTCTCGTCGACGCCGGTGGCTCTTGCCGCCGCTCGACGGGATGAAGATCATCCCGGAGTCGGTGATCGAGCGCCAGGTTCTGCGCGTCGTGACCGGCCGCCGAGTACAGGCGCTGCCACCGCCAGACCCATCTCGCCGCACGCCGTCCTCGACCGCGCTCTGCACCTTCGGCGAGCAGGCCACGGCCGTGGTCGCCGACATCGGGCGGCAGCTCGACCCGGATCTGGCGCTTGGTGGCGATCTCGCTTGGCCAGGGCGTCGCACTCCTGGGCCAGCCGCTCCAGCACGCGCCGCCATCGGGCTGCCGCATCTCGTGGACCATCTCGGTCGCGGCCGGGCGACGATGTTGCTCGCGCCGGGGTGAACGTAGACCACGCCGATGTTGGTCACGCTCGCGGCCGCCCCCGCGCTCGACCACCAGCTCGCGCGCCTCGCAGCGCGTAATCGGCGGCGGCCAGGAAGCGCGTCGCGGCGCCGCTCCATCGGCGTGGTGCCGGCGTGGTCGGCCTGACCGTGGAAGATCACCCGCGTGCGTCGGACGCCCACGATGGAATCGACCACGCGCGATGGGCGCGCCGGCCTCCTCCAGCCGCGGCCCTGCTCGATGTGCAGCTCGACGTACGCGTGCACCGCGCCCGCGGGCGCGCGTCGCCTCGGGGCACGGCTGGCGTCGAAGCCGGCGCGGGCCATCGCGTCGACGAGCTTGTCGCCGTCCACCGAGGCCATGGCGGGAATGGCGGCGGCGTCGAGCCGGCCGCAGAACGCGCGCGAGCCGAAGAGGCTACCGTAGCGTCCCTCTCGTCACTCCACGCCGCGACAACCGGCGGCCGCCGTGGGCGCCGCGCCCGTCTCGCGGATGGCGTGCAGGCACTCGAGGCCGGCCATCACGCCGAGCGCGCCGTCGAGGCGTGCCGCCCTCCGGCACCGTGTCGATGTGCGAGCCGGTGACCACCGGCGGGCGTCGAGGCGCTGAAGCTGCGCGGCGCCGAGACCGCCGAAGACGTTGCCGGCCGGATCGACCCACGTCGTGAGGCCGGCCGTCTTCATCTCGCCGATCAGCCAGGCGCGCGCCTCCTCGTGCGGCGGGCTCCAGCAGTGGCGGGTGACGCCGCCTCCGGGCAGCGCGCCGAAGCGCGCGAGCGGCTAGCGGTCTGCAGGCGAGACGTTCACGGTGGTCATGGCGAGTATAGCGACGATGGATGCGGGAGTCCCGATCACTCAGTCGGCCACGATGCTACGAGCGCTTGACACGTCCGAACCGCCTCCCTAGAATGAACCACCGTTCAGTCCGGCCGGTCAGCCCACCTGCAGGAGGGAATGCGTGGACTTCACGCTGACTCCCGAGCAGCGAAGCGTTTCGCGAGCGCGTTCGCGCTCTGGCTCGAGGCCAACATCCCGCGCGAGTGGAAGTCGATGGGCGCCACCGAGAGTCCCGCGCCCCGAGGCCTACGAGCTCCTGCGCGAGTGGCAGGCGCAAGCTCCACGAGGGCGGGCTTCATCGGCGTCACCTGGCCCAAGGAGTACGGCGGGCAGGGCTGACCTTCATGGAGGAGATGATCCTCCACCAGGAGATGGCGCTAGCAGAAGGCGCCGCCGATGCTCAACGTGCTCGGCGTCGGCATGGCGGGCCCGACGATCATCGCCTACGGCACCGAGGAGCAGAAGAAGCGCTACCCCGAGAAGATCCTGTCCTGCGAGGAGATCTGGTGTCAGGGCTACTCGGAGCCGAACTCCGGCTCGGACCTGGCCGCGCTGCAGACGCGGGCGGTGAAGGACGGCGAGTCACTGCGTCATCAACGGCCAGAAGGTGTGGACGTCGCTCGCCCACATCGTCGGACTGGATGATGCTGCTGGCCCGCACGGATCCCAGCGCGCCCAAGCACAAGGGCATCACCTACTTCCTGCTCGACATGCAAGCTGCCCGGCGTGACGGTCAAGCCGCTCGCGCCAGATCACCGGGGACGCCGAGTTCAACGAGGTCTTCTTCGACAACGTGCGCGTGCACGAGTCGCAGGTGCTGGGCGAGCGTCAACAACGGCTGGTGCGGTGGGGCTCACCACGCTCGATGTTCGAGCGCCTCGCGCTCGGCTTCGGGCTGCAGGTGCGGCTGCGCATCGCGCTCGACGGGCTCGATGATCGACCTCGCGCGCCGGATGGAGAAGGACGGCCGTGCGTCGTCACCAGCGATCCCGGTCATGCGGCAGAAGATCGCCCAGCTGCTGGATCGACACCGAGGCGCTCAAGTACCTGGGCGCCCGCGCCATCACCAAGCTCCTGCGGGGCGAGCTGCCGGGGCCGGAGGCCTCGGCCGGCAAGATGGGCTGGGTCGAGACGCACCAGCGGCTCCAGGAGCTGGCCATGGAGATCGAGGGCCCGTACGCGCAGCTCGTCGCCGGCTCCGACCGGGCGGTGGACGGCGGCGTCTGGCAGTATGCGTTCCTCCGCTCGCGCGCCAACTCGATCGAGGGCGGCACCACGGAGATCCAGAAGAACATCATCGGCGAGCGCGTGCTCGGACTCGCCGAAGGGTTAGAGGACACCGCCATGGATTTCGGATTCAACCAGGAGCAGGAGCTGCTGCGCGCCACCGCGCGCAAGTTCCTCGAGAACGAGTGCACCTCGGAGCTTCGTCCGCGCGCGCATGGCGGAGCCGGCCGGCGTGACCGACGAGTTCTGGACCAAGCTGGCCGAGCAGGGATGGCTCGGGCCTCGTCTATCCGGAGGAGTACGGCGGCACCGGCCTCGGCTTCGTGGACCTGACCGTGCTCATGGAGGAGATGGGCCGCGCCGTCATGCCCGGGCCCGTTCTTCTCCACCGTGCTCCTGGGCGGCCTGCGCCATCCTCGAGGCGGGCTCGGCGGCCCAGCAGAAGGAGTGGCTGCCGCAGCATCGCGGCCGGCGAGGCCAAGAGCCACGCTGGCGCTGGACGGAGCCGAGCGGCGCGCTGGGACGCCGCGGGCGTCGACTACGACCACGCGCGGTGACGGGCGGCTGGGTTCCGCTCGCGGCACCAAGCTGCTTCGTGCCCGGACGCGCACCTGGCCGACGTCGCTGGTGGTGGTCGCGCGCACCGGCGAGGGCACGCGCCCCGAGGACGGCGTGACGCCTTGTTCCTGGTGCCGAGGGGCACGCCGGGCCTCGAGGTCAAGCTGCTGCCCACGATGGACCAGACGCGCAAGCTCTGCGAGGTGACGCTCGACGACGTGCGCGTGCCCGCGGCGGCGCGTGCTCGGCGCGCGCGACGGCGGATGGGCGCCGCTCGCCCGCGTGACTCGAGCGCGCCACCGTCGCGCTCTGCGCCGAGATGTGCGGCGGCGCCCAGCGCGTGCTCGACATGACCGTCGGAGTACGCCAAGATCCGCGTGGCCTTCGGCAAGCCCATCGGCATCTACCAGGGCGTCAAGCACCGTGCCGCCGACATGCTGGTCGAGGTCGAGAACGCCAAGTCGCTGACGTACTACGCGGCGTGGGCGGTGGACGAGAACGCGCCCGAGGCGCCGCTGGCGGCGTCGATGGCCAAGGCCGTACTGCTCCGACGCCTTCCGGCGAGGTCGCGCGGCGCCGGCATCCAGCTCCACGGCGGCATCGGCTTCACCTGGGAGCACGACCTGCATCTCTACTTCAAGCGCGCCAAGTCGTTCAGGCGGGGTTCACGTTCGGCGACGCGACGCTACCACCGCGAGCTAGGTCGCGCAGCTGATCGCAATCTGTAGTAGATGGGGCCTCGCCCGGGCCCTGGCTACGCTCCGCGCCCCGGCGTAGCGGCGGCGCTCCACGGCATATTCGGGCTTCGCCGGAGCTTCGGCTGCGCTCCGCGCCCCGGCGGTAGCCGTGGCGCTCCACCCGAAGCGTCGGCGGCGCACTTCTCGCTCGCGCTATCGGACGGTGATCGTCGCTTCCTTGATGTGCTCGCCCGTGGCGCAGGCCTTCATCAGAACGGAAGGGCCTGTCCGCCGCTTCACCGTGGTGGCCGCCTTCGCTCCGAGGTCGCGGACCCGTCGCTTGTCGCCGCGGACCTTCTTCGTCCCTGCCTTGGCCATGATCTCCTCCTTCTGCTGCTGTGAGTTCGTTGCGGATCGTGCTTCTGTCGCGCTCCCTTCGCAAGTCCCGTTCCACGCCGAGGCTTTCGGCAAGCGCACGAGATTCCTGACTTGGCGGCGGCCGGCCGCCGCGCGCGTCGGGCGAAGCCGCACCGGGATCCCCGACCGCGGGCCGCTGGTCGGGCAGGTTCGCCCGAATCGGACCATGCGATACACTTCGCGCCAGGCCGCGTCAACGACCGCTCGGGATCCGGCGCGCCTCAGTGAAAGGAGCGCCGCGTGCTGGAACCGTCGTGATGTGCTGAAGCGATGCGCGGGTCTGATCGGGGTCGGAGGCGTCGTCGCGCTGCGAACGGGGAGGGCTCGCGCGCAGGGGTGGCCGCAAGCCGGCCTTGACGATCGCGCTGCCGTCAATCCGGAGACCGATCGATCCGCACCAGTTCCGCTCCGTGCTCACCGGGTCGATCTCATCAACATCTGCGAGACGCTGCTCATCCGCGATCCCAAGAGCATGGAGCTCAAGCCGCTGCTGGCCACGTCGTGGCGCAACGTCGATCCGCACACGTGGGAGTTCAAGCTGCGGCGCGGCGTGAAGTTCCACAACGGCGAGCCGTTCGACGCCGAGGCGGTCAAGTTCAGCATCGACCGCACCATCGGCTCCAAGCTCAACACGCTCGGCAAGGTGCTGTGGCCGCCGTCCATCGGCCAGGAGGTGCAGATCGTCGATCCCGGCACGGTGCGCATCACCACCAGGGTGCCGGACCCCATCCTGCCCAACCGCGTGGCGGCAGGTCGGTGAGCATGGTGCCGCCTAAAGGCCATGTGGCCGAGTACCGCGGGGAAGTTCGTGAGCGATCGGCCGATCGGCACCGGGCCGTTCCGCTTCGTCGAGTACGTCGTCGGCGAGCGCGTCGTGCTCGAGGCCAGTCCGGACTACTGGGGCGCCAAGGCGGCGAGCCAGCGCCTCGTGTGGCAGATCGTGCCCGACCCGGCCACGCGCGTGGCCGCGCTGGCGCGCGGCACCATCGACGTCATGCTGAACCTGCCGGTGCCGCTCATCACGGTGGAGGGCGATGCCAAGCTTGCCGTCTACTCCGAGCTGGGCTCCTCCGTGCACCTGCTCCTGCTGAACGTGCTGCAGGCGCCGCCAGCTCAGGATCGCCGTGTGCGGCAGGCGCTGGCGTACGCGATCGATCGGGCCACCATCGTGAAGAGTCTGTACGCGGGGCGCGGCGAAGCTCGCCAATTCCGTCGTCGCCCGGCAGGTGACGAACGCGATCGACCCACCCGCCTACGCCTACGATCCGGATCGCGCCAAAGAGCTTTCTGCTTGCGAAGCCGGGCAAGCAATACGTAACT
>ERZ1370068.7426-contig-6341_pt1 | contig 52894 bp, 83 predicted proteins | sample MGYA00561227_ERZ1370068 | MGnify/ENA primary metagenome ERZ1370068 (study PRJEB38410, sample SAMEA6850437) | metagenome | study: Metagenomic assessment of the ecological functions of the soil: analysis of the soil microbiota associated with the... | reverse complement strand
TGTACTTCGTTCAGTTACGTATTGCGCTACTGGTGTTTCCGTGAATACCAGGAGTATAGAGGAAACACACCCGGCCAGACCAAATATATCGTGTACAAAATCCCGAACCTCGTAAAAGCCTCCCCAAACCAGTCCCGAGATCAAAGAATGGGTACGACTATGACAACAGACCAGGGGGTAAAGGGCACCATTATAGAAACGGGCTGGAATAATGGCCAATAATACGTAACAAAATATAAATGAAGATGCGGGCATTATTGCCGATGCCTATGAGCCCTGTTCGCCAATTTTGTACAGTTTTAGCTGGACAGGAGGCCCCAGATTCTATATATGTTAAAACCTGTCCCAGACTATACATTGGCTTTTGAAATGCCAAAAGTATTACCTTTGCCTTTCACTATTGAAAAACATAAACTGCCTGCTGAATACACGGCGGTTTTGTATTTAAGTCAAACGACAGGATCCAATATTAGACTAGTAATGATTATCCAGAAGATGCATGTTTGCAAATCCTATTGTACATCATTAAAACTTGAAAACCATGCACTATCAATGAAGAAATAAGCCATCTTCCTCCTTTTTCTTTTTTCTTATCAGCTTTATTTTCGCCTTCGCAGCCAAAAGATGTCCCGGCAAGAAAAGATACGAGTGTAGCTCTGTTGCCGCCGAGCACACTGCTGCTACAACATCGCATAATAATGAAAAACAGAGGCATTGTATACAGACCTCCATCTGCACGAATCAGGCATGAATGAACAGGTATTCAGTTCGGCTCTGCATGGCATGGAAAAACTGGAAAACGATGGACAGGTTACCAATCTGATATTATCACGATCATTGATTTCAGCCAGCCCAGCACGCAAAGACTGTATATACTCGACCTGAAAAATAGGGTCACCTTTTCAATACCCTGGTAGCACACGGGCAATACAGGGAAATTATGGGCCCACAACTTCTCCAATGGCCGCTCCTCTTTAAAAGCAGCCCCGGTTTTATATATATAACAGGGGAAACTTATATGGAGACAATATGGCTATTCGCTCCAGCTCGATGGTATGGAAAAAATATTAATGATAATGCACGTAACCGCGATATCGTGCTCCATGGAATACCGATTATGTGGGCGAATCCTTTATCGGGTCTGGGGTTTCCTGGGACGGAGTTGGGAGCTGCCCGGCGGTTCCTATGGCCAACCACGAGGATATTATCAATACGATCAAAGGTGGCAGTGTATTGTTTATCTACACCAGCGACCATCCTTATACAAAAGAGATCAAAATTGCTCAACCCAGGCGTTTAATGCGTTTGTTGAAGGGTTAATGGGGCTTGCCTGTTAACCCCTTTGACTAGGCTCACAACTATCTTAAACGTATATCAATCAATCACCTATTCGGGTTATCTTTACCGCTAATTTATACGCATGCTTAAATAGGGGGTATTTGGTGTCAGACATTTAGGAAAGTTTCACCCTGAACAACTGGAAGAAATACCAGGGGTGGAATTGGTAGGCTTTTTTTGACCCTTCGGATGACACCGCCCGGGAGGTAATCTGACAAATACCAATTCGCCGTTTTCCTGGATGCAGATACCCTGATGAATGCCTACGATGCCATTGATATTGTAATCCCACCACTACCCATCATTTTTGAACTGTCTAAAACAGGCATTCGCAGGAACAGCATATTTTTGTTTGAAAAGCCCCTGGCCAATACGATGGAGAAGCGCATGAGCAAGTGGCTGTACCAGGGAATCCAACATCAAACTTCTCTGAGTACAGGACACGTGCTGAAGGTTCAATCCCTGCTTTCTGCCCTCAGGAATGGGAGCTCAACCCCATGTTTAGTGAAGTGCACCGTTTGGCGCAGTTCAATCCGAGAAGAACGGAGAATTGAGCGTGATCCTTGACCTCTGATTCATGACATCGAGTATTTATCCTTTAGCAATTGTAAAAAGTGGTGTGAAAAGTATTTCCCGCCAGCGTAGCGGTGATGACGGAAACACCTGACATCGCCAATGTGCGCATCGAATTTGATAATGGCTGCGTGGCTAATCTTACCAGCAGCCGGATATCCATGAAAAAGATGAGAAGAGATCGCCCTGTATCCAGAAGGATCGCTTATATCGGCATCGACTTCCTGAACAAGAAAACAGAGATCATCAAATCGAAAGGAACCAAAGGATTCCAGAAACGTATTCTGCTGATATTGAGCAACTCCCTCGGGCAAAAAGACAACTGTGCCGTCGCCGATCCCGTCGTGCCGGAAGTAAATGCGATCAAGAAAGAACTGGAGGAATTCAGTGGATGCAATTGCCGGACAACACAAAGACCATCGTCTCCGAACTGGATGGCCTGGATGGCGATGGATGTCGCACACCAGATACTCAGAAAGATCGGTCAACAATGTGCTATGATCCGCTGGATGCATGACGGACAAAACAACCAAATACCGATAGCCTTAAGATGCCGTCATGGATTATGGTCACGGCCGCCACTCGCCTGGCGATGCTGTTCTTACGTCATTCGCAGCGCGATGGTCCGCTGATAGCAGGACATTGCCTTACGCCGGCAAGCTATCGAGGCCTAATTATATAGTTCTGGCTGGGCGTTACGTCTATCCGGCTAGGCTGGCTCGTCCTGTATGCGCTTAGCGGCGAACCTATACATTCGCTTTATAAGAAATCAAGGCTGTGCGGAATTCACGTCCACATTTGACTCTGCAGCCCTTATCGGCAGTCTCACCCTCCTTTTTGCACGCGTACTTGGATGATCCTCAAAACCAATCTCCTCCTATTATTACGGCACATTCATCAGCCTATTTGGCCACTCACTTTCGTCCTGACATTTCTCAGCGCCAGGTATTTTTTACTTCGAATAAAGCCCAAAAAGACAGCCGCTGGAGTGGCCGAAGTTGTCACTCAACGCACTGATGGTCGGCAGTCCAGGATAACGCCATGAACGCTTTACATGCAAACGGAAAAGAACCTGCAGTGACGGCGGCTATCGTTACACCGGGTTCCCGCCAACGCCTGACAGCAAATGGCAAAGCAACAGGGTGTATCCAAAGACTGCTACCCAAACTAGGTAGCAATCGAATGCGACACTTAAAAATCATTAGAACGGTATCAAATCAGCCAGGTGGTGCTCGCTATGGAAAAATCGGAGTATTCGTTACTTGAGAATATTGTGAACCGGCAACCCGAAGATGTGGGTAAAATAATACCCAACACGCTGGATATTCTTTCAGGATCTGTCCGCACCAGCAATATCATTGATTCCCTCTGATCGATCGAAGAAACAGGGATTGATGCCGGAATGGCAGCAAAACATCAAACAGGTAATCGATGTAGTTAACTATTGTATCGCTTGTATTGCTGTCGCCTTTTTTTATTTATATCGCCATCCGTGTGCGGCTATCTTCAAAGGGACTATTTTTACAACCAGGAAGAATCGGCTACAAGGAAAACCCGCACGATGTATAGATTCGCTCCATGTATGGATGCAGAAAAAGGCGGACTGCCGCTGGGGCTTTCTTTTTCGCCAAGGAAAAAATCGGCTCGTTCGGCTGAGCGTATGCGTTCAGCGAAGTGCCTGCGACCATCAGAGTCAGGCGATTCTGAGATAATCCAACCGCATCGATGATTTCATGGGACGCTCCCTCCGAAGGTGTGAGCACTGCGGCTCGATGAGGCGACGAAGAAGCTCTGACCGACAATCGTTAGCTCGGAGATTAGATATTCGATCTGATGGGGCCGTCAACCAAAATCGGTCGTCGGTAGCTAAAGGGATACCGTTGATGCGGTTAGCAAAGGGATGTCGAAGTTCGGAAAACGGATGCTTGATCCTCTAGATTCCGGCGTACCATTCGTAGCCCTGATCTTCCAGTAGCCGCCTTTGCCGGCCGATTTATCAAGGTCGCGGCGAATTCGAGGGCTCGGATGTATTTCGCGTGTTTGTAGCCGAGCTGGGTTTCGACGCGCAGGCTCAGCGGCGCGCCGTTCGACAGGCGGCTGATCGTTCAGCTCGTAGGCGAGGATGGTTTGCGGATGAACGGCGTCGATCAATCATGCTTTCAAAATAGTTAGTGCCGTCGTATCCGTATCCATGCAGCGAATACGACATATTCGTGCGGCCGCCGGCTGCTTTGTTCATCATCTCTTCAGGCGCACGCCTTTCATTTGCCGAATGCTCCAGCCTTCGACCGATCATGGCGCGATCTGCGTACGCGAAATGCTTTTGAGCTCAGTGAGGAGAAGCTTGCTGGTTGCGTGACGAGGCCCGAGATTCAGGCGCCTTTCCACTGGTTTTTGCGTGGCCGCGAGTCCATGGTGATCGGTGGCGGGTTGCCGTTGCCGCGAAATTTTGGCGATATATCTTTGGCGCTGAATTCTGGGCGAGTTTGTTGGCCGGCGAGTAAACGCTGTGCGCGCCGGTTGCCGTGCTCGGCCAATTCGGCATTGACTGAAACTTGTCATTCCGGCTGAGTGCGTCGAAGATTTTGTCGCAGCCGCTCGGCAGAAAAGCTTGCGCCTTGTAACGTTCCGGGAGCAAGTTGCGCCGGAAAACTGGATTTAACTGTCATTTTTTCTCTGTCTCCTCGTCTCCGCACTGATGAATTCGCAGCCGATTTATTTCGGCCTGCGCCGGCTTTGCCGTCGTATCGGCAGGCAATGTTGTCTGACTTGGAGCCTGGACTTCAGGCTGGACGTTGTCGGCTTCGGCTTTCAGGAGTTCGGCGTCGACCGGTTCAAGTGCCGGGCGCTCTCGGTGGCTTGGATCGCAGGCGGCAGTTTTCTCTGTACCCAACCGGTCGTCATGGAGCGCATGTTGTTGGCAACGCCTTGAGTCAAAACCATGAACACGTGCCCGAATGTGTGAGGAGAGAAAGCCAAACGCAAAGAATAAAATGAACCGCGCGCGCCGATTGGCGGCCTGCCAAAGGCCGCCCGGCAGCCAGTTCGCGAAAGCGACGTTCAGCTGCGGTGACATCCGCCATGCCGCTCAATAGCACCAACGGCGTCAAAATCACGGAACGCTGGTGTACGCCATTTTTGCAGCGGATTATATTCGCCCTTCCTGCGGCGAATGTTTTCTCAGGTGCAAGTAGTAAGCGACCATTGCCGGAACTTTCTTGGCGTCGCCGAACGTAAAAGAATTTGCGCAGGTGGCCGACGGCAAGGTTGTAAAGAACATAGAGCAGGCCGTTGAGGCGCGAACAGCCAACCGAAAAAGAAATGACCAGCGCCGCACGCGCGGCAGGAATAATAAGCTGGAATGGTCAGCCAGCTCGGAAGGCGCGCGCCGATGGCCCGAAGGTTCCCTGTTGGACGCCGAGAAAACCGGTCGTGTCGATTTGCCGTCCATAAAGATCCGACATAACCGCGGACGTCGCCGTCCTCGTTGGTTGCGGCGATGGAAAGAACGCTCTTTTCCGGTTCCGAGGTGCTGCCCCAGTACAGATGCGGGTGGGCGTTGAAGATTTGCAACCCGCTCATAAACAGAATCATCAACGCGAGACGCGCTGCCCCAGTGAGTCACACGGGTGACGCGATTGTGACGGTAGCGCAATTCCGATTCGTGTGCAGCTTCCACGGGATCCTCTCTCATCTTATGGATCCGCCTTGGCGGGATAGATGTATTACATCATTTAGATGCGAGGCTCGGCAAGAAAGTTGCGCATGGTGCTCACGCGACGCCTTTGCCGAGCTCTGTCGTCGCATGGGCACTGATCGGGAAATCTCTCGCACTCCGGGTTCTCCGGGTCGTAGAGGTTCGCTTGGGGGCATTTTCGCGCTTTACCTGGATGCTGAGTCCGTGCGTGATGAATAGCCAAATTACGACGGTGGCGAGCAGCGTCCAGGACATCCATCGCGTATCCAGTGGCATCTTTATAATGCCCTCGGGAACGGGCTTGTTTGAGCCAAAGCAGGATAACGATCGCGCCGATCGCTTCGGCGATGCGCGCGGCGACGCCATCGACGGCGATCTTGACCGAAGAGCGGTCGGTCGAGTCGACGGGAATAAAGGCCTGCTCCCACATCGACCGATGGACGGAGGATCGCAAACCGCCTTCGGTGACGCGCAGCACCGAGCGACTGAAAGCCGTCGCCGCCGCGGTTGCGAAAGTCGCGCCGCCGATGAGCGCAAACGGCAGCGATCATCAAGCCGCCGCGTAAGCCGATCTTATCCTGAATCTTCGGCGTCGCGCAGAGAGCTTGCAGCAAGAGCGAGCTAAAATTCAACAGGAATGTAAAAGTTGGCGAAGAGAACTGGCGTTACCACCTCGAACCCATGCGCGCTCGCGCCGTCGCGTAGAACTGAAAATCGATGAGCAAGCCGGACAGCGCACCGGTCATGGAAATCAATAACAAAGTTAACGCATAATTATTTTTCAGTGGAGCGAAGAAACCGGTTTTCTTTTTGCCGTCGCCTATTTTGGCGACGACGTGGCCTCGGAAAGCGGCTGTGGATGTGCTGCACCAAAGCGACGACGCCGAATATAACGACGGACGCCAACAGGATCAGCCATTTGGCGTCTAGATACGGCGCCAGTCCTTTCGAAATCAAGCCGCCGGTCATGCCGCCGGCGAGAGTGGCGGCGCCGATCTTGCTGAATGCGCGCGCGGCTTCACGCTTGTCGGTTCTCTCGAAAATATCTGATGCCAATAACCACAAGCTGGCAAAGAGCAGGCCGAAAATCGCCGGAATGAACATGAACATCGCGAGCAGCAGTTTGTTGTCGCCCGGCTCCAGGAAAGGCGCGGTCAGCGCCATTACAGCACGCGGCGAACGTCAGCACGCCCAGCCGCGCCGGCCGCGCGCCCCAGATTTTCATCGCCTTGACGAAGATGATAGCCAACGGCAGCGAGGCGGCGCCGATATTGATGTAGATGAGCGGCAGTTGCAGCAGAGCCGCCGCTGCCTTGAAAAAACAGCGCGTCGCGGCCGGTCTTGGCGATTATGAATGCGAGGGTCGTGAATCCCAGCGCAAACGACGGAAGCAGTGTTTGACAAGAATTGCGATCGGGGCCGGTCACATTGCTTAGTCAGTTGACCGTCGCCAGTTGTCAGTTACGAGTCGGCCGTCGAATAAAGCGAATGAGCAGACTAGCGTTTTCCGCACAACTAAAACTGGCACCGACGGCGGTTCACTCCCCCATGCACTGCTGTATCAACTTGGCAATGAGTGCGGTCCACCCGGTCTGGTGGCTAGCGCCGACGCCGGCGCCGTTGTCGCCGTGGAAGTATTCATGGAACGGGGATCAGATCGCGCCAATGGGGATCATTCTTGGAATTTTTCCGTGCCGCCGAAGACCGGCCGGCGGCCCTGATTCGTCGCGTAGAAATATCCGCGTGAGGCGCTGGGAAATTTCGCCGGCGACTGTCCCAGAAGATTCTCTGACTTGCCGGAACCCGTGGGACACTCGACCTTGTAATTGTCGCCGAGAAAGAAATGAAACTTTTGCAGCGACTCGATCAGCAGAATAATTGACCGGAAACCAGATCGGACCGCGCCAATTAGAGTTGCCGCCGAAAGGTCCGGTGCTCGACTCCGCGGGCTCGTAGTCGACCCGATATTCCATGTCGTTCACGGGTAACGTATAGGGATGCTCGCGGTGATAGTCCGAGAGTGCGCGGATACCGTAGGGCGAAAAGAATTCGTTTTCATCGAGCATATAGCGCAGCACTGCGTTTTAACCGGTGGCGGTTGACCAGCGAGAGAAAGCGGCGCAACGCCATCGTCGGTGGATTGGGCTTCAATGTGATCGCTAAGCTCCGGGCGGTTCTCAATAAACCACTGCAGACGGCGCTTGAAGCCGGGCAGCTTATCGACCTGCTCCGGATCGAGGGTTTCCACGGCGAAGAGCGGAATGAGTCCGACCATGGAGCGCACTTTGAGCGGGTGCGCTGGCCATTCGGCAGTGCTGAGAACGTCGTAATAAAAGCCGTCCTTGGCATTCCAGAGTTCGATGTTCTCGCCACCGAGATTGTTCATCGCTCCGCAGATATAGACAAAGTGCTCGAAGAACTTGCTGGCGACATCTTCGTAGGCGGGATTGTCTTTCGCCAGCTCCAGCGCGATGGCCAGCATGTTCAGGCAGTACATGCCCATCCAGCTGGTGCCGTCGGATTGTTCGATATGGCCGCCGGTGGGAAGCGGCGCGCTGCGGTCGAAGACGCCGATGTTATCGAGACCGAGAAATCCACCCTGGAAGACGTTGCGTCCGTCGGCGTCCTTGCGATTCACCCACCAGGTAAAATTCAGCAGCAGCTTTTGAAAAACCCGTTCGAGAAACTTGCGATCGCCTTCGCCGCGCCGCTTCATCTCGACTTTGTAAACGCGCCAGGCGGCCCAGGCGTGCACCGGCGGATTGACGTCGCCGAAGGCCCATTCGTAGGCCGGCAATTGCCCGTTGGGGTGCATGTACCACTCGCGCGTCATGAGCAAGAGTTGTTCCTTGGCGAAATCCGAATCGACGATCGCCAGCGCGATGCAGTGAAAGGCGAGATCCCAAGCGGCGTACCACGGATACTCCCATTTGTCCGGCATGGAAATGACGTCCGCGTTATAGCAGATGGCGCCATTCATGGTTGCGACCGTTGAGCCGTTCCGCGCGGCGGCTCGGGTCCCGCCGGATCGCCTTTCAGCCAGCGGTTGAGATCGTAGTGGTAAAACTGCTTGCTCCAGAGCAATCCGGCCGAGCGCTTGGCGCATGACGTTTTGGCGATCCGGGTGATGCTCGTCGGGAATCAACCGTGCGATAAAACTCATCCGCTTCAGCGCGCCGCTGTGGCAATTTGATGTATCGAACGTGCCGTTAAGTGCTCTCGGCGCTCGCCGGCGCGGTGCAGGCGAGGCCGCAGACGCACGGTCAGTGGTTTCGCCGGATGCCACGGTGGAAACGTAATGCGCCGCCGCTTTGGTGCCGTAGTCAGTTCGGGTTGACGGCCGTCTTGACACCGTGCACGACGAAATCGTTTATGCCGTCTTTGACGTAAGGCGAGGTATTCTCCGTAATCGAAGATACGCTGGTTATTCGTGTCGTTCTCGGTAAACACGAATGCCGGGCTGCCTTCGCAGTAGAGCCAGCGGCAGCCGTAGTAATAGTGGTCGAGCTTGATTGCGGCGACCTCGGCCGACGCATCTCGACGCAGCTTTGGTCTGCGCTCGTCGAGTCCCCACGACCAGTGTGTTGCGAAACCACAGCGTTGGCAGGAGATGCAATTCGAGCGGGTTCGGGACCGCGGTTGATGGCTTCGATCCGGATCAGGATATCGTCCGGGCCTGCTTTGGCGTACTCGATCGAATACGTCGAAAGTAGCGGTTGTCGTCGAAGACGCCGGTGTCGATCAGTTCGAACTCAAGATCGCGCTTGCTCGCGCCGGCGATTCTCCTCGACCAGCCGGGCGTAGGAAATTCCGCGCTGCGGGTACTTGTAGAGAAACTTCATGTAGGAATGCGTCGGCGTCGAGTCGAGATAGTAAGTAATATTCCTTGACGTCTTCGCCGTGATTGCCTTCGTTGCCGGTGAGGCCGAACAGTCGTTCTTTGAGGATCGGGTCTTTGCCGTTCCATAGCGCCAGCGCGAAACAGATAAACTGGTGGCGATCGCAGATGCCGCCAAGCCCGTCCTCGCCCCAGCGGTAGGCGCGGCTGCGCGCGTGGTCGTGGGGAAAATAGTCCCAGGCGGTGCCGTAGGCGCTGTAGTCTTCGCGCACCGTGCCCCACTGGCGCTCGGAGAGGTAAGGCCCCCAGCGTTTCCAGTTGGCTTTGCGGCTGTGATCTCCTCCTGCAGTCTTCGCTCTTCGGCGGTCATCCGTTCCTTTTACCAGGTTTCTTTGCTGTTTTATCGACCACTTGTCATCAGGCCTGACACTGGGAACCTGCACGCTTCCTGTTTCCACCGATCGCGTCAAACCGGTTGACGAGCACCAGTTGACCGGATGGCGGCTTGTGTCGCCGTGAAGTAAGCCAGCCGCGTGATATCGTCTCGATGCGGATGCGGAGACGGCTCTGGCTCACGACAGCCGCCGAGGCCGTCGGCTTCGAGCCACTCTTGATGGTTCATCTTTTTCAAGATCGTGCAGGACACTTTCAAGCATCTGCTGAAAGTTACTTCTCGATAAATTGTAGATCGTGACCGTCGGGATCACGAGCTAGAAAACCTTTTGTGAAGGCGAGAATTTTGTCGGAAATCTGCGCCACGCCGGCAGAAATCACTCGTGCTACGCCAACGACCGAGCTTTTGTGTAGTCTGTGTCGTCTTGGCCGTGTAACAGTGTTGTCTGCCAGTGCCACAAATCATTGGCGCGGGTATCCTTCGGCGCGGGGCGGCCATCACGCGGGGTTAGATATTCGAGAATTCAATTCCTGGCCCCGTCGCTGCCCTCTGAGGCCGCTGATGCGCAGGCGCGCGCCGGCGACGTTGTTCAAATGCTCCTGTTCGGTGCCGCTATTCATGCTCTCGCCCACGAGTTTTAGCCCGAGTAAATCGCGGTAGAATTTTAAACTGTTGTCTGCGTACTCAATACCACGATCGCGGTATGATCGATGCCCAAGAATAATTGTGCCGTCCTTCCGCTGCCAGCGTGGATCGCCCTTGCCGGGAGGAAAATAGATGATTTCGAAATTATGGCCGTCGGTATCCTTGCAAGTAGAAAGCGCGGATGCCAGCGGCGGCTTTGTTGCTTGCGGGGATCGTCTGGGGGCCGGTGGAGGCATGGCGGACCTTGTGAGCGCGCAACTGCTGGTAGGCCTTGTCCATGTCGCTGACGACGATCGCGATGTGCTGAAACGCAGTGATCGTTACTGCGCCAGTCCGCGGGATCGGCCGTCCTTCGGCGCGCGAGATATTGGATCAGCTCGACCGTCTCATTGCCGAGTTTCATGCGCGCCGACACGCATACGCAAGCCGAAGAGACCCTGCAGCTCTCGTATTCCTCGCCGTGCACTTCGACGTCGCTGATTTTCTCAAAGCTCAGAACCTTGGAGAAAATTCCACGGATCGGTCTATGTCCGAAACCGTCATGCCGACCGCTTCAACAGATTTCACGAGTTGCGCAAATGCGGCGTTGCCCAGGCTCGCAATCGCGCCCACGAGCGACAAACACGGCAAGTCTTAACCTCTCATCCTGTGTTGCCTCTCGTCTCAATGCCTGGTTTCTACCTTCATTCTGTCGATCAGGTGATCGCCCACGCGCAGCGCATTGGCCATGATCGTCAGCGCCGGATTGACCGCGCCGCTGGAGACGAAGAAGCTGCCGTCGACGACGTAAAGATTATCCAGATCGTGCGCTTTGCAGTTCACATCGAGCGCGCTCGATTTGGGATCGCTGCCGAAGCGCACCGTGCCGACTTGATGCGCAACGCCGGCCAGCGGGATTCTCTGGCCGACGAACAGATTGCGCGCGAAGAGGCCTTCGTGGCAGTCGTGGCCGTGCGACCTTGCATTTGGTCTGCTGCTGCATCAATTCCTTCAGCTTGGCGATCAGACGCTTGTGGCCCTCTTCGTTGTTCGGCTTGTAGCTGAGAACGATGCCGCCCTCGGCATCGAGAGTGACACGGTTGTTGGGATCGGGCAGGTCTTCGAGGTGAGCCAGAAGTCGAGCGAATGCTTCGCCATCAGATCCAACGTCCAGCCCGGCGTGAGCGCGGGCGCGCCGCCTTTCAACGTCTCGCCGTCGAGCTTGCCGACGAAGGAGATGTGGCCCATCGGGTAAGTTCCAACCTGCGGCGCCGAAATAAAAGTCGTTGAGCGAAAGCGATTTCTGAAAGATCGTCGGATTGGGGCATTTCGACAGCGCCATCAACACGGAATTGACGTGGCCCATGTAGTGGCGCCCGACGATATCCGAGCTGTTAGCGAGACCGCTGCGGATGTTGGTCGTTGCGCGAGCGCAGCAGGAGCGCGGCGGAATTGATCGCGCCGCAGGAAGATACGACGATGTCCGCCGGAAAGCTCTCTCACGAGTTGCCGTTGCGACGGACGATGACCCTGCGAAACTTGCGGCCTGAACCGTCGGTAGCGAGTTTCTCGACGTAAGCGTCCGTCATCAAGCGCGACGTTGGCATTCTGCAGCGCCGGATCGACGGCGCATACCTGGGCGTCGGACTTGCCGTAGACGAGGCACGGAAAGCCGTCGCACGTTCTCGCAGCGGATGCAGTCGCTGGCGTGCGGATTTTCTCATCGAGCATCACGCCGAGCGGCGTGTGAAACGGGCGCAGACCCAAGCTTTCGAAGTCGTCGGAGAGTTGCTGCAGGCGCGGCTCGTGGCTCACCGCCGGGTGAGGGTAGGGCGTGCTTCGTCGCGGTTCAGTCGGGTCCTCGCCGGCGTTGCCGTGCACGTGATAGAGCCTTTCCGCTTCGGTGTAGTAAGGTTCTAGGTCGTCGTAACTGATCGGCCAGGCCGGTGAGAGTCCACCGTGATGTGCGATCTCGCCAGAAGTCTTCTTTGCGCAGAGCGAAACAGCGCCGCGCCGAAAAAACTTCGTATTGCCGCCGACATAGTAGTTCGTATGCGGATGCAGCTCGTTGCCGTCTCTGTCGTGCCACTTTTCTTTGGTCTGGTATCTGCCCTCGAGGTTCACCGCGCGCGGATCCCAGTTGTCCTTTTCGCGCGGCACGTAGCCGCCGCGCTCGAGGATCGAGTATTCTCTTTCCCGTCGGCGCGAGCTTGTAGCGCGAGCGTGCCGCCGCCGGCGCCGCTGCCGATAATGATGACGTCGTAATGATTGCTCTCCGCCATGTCGTATTCTCTCCGGCTTGTCGCTCGGGCCGGCTTTGACCCTTGTCCAGTCGAGGTCTATAACTGCTTTCCGCTCTTTGCAGTTTAGATGTCAATTGTCGTGCAAAGGATGCGCCGGGGGACGCATCTTTTGTCTAATGCGCGGCCTATCGAGGGACTGCGGGTTTCGGTTTGGAAGATGATGTAGCTGGGATTTTTTGCAGATTGAATCCGCGCTTCGTTGCCGCCTATGTAATATTTCACCACGAATGCGCGACGGATTCGATCCTTCACCGCCGAGACGCTGAGGACACGAAGAGTTTGGACAATAAACCTTTGCGACCTCTATACCTCTGCGATGAATCTACTTCTGCCACCTTTGGTTGTGCCTGATGCTTCGATCTAACTCTTCGCAGAAGCCAGCGGTGCGGTGGCGAAGTTGACGCCGAAGGCGCTTGCACCACACGGTCACGGCGCGGTATTTCGAAAGGTCGACGCCGGCCGGCAAATCGTAATTCTGATCACCAATGTTAGCCCTTGATGCTGCCGAGGTCGATAAAGCCTGCTTTGCTTCACCGTCGCATCGTCTTTCGCATCAGCAGCAGCCACCGGGTAAATGTGCACGTCGGGGCCGTTGGAAGTTTCGAACGCGCTGAAACGTAATACGTTTTTACCGTCCGGTAATTTGTAAACCGACGCCATACCTTTGGTCTCATGGGCCACGCCGCGAGAAATTTCCCTCCGCAACCTTGACAGGGATCGGAAACCGGCGCTGCCAGAGCCGCTTGGCCCGAAGTTCACGCTGAAGCGGGCGCACCAGATGGTGACGTTCTTGTATTTGTTCAGATCGGCGTCCACCGGGATGTCATAATTCTGATCGCCCTTATTACCCTTCATCGAACCCAGATCGACGAAGCCGGCTTCTTTGATCGCGTCGCTGCCCTTTTCGACTTCGGCGGCGGTGAGATAAACGTGAACGTCAGGACCATTGGATGTTTCGAATTCGGTTAGCCTCAAAGTTCGCTTGCCATCGGCAAGCTGATAAATCGAAGCCAAACCTTTAGTTTCGTGCGCTAAGCCTTTAAAGTTGCCTTTCGTCACGGCCATTGGCTCCTTCTCGATCGAAGCCATCGCCGCCCCGCCGGGAAATTCCTCATTCACGGTCTTGTTGACGAACAACAACTCCGGCCGGAACGCGTACCAGCCAATCGCCAACACGACGATGCCCACACTGATAATGATATTGCGCTTAGTCATGGAAAACCCCTCCGTAAAAATAATTCGATTGATACGACTGCTTCCCCGTCGTGACCGGTGTCCCGGCCTAATTGATCGGAGAAACTTGCTGGATTAGATGACACGGAGAGAGAAATAGATGCAGAGATGGATTGATCGCGATATGTGGACAATGCAGACTAATATCGTCTTCTGAACCGCTGAACTATCGGGTCCTTGCGTGGGTCGGGGACTCGCCGTAGAATCCCATTACGGAAAGTTTTTAGCTTGTCACACGTTCTCGAACCACGCCACGCCGCATCCACGCGGTGACGAACCGTGGTGGTCGGTGTGGTCGGTCTTACCTCCTTTTGTTTACGGAAAAAAACAGCAAAGATTTGTTCCCCTTGTTCTGCGGAATTCGACTCATGGCCTTCCGTTACTTTATGTCGAATACAATTCTCCTCGTCGTTGTGGGATTAGCGCTGTCCGTAATTCCCTATTTTTTAGGCTTTGAGGCAACTGTGTCAGAAATCTATGCCTGCGAATCATCTATACAGAGCCAAATTTCTATCGAGCTTAAGATGAAAGAGAAACATGCTGTCTAGCCACGTCCGAATTGCTGTTTCACTTGTGTACATTATTTCATCTTCTGTCGCTGGCATTTTTGTCCCTGCAATTCTCGCGCAGTCGGCTGGACAGGCTACGGTAATTGTTAAGGTCACTGGGCTTCGTTCTGAGAAAGGACAGGTGAGAATCGCTGTATTCAATTCGTCCGAGAAATGGCTAGGCGAACAACCGGTATACTCATCGACGATTAACGTGGACAGTCAATCAGTCACATGGAAAATCAACGATGTTCCCTATGGGGATTACGGCATTGCGGTATTTCATGATGAAAACAGAAACGGCAAGATGGATAAGAACGTTTGTGGGGATACCTCTAGAACCATACGGATTTTCAAATAATGTGAGAGTAACTTTGGGGCCACCGACATGGGAAGAGTCCAAGTTTGTCGTCAAAGGTTCAACGACCGAAGTTTCGATAGAGGTGAAATAGAAAGAGAGGCGGCGTCTGAATTATAGTCTCGACTTTCTGAGTTCGATGCCTCCGTTCGTCGACGATCACCGCAATAGACCGGTCACAAGCGTCGTAAAAGGAGCTCTCACAATGCCACGAACCATAATCATCGGCGGCTCGCTTCCGGCCTCGCCGGATAAGCTATTCGATATGTATCTCGATCCGGCGGAGCATGCGGAGTTTACCGGGTTGCCGGTGACGATCGAGCCGCACGCGGGCGGTGCTTTTAGCGCATTTGATGGGATGCTTTCCGGCAAGATTCTCCACATCGAGCCGAAGACGCTGCATCGTTCAAACTTGGCGGTCGGGAAACTGGCCGCTTACGGCGCATGGACTCAGGTGCTGACGCTCTCGTTCTGGCCGGCGCAAGATGGGGCTCGGATCGAGCTTGTTCACGTCAACGTTCCCGAGGAGGATTTTGCGGGCGTCAGCCAGGGTTGGGAAAAGTATTATTGGACGCCGTGGCACGATTATCTGATCGGCAAAACTCACGCCAGTTGAATTTTATCGATCAATATCGTCTGCTAAATGAAAGACCTCGCAGTTGATCGTCATTTGATCGAATCTCATGAGAAATTGCGCAGGCGGAAAGGCGACCTTCAGATGGATAGCGAAGCATCGTTAATTTGGGGAGTAGTTTTTGGCGCGGTCGGTTTGGCGTACTTTGTTTTCGGAAAGAGGCAGCAGCGTTTCGTTCCTTTGTTCTGCGGCATCGGGTTGATGGCCTTTCCTTACTTCGTATCCAATACAGGTTCTGCTCGTTATCGTGGGTCTTGTGCTATCGGCTAATCCCATATTTTTTAGGCTTTGAGCCGCAATTGATGATCTGCCGGCGCGAGTTTCGGCGACACGCGCAGTTTCTTTGATCCAGAAATTCGCTTGCTCGCCGGTCCATTGGTTTCCTCATGGGCCGCGCGATAGCAGATCAGGTCTTCAGCGCCGATTTCAGGTAAATAAACTCGCCTTGCGGTGAATCGACAGTGATCGTAAAATATTAGGCTGATTGGTAACTTAGAGGATAAAACCAGAGGCAGCTTTGAATATTGTCTTTTGACCTTGGTGGAGTTGTGGTGCGCTGGGAGCCGGAGATTCTTATTGCCGATGCGTTCGATGATCCCGAGGTCCGTGCAGAGTAGTCCATTCGGAGTTCGTGGGCCATCCTGATTGGCTCGAACTCGATCGCGGCACGCTCGCGCCCGAAGCTGCCGTTGCGCGAGCGTCCGAACGGACGGGGTTATCTCACTTTGAACTCAACCATTTTTGCGACGAGTCCCTTCAGGGCTTACCCCGATCACGGATACGGTTGAATTGCTCTTTCGGCTGAAAGCCCAAGGACATTCTCTTTACTGTCTCTCGAACATGCATTTTGCATCCATCGATTATCTCGAACGGACTCTATGACTTTTTTGACGTTTTCACCGGTAAAGTGATTTCGTGCCGGCTCAATTTGTGTAAAACCGGAGCCAAAGATTTACTCTCATCTGCTGGAAACGTGCTGGGCTCCGACGCGCGGACACGGTTTTTATCGACGACGTGGAGGTTAATTTAACTACGGCGCAACAGATGGGCATTCAGACAATTCGGTTTGAAAACCCAGTCCAATGCACCAACGAACTCAGAGCGATGGGTTGTATCTCGGAGTAGTATGAGTCGGCGCCGACGAATTGCCTTATTTTAACAAAGATCGGAAAAAGTCACGTGCTGTGGTGGAATGATGAAGTTCTCGCCCGATATCTGGCGATAAAGACGACCGAGAAAATTAAATTTGACAGCGTCCAGGCGCAGCGATTAGCCTACGCTCGCGGCTTTAGCGCGCTGTCGCGCAACTCAGCTAAATTAACATTAACGCACGGGAGACTTGGCCATGCGCATCGACGTGCACGCTCATTTGTTTTCTAAGGCTTATATCGACGCGCTGCGACGCGTGTTCGGCAATGACAATTCGCCGGCGGGGCAGGACGCACAGCGTTTGATCAAATGGATGAGCACGGATCCGCGCATGACGGACGTCGAAGGCCGTCTGCAAGAAATGGAGAAGTGGGGGATCGAGATGCAGGTGCTCTCGGTCCCGTTTCACGGCGCGCTTGGTGCAGGACAGAGCGGCCGCAGTCGAACTCACGCAGCTGGCTAACGAGATGATCGTGCAACCCGCGCGCGATCGTCCCGATCGCTTTCGCGTTCTGCTCACGTTGCCGCTGCAATTTCCAGAGTTGGCGGTTGAAACGCTCGACCGCTTCGCTCAAGAACCGACGGTAGTCGGAGTGGCTCTCATGGGCACTGCCGGCGGGCGACCGCTCAACGATGCCGCGTTCATGCCCGTCTATGCTGAGCTCGAGCGCCGCGGGCTGCCGTTCTTACTTCATCCCATTTCGCCGCCGGGGCTCGACTGCATGTTAGAGCTAAATCTCGCCAACGTAGTGGGCTTCATGTTCGAAACGACGTTGGCTGCGACTCGACTCGTGCTTGCCGGGGTCTTCGAGCGGCACCCAAAGCTTCAAATGATCTTTCCGCATCTCGGGGGTTTGGCGCCCTATCTCATGGGACGAATTCAGTGGGGCTACGAGCGGTTTCCGGCGTGCAACGAAAATCTAAGCGCGCCGCCGGAGGTTTATTTCAAGCGCTTTTATTACGACACGGTATGCCGCAACGTTCCGGCGCTACGCATGGCGCTCTCGATGTTCGGCGTCGAGCACGTGCTGTTCGGCACCGACATTCCCTTCCGCGAGGACATCGATCTGCAACTGCAAGACTTGGCAGCGCTCAAGCTGAGCGACGCGGAGCGGCAAGCAATCGACTTCGGCAATGCGGCGCGGCTGCTTGGCATCGAGTTCAAATCGAGCAAGTAGACTTTGGAGCACTGCGAATGACTGCGAATGAGCGCAGGAATCCGGCTGACTGCCGAAAATCTCCCACGGCCCTCGAAGATGTAACGACGCTGTGCCCGCCGATTAGCTTCGCCGCCTCCTTGTTTCACCCCGGCGTGAGGAATTCCAGGGCTGCTGCGTCGAGCGTCATATCGATTTCGGCGGACGAGAAAGGGGTCGGCGGACCGCTTTTCATCCGCAGGTCATCATCGATATGGACGGGGAAACAGTCACACTCGATGTGTAAGTGGCGGCCCTTGTGGACGGTCAATGCCGCACAATCGGATTTGCCTTCAAGTCGCTCGGACAGATATTGTTTGAGCTGGCTTCGTTGGTCGTTCGAGACCAATACCACGTCGAACAAGCCGTCGCCGGGATCGGCACCGGGCGCAAGACAGAGATTTGGCCCGATGTAGCGAATATTCAGGTGCTTCGAGCAACAGGTATTCGCCGGATAAGTCTCGGTCATCGAGCGTCAGCTTCAACCGAATGCCGGGGTAGCCTTCCAGACGAATGTTCATGAACTCCAACACGGAGGTGATTTTCTTCCCGTGACGTTGTGGTGCGCGATGTCGATGTTTTTCTCGCGTCGAGCCGCGCCATGGTCTCGGTGAAAATTCCCAAACCCAGACCTTCGATGAAGTAAGTGGAACCCCACGGTCCGCTTGCCGCGCCGACGTCAAATTTCATTCGGCGCGCGCTGTTCCATCCCGCGACCAGTTGATCGAGCGGCCGGTCCGCCACGCCGAGCGCGTTCGCGACGTTATTCGCCGTGCCCATCGGCAAAACCGCGAGCGGAGTGTGTTTGCCGATCATGCGCTTGGCGACTTTCCCAACACTCCCGTCGCCGCCCGATATAGCGACAAGGTCCACAGGTTTGTCGAGCGCCTTTTCCCAGCCGATTTCCTTCGACGACTGACACTCGGCCGAATGGCTCGCGCCGCGGATCAATTTCAAAATCTCTTCATCGGTAGGTTGGTTGTCGCTGCCGGCGTCTGGATTGTAGATGAGCGTCACTCTCATTTGTTTCACGGGGTAGACTGACCGATTAATTATGAAATACTGATTGTATGTTTCATCGCACGGCTTCAGTTGAGGAGGCGAAGTCCTAATGCGCATTCTAATAGCCAATGACGACGGTATCTATAGCCCCGGAATTTTAGCACTCGCTGAAATGGCATCGAAATTTGGTGACGTGCGCATCGTTGCGCCCGACGTCGAGCAGTCTTCGGCGGGTCACGCGATTACCGGCTGGCGTCCACTGACCTGCAAGCGGACGCCGATCAAAGATTTTGAAGCGTACCGCGTCAATGGAACGCCCGCGGACTGCGTCGTGCTCGGCGTGCACAATTGGGAAAAAGTCGATGTGGTGCTTTCCGGTATCAACTTGGGTAGCAATTTAGGAAACTCCATTTGGCACTCGGGCACGGTAGCCGCGGCGAAGCAGGCGACGTTGTTGGAACTGCGCGGCATAGCTTTGAGCATGCCGGCGACTCAAGATGAGCCGAATTTCGATATGTTGAAGGCCTCGGTCGAGAAGGTCTTGGGAATATTGCTCAAAGATCCGGAACTCAAGTTGGTCAATGTCAACTTCCCCGACGTGGAGCCGAGAGGGCTGCGCTGGACGCGCCAATCGGTGCGTCACTATGACGGCAAAGTAGTGCCCGGCGAAGACCCGATGGGCCGAAAACATTTCTGGTTCAGCGTCGTGCCGATCGAGGGAACCGAAGAAGGGACCGATCGTTGGGCGGTCGAGCAAGGGTATGTCTCGATGACACCGCTGCGTATCGATCTGACCAGCGCGAGAGAGCTCGCCGCCGCTGCAACGCGCCATCCGCTCGAGTGAATTCCCGCTGAAAGAACCCTCTCAAAGTTCGGTGATCACCGCTATCAGCTATCCGGCGCACTATTGATGGTGTGCTCCGCGTTATTCGAGCTGAATCCTGCTTTTATTTTGGTAACGTCTTTGCAGCGGCTACGAAGCGTGGACTACGTTGATCTCATCCAATGGCCGGCCATGATCATAACCGCGGCCGCCGCATGGTTGGTGGGCTCGCAGAGGCGACCCAAACGTAGCGCTCGGTTTCTGGCTTTTTCTACTAAGTAACCTGCTCTGGATTGTCTGGGGTTGGTACGCCCGCGCTTATGCCCTGATTATCTTGCAAGTTTGCCTGGCTGTGATCAATGTTCGCGGCGCGCAGAAAAACGATTCTGCCGCAGCCACAGACTCGCGCGCGCGTGTAATTATTTTATTCCGCTCTCAACTTCTTTCCGACAGTCAGGAAACCGGGCTAACGGGTATGAATGCGAAGCCTTTTGCGGTTCGATTCGAGTGTGTTGTCGGTATTTTCACTCCAGAGTTAACGGCAAATCCTGACGGATTCCGATTTGTGGTTGATGAAAATCGTTGAATCACAAAAGCTTATTTGCTGGCACATCAATTGCGGAATTCATTTGCGATCGGTCGACCTACTCAGTAGAATTAATTAAGGAGGTTCACATGAATTGGGATCAGATCGCTGGACAATGGAAGCAGATTAAAGGCAAAGCGAAGATGAAATGGGGAAAGCTCACTGACGACGAAATCGATGTCGTCGAAGGCAAACGCGATCAGCTCGTCGGCAAAATCCAACAACGCTATGGAATCGACAAAGACAAGGCGGAAAAGGAAGTTGACGAGTGGACTAAAGAATTCTAACCGGCTGCTGAAAGCCGCTCCGTTTGCCTTGAAGGTGAACGGAGCGGTCCCACCCAACTGATTACAGCCGGCTGTTTTGATTTTCGGCTGAATGGGCCGTGAAAAAGGATCCCGTGGCGCCGACCTTAGCGAGTTCGTTGATCGTCGTAATTGTTCTGAGTACGCACTTGGGCGGCATTCCTTTTGTGTTCTCCTTGCGTCAAGCACATGCAGAGGTTCAGTCGTCCCAACAACCACCGCTCCTCTCGGCAGAACCAAACCGCCGCGTGATTGTTTTCGATAATGACACGTTAGACAAAATGTTCGGCAAGTCACGGCGTAGTGCCGCAAACGAGACTGATCCAGTGAAAATTTCCGGTAGAAGCGACTTTCCTGCGGTGGGACCCAATCGTTCTTTATTATCCGCTATCGGTCGCGGCACGAGTTCCAAACGTGCGGCAGCCCTGCGTCTTGTCGAAAGCGGCAGGACTTTGATTCAAGCGGGCGAAAACCGAAGAGCGGTTGCCGTCCTCGAAAAGAGCGCTCAGCCTGGAAGCCAGTCCGTTCGTTTATTTTTATCTTGCGCCGCGCTCATTATTACCTGGAGCGGATTATCAGCGCGCCGCCGAGTTTGTTGAAATAGCCGAAGCGCTTTTACCAGCAACCCGATTGGAGTGAAGAGTTATTTAAGCTGAAAACCGTATTGTCTACATCGCGTGGCGGGCCGGAAATCAGGCCGAGACAAAATATCGGATGGGCGGAAGCCCGATAGCCGAAATCATCGATGATTTCGACGTGTGCACGGTAGTAGAGACTGACGGAAATAATGGCGGCAAAACGAAAAAACGAAAATCGGTTGTGCAAGGGCGGCGTTGGTCGCAACGGGTGACCGAAACCAGTGATGCGCTCGATCTGGACAAGGGCGTGTTCTCGTTAGGGAGTCCGCGCGCCATTGCGCGCTCGTTGAAACGTTCCGCCGAGCGCAGCCGGCGCCGCAAAAGTGGCTCGTTACGCTCAGCGATGTCAATGTTGACCTTTTACATCAATCGCGCCGGGCGCAAACTATCGAAAACTCGCCGCGCGCGGCTCGAATCCGCGAAGAAAGAACTGCGTTTGCTGTATCGCAGATAATCCCGCCGTCTGAAGATATTCTTTGCCACGAAGCTCAACTGAGTGGATCAGACGAGCCGGCTGAAGAATCTAGCCGCGAGACTCTTTAGCGCCCAATCGGTTTTCACCTTTGCGCTCCACAAACACCGTATCACGATCTCATACCGGAAAAACTGTTCACGGTCGCGTGCAGGTTGCGCGCGAAGTCAGTGGCGCCCTGTGTGCTCATGCCGAACGCCACGCGAGCGTATTCTTTGAGCGCGAGCACGGCGGCGAGCGGCATTTTCTTGAGATGCTCCAGCAGCGTTGTAACGGCGCTGTCGAGATCGTTTGCGGCGACGACGTCGCTCGCCAGCCCAAATGTCAGCGCTTTGTGCGCGTCTATTTCCTGAGCCGAGTACATCATGAAAGTTGCCGCCTTGCGCGGCACGCGGTCGACTAAAGCGGAAAACGCGATCGTCGGCATGATGCGATGCGCCGTTTCAGGAAACGAAAAACGGGCCTTGTCGCTGGCGATCGTAATATCGCAGAGCGCCGCCAGCGCACAGCCGAGACCCACCGCGCGGCCCTGGACCACGCCGATGATCGGCGTTCGCGCATTGCGGAATGCACCGTAGAGATTGAAAATTGTTTCGCTGCGGTCGCGCACGGCGTAAGCTTCGAGTGGATTGGGCGGCTGCTGGCCCATCGCTTCACGGCCGAGGCAAAAATCATCGCCCGCCCCCTTGAATAGAATCACCCGCGACTGCTTCGATGCGGCGTCGAACATCTCGGTTACTTTGGCCCAAGTCGCGTCCGTCTGGCGGTTGCCGGATTCCGGCCGGTTTAACGTGATCGTTGTCACATCGGCTTCTTTTCCATCAGCACCGGTTCTGCCATCATAATCTCCTTTGCGTGAAATGTTCCCGACTGTAAAAGAGCCGCGCGCGCTTTGTCAACGAGGACCGCTTGCTGCCGGGCGCTTGCGCAGTTGAAATTCTTGGCGGATTCGAATCCGCGCGCTTTTTCCTTTAGCATCGTTTTAAAGCCGCCATCTCGCGCGCGAGCTTGAACATTATTTGAGCAACGCCTGAATGCAAAACAAGCAGATTCCGATTCTGACTCGCGAATAAATAACAGGATTTGCCTAAAACAACGCGAGGCCGGCAGCGGCATAAGCAATTGCTCGTGTTCAGTGCAATAGCGGAGGCAACGCGGCCTTCGCGGACGAGCAAGGGCGCTGAATGTAAAGATTCGGCGCCTTTATTTTTGCCTGAATTAAGGAGATCAAAGAATGACTGAGCTCGACTGGGAAAAAAATAAATCGTCTCATTCGGTCACGCTGCGCGGCCGCACCGCCCTGGCCATCATCGTAGGGAGCCATTTGTCTTCTAGCCAACGCACCGAACAGCGCGGCCGTCGACGATGACGATCGTTACAGCAGTTGGTTTTTTACATCCGAGGAAGTGGCGGCGGCGTATCAGTATCAACAGAATTACGGAGAACGTTTACGCTTTCCCTTGAGGCTGGTCCTTGCCTGTTTCGCGGCGGCGAATTTGCGACCTCCTACCGGCGCAATCCATTGGCGGTTTTCATGCCGCTTTGTTTTAGAGATTACGCGCCATATGAAAGAGATGCTCGATGCCGGAGCAGCCAAATTTCTTTTCCTTTGGATGCCGACCACGCGCATCTGGGCGTGCCCATGGAGGTGTGGAACAACAAGTATAAGAATCTCCCGCTGGAACAAGTGTTTCCCGCGATTCTGCGCGAGCCGGGATTAGTCGCGTTGTACCATACGGCCGAACACTTGCGAGTCACTGACCGCAAAACCGGCGCGGTCGACGCGGAAGCCAAAGCCTGGCAAGAGAAGCGCAACGTCTTGGGCTATTTCGACGGGCGCCCGATCAAGATTTTGCAGCCCGATCCCAAAGGTTCGGGCGTCGCCATGCCTGAAGACTACTATTCCTATGGCGGTTTTAGTTTTCTCGCCAGCCCGCGCGGCGAGCTTTATTTGGCTTCCGGGTTGAATATGATCACTTTCGATATCGCGTTCGACGCCAACGCATTCGACGACGCGGAAGAGCAGCATGCATTTTCCGCTGAGAACACATTGCTGCGCGCCGATAAGTGAACAATTCGACCGACGTTCCGCCACCACGCCTGCCACGGACCCGCAACGCCACCAAATTAATTCCGTCCCATACAACCGAAGGCGCACCAACCGCTCCACACCCAACGCGGCTTTTATCCTTGCCAACCACATTAGCCGACAATAAAATGCCGGCTGATTGAACAAAGAACAATCCGGTCGGTTAGTGAAATAAAAGTTGCGCGGCGCACGAGTGCGCGCTCTTCCATCGATTTATGAAGAGGAGGTTCTATGGCTGAGCAAACCTTAAAAGGAAGTTGTCTTTGTGCCAATCGGTGCGCTACGAGGTGAGCACGCCGTTCATGCGCTTTGGTCACTGTTATTGTTCGCGTTGCCGCAAGGCGACCGGCGGCGTGCGCTCGACCAACATCGCGGTGCCGATTGCCCAATTTCATTGGACGCAAGGCGAAAATTTGGTCAGGCGCTTCGATTTGCCGGGAGGCGAAAAGCTTTGCGCGGCAGATCTGCGCTACGTGCAACCGTCCGATCCCCCATGCATCGCGCGACGGCACTCGCGTTATCGTTCCTGCCGGAACGCTCGACGATGTGCCGCCGGGAAAACCATCAGCACACGGCCACTGGAGCAGTCGGGTGAATTGGGTAGAGGTCAATGAATCCGAGCTGCCGTGCACGGACTAGCGAGCGGCCCACGTGTTTCGCTCTGCAGCGGGTGCCACGCTCGGCGGTTTTGCCGCGCAGGCCGAAATTTTCTTCGGCGCTTGAATCGGTATGCAGCGACTAATTGAACGGTCTTTGTATTGGCATCAATGCATCAAAGCGTGCGCGATGACTTCGAAGCCGACGATACCGAGGGTTATCAGCGAGGCGCCGAGGACCATCGCCGTTCGGCGCTTTTCCAGCGCGGTCATCGCGATTAGATGGGCGGGCACTTTGGCGGTCAATCTCAGTTGCCGCGCTTGCCAGAGCGTATAGAGATTGGCCGCCGCCGCGAGCGTCGTCAAAATCAGCACGGGCACGCGAACCGCGCTCTGATCGAGAAAAGTGAGCGCGCCCGCCAAACCAAAGAGCCCGCCGACGCCCAGGGCCACGGCGGGAGGGCCGATGAGTCGCGATCGCGCAGGGAGCGCCCAAGATGCCAAAGACGATCGCGCCCAAGCTCGTGCTTTGTTTTACGGCGCTCTCAGGGGCATCGTTAAGCAGAGGTTTTCTTGAATCGCCGTGGAGGCGAAACGCCGTCACCGGCTCGCGAAATCCTTTGAGCACGACCTGCTCAGATATCGCCTCCGGAAAATCCTCGGCGTGTTTGACGTAGCTTTCTTGATCGATCAGAATTTCCCCGGCGCCCGCCTTGCTTTGAAGGCGGGCGGCAAGATTCACCACGTCACCGATCGCGGTATAGTCTTTCGTGTCATCGGAGCCTAACCGGCCGACACGCGAGCGTGCCCCGTGGCGATGCCGACGGAGGCTTTGAGTGGCAGCCCGAAGCGCGCGCCGAGATTTTTAAGCTCGGATTCTAGTTCCGTGGCCGCAAGGATCGCGCGACGCGCGTGGTCGTCGTATCGAATCGGCACATTGAAAAGCGCCATGACGGCGTCGCCGACGTATTTATCGATAAACGCGCCGTGTTTCACCAACACGTCGGTGGCCATGCGCAGAAACGCATCGACCACCTCATGGGTTTTTTCCGCGCCGAGGTCTTGCGTCATTTCGGTAAAGACGAGAGGTCCGCAAAGAGAACCGATGATTTCCACCATCCGGCCCTCTTCGACGTGCGTGCCGCAGCGTGTGCAGATATTTGGATTGCGCGGGCTGCGCTTTATGCCGAAAGTGCGATAGACGGCGCTGGCGGCGCCCGAGAGCATCGTGCCGCAGATGCTACATTGAGCGGCAAGTTGAGAATGATCGTGTGCCGGCATGGCAAAGAAAAGTAACCAAGCCGCGCGGCGCTGTCAGATGCGATGTGCATTCGCATTGCAAATACAGGAATAATGCGGCGACTTTTCAGGAGGTTGGCAGTCATGTCGGAACACTACCATGATGAAAATGATTTGAAGTTGATGCGCGACATGCGCAAGCTCGCGCCGGATGATTTCAACGCGTGGCCTGGGCTCAACAATATCGTCGGGCGCGACAACGGCGCCATTCTAAAAATACCGCGAATTGATCGCGATTGCGGTGTCGTGCACGACCCAGTGTCCCTATTGCTTGAGGCGCACGCAAAGGCGGCGCAGGGCGCCGGCGCGACGCGCGAAGAAGTGGTCGAAGCGTCGCTCATCGCCGCCGCTTTTGCGCGCCGGCGGCGCGGCCACGCACGGCACTATGGCGCTCAAATTCTTCGATAAGCAGGCGGAGCTCAAAAAAGCGTAAGATTGTTTTGCGCGATCGATTCTAATCTTGAAGACAGCGCTGAGGAATCTCGCCGCAGTTGTCATCGTCATGCCGCTTTTTCATGCGCCGGCAGCAGAACCGACAAATCTCGAGTCAAAGATTCACGCATGGCGCCGTGTCCACCGACGCCGAATTGCGTGTCGAGCGATGCGACTGATGCCGCACACTTGGTTACGGCGTTTCAGCTTGCTGTCCCCTCCACGGATGGCTGGCGAACGGCGCGAGCCGCGGTGGCTAATCTACCGCGAACCCGGATCGTCAGCGAAACCGATGAGTATCTCCACGCCGAGTGCAGCAGCGCGGTTTTCGGTTTTGTCGACGATATCGGAGCTTCACTTGCGTCAGGTTCAAGGCATAATCGCTGCTGCGCTCGGCGGCGCGTCTCGGCCATAGCGATTTTGGCGTGAACCGTAAACGGGTGGAGAATCTTCGGTTTGCTTCTGCGAAATCAGGGCGTGATTCGTTAGTTCACCTGCTGTGACAGGCGCGCCGCATCGACGCGGACGTAGCCGTCGACAAATATTACTTTTGGTCATGGCATGTCATAGGTACGCGGGAAGATGACGCGAAAGGCGCTGCCACGGCCGAGCTCCGTAGTTAATTCCAGGGTGGCATCCAAAAGCTCGCAGAGCCGTTTGACGATCGTGAGGCCGATGCCTTCGCCGGGCTGCTGCGGCGCCTGGCGCTGCGTCGGATGTGGCGCAACCGTTGAAACCGGTTGTGCATCGATTGCCGGCCTTGAGCTTTGTTCGACCGCTTCTGCTTCGAGAGTCGATGCCTCGATAGTTCTGAGAGAGCGGCCCGGAGGCGCCGCTCTGGAAATCCTGCCTGTGTCCTGTACGAAACGGCCCAGCGACGCAGTCCCTACTTTTCGAGCGCTTCCCAACCGATCGTCACACCGCCGTCTCTGGTATATTTGAGGCGCGTTCCAGATCAGATTTTGCGCGATACGTTGGATATTGATCGCGTCCCCTTGCACCGGCAAGGACGACGGTCCCTGAACGCGCAGGAATAGCCCCCGTTCCGCCGCCAAGGGTTGGAAAGGACTCGCTTAACTCCTTCAGAATCAAGGCGGCGTCGATCGGTTGCACATCGCGTTGTTCTTGTCCGGCTTCCAGTCTCGATAAGACCAATAGATTGTTCAAAAGGCCGTGCAATGACGAGACGCTTTTTTGCAGTAGGGTCAAGAACTCGGTTTTCAAGACCTCGTCGGCCTCTTCGACGTGGAGCTGATCCGCGATATTTTTAATCACGCCGAAACTGCCCCGAACGTCGTGCACGGCCCGGCGCCAAGTCTCGACCCGTTTGCGATCGAGCTCGCTCAACGACTCCAACGCCTGCTCCAGGATCTTGGATGCGGGCCGCCGCCTCCACTTGCTGGAGCTCGGCGTATCGCATGGCGCTTTCGTTGACGCCGTTGCTACACAGCTCGGCCAGAGCGCGGCGTGCGATCGACATGGCGCTACTACTCTCAATCCCAGGGCTCAGCTCGGAATAATTCTCTAATTCATTCACCAGAACAATATGCAGATGGCTCCATTCGCGCATCACGTCGCGCTGATTATAGCCATGATGCCAGCGATGCAGCCCATGTTCGGCGGCCTGTTCTTTTTGCTCTTGGGCCGCCTCCGCCTTCTCCGACAAATAACGCGCGCGCAACATCTGGTCGAAGGCGTCCAGCACGGCCGGAATATGATCGTAGAATTCTTTGCGTGCCAGCGTCGATGCGCTGGTGAGAGCAGGATCTTCGTCGACCGCGTGCCGCCAGTTTTTCAGGATGGAATCGCGTCGACCTACAAGGTGGTCTGCGAGCGTGTCGATTTGCTCGTTTATCTGTTGATCATTGTTCATTGCGGGGCTGCGGGAGATGAGAGAGTCGTTATTCATTCCTTACTCTTTACGGAACGCGAAAGCAATTTACTGAGCGGGAAAAGACAGCACTTGCATCGACCGATAATCAACGGTAACCCATTGTAGTCTGGGTCGCGCTGAGGACCAATTGCCATGCTGAGCTATGACGTTGTCGAATGGGGTAAGCCACTCGAAAAGATCGCGCGTGAAACGCCGGTGCCGCGCGGCACCGAGGTGCTCGTGCGCCTCAAATACTGCGGCGTGTGTCACAGCGATGTGCACATCCGTGAAGGCTACTTCGATCTCGGTGGTGGCAGGCGCTTGCACATGAGCGAACGCGGCATGCAGCCGCCGGTGACGCTGGGCCATGAGCCGTTCGGCACTGTTATCGCCGCTGGGTCGGAGGCAAGCGATGCGCCCATCGGCACCGACCGTCTCGTCTACCCATGGACGGGCTGCGGTGAATGCGCGCGTTGCGGCGAAGGCTTGGACAATTACTGCATGGCGCCGCGCATGATCGGCATCCAGCGGCCGGGCGGCTATGCCGACCATTTACTCGTGCCCCATCCGCGCTATCTCATCGACGCGCGCGGCATCGATCCGGTGTGGGCCGCGACATTGTCGTGTTCGGGATTGTCGACCCTATGCCGCCGCGTCAAAGCTGCAGCCGATCCCGCGCGACGAGTGGGTTGCAGTGATGGGCGCGGGCGGGCTCGGTCTTTCGGCGATCGGCATGTTGCGCGCGTTCGGTCATGAGAAAATCGTCGCGGTCGACATGGATCCGGCAAAACTATCAATGGCGCGAAGCAGCCGGTGCCTCGGCGCTGCTCGATAATCGCAAGCAGTGATGCGGCGGCCAAGCTTAAGCAAAGCCGCAGGCGGCGCGCTTTTCGGCGCGATCGACTTCGTCGGCGCCGCGGCGACAGCGCAGTTGGCTCTCGGCGCGCTGCGCAAAGGCGGCAAGCTCATTCTAGTCGGTCTGTTCGGCGGCGAGATTCCGCTCTCGATCGCGGGGACGATCCTGCGCGCGCTCACCGTTCAGGGCTCGCATGTCGGCAGCGTGGACGAGTTGAAGGCCGTCGTCGCGCTCGCGCGCGCAGGGAAAATCAAGCCGATCCCGATTCAGAAACGGCCGCTGTCGGACGTGAGCCGGACGCTGGATGAGTTGAAGACGGGATCGATCACCGGCAGAGTGGTGGCGGAGATTTAGATTCGGATGTTGGGTCGTCGGTAAAATGATCAACAACAAAAATGCAATTCCTGGTTCTATGTCGTCTCGGCTGCCGCGGCGATGTTGATGATCACGATGGGAGCGCGACAATCGCAGGGATTATTCGTTTTTCCCATCAGCGGTTCGACCGGTGTTAGGCATCGTCACGATCAGCTTCGCGATGGCCGTGGGGCAGTTTATGTGGGGCGCGGTGGCGCCGGTGGCCGGCGCGCGGTCGCCGATCGCTTTGGCCCGGCGCCCGTACTTGTTGAGCGGAGTGCTTATTCTCGCGTTGGGCACGGCGCTGACACCCTGTGTTAACGACAAGTTCCGGCCTCGTGTTTACGATCGGGATACTCACCGCGATCGGCGCGGGTGCTGGAAGCTTTTCAATGCTGATTGGAACCGTGATGGGAAGGTTGCCGCCGGCGCATCGTGGGACCGCCGCGGGAATCATCACCGCGGGCGGTTCGTTCGGTCAGTTTGTCTTCGCGCCGATCGCGCAAACGTTGATTTCCACGTGCGGGGTGGATGACCGCGATGTGGTCTCTGAGCGTCTTCTCGCTCGCCGCGCTGCGCTGATCCGTCCGATTAGCGGGAGATCGTTGAATGGCGATGCGGAAAGACCCAGCCCCGCCGATGGCGGGTTAGCGCGACGCTGTAAAAATGCGTTTGCCGACCGGAGTTATCCTACTCCTGCACGCGAGCTTTCTCACCTGTGGTTTTCACATCGCGTTTCTCGGTGACTCATTTACCCGGGGAAGTGGACCTTTGCGGCTTGCCGGCTTCGGTGGCGAGCTGGTCACTGGCGATCATCGGACTAGCCAATATTGCCGGAAGTTTCACCGCCGGCTGGCTGCTCGGACCGCTATCGCGGCAAGGACGTGCTGTTCTGGATGTACGGCTCGCGCACGCTGTTGATCTTATTTTATCTGCTTGCGCCGAAGATGGAGTGGACCTTTTACTTATTGGCTGATCGGTCTCGGTTTTTCCTGGTTGGGCTACGGCGCCGCCGACGGCCGGAGTCGTCGGCAAGTTGTTCGGCACGCGTTACCTCGCGACGCTTTATGGCTTGACGATGGTGTCGCATCAGGCTCGGCGCCTTTTTCGGCGCGTGGCTGGGTGGTGTGGCATTTAGCGCAATCTGGCAATTACCTGTGGATGTGGTACGCGGATGCATTGTTTGCCATGATTGCGGCGCTGCTCAATCTGCCGATCCGCGAGCCGCGCCTGCAGACGGTGGCGGCCACGGCACGCGTAAGGGCGTATGGCATACGCCCCGAGTTGCGTGATTGACCAGCGAGGACGATCGTTCCGTCGTAGATAGATTCAATTCAGAGCTCGACGCAGTTGTATCCATCCGTTCGCCTCTCTCTTCGGCAAGCCTCTGTCTTGATTGGTTTAGCGCCTGTAACCAGCGGTTACACGCGGGCAACTCTTGGTTACTCCGCATTTGCCTCGCGTCCGTCGAAGATCGGTTTGGGCCGCTAAAGCGCGCGTTTAGCGAAGCACGCGAGAAAAGGTCTCCTGGCATCAAGCTTGCTCATTGCGTAATGAAGTTTTCACGCTGCAGGCTTGATGGAGAGACTAAGGGAAAACGTCGGTATGAATTATGACTCGCGCGGGTTGTCGTGGCAGTTGTCGCCGCGGCAAATGCACGGAGGATTTACAGGCCAGCCTAGCCCGCGCATGCCGATTGGTCTATATAAGCTGACGGCCGTCAGTATCTGCCGCATAATTCCGAGTCGCGACGGGTTGCGCAATCGATCGCCGGACTAATCACTACGCCCGCCAACAACTTGCAAATCCAGGACACGTCGGGAGCACCGCGGTGCCGGGTTGTTGGGGAAAGGCATTGACTGATTGCTGGTCGCGTACCCGACAGGCGGTCTGAAGTCGGCACGGCAGGCTCTCGACCGCATCGGATTTCAGCGTCAAGGGTGGTCCGGCACCCTTTCCCGAGTCGCGTCAATGCGAGTCGGAAGCTTCGCACACTTCGGCCGCAGCTATCGGATTCACGCTCACGTGATGGAATCCGGCAGTGCGGAAGGCGCAGGATCTTATACGCTTTCGCGATCTGCTGCGTCAGGGACATCGATTTGCGGCGCGGCTTATGAGGCGGAAAAGCGGGCGATACTGCGCGCGGCATTACCAGGGGCAACGAATACTCCGGAGGCCAAGGGCGAGTTCATTCGGCGCGTGCTCGGCAATCGCCCAAAACGTTTGTGAAGCGGCTTATCTTATGCCTATAAAACAGAGTGCCTTTTTCTAAACTAGGTCTTTCACCTAAAGTACTCGACGGCGTCGGCGCCGCCGGCTATACCGATCCGACACCGATTCAACTGCGCGCGATTCCCTGATCCTGGCGGGCCGCGACGTGATCGGCTCGGCTCAGAACCGGCACGGGAAAAACCGCCGCGTTCGCGCTGCCGCTGCTCTCGCGTTTGGGCCAGCGCGGCAAGCTGCGCGCGCTGGTGCTCGAACCGACGCGCGAGCTCGCGGCGCAGGTCGAAACCGCCATGCGCGACTATGGGCGCTTTACCGACTTACGCGCACGGCCGTAATATTCGGTGGCACCGGTTATGGACGGCAGGACCAGGCGCTCCGACAGGGCGTCGACATCGTGGTTGCGACTCCCGGCCGGCTGCTCGATCAAATGCAGCGCCGCATGTTGCGGCTCGACCAGATCGAAATCTTGGTTTTGGACGAAGCGGATCGAATGTTGGACATGGGCTTTATGCCGGATGTGCGCAAGATCGTCGAACGCTGTCCGCGCAATCGCCAGACGATGCTGTTTTCGGCGACGATACCGCCGGAGCTCGAGCAGCTGTGCCGATGGGCGTTGCGCAATCCGGAAACGATCGAAATCGGCCGCGCGCGCGGCGCTGGCCGAGACGGTGACGCACGCATTATATCCGGTGGACGTCGGCCAGAAGCAAGAACTGCTGGAAGAATTGCTGCGGCGCACCGACTACGATCAGGTGCTGATTTTCTGCCGCACGAAAAACGGGGCCGACCGCGTCGCGCGCAAGTTGCATCAGCAGAGCCACGCGGTGGCGGTGCTGCACTCGAGCCGCACGCAGCGCGAGCGCGAACAGCGCGCTTAGCGGATTTCGCAACGGCAGATACGAAGTCATGGTCGCCACCGATATCGCCGCGCGCGGCATCGACGTCGAGCAGATCAGCCACGTGATCAATTTCGACGTGCCGCATCACCCGGAAGATTACGTCCACCGCATCGGTCGCACGGGGCGCGCCCAGAACGTCGGTGACGCATTTACGATCATGACGGCCGAAGACCTGCAGGAGGTTTCTTCGATCGAGCACTTCATCGGCCAGAAAATTCCACGGGTCAAGTTGGAAGGATTCAATTACGCTTATTGCCGCTGCCTGCTCGATCCCAATCAGAAACCCGTATTCGGCGGCGGCCGCTCGGCGGGTAAAAGGTCCTACGGTCCCGGTCGGGGACGATGGTAGCGGCCAAGTGGCGGCTGTCTTTCAACGCATTCTCATTTGCTTTGATCATTCGCCAACTCGCTGACCCGCTCTCTTAGGATGGTGAGACACGGTCGGTTTCGAGCCGAGTCATTTAATTCGTTCTCAAGTTTGGTAAAATTTCCGCGGTGTGCTCGACCGAGACTCGCTTCGATCGTGCAGCTGCAATGAATCAAACCTTTGATGTACGGGCTTTTGTTCAGGCCGCGGCGGATGCGATCATCGCCGCCGGCGCGGACGGGAAAATTCTTTATTGGAATGACGCGGCGACCCGGATCTTCGGTTTCACCGCGGCGGAAGCGCTCAGGCCAATCCCTCGATCTGATTATCCCCGAGCGCTTCCGCGCGCGCCACTGGAACGGTTATCGCGAGGTCATGGCGACGGGAAAAACCAAATACCAATCTGATGTGCTGCGTGTGCCGGCACAGCACCGGGACAGCCGTGCGCTGTCGATCGCGTTTACCGTTAGCTTGCCTTGAGCCTGAAGACGGCGAGCGCGTAATCGCCGCCATCGTGCGCGATGAAACTGGGAGATGGAACGCAGGAGCGTGAGCTCAAGCGGCGTCTTGCCGAGCTGGAGCAAAGTCCAAAGTAAAAGCCGCGACGATTCGCCGTCCAACTTTCCGCGCCCTGCGCCGCCAGTGAGATTCGTGTGACAAAGCATCAGCTTGTGCGGTGCGCGTATTTCGGATTTGCCATCAGCCGCGCAATATCTTAAAAAAGTTTGCAAATCGATGACTCCCGGGGCTCCATGGCGGATGTGCAACCAGGCATTCTAGCGCCGGTACCGAGGTTGGGCCGCTATCCTGAATTTTTTCATTAAAAGCCGGCGCAGAGCCGCGCTCAGGACGCTGCCCAAGTTGATCGGCGTGGCCGACGGCAATCAGACCGTCGTCGGCCTCGGCCAGCCGGCGGTTCTGGCGCTGGGAAAACATCCGAGGATTGAAGCCTTTTCCGACTCATTTCTGGCGGCGGACTGGTTTCTGCCGTCGACTTCGTCCGCGTTATGGTGTTGGCTGCGCGGTCCGAAGATCGCGGCGATTTGCTGCATCAGTCGAAAAAGATCGCCGATACCAGTGGCCGCAGCATTCAACTTGGACGGCGTCATCGATGCGTTTAGTTACAGCACGGGGCGCGATCTCACCGGTTACGAAGACGGCACGGAAAATCCGCAAGGGGACAAAGCCGTCGACGCGGCGGTCGTCGCCGGCCAAGGCGCCGCTCTGGACGGTTCCGAGCTTTGTGGCGGTGCGGCTCTGGGTGCACGACTTCAAGGCGTTCGACGCCATGTCGAGCGCAGATCAGGACAACGCGATCCGGACGGCGCAAAAGCGACAATAAAGAGTTAGTGGATGCTCCCGCTTCGTCGCACGTGAAGCGCACGGCGCAAGAGAGCTTCGCGCCCGAAGCCTTTGTTTTGCGCCGCTCGATGCCTTGGGCCGAGAGGCATGCGCGGCGGACTCAACTTCGTCGCCTTCGGCAAATCGTTCGACGCCTTCGAAGCGCAATTAAAAAGAATGGTCGGTGCCGAAGACGGCATCACCGACGCGCTGTTCAAGTTTACCCAGCCGGTTTCAGGAAGCTATTTCTGGTGTCCGCCGATGACTCGCGCTAAACTAGACTTAAGCGCGTTAGGGCTTCTGAGTTTTCCGTCGAAGCCTTGCGTGGGACACGAACGATCGGGCGTGCGGCAATTGCTGGGTCCAACAGCCCGCGCGCGACCACGCGTCACTCTGAACCCTATGTACGTTCCATCACATTTCGCTGAAAGCCGCGTCGAGGTTCTCCATCAGTTGATCCGCCGCGCGGCCGCTCGCCACCTTGGTGACGTTGAACGCCGACGGCTTGAACGCCAATCACATTCCCTTCGAGATCGATCCCGAACCGCTGCCGTTGGGGACCTTACGTGGCCATGTGGCCCGCGCCAATCCGGTTTGGCGTGCTTTTTCGCGAGAGGTCGAGGCGCTGGTGATTTTTCGCGGGCCGCAAGTTTACATCTCGCCGTCGTGGTATCCCAGCAAGACCGAGAGCGGCGAAGTGGTGCCGACGTACAATTACATCGTGGCGCACGGCTACGGCGAAATGAAAATTGTTGACGATCGCGAGTGGCTGCGCGGCTTGGTCACCCGGTTGACGAACCGCTTCGAGGCTGGCGGGGATGCGCCGTGGCAAGTGACCGACGCGCCGCCGGCATTTATCGACAAGCAACTCGGCGCCATTGTCGGCATCGAGATTGCGCTGACGAAATTGATCGGCAAATGGAAAGTCAGCCAGAATCGACCGGCTAAAGACCGCGACGGCGTCGTGCAAAAGCTAAGCGAATCGACCGACGCGGAAAGCGTGGCCGATGGCACGGTGGGTGAAGGATAAAGCGCCGGCATGAGACCGTGCACCGAATATTTTCGCAGCGCCTAAGCCGTTCAATCATGTGATGACAACGACGCCAGCAGAGTCACCCGTTCGTGCTTTTGCCGCCGGGAAATCCGGCGAAGCGCTGCAATCGTATCGATTTGCGCTCGGCGGGGCAGCGCCGGTGAAGTCAGCGTGGCGGCGTTCCCTCTGATTGAAGGTAAAAAACCCCGGCGGCAGCGCGATTGAGTTCGAACGAAATCCACGCCATGCTCCGTCTTTCCGCTGAGCCCAAGATCGCGCCGGCGATCAGAGCAGTATCCGATGAAAGAGGTCAATCGCGCGCGGGCGAATCGGGTGCGCTATCGCGCTGTGCTGACGAATGAGAATTGAGGAGTTTTGTTGCATCGATGATGGCGCCGGTTTACATCGTGCTCTGCGTGGTTTTATTGCTCATGACCTTGGGCCGCGTCGTGTTTCGCGCCGCGCCGAAGGGCATCGATTGGGCGCTCGAGGTCGCGTTTATTCGCCTCGATTTTCCGCCGGCGCAGCGGCTGGTAGCGCAACAACTGGCCGCCGGCCTGGCTGAAATCGTCGGCATGAAGATCAAGCAACTGAGGCCCGAGCATAACTTTGAGCCAGATCGCCGAGTGGACCGACAATCACATTTACGCCAAGGATTTGATTACTCTCTTCGTGGTTGCATTCAGCGTGCGCTGCGATCCCAATACGACTTTTCGCGATTTAGTAGAAAAGGTTGCGGAAAAAAACCGAACACCACGGCGCGTGCGTGGCGCTGAGCGATAGCGGCGCCTAAAGCATTGTCGGCGAGGAGGTTCAACCGTGAAGATGAGAAAATCAGCAGGGCTCGCGGCCGACGGCGGTGAGCGCGGCATGGTTCGTTTGTGCAGCGGCGCAAGCCGGGCAGGCGTCGCGTTTTCACCTCGAAGAAGCGACCATCGCCGACGTGCACCGCGCGATCCGCGCCAAGCAGCTCACCGCGACACAGTTGGTGCAGCACTATTTCAAGCGCATCGAAGCGTACAACGGAACCTGCGTCAAAGGCGGCATCGATGCGGCGACCGGATTGCAGTTGGGCGAGATCACGCCGGTCGAAAACGCCGGACAGTTAAACGCCTACATGACTCTGAACGTTCGCGGCAAGCGCTCGAAGACCGATACGGTCGATAATGATCCTAAACTTCCCGATGCCTTGAAGTTGCCCGGGCGCAGGATGCGTATTTTGCGCGCACGGGAAAATTCGTCGGTCCGCTGCACGGGATTCCCGTCGCGATCAAAAGATAACTACGACACCGTGGATCAGCGCACGACCGCGGGCGCGGCGGCGGATTACGCCAACGACAAACCGCCGATGGATGCAACGATGGTGGCAAAGTTGCGCGCCGCGGGCGCGATTATTCTCGGCAAAACCAATCTCGACGACAGTACGCACCGGCGGGAATCGCGCGCAGCGGTTTAGGCGGGCAAACTTGCAATCCATACGACACTAAGCGCATTCCCGGCGGCTCGAGCGCCGGCTCCGGCGCAGCCGTGGCGGCCAACCTGGCAATCTGCGCCCTTGGCACCGACACGTCCGGTTCGGTGCGCAATCCCGCGGCGGTCAATAGCCTTGTCGGCATGCTCGCGACCCAAGGCGCGGTGAGCCGCGCCGGCATTGTGCCGTTGTCGTTCAGCCGCGATCGCGGCGGGCCGCTTTGCCGCACGGTCGAGGATACGGCGGTCATGCTCGAAGTCGTGACGGGATACGATCCGAGGGATCACATCACTTCGGCGACGTACGGCAAGAAGCCGATCGCTTACCGCAATTACGCCAACAAAAATCCCTGGCGGGCAAACGATTGGGAGTAGTGCGTGAGTTCATGGTCGAAGCGACTCTAGCCGATCTGCGATAGCATCCGCGTCGCCAACGAGGCGATCGCCGAAATGAAGAAGCTTGGCGCGACGATCGTCGATCCGGTCAATGTTCAAGCCGTCATCGCCGATCTGGTCCCTTATCTCGAGCCGAGTATTTTGACCCAGAGTTTCCCATCAGAGCACGCCGAGCGGCGCAAGCCGATCGATCAGGCCGTCCTGATCGCCGCCGACCCGAAAGCTGCTCCCCGGCGGTCCGCGCGGTGTTAACCTGCGCATGCTCGCAGCGCAGCGACGCGGCGAAGAAGCCCGCTACGCGCTCAATCGTTATTTGCGCGAGCGCGGCGATGCCAAATTTAAAAGCGTCGAGGACCTGTTTGCGACGCCGACGTTTCTCGGCGACAGCGAAATTCTCAAGCCGCCTTCGGCGAGACGGCCAAGACCATAGATACGCCGGCGCATACGAACCACACGCTGCGCATCCAGACGCTGCAAAAATTCTTTACAAAGTGATGGCGGACAATAAGCTCGACGCGCTGGTCTATGTCTATTCCGACGATCCCGCCGAATCATTATTTTTGGCGAGCCGCCAGGCGGCCACTTACAATGCCGGTACCGAACCACGATTGCTCAAGGCGGGCACGGAACTTTCGGATCCGAATTTTCTTCCCGGCGAGCAGATTCTCAAGACAGACTTGGATCTTTATCGCGGCGCGGGCGGCAGTTGGGCGGTGAATTTAAGTCCGGTGAGCGGCTTCCCCGCGATCGTCGTGCCGGCTGGAGTTTACCAAAGAAGTTTACGACCGCGTGCCCGATGCCAAGGATCCCAACGGCAGCACGTTGGTGGGACCGAAGCCGGACCAGCTCCCGGTGGCGATGGAATTTCTCGGCCGGCCGTTCGAAGAAGCGACGCTGTTCGAGATCGCTTCGGCTTACGAAGCCGGCACCAAACATCGGCGCGCGCCGAAAGGCTTCGGACCTCTAAAGGGCGAGCCGTGAGCGCGAGCGCGGTTGTCAGCGGTCAGTGCCAGTTGTCAGTAAGAACAATTCGGGGTTAAATGATCGCTGACGAATGACCACTGGCTAGCTCGCAACTTTCATGATCAAAGCGCTCATCTTCGATTTCGACGGTCTGATCATCGACAGCGAAAGTCCCGAGTTTCAAGTTTGGCAGGAAGTCTTTGCCGAGCACGGACGGGAACTCGGCTTCGACTTGTGGGCCGACTTGATCGGGCGGCCGCGCACCCATTTCGACGTCTACGCTTACTTCTGCGAGAACATCAATCCTGCCGCCGATATCGAGCAGCTACGAAGGATCGGCGCGCCCGCGTGGTCGCGCTGACTCTCGAGCAGCCGGTTTTGCCCGGCGTGCACGAGTATTTGCGCGGCGCCCTGGAGTTGGGTTTGAAGATCGGTCTGGCGTCAGAGTTCGTCGGGCGGCCACGTGCGCGGTCACCTGGAGCGTCTGCAACTGCTGCACTATTTCCATTCGACCAAATGTTTCGAGGATACCGAGCTGCACAAGCCCGATCCGACTCCTTATCTGGCGGTGCTCGATGAGCTTGGCGTCGGTGCCGATGAAGCGATCGCGTTCGAAGACTCGCCCAACGGCGGTGACTGCGGCAAAAGCGGCCGGCATCTTTTTGCGTCGCCGTACCCAATCCGATCACTTGCCAGTTGCCGCTCGAACACGCGGACTACCGCATGGCGTCGATGGCCCATGAGCCGCTGGAAGAAATTCTTCGGCGCGCCGTCGCCAAGATAGAACTGTGAAGGCGGGACAAGCTGGGCGACCGTTGCGAGGTTGCGCGAATGTTGGGTGAGGTAAAATAAATGCGCACCGGTCAAACTCTGCATATCGGTGGTTTTCCTGATGGTTCTTGCGGCCGGCGCGCCGCAGTTGCACGCCCAGCCTCTGGAAAAACTTCGTCTGGTCTATAGCGCGATCGCCCGGCTCGCAGGCGTCGTTTTGGATTCCTTACGAAGCGGGGATTTTCCGCAAGCATGGTCTGGATGTCGAGCTTCTCTACGTGAGCGGCGGCGGACGGGCGGCTCAGGTCGTGCAGTCGGGCGAGGTGCCGATCGGTACGTTCACCGGCGGCGCGGTCGTCAACGCGAATCTGGCCGGCGGCGACTTGGTGATCATCGCCAGCTCGCTGAACGCTTTTACTTTCGTCGTGATGGCGAAGCCGGAAATCCGCCGTGTCGAAGACCTGAAGGGAAAAAAGATCGGTATCTCGCGCTTCGGCTCGGCGACAGATTTCGGTTTGCGCTTTGTCGAAGCCCAGTGGCCGATCAAACGCCAACGCGATTTTGCCGTGATCCAAATGGGCGGCGTGACCGACATCTTGGCAGCGCTCAAAACCGGCGCGGTGGATGCCGGCGTGATCAACGCCGAGCTCGCGATTCTCGCGCGCCGAGATGGTTTCAGAGAAGTGGCGGACATCTCGAAGATGGGGCTGAGTTTTCCCACCTCGTCGATCGTCACCACGCGTTCTTACATCAAGCGCAACGAAAACACCGTGCGAAAATTCGTCCGCGCTTATGCCGACGGCGTCCATTATGGCAAGACGCAGCGCACGCTCAGTGTTCAGGTGATGAGCAAGTATATGCGCAATAACGATCTCGCCTTGGTCAACGATCTGTACGATTTGTATATTGTCCAGCACATCGCGAGAATCCCGCGGCCAGCGCCGGAGCCGGTCAAAACCATCCTCGATCAGATGGCCGAAACCGACCCGCGCGTCGCCAATCTCAAGCCGGAGCAATTCATCGATGCGCGATTTTTCAGGAACTGGATAAAGAAGGGTTTTTCAAAAATTGTGGAAGTGAGCTAGGAAGAAAAAATCGCTTCGCCCCGATTCCTCCTATGCGCCTGGTGATATTTGACGTAGACGGCACGCTAACGGATACCATGGCCGTCGACGCGCACTGTTTCCTGCGAGCATTTACCGAGGTTTGCGGTTTTTCGGACGTCGAGTCGGATTGGTCAGAAGCTATGGCAATGCCACCGACGCCGGGATTTTCTCATGAGGTGTTTGAGTTGCGTCTCGGCCGCCCTCCATCGCCCGCCGAGTTGGCACACTTTCGCGAGCATCTTGTTGCGCTGTTTCGCGCGGCGGCGGCGACCCGACCTTTTGATCCGGTGCGCGGCGCACCGGAATTACTCGATCGTCTGAAGCAGGAAAATGACTACAGCGTTGCTCTAGCCACAGGCTGCTGGGCCGATTCGGCTCGCGTTAAGATGTCGAGCGCCGGCATGTGCTACGGTGACTATCCATCGGCTTCCGCCGATGACGCGCCGGAGCGAGACTCGATCCTCAAGCTGGCGCTTGCGAGGGCGGCTGGTTCAGTAGTCAAAAGCTTTCCGGGGTGATCTATGTCGGTGACGGTGTGTGGGACATCCGCGCCTGCGGCAAGCCGGTATTCCTTTTCTGGGTATCGCTGCCGGCGTGCAGAAAGAGAAGCTCATCGCTGCTGGTGCTACGCACGTGCTGCCCGATCTTTTCGACCAAGATCAATTCTTCGCCAGTACTCGAAAGCATCCTGGCAATCTGAAGAAATTTTTCTTCGCACGGCTATTCGATATAGTGTAACAACAGCGATGGATACCGATCCCGAACGAGCGCCATGGGCAGCTGGATTTTATTAACAGAGCAAAACTTGGCCGACGGCACAGCATTACATGAATAGAAATCATCCTGAACGGAAAATCTGCGTATTCACCGGCTCCAGACACTGGAGCCATCGTCGGCATACGCCGATGCCGCCAAGCAGCTTGCGCGTGATCTAGTTGAGCGCGGCTTCGGCCTGGTTTACGGCGGTGGCAACGTGCGGCTTGATGAACGTTATCGCCGGACGCCGTGCTCGAGCTCGGTGGTCACGTCACGGGAGTGATTCCTGAATGCGCTGGTGAGCAAAGAAGTCGCGCACCGCGGCTTATCGGAATTGCGCGTAGTCAACTCCATGCACGAGCGCAAAGGCGCTCATGCGCCGAGCTGTCGGATGGCTTTATCGCTTTGCCCGGCGGGATCGGCACCATGGAAGAACTCTTCGAGGTGCTGAGCTGGGCTCAACTCGGCCTCCATGAGAAGCCGTGCGGACTGTTGAACGTGGCGGGATACTACGATCCGTTGGTTGAATTTCTCGATCGCGCGGTGACGCAGGACTTCGTCAAACCGAAGCATCGGGCGTTGCTGCTTGTCGAGAGTGAGCCGGCGATTATTGCTCGACCGGTTCGACGAAATGCTCGCCGCGCCGGCGGCAAAGCCATTCGATCCGTCGATCACTTAACTCCTGACTTCGCGCTGCTTAGGAGGGATTGACCCGGCGAGTGCGATCGCGCTAGAGATCGCAGCGACGAGAAGGTGTGTTCGGACTCACTGAGAGTTTTCGCGTGAGCGAAGGAGCTGACCTATGTTTCAACGCTTTTGCTTGACGGTATTCTGCGGTTTACTGGCGCTATCGGCGTGCCGCTCGAAAGAATCGCCGGCGCAAACTCGTGCGCCCTCGGCGGCGCTGTTCGAGGCTGCGAAAAAGAGGGCGAAGTGGTTTTCTACACGCCGCTCAATATCAGCGACTCTCGCCCGTTGTTGCAGCGCTTCGAGCAGCGACTATCCGTTCATCAAAACCGAGCTTTTGCGTCTGAGCGCCGAGCCGCTGCTCAATCGCATCTTTACCGAGGACCGGGCCGGGCGAAACGTCGTCGACGTGATCAACAACACGATGATCAATCCACTGAAGAAAGCCCGATTGTTGCAGCCGTATCGCTCGCCGGAGCACGCGGCGTATTTGGATCCTTTCAAAGATTCCGAGGGCTATTGGGCGAGCGTGAACAATAATTATTACGTCGTGGGTTGCAACAGCCGGCTGGTAAGCGCGAAAGACGCGCCGACCGACTGGCAGGATCTGCTGAACCCCAAGTGGAAGGGCAAAGATCGGCATGGATCAGGAAGAATACGAATGGTTCGGCGCAACCCTGGATGTCTGGGGACGGGAGCGGGCGCTCAAATATCATCGCGCCCTCGCGCAGCAGGAAGTTCAATGGCGCAAGGGCCACACCTTGATCTCGCAGCTGATCGCGGCGGGCGAATTTCCGATCGGCATCGTTTACGCGCATCGGATCGAGTCGATGAAGAAGGCAGGCGCGCCGGTCGAATGGGCCAAGACCAGCAATCCGATTTTCGTCGCGCTCTCGCCGACCGGTCTCGCCGCGAAAGCGCCTCATCCCAACGCTGGAAAGCTGTTGCTCGATTTTATGCTCCTACGAATCGCAGCAGCAGTTGCGCAGCGCCAATCGTCTGTCGGGCCGGGCCGATATCGAGCCTTTGGTGCCTGAGATGCACCATAGTAAACTGAAGCTTGCCGCCATCGATCCCAAGGTCTCCGACGACATCAACCGCCACGCCAAGGAGTTCCGCGAGATCTATTTTCGTTGACGCGCGAGGGAGAAACCGCCTCGCGCGTCGACGCTGACGTTGTCATAGGATTTTTGCCGACTCGTTTTTGGTAAATTCGCTACCTATCGAGGCGGCATCTCTGCTATTCAAGAAAGAAATTTTCTACCGGGAGCGCGGTGAATAGCTATGGATTCGAAGAATAGCAGCCCCAAGCGTTTTAACGACCGACGAAACCAAGATCCTGGCGGCAATCGCGGATCGAATCTTTCCCAAAACGGACACGCCTGGCGCCGTGGAAATCGGCGCAGTGCATTTACATCGAAATCGCTCTTGCCGGCGATTACGCGCCACTCGTGCCGCTCTATCGACAGGGGCTACGGATGGTGAACCGATTTGCCCAAAAGAATTCGGCCGAGTCTTTTGCCAGCTCACCGAAGCACAAAGGACGCGGTGCTGGTCGACTTCGAGGCGGGAGCGGTGGCCGGATTCAAACAGGCCGCGGAGTTTTTTGAGACCGTTCGCTATCATGTGCTGGAAGGGGTGTTTTGCGAGCCACAGTACGGCGGCAATCGCGACATGATCGGTTGGCGGTTGGTGAATTTTCCCGGCCAGCAATTCCGGCTATGCCGATGCCTACGTCAACAAAGCGGTCGATTTGGCGCCCGTGGCTGTGGACTCCTCGAAGGCGGAAGAGAAATAAGCGTGGCGGAACCGAGTCGCGGATGTTTGCGACGTCTGTATTGTCGGCGTCGGCGGCATGGGCGGCATTCTGGCGAAGGAGCTTGCCTCCGCCGGATTGAAAGTCGTCGGCTTCGAGCGCGGTCCCGCGCCGAAAAAAGCGGACTACGCGCCGCGCGATTCGATTCGCTTTCTCATTCGTCCGGAACAACTGGAATGGGTGCGGCACGAACCGACGACGACTCGAAACAAAACCGGCGAAACAGACTCGTCTGCAATATCGCACCAGCCCGCTCAACGTGCTCGGTGGCGCGTTGCTTCACTGGACCGGTCAATCGTCGCGCTACATGCCCGGCGACTTCAAGCTCTTTACCAACGAGATCGAAAGCGGCAACGCCGAGCGCGCCCATGCCGATCTGACAGGCTACGACGTTATCGATTGGCCGCTCAGCTACGACGATCTAGAACCGTACTACGAGCGCTTCGAGTGGGAATTCGGCATCTCGGGTGAAGCCGGGCAAATCCTTTCGCCGGGCCGCGCAAGCGCGGCTTCCCACTGCCGCCGCTGCGCCACAGCGCGCACATGAAGCTGTTCGCCGAAGCCTGCAAAAATCTCGGTTACCATCCTTACGACACCGCGGCCGGAATTCTTTCCCAGCCTTATCGTCCGCCCGAGCCGTTCGATACGCGCATCGCCGAGCGGCCCGCTTGCGTCTACTGCGGTCATTGCAATTTTTACGGCTGCCATGTGCACGCCAAGTCCGCAACGCTCTACACGACGATCCCGGTGGCGTTGGAAACCGGCAACTTCGACCTGCAGAACCAAATCAAAGGTATTCCGCATCAACAGCGACGGTCGCGAGCAGGTGACGGGAGTGAGTTACTTCGATCCCGACGGCCGGGCACACGAACTGCGCGCTCGCGTGGTGATCTTGAGCGCGTTTGTCTTCGAGCATGTGCGGTTGCTGCTGTTGTCAAAGACGACTCGAGGCCGCTTCGCCAAAGGGTCTGGCGAACTCGCAGCGGTTACGTCGGCCGCAACATTCATGGCGCATGGCGACGTGCGCGCCATCGGCGTTTTCGATGACTACATTATTAACGGCTTCATCGGCCCAGGCTCGGCGGCCATGCGCATCGACGACTTCAACGGCAATAATTTTGATCACGGCGGGCTGGGATTTATCCGCGGCGGCACGATCGGCACCAGCGGCGACGGCACGCCGGTGACTCGATTGGATGTATTGCCGCCCGATGTGCGGGCCTGGGGTAAAGAATTCAAGGACTTTTACACGCGCTATTACACGCGAACGATGGATCTCAACATGCAGCCCGAAACACTGCCGCACAGAGAAAATCGCATCGACCTCGATCCGCGCCATCGAGATCGTTGGGGTCTGCCGCTGCCGCCGGGTTACGTTCGAATTTCACGAGAACGAGCGGCGGCTGCAGAAATTCATGGCTGGTGTCGGCGAGAAGATCATGCGCGCGACTGGCGCGAGCAAGATGTGGACTGAAGAAAAAGGCCGGCCCAATCGCTGGGCCGGCGGCACCCGGATGGGCGCCGATCCAAAAATTCGGTGGTCAATGAATTTTGCCAGACGCACGATGTTGCCAATCTCTTTATCGTCGGCTCGTCGGTATTTCCGACGATGGCCGGCTACCCGCCGACGGCAACCGTGGCGGCGCTGAGCTACCGCACGGCGGAATATATTTTAAGGCAGAAGCAGTGGTTCGCTTAATGTTCGCGAAAATTCTTGACGGATGGACGCAAAGTTGAGGAAGAATTGCCAAACGCGGTGAAGAAATCATTGACAAGGAGTAACGATGAAACGAATCGTCATCTGTTTCGACGGGACCTGGAGCAAACCGGCGGACGAGCGTTGCCGGCCGACGGCCGGGTGGAAACCAATGTGTGCCGGTTTTACGAATCGATAAAAGATAAAGCGGCGGACGGCACCAAGCAGGTGAAATGGTACGACGAAGGCGTTGGCACCAAGTGGTACGACCGCTTCATCGGCGGCTCCATCGGCGCCGGCCTCGAGCTCAACATCGTCCAAGGTTACGAGTATCTCGCTCAGCAATACGAGGCCGGCGACGAAGTCTACGTCCTCGGTTTTAGCCGCGGCGCGTACACGCGCGCGTAGCCTGGTGGGCATGATTCGAAACTGCGGCTTGATCTACCCAAAACATTTGACGCTGCGTGTCGGCATGGCCTACGGCATCTATCGAACCCGCGGCGACAACGTCGATTCATTCACGGCAAAGACTTTTCGCGCGGCGTTTTGTCGCGAGATCAAAATCAAGTTCATTGGGGTTTGGGATACCGTCGGCGCGCTTGGCATACCGCTCACTGTTTTGAAAGACGTCAACATGAAATTCTACGAGTTTCACGATACGAATCTAAGCAATATAGTCGAAAACGCCTATCACGCCCTCGCCATCGACGAGCATCGCCAAGATTACATGGCCACTCTATGGAATCCGGACACCGCGCCACAGCAGAAGCTCGAGCAGCGCTGGTTTGTCGGCGCCCACTGCGACGTGGGTGGCGGTTATAAAGACCGGCGTCTTTCCGATTTGACGCTCGGTTGGATGCAACAGAAGGCGAGCGCGCTCGGGCTGGCGCTCGACCCCGTGCAAGTGGGGGCGAAAAATTATCTGGGCGACTGGACGGACTCTTACGGCAAGTTTCTCGGCGGCCTCTATGCCAAAAAAATCCGCGTTACTATCGGCCCATCGGCGCCACTAAGTTCGGCGACGAAATCATCGATGCGTCGGTGCAGCAACGGCGTAAGGAAGAGCGCGCTTACGAGCCGCAAAATAATGGCTTGCCGAAGCTGAGCTGATCATGGTGTGGAGGAATGCAGTTTAGATTGCCCATGGCTCATGAGCCATCTGATGGCATCGACGAGCAACAAGCGATTCGTGTAGCTTTTCGAGGAACGCCTGCCCGCTCGCTATCATTGCTAGAGATGCCTTGCGTTCGTTGCATACCAGGGCCAGACGTTTCGCAATCCGGTAATTGCATCGGTTTGTCCCACTCCTAAGAATCCGCACATTCGCGGTCGGTCACAGGGAACCTGTCAGCAGTTCCCTTCACTATTTGACGCCTATGTAGGTTAAATTCTAGCAAGAGCCGCAAATCCGACGATCGCACTTCACACCGAAGTCTCTGTCCTACCGAGGTTTTTCACGCAGAGTTAGAGCAGGCATGTTCCTTGCTCATTTTGCTGCTCTATGGAGTATTGCTGTCAGCACTGCAATCGCTTCACAATGGGAAGCGCCTATGAGAGTCAGGAGCGAGGAATTCGGGCGAGTCATGCTGGACATAATTGTTTGCTATGAGTGTTGCCTTGACGCGCGGCTACTTGGCCTTCATACAGACCAAATAAAATTGCGCGGTTCCGCTTGTGAATCTCAGCCCGATGCTACGACCTGAAGGTCTGATTCCCAAAGATCACATCCTTTGTTTGATTGACCACTACGTCGATTTTTCCTTCATTCGACCAAGGTAGATCCTGCCGGCGAGCCTTACGCGAAGAATCTCGGCGCCGTACTTACATGCGAATCTATTGGAAAGATCGCTCGCAATGTTCGTGACCTTATTGTCCCAAAGTAAGGACGGAGCAGCAAGTCTATTGCGAATGTGGCACGCGATACCCGACCATAGAGCTGAAAAATCCAACCAAAATAATTGGTACTATCTGTTGCGTCCTGGCTGAAGATGTGCCGCCCGGCGAAAACGTTTTTCGGCGGAATCAAGAAATCGGGATACGATCGGGAAACTGCCCACGAGTTCGTGAATAGAAAGATCGTCCATGCTCGGCTCCTAGGCGTTAGTTGACCGACAGTCGCTGGAAGCTACCGCGTAAGGATGTCATTGGCTGGGGAGCCAGCAAGATCACTAGATATAGGGAGGATACTGTCATGACCGATCAGAAAGAACCGATCCTCGACTTGGAAACAGAGCGAAGCCTAAACGCTCAGTGTTTAGTGTTGGAGATGCCAGGGCAAACTTGGCATGTCCCGTTCAAGTCTCTGCAGGGGATCCCGCGGGTGGGGGAAAAATTCGCTTTGCTGGTGGCAGCTCAGGCAAAGTCGCCGAAGTCGAGTATGAATTCGCGCCTGAGGAGGCGGCACCGGTCGACGTGGCCAGGAAATGCCCGACGCCGCGTCATACGCGCGACCCGTCCGAATTGTGATCAGACTGTCGTGACGGGTACGGCCGGCTCATTTCTGAGCCCGAAGCAATTGGAGTGCGCCAGTGCTCACATTTGCCATTTCGGCCAGCGACGCGTTCGAAGCGCCCAGTTGGCGGGCAACTCTTCCTGAGTTGCTTATAAAGATGATCTGGCGACTGCCTCGGCCCTCGGCGGATTGAATTCAACCTGGCACGTACTCGCTCAAAAACAGACGCCACAAAGGGGTCAAGTCCGCTTTTGCTTTTGTTAAGGCTTCTTCAATCTTCCGCACTCTTTGCTGAAGCGGCTTCTCCGTCGCCACTCGCTCCTTCATCAGCAAATAGGCCGAAGCTCACCGACGACGCTTTCCCTAGTCCAACCGTTTTGCCGATCTCTTCATGCTTGTGACCGCCCAATTGGCGGCCGAGATAAATCGCTACCATCCGTGCCTCGTTCTCCCGGCCTCTCTTTCGCCGCTTCCAGCTCTTCGACCGCCTTCTCATATCCCCGTGCCGTCGCCTCTACGATCTCGTCGAGAGGCCGGCTAAAGAGCCGCCTCGATTCCGGCTTCTCCTCGTCCACGCTGGGCCTTGTCTCCCAGCCGTTGTTTGACCCTTCCCATGAATTCTTGCTTCCCAATACCGGTTTCATGGTACGGGCCCTGGTAAAACTCCTCAATCTCTTCTTCGATCTCTTCATGCATGAATCTCTGATATTCTTTAAACCCACCGAACCGTGACATGACCGAGCGCGTATCAAGCCACGATTCAGCGCATTGTCTTTTTGTTCAAATACCCCCAATGGCTGCTCCAACGGTACCGGTCTATGTTCGATACCACGCCGCCGCCCAGAGGGTTTTTGTGAATATAGCGGACCACCGAAAGAAAATACTCTTCCAGCATCGATGAGGATCGCCTTCGTACCGGCCGCGAAACAGCGGCCCGTCACGATGACAGACTCGGTTAAACTTCTGCGTATAGATCCCATCGAGATGGCGCATCGGCCGCGGCAGAGCCTGCCGTCGGGGTCGACAGCAGGGGAGATGGTAGTGGTTATCCATCAAGCAATAGCAACTGTCTTAGAAGTCAAGCAGGTCTGGAGGAATAATTTCAGACCAACGAGTTTTGTGTTTGATCATCGCATTGAGAATAGTGAGCAGTTTGTGCACGTGCAAGCGACGAGACGCAACTTTGGCAGCCTTGCCTTTATCTCTAGAGCCGTTTGTGAAGTTGCGGATCACGGAATTACGTCGGCTGGCCACCAAGGCTGCCATATAGAGCACGGCCCGTACGGTAGCACGTCCACCCCAGATACCTCGCCGACCTCTGAAGGTCCTGCTGTCGCAATTGGGCGGGGAGCGATGCCCACCAAGCCGCGATTTGTTTGCGGTTGAGTCTCTCCGAGTCTCCGGCAGCTCGGCGACAGCGTACGGCTGACCACCGGACCGACGCTGGGGACGCTTCGAGCAGTCTTCATTTTCGCACCAGATCCGGGCTTTGACGGATGCTATGGTCGAGGTCCTTGTCGGCCCTGTCCAACTCCTGTTTCCAGCCAACGGATGTGAGCGCTCGATCCGTTTTCTGACCGCTTTCGAAGCTGTACTCAGTCGGTTTTCTCCGCCACCATCATCTCGATGAGTTGTCGCCTGCGGGCGATGAGCGATCGCAGTTCCAAGCTGACCTTTATCGGGCAAGGGGCGCAGCGGCGGACGTATAGCTTTCGGCGAAAGCGGGCCAACACTTCGGCATCGATACGGTCGGTGCTGGCCAACTGTCCGAGGGCTTTTGGCGAAGTTCTCTCGACTTGCCGTGGATTGACCACGACGACGGGGAGTTGGAGCACCGCCCCATGAGTCCCGCTGACACTACGTTCCAGTCCTCCGGTGGCCTCCAGCACGATCAAAGCGGGCTTAATTTCGCTCAACCGTGTGACCAAAGCCTGAATACCGGCTTCTGTCGTTCGAAACCGACAGCTTTTCTGCCGACGGGCGGTATCGCCACGTCGAGCCGTGCTTTGGACATCGTCGATACCAATAAACATGTGTTTAATCTCCAAACCTCAATCCTCCCTTTTGATTTTACTTTTCCTCCGCCACACGGCTCAACCTTGCCAATGATGCGGGCTTTACTACGCCAGGGCAACTGTTCGAGTCTCTTCGGGGAGGGCAGGATGGGACGAGACCCTATGCTAATGCACGACCTCTTCGGACTCAAGGCACAGTCGGTCTGTCCCATCCTGTACTTCGCATTAACTATGTTCATACAGGAGACATCAAGGAATTAAGATACAAGGCATAGATCTCAACCTTCCACAGCCGGGCCATGTCGCCGAGCAGGTCGAGGAATGTCTGGCGCCCTTGGTCTTCGATGAAGATATTACGGCGGGATTGGCCCCGGTTCATGACGTGATAGTACGCGCCGGGGTATTCGATCCGTAACGGTCTGGCCATGCCGACCTTCTATTTCATCGTAAATCTCGTATCAATAGCTAAAAGCGGACTTGACCCTTTTGGCGATGACCCCTTTGGCGACCCGTGATCCGCGCCGCTGATATTTCGACGCTCGATGGTATCTCGACACGTCGCGGCTCTTAACAAATATCTCTTAGTCACTGCCGGGTAACTGAGAAATTCATCCTGTATCAGGCAGTTACGGCAGGATGCCTCCGGCTGGTACGGACGTTGCGATATCAGTTGTCAGGATGCAAAGAAGGAGGTGAGAAATATGAAAATCGCAACATCATTTTTGGCAGCTTTGCTTTTCACAGGCGCACTGGGATCAATTAACACCGCAATGAGCGCGGATGGCGTTATCTCGAAAGACGAGCTCGCTACAGGTAGTTACTGTCACCGAGAAGTTCACACCGATGACGAGACAGACTCTTGATGCCGATAACCCGGTCCTCAATAACTCCGGCGCTATCATCGACTTCTACGGGCCGTGCGACGAGAGTCCCGTTGGGGAAGATCAAATCCAAGATCAAAAGCTGGAAGCCCAGCATCATTTTACGAACGATGGACGTGTTTTGATGCTGGTAAACGGCGTAATGTTAAGAGGAGGGCCACGGCCCTCCTCTACGCCATCTGCTTCTTGTTCGCTAACGTAGCTCCATTCGTGGAACGATCCGTCGAGGAAGCTGCGGAGCTGTTTGTTCAAAGCGTCCAGTCAACCAGCTTTCTTGAGCAGTCTATGACGCAATAATCTAAACGAGTGTCTGTCCTGACGGGTTGCGCTTTTCATAAAGTTCAAGAAAAAAACTGTAGAACGAGGACACCGGGCGCTCCTCTCTGTGCTCGTGACGCGATTTATCCCGATATACGAGTGTTATGGAAATAGGTCTTTTGTGCAGCTCTACTAGCTCCGCCTCTTGGGAGTCGAGATATGCGCCTATTGTACGAAGGATGTTGGATAGATCGCTAAACTGTATAAGTTGTCCTTGCTTAGAGCGCCGCGCTCGGCCACGTTTTGATAGTTCCTCGACATCTAATTCAAATCCGTAAGGTTACAAATTCATTGTCACGCTACCGATGTCCGCGCAGCCAATTTCCGTATCGTTGAGTGGAAGGACGGCGTGTGCCCGCAGATCTTGCGATAAAATACCCAGCCTTTACGTTGTACAATTCAAAACCAGTAACGCCCTTGGCTTCGACGATTGGCCGATAGCTCTCAGCTCTTCATCGTATCGCCTGAGAGCCGCCATAAAGCTGCCACCCACGCGCTGTCGGAGCGCAATTTCCAGGCTGGATGCCCCGGCACATTTGAGTCGATTGGCTCCCCGAACGCCGCCACTAGAATCCAGGTGCCCATGCCAAGGAATTGAAGCAGGACCAAACCGGCACTCTACGGCTCCTGCACATTTCTATTAATAGCTGCCGTCTTATCCGGGTGCACATTTCACAATTCTCGCCGAGTTATGCTGCGATGACCCCCGAGTGCGGGGCCATTTTTAACTCCCGATTGAAATTCTGCTTTCCCCAAATTATTTAACTGCATCCAATATTGAACAGAACTCTATGCCTACATATGGGATTGTCTAGAGGACCGGCCCGAGCCTAAGGAAGATCCCATACAGCGATGCCGTAGGCTCAAACTGATTACCGAAAGAACGCACGACCTTATTTCGCTTTTAACCATACACTTGAAGTATTCTAAAAATTGCGATCGAGGAATCGAAAAATTGATTCTTGGCATAAATGAAAAGAAACACCTTCAATTTACGATATCGACTAGCTCCCAAACTTTCCGGGCCACAAACTCAGCCTACAGGGGAGGTTCTGCAATGCCACACAACCCACAGCGATAAACTTTTGGAAGACGAATCGACGACTTCTAAGAGGAGTCCGCATACTGCGCGAAGCTTTTAATTTCCAAGCATCAAGAAAACTAATTTGCCGTGCTAAAAGGGAGCAGTGGAGACCAGTAAATCATAGCAGCTCGTTCAGCAACCTTCAGCGCCTCAGCGTCCGACAAAGCCTTGAGCAAAATTTCTTACGCGCCGGATTTGCCCCACGCCGTTAATTTGCGTTAGGTCCACGGCGCAAAAACGCTTTGGCGGTCTCCGCCATCCATTCCGAGCTGCCCGACACCGATTACCGTGGGCATTTTTGGTAGTCGATAAGACTTACACATTGTGACAACTGACATTGCTGCGTCGCAAATGCGTGGCAAGTCTGGCTCGAAGGACGGCTCCCGATTGACCTGATTCCATTCGCATAAAAAGTTTCGAGGCAAAGTTGCCGTCCGCCTTACGAACCTTCAACTACCGCGCGTTGATCAAATCTCTCAAAGTCCTGATTGAAGCTGAAGGCACAATCCGTGCTCAATCTGTATTTTAAGCTAGGGTAAAGAGCATCGCATGCACGGAGGTGAAATGATGAAATTTAGAGAAATGTCGCTCTGGTATAAGTTATCCATTATCGCCGCTGCTCTTGTCGGTGGCGTAGTGACTCGCTATGCAACACTCGTCATCATGGCCGGGGGTCATTTCTGACATCGAGAGTCTTAGAGTCGACCGAGAAGTGATGAAAAGCTCATATATGATTCTGGAAACGGAGCTTAGCCCGGCTGAAGTGGACGGGCTGCGCGAAGTTACTCGTCATGCACCAGCGAAGAGCGCGATTTCGAAAAAAGTGCGCGACCGGTTGGTTACATTTGGTTATATCGAACAAAGGATCGGTCGTCTTCTGCCCACTGCCAAAGGCATTTTGTATTTTGCACGTCACAGAAGAGAACATCTAAGAGTATCTCACCTTATCCGAAATCACTGAGGCGCGGGCATTCACCTTTTTTAGCCCCGGAGAATACACTATCTAACGTTTGAGCTTATCGCTGGAGGTCGCGGGGCGTCATGGGGATGCCGGGCGGTTGGTAGTCGAGTGATAAATGTCGCTGCATCGCGGCACGAAGCAATTTCAATGCGAAAGGCTTGTGCATTATTTCGTCCGCCCCGGCGGTGATAGCTCGATCGACAAGCGATCCGTAGGAAAAGGCGGTGGTTACGATCACGGGTATGTTGTCGCGTCGACGGATCCGCTTTGAGCCGCGCTGTTGCTTGATCTCCCGTCATCGCAGGCATGTCGAGATCCATGATAATTAGATCGGGACGGGTCACGCGTGCTTGACTTACGGCCTCAAACCCCGTCGCCGCTTCAACACCTTCATAGCCTGATCGTAGGAGAAAGAGCATAATCATTTCTCGATAATCGGCATC
>ERZ1370068.1801-contig-11743_pt1 | contig 52911 bp, 85 predicted proteins | sample MGYA00561227_ERZ1370068 | MGnify/ENA primary metagenome ERZ1370068 (study PRJEB38410, sample SAMEA6850437) | metagenome | study: Metagenomic assessment of the ecological functions of the soil: analysis of the soil microbiota associated with the... | reverse complement strand
GTAGTACTTCGTTCAGTTACGTATTGCTCGTTTCAGTTCATCCAGACGCACCAGCGGCACTCCGTGGCGTTGACTCGTGCCAGACCACTCCCGGACGAGTGCGTTGACGAACAACCCATCCTCCCGCCACATTGCGCACCTCCAGCGCCGCCACCAGACGACCGGCTTTCGTATTCAAGGCGAACCCAGTGCTGAAGTACCCAGATTGGCAAGTTTTTCACGCGCGCGAATTCCCAGCGCGTCTCGTCCAGGATTCGACTTCGCCGCGGGCGCAGAGATGCCGAGCAGATGTGCGCGGCCGCGCGTGGCAACATCGATTGAATCTCCACTTGGCACCGCGCCGGACGAGCAGCGATTCCGAACGTTGCAACTTGCTGGTCGGGGCCTGCCCCGGACCCCAGCTCCAGGTCTCAGCGGTTGTCAACACTCGCGAGGATGAGAATGAGCAGAAACTGCATTCGCGATCTCCGTTGGCGCGGGTTTGCGCCGATCGCAAATGACTGGTGCAATGAAGTGGACCGTCTATTTGGCCGATCGGAAGGCCATTCTGCAGGGTCACGCCAACGGTTCGGGGATCTCCAGGCAGCCCCACGATCAGACCTGATCCACCGGGCGCTGCGGTGAGGAACTCGTAGTAAAGTTCGTGTCCAGCACGTTGCGCGACCATAAAGAAGAGATCCCATCCGTCCGGACCAGCGAAAGCCGACGCGAGCGTTGAGCAGCCCGTAGCCATCGACCATCATGTACGCGAGGCCGAAGGCTCGACGAAAACTGGGATCGTCGCTGCCATCGAGAGCCACGACAGATTTGCCCGGACTGACCCAGAACGGTCGCCGGCATGCCATGCTCGCCGCCCAGAAACCGCCCACTTCGCGATGCCGGGCAGGATGGAGCCCAGAGATGTCCTTGACCTGAGGTCCGCCCGTCTCTTCGATCGGAGGGCGCATCCGAGAACGAGACGTAGATGCCGTCGGTGTGCACGCTGCGCCGTAAAACAACAGCCTCTTGCTCACGCGTGCCGTTGCCGTCGAACTCGGCGCCCCGCACGCGCACCTTCTCGGCATTGGCCGAGGTAGCCGCGCAGCACGCCACTTGCGCGTTCACAACTTGTGTTTGAAAGTCCTTGATCCCGGTGTCGAACACCGTCACGTTGGCAGTCACGCCCGGAAGCGGCTCGGTCTTCACGCCGACTTCGACGTGACGCACGTCCTCGGGCTTCACGGTGGCAGCGGACAGAACGGGCCGGCCCAACGCGTCCGTGGGCACACCGTTGAGATTGAGGCCCACCGACTTGAACCCGGTCGCATACGTCCCGTAGGCGTTAACGTGTTGGTGAACCGGTAGGCCGCGGTGACCTGGCCAGAGGTGTTGGTGTCGTCGACGTCCGTGGCGTAGGCCTGCGGTGCGAGGATCGAGCGCTGCAGCGCTACCTGCGCGGGGTTGGTCGTGTCGAGGCCACCGTAGACCTGCTGATCGAAATCCACGCTCTTCTGGTCGTAGTTGAACCGGAGGCCGGGCAGCAGGCGCAGGCGATCGGTGACGGACCATTCGAGCTGGCCGAACAACGCCGCGCTGACATTTCGATACGTGAAGTACTGATCGAAGCCATATCCGTCGAGCAGGCTGGGAGTCGCCGAGGCGCTCGGTGCCAGGAGAAAGCGCGACGCGGCCGCGCCCTGTTCCTGCTTGAAGGACGGATTCGAGTCGAGCGCTTGTCTGAACGCAAAGCCGCCAGCCACGAAGTTCAACTGCGACGAGAGGGACCCCGGCGTATCGGACTTCCTGCGTCCATTGCCGCTGCGTCGAGGGGGCGGCCGAGATCGTCGTGACGGGCAGGCCGATGAAGTCACGGTCGTTCGACGGATCCCAGTTCCAGTAGCGCCAGGCGGTCGCCGACGTCAACCGGCCACGTCCGATCGTCCAGTCGACCGTCAGCGAAGCCCCGCCGAGATCCTGATTGGACTGCCAGGGTGTATCGGTGTCCGCCAGCCGATCGAAGGCATTGAAGCTCGGCGGCGTATAGTTCGAGGTCGGCTGCGATCTGCGGCATACTGCCGATTGGCGGGACGCAGTGTCGGCGCCACACCGGCGACAACCTGCGCGTATGCCGTCGGGGCGCTGGCGCGTGTGGTCCGCTGCAACCGAAACCGCAAGATCGCTTCGACGGAGCAAACAACACCTGGCCTCTCACCCCAAGGTTGTTGAGCGTATTCGTGTGCTGTTGCGTGACAGTGTTGAACAGAAAGCCATCGCGGCCGGTCCCGGAGAACGACACCCGTCCGGCAACAGTTCTGCTGAGAGGCCCGGAGAGCGAGGCCTTCGCCTGCAGGAAGTTGAAGCTGCCGTAGCTGAGCTCGGCTCGGCTCTCGGCTTGAAGCCGGGCTTGCGGCTGGTGACGTTGATAGCGCCGGCGGTCGTGTTCTTGCCGAACAGCGTGCCCTGCGGCCCGCGCAGCACTTCGACCCGCTCGACATCGAGGAAGTCGAGCGTCGCCGCGGCCGGCCGCGGCGTAGAAGACGCCGTCGATGTACAGGCCGACACCCGGCTCGATGCCGTCGTTGGTGAGGCCGAAGGGCGCGCCCATGCCGCGGATCGTTGACCGACGAATTGCGCGGATTGGACGAATAGAACTGAACGGTCGGAATCAACTCTTTCACGCGATTCACGTTGAAGGCGCCGGCGTTGGCGATCGAGCTCCCCACTGAGCACCGACACCGGAATGGGAACCTCCTGCACTTCCTCCTCGACTCGCCTGGCGGTCACGACCACGCCTTCGTTGATGCGCGCCGGTGCCAGCGTCAGGTCGATGGCCACCGTTTGGCCGGCATCGAGCACGACTTTGCGCGTTGCTGTTTCGAAACCGTCCAGCACGGCTTCCACGCGGTATTCACCGGACGCCAGGCCGACGAATCGATACGACCCTTGTCCGTCGCTCACCGCTTCGACCGAGGTGCCGCAGGCTTCATTGACCGCTCGGACGGTCGCGCCTGGAATCGCCCCGCCCAGCGAATCGCGAATAAGGCCACTGACAACGCCCGTGACGTTCTGGGCCGTCGCTGCCGCAGCTCCCAGCGCGACAACGAAGGTGACGACAATCGTGAAGAATCTGCGAGACATCGGAAGCGCTCCAAGCCGGTAAAGAGAATCGAGCGTCTGGCCCCTGGGTTCTTTGGCCAAGACCCAAGGCTGCGTGACGAGGTCAGCCGACCGACTCGGCGCTGGTGGAGGGAGGAATCGGAGATCCGTGCAGTCCGCTCACCTGCCGGCAGTCGGCGGGATACAGGTGCACGAACACAAGCCCCTGCAACCGAGGGGCGGGTCGAGAACATCTCGCGGGACATGCCTCGGGACGTCAGCAAGGGCAGGGCCGCAGAATCGAAGCCGAAAACTACGGTATTTCGATAAGGTCTTCCAGAGTATTGTGATATGTTCACTTTTTTCAGTTATTAAACACAGAACTATTCGTTAAATGCCACAGAAACTCACGGCCGGCGGGCGTCCGGCCAAGACCTCTGCCCGAGCACTTGATCAGTGGCAGTCCACCCGGCGGTGAGGAACGGCTGATCGGTGGCGAGACTGGCCTGGCCGCCGTAATTGGCCGCGCGCAGATGGTGGCTCGGAGCAGTGCGCCGGTGCTGCTGTTCGGAGAAACAGGAACGGGTAAGGAAATCATTGCCCGGGCGATCCATGAGCATTCGACGTTCCGGAGCGGCCCGTTCCGCCGCGTGAACTGCGGCGCCATCGCCCCCGAGCTGATCGACTCGGAGCTGTTCGGCCACGAGCAAGGCGCGTTTACCGGTGCCGTGACGCGGCGCAAGGGATGGTTCGAACAGGCCGACGGTGGAACCCTGTTCCTGGATGAGATTGGCGAGCTCGCTCTCGCCGCGCAAGTGCGGCTGCTTCGCGTCGTGCAGGACGGCGAGGTGGTTCGCGTCGGCGGGAGCGTCCCGTTCGCGTCAACGTCCGGATCGTCGCAGCCACGCACCGCGATCTACCGGCAATGGTGGAGGCGCAGACGTTTCGGGAAGATCTGCATTATCGCCTCTCCGTGTTCCCGATCGTCATCCCACCGCTGCGCGACCGCCCTCACGACATTCGCGCCTTCGCCGATTATTTCGCCGAGCGAGCCGCGAACCGGTTCGGCCTCAGGCTGGTGCCCGTCTCCGATGACGATGTGCGTGTGCTGACTGAGTATCGGTGGCCAGGCAACGTGCGCGAAATGGCCGCGGTGATGGACCGCGCCGTCCTGATCGGGCAGGGCCGCACGCTCAACGTGATCGCCGGCGCTCGGTCAGGGTCCGCTCACGCCGCCTCCCCATCGGCCCGTGTCCCCGAGGCTGCTCCGGCGGCCACGATTGAGCCGCTCGACGTGGTGATTCGACGGCACATCGAGGCTGCGCTGTCCGCGACGCACGGACGCGTGGATGGCCCGCATGGCGCAGCCCGCCTGCTCCGCATCAATCCGCACACGCCCGGTCCCGCATGCGGAGGCTGAGCATCGATCGGCGCCGATTCCGGATCGCGCCTCCATCGCATTAGAGCGAAAGCGCTGAAGACCTCGAGCGACGTACAAAGGCGGACCGAGATCCGGTCAGCAGACAACATCCGCTCAAGAATGCTGTAACAACTCGGCCACTCGGCGTTTTAGGTGTTGCTAGCGCGCCCGTTCGAGGCGTCGCATAGGCTGTGCAGCGCGATGCCGACTGCGACGGCGACATTCAGCGAATCGACTTCAGGCGCAATCGGGATGCGAACTCGAACGTCCGCAGCCGTCTCAGCCTCGGTCGTCAATCCTGGACCTTCGGTCCCAACCAACAACGCAAGCCTGGCGGAGGGCAGCGCGGTCGAGAATTCGCTGAGCGTGACGGACGGCTCACGTGGCGTCAGCGCCGCAATTGTGAAGCCACGGTCGCGCAGCTGGGCCAGATCATCCGGCCACTTCTCAATCCGCGCCGAACGGAACGCGCAACGTCGCGGCCATCGACGTGCGAATGGCTTTGCGATACAGCGGATCGCAACAAGTCGGACTGAGGAGCACGGCGTCGGACGAGAACGCGGCGGCGTTACGGAACACGCCGCCGACGTTGTCGGGCGTTGGTAACGCCTTCCAGTATCACGACGATCGTGCGGCTCTTTCGAGTCTGCGTGACCTCGGCGAGCAGACTGCCCGACGTCCGCGCGGTCGGACGCTCGACAAGCGCAAGCGCAGCCGCGATGAATGTCGTATCCGGTAACCTCGACAAGATCAGGTCGTCTCGCAGATGGCACCGGCACGTGCTGAGCCAGTTCGTATCGGCGCGGCTTCGAGGTACCTCGGTATGCGGTGTCGTTGACCAGCACCGAGCGAAAACGGCGGCCATCCTCGATCAGCCGCTTCACAACCAGGCGGCCTTCCGCCACGAAGAGACCTCGCGACTCTGACCAGATCGGCTTCCAGCAATATGCCGATAGTCGGCGACCCGCGGGTCGAACGGATTCGTCAAGCGCTCGATGGGCATCGCTCACGAACTCTCCTTATGATTCCGAGCGCTCCTTGATTTGCGTCCGGTGCATGACTCGACGCAGGGCCGGATCGAAAACTATCACGGCGATGCATGGTGCACCGGTTGTCCCAGAGCACAAGATCGCCCGGCCCGCCAGTGATGGCGCCAGGTCAGACGTCGTCGGTGGCGATGGGTCCAGATGCTGGTCCAGCAGCGACGTCGGATTCCTCCTGCGGCGACGCCCTCGAGGTATGCATTCCGCCGGCGACCGAGATAGAGACATAGTCGGCCCGTTTCCGGGATGGACGCGGACGAGCGGATGCAGCGTGCCCGGCGCGGTACGCGGATCATCGGTCGGCGTAACGCCCTGCCGAAGATAGCCGCCGCTGTTGTAGGTGCCGTCGTGCTTGACTCGTAAACCGATCGAAGCTCGCTGTTGCCATGCTGAGCGGTATCGCCTCCCAGGCACCGTACATCGTCAGAAAAGTCGTGTCGCCGCCCGCGTCCGGCACCTCGAGCGCGTAGAGCGCGCTGGCTTTCGGCGGAGCTGCATAGTACGACATGTCGGTGTGCCACACCGCCTCGCCAGCACCAAGGCTGCCGATCGCCACGCCGTCCTCCACCACGTTCGAGACGACATAGATCTCAGGGTGGCCCTCGACAAAACGCCGTCCGTTCTCCTGAATGGGCGCGAGTTCCAAGTCTCCGAAGCGCCGGCTGAAGGCGATGAGTTCGCGGTCGGTAAGCTGCTGATCGCGGAACGAGCAGCACCTGATGGGTCGAGCCAGGCGCGATACACGGCAGTGAACGCCCGATCGTCAATCGACCGCAAATCGAGGTTGCGGACTTCAGCGCCCAACGGTGCGCCTGTCGACACGACGTTGATGTCAGTCACGGCACTGAGCCCTCGTGGCCCGTCGTCAGGCTCGGAGCACACTCCAAGGATCCGCCTTCGCACAGCGGCGCGCAGGGACGACGGAGGCGATCGCGGCGGTCAGCGCAACCACGCTGGCGGCCGCCACACGCACCAGCACGTCGCGGGGACGAATGCCGTAGAGCAGCTTCGAGAGGTGCGGAACCCAGGCACGTGCGTCCGGGGTGGGAAACACGAACCCGGCGGGCATCACTCCGACGACCGTGTAGGGTTTTTCATCGAGCTGGATCGTCCGGCCAATGATGTCCTGGCGAGCGCCGAACCAGCTGCTGCCAAAGACCGAAGCCAAGAATGATGACACCGGCCTGACCCTGTGCTCCCTCGTCGGCCGTGAACAGCCGACCTAGGAGCGGCGACGCTTTCAAGACCGTGAGCAAGCTTGGCGTGATTGGCATCACGACAATACGCTCTGCGCTCGCATCCGTCGCGGCTCTGCACCCAGTGGCTTCCGGCTTAAGCCGGAAGCTACCTGAGGCCAAGGTCATTCGCTCGTTCGATGCCAAGATCATTCTCACGACGCGAGTGTAGCCTCCGATCGCTTCGATCGTTCCCGGCCGATCGCTCCACGCGAGGTCCGCCGCGTTGCTGATGGTTCCCGGCACGCGGCCCGAGCGCCCTTGACGCGTCTCCGTCAAGCGCACGAGCCCATCGGGATCCGGCCACGGCAAGGGTCGGCAGCAGCACCCCATAGGTCACGCTGAAGAGTGCAGTCGTCGCGCCAATGCCGAGCGCGAGCGTGAGAACCGCCACCGCGGTGAAGCCCGGACTTCGGCCGAGCGTTCGCCGCGCATAACGAGGTCGGCCAGCACTTCGTCGACGATGCGCGCACGCCAGAAACCTCGCGGCACTCTTCCTTCCATTGCTCGAACCCAGCCATTGCTTCGGAACGGCCTCCCGGCGGTGCTTGATCGATCGGCACTCCCTGTGCAACGCGCGCCATCGATGTCTCGTTCGAGATGGTCGCGAACTTCGTCGGTCAGGTCGGTCTCGAGGCGTCCGCGGCGAAACAGTCCGCGCAGGCGCAGCGGCACGGAATAGCGCCATCGCTCCAGTCGCATGGCCGAAAGTCAGGGCCTCCTTTGAGTTTCACGATACGCGAGATGGCCGAAGACAGTCGATCCCAGTTCGCGGCTTCCTGCTCGAGCCGCCGGCGCCCTGGAGGCGTAAGCGAATAGAACTCGCGCGGCGATTGTTCACGCTGGACCGCCACGCGGACTCGATCCAGCCGGACTGTTCCAACTTGTGAAGGGCGGGATACAGCGAGCCGTCGCTGACCTGGAGTTCCTCTCGAGAAACCTGCCTCAGACGTTGGCCGGGATCGCCCAGCCGTTCATCGGCTCGAGCGCGAGGATCTTCAAGATCAGGAGATCGAGGGTGCCCTGGACGAGGTCGGCCGGCTTGGCTCATTTTTCACTGGCGGCGGGCCCGCCGGCTTCACTGGCGGCGAGGCCGCAGGCGGACTCTCTCGGTTACTGCGAAGACACTCTATACAAAGCTCCTCTCGGTAGCAAGCGGAATCGCTCGGCTGAAGCCTCGCGCTCCGTTCGCCGGGAAAAGACTTCAGTGACGGGTGGGTGAGGCTTCCAGTGATTGGGAGCGTGAAGCGTTCAGGAGTGGGAACGCGAAGCGTTTAACCGAGCGACCGCCAGCATCCCCAGAATCAGCGTGGCAAATCCCGGAAACAGCGGCGCTGGCATACAGCGCGGCTCGGCCTGTAACTGAAGCTCACCAGGTGGCGACCCGGGCGAGAGGTGAACGGCACGGTAGAGGGCGTTGGCCTCGAGCAAAGGCGCTGGCCCACCATCGACCTCCACTCGCCAATCCCGATCGAACGTGTCGAGCAGCACGAGATAGCCGCTCGGCGTTCCAGCTGTGGCCTCGATCAGGATTTCCTGTTCCTCCTCGTGCGTGATCCGAGCGGCCGCGGCTCCTGCGGCGCCCGGCAAGCCGGCCGCTTCAGGAGCCGGCCGCTCCAGCATCACTGTGGAGTCGGCGTCAAACGATGTCTTCGAAGAGCCGCGCGAGCTGTGCCTTTGTGTCCGGAACGATCGAAGCCTGGGGGACGACGTAGACACGGCGGACGTCCGGCATGCACTCGAAAACTCCCATCGGCCCGAAAGCCTCGCCTACGAGCTGGATCGGCGACATGTCGGGACGCGGCGGCGTTCCGACCAGACAATATCGCACCGCGCCCCGCGCGAGGAATCGCAGCCGTTCGGCGCGGTCGGCATGCTCGAAGCGCCCTTCAGCCAGCGCATGCTCCATCGACCACAAGAGCGGCAGATCGTATGACAACAGCTCCCGCACCCTCGCCGCAGGCGTCATGGCGAGGTTGGCGACCATGACGGATCGTCCCTGTTCCACGTTGAATCCGCGCGGCGGTCGCCATTGAACCTGCGGCATGTCGATGTCGCTCTCGATGAGCGTGCCGCGAAACTTGCCGCCGAAATAGAACCGATCGTTCGGATGGCCCTTCAAGGCCGTGACCCACGCGGGAGGTCCGAGCTGCGAAGCAGACAGCACCGGATTCAGGTCCGCGTTCACGGTAATCAGCTCGACCATCGCCAGGCCGAAAAGCAGCGCCCGCGCCAACCCGCCTTCACGCTTGGCTGCCCACCCAAGATATGCGAGGAGCGCGCTCGTAAGAAGAAGAATGAGGACGCGCGTGGCGATCGGAGGTACGCTGCTGAACAGGAAAGCGGCTCCGGCAACTGGATCGCTGACACCGATCAGCGCGCCGAGGGCATGGAAGGCACGCGCCCCGGTGAATGGGACCACCAGTACCAAAGCATCCAACACTACGAGCGCCAGGACGACCACCAGCCCCGACACCAATCAAGGTCTTGACGGCCCATGACGAAGGCGAGGACTTCGAGCCATGTCGTGTCTGCAGGCTGTCTGCCGCACTGGCGGCGAGCATCGCCAATCCGAACGACGCGAAGAGGAAGAACTTCACGGGAAAGCGGAAGCTTCTGACGATCGGAACGATGCGTTGGAGGGTCGGGTAGACAGGCGTGTAGTCGCCGAAGGAAAGCAGGACGGCGACCATCACCACCGACAGCCAGAACAGCCGCCATCGACGCCGGCCGGTGAGCACGCCGAGCATGCTCAACAGGAGAACGATGGGCCCGACGTAGAGGGAATAGAAAAACGGATCGCGGTCGCTATTCAGCGGACGCAGCCAGGGCATCTGCTGGTTGTAGCCGAAGCTTACGAGTGACCGAATACGTGCGGGAGGACCGATTCGAGCAGCCACAGCGGATGGAGCGACCAGGAAGTAGTTGGCTTTCAAGAGACCGCGCGGCGACTGTTGAGCGGCAATGGTCATCGGCACCAACTGAACCGCCGACATGACGCTAGCCACGGCGATCGCGCCGACAACTCGAACGGCGACGCGTCTTCGCGCAGCGAGCGACGAAGGCTCGTCCGCACCGACTACGACATACCCAACCAGCAGGGCGAGCGTCCCCATCATGGTGACGGGCTCACCCGACAACATCTGACAGGCCACGAGTGCGGTCAGTAGCGCGAAGCTTCGAAGTGATTGATCGAGACGGTCTCGATCCACCGCCCAAAGCAACCACGGAATCCACGCGACCGACCACGATAGATTTGGAAAATTGCTCAGTGGAGATGACCGCCCCACTCCCGGCAAAAACGACGGCGCCCAGCGTCGCGCTCGCGGGCGAAAAGTATCGGCGAAGAAAGAGCCAGGCAGCCGAGTGCCGCCAGGGGAACGGCGCAACGACAATCAGGTTGAAGCCCACCACGGCTGGAAACAGGACGCGCAACAGAACGACAGGGGGCAGGAAAAATTGGTTGAGCGCGTCGGGGAACGTGACCTGGCCGGCGGCAGCGGACGGATCCCACCACGGCCATTTACCGGCCAAAGGGAGCTTCGGATCCACAGGTGGCGCGGCCAGAAGAACATCGTCAGGTCGCGGACGTAGAAGATTTTCGTGAGGCTCAGGCCCTGCGCGAATGGCACACATGCGACCAGAATTGCCAACGCTGGCCACGCCCAGGGCGCCGCCGTTCTAACGCCACGCTTCGCTTTTCGGCACAACGGAAGGATTTTCCGCACCTTCGGGCCCAGTACCCCTCTGGGACTGACGCACCGGAATTACACCAGCGTCTTGGTGGCTTCGGGCGTAAATGGCAGGAGTTCGTCGACACGGCCGTCACGAATCTTGGCCACCCACGACGCGTCGACGAGCAGCGCCCTTCCGATCGCGACGAGGTCGACTTCGCCGTCGTCCAGCATCCGCAGGAGGCGATCGATCGCTGTGGCCTGGCCTGTCTTGCGTTCGATCAGACCAGCCACGAAATCGTTGTCGAGACCGACAGAGCCGACGGTGATGACCGGCTTGCCGGTGAGTTTCTTCGTCCAGCCTGCGAGGTTGAGAGTGGATCCGTCGAATTCCCTTCCCAAAAGCGACGGCCCGAGCAATGAAACACATCGACCTCCGGCATCGACCAGCGGCGCGAGCCATCGCGCCAACGCGTCGGAAGTGGTCGCCACCTTCGCATTGAAATCCTGAAGCTTCCATTGCGAAAAACGGAACACGATCGGAAAGTCTGGACCGACGGCACGGCGGCATGCCTCGATCACTTCGGACGCAAAGCGCGTTCGTTGAACCAGATCACCTCCATACCGATCGGTCCGCAGATTCGTGACGTCCCAGAAAAACTGGTCGATCAGATACCCATGAGCGGCGTGAAGCTCGATCCCGTCGAAACCGAGTCGTCGGGCAGCAGCCGCAGCTCGCGCGTAAGCGTCGACGATCTCGCCGATTTCCGTTTCAGTGAGCGGGTCTCCCACTCGCTCCCCGCCTGGGCGATCCCGGAGGGACTGACCGGCCGAACATCGGGATTCGGACCCGACTCGAAAGCGCACCAACATGCCAGAGTTGCGGGACGATTTTGCCGCCGACCTCGTGCACGCTCGCCAACACCCTCGCCCAACCGGCAAGCGCCTCGTCTCCATGGAAGTAAGGGACGGCCGGATTGCCCGATGATGCCGGATGATCGATCACCGTCCCTCGGTCACGATCAGGCCGACGTCGTTCTCAGCGCGTCTCCGATAGTAGGCGGCGACGTCCGCACCCGAACGCCGCCGGGCGAGAACCCGCGCGTCATGGGCGCCATCACGATGCGATTGGCGAGCTCGAGCGTCTTGACCCGAAAAGGTCTGAATAGCGGCTCTAGTTCAGGGTCCACAGGGTGAGCCACGAGACGTCCTTGACGTAGCAGACGGTCGCCGGAAACGGTAGGCTGGGCCCACGTGGCAGCTGTCGGCGACCGAATAGGTTTGCAGTGGCTCGAACCGGGCTGGGTTCGCGCGGGCAACGATCAGCTGCGCGTCGTCTTTCAACAAAAAGAGCACGTCGCCGGCACGGACAATCGCGGCGTTGGTCCCTTGCCGGGCCGCGCTGGTCCATAGTGTCTTGCCGGTCTTCGCATCCAGGGCGAAAAACTGACCGCTGTTTCGCAGACGACATCCCGAACAGCGTGTCGCGAGCAACGACCGCATTGGCCATCGCCAACGACACCTCCTTGTTCTCCCACACGTTCTGGACGTCCCATCGGCCATTCGTTCTGACGACCTTCCAGAGCGATCACCGGCTGCTCCAACCCAGACACGATCAGGGTCTGGCTCGTACACGATCGGCGTGATGTTGTTCTGGGTATAGGGAACCGATACGGCCGCCTCCAGAGGAGCTCGCCGGTGGCAGCGTTCACGCCAATCAGGTTGTCCTGGGCAACGTGACGATCTGGCGAGTGCCTTCGAAATCCGCAACGATCGGCGACGCGTAGGCCGGACCGTCGCCACTCCACGCCCACTTGACCTCGCCGCTGTCGGCATCGAACGCAGTCAGTGCTCCCTGCTTGTCCCCCGACATGGAAGATGACGAGGCCCCGCTCGATGAGTGGGCGAAAACGAGTGCGTGGTGTAGAGCGTCGCAACCGGCGACGCCGGCTTCTGCCAGAGTCGTTTGCCATCCCCGGCCTCGAACGCCGTGACGATGCCGGTCATGCCAATCGTGTACAGCTTCCCATTCGCAAAGACAGGTGTCGATTTCGGGCCTTCGCCGTGCGGCGCCGCTGCGGGATTCATTTTGAATGGAGCAGGATAGCCCGTTCGCCACACGACCTTCCAGATTCCGCATCCAGCGCCGACATGACTTCGTTGTCGCCTTGACGGGAGAACATGTACAGGCGGTTCCCGATTACCAGGGGCTGGCGTAGCCGAGGCCGACGTCGACCTTCCACTTGCGATTCAGCTTGGCCGGCCACGTCCCTGGCTCCGCAAAGCGACGCCGCCGCGCCATCACGGTTCGGCCGCGCCACTGCGGCCAATCCGCCGCTCGATTCTGTGTTTTGACGACGCTCGTAAGCCCCGCCACCATCAGCACGCCAATCACCACGCTGCGCTTGCCGGTCATCTATGGTTGCCTCCCGAGAACTGGAGTAGCGCAGCGCTTTAGCGCTGCGTTCGCAGGCCTAAAGGCCTGCGCTACAGCACATTCAGTTGTTGGTTCTTCTCATTAGAGTCGTCTATTTCGGTGGCGCGGGTTGCCTCGGAACCGGCGGCGGAAGCGGCGCCGGATCGATGTAGCCGCGCGTCCCGTCGGGACGGATCGGCCCGGGCCCGAAACCCAGGTGATCCCGGTCCACGTTGTTTTCACTGCACGAGTACTCCTGGAGTTCCTCGTCGGGTTGACCGAGGACCCAGGTCCGCGAGTAGTGTGAACGGTCTCGTATAGAACTTCGGATCCTCGATCAAAGTCTCGACGTGGATGTGGTCGGCATCGGGTCTCGTCCAACGTTCGACGACGTGCAAAGCGTCGCTGTGAGGGTTGGCGTTCTCGTCGATCCAGACCTTCTCTTCCTTGAAGCCGATCGAGTCGATGACGAGCGTGTCGCCTCCCAACGGCCGAGTTCCTCGCCGAAGAACGACGGATCGGGATCGTCGGAATGCTTGCGGTTGGGGTCGATCGGGATCAGACGGATAGTAGCTGTACTCAATACATGAACACGATCTTCTTGGCGCCTTGCAATACTCTCGAACGGCAGGCCGCTGGCATTGTGCCGGGGGATTCCGCCGATGATGCAGAGACTCTCAGGATCGATCGTGGCCGTGAGATTGTGCTTGAGCGCGGCTTCGCCGGCCGGCGTCAGCGGCAGCTTGAATCCCGGCAGATCCTTCGCCGATGTTACCGACTGGCGTGGTGTCGCGAGTCCCCTTCCAATAACCGCTCAGATCCGGATGCCCATCAGCGGTTTTCGGCGTCGGCCGGCGTGGCGCCGACTTGTTGTCGACCGCCGTCAGGCCGCGTTCCTGTCCAAATGCGGCGGGCGAATACACTGCCATGCTCGCGAACAGTATGGCTGGCGACACGAACAGGAGCTTTGGTACTCACGTGGCTCTCCTCTTCAAAGCCAGCCTTGTACCGTCCGCGGCTCTGGATCGCCCGGGCCACCGTCTCCGGCGGAAGCGCCCGAGACAATGCGGCCGTCGGGCAACGTCACGCGCCTCGCGTCCACGAGATTCGAACCGTCCTTCGCGCGGTAGCCGTCCACGATTACGGTGTCGCCGAGCTTCAGGTCGCCACGCTTGAATCCGCGTCGAGAGAGAGCGCCGGGCGACCGGCCTCGCAACCCCACTTGACGACGCTGCCATCCTCGCCTTTCACGTCGATGTAGAAATAGGTGTGGGGTTGGTCCACTCGACTTCGTCAGGGTGCCAGTCAGCCGGATGGCTTTGCTGGCATCAAATTCCGCCGCAAACGAGTGATGCCCCGATACGCGCATCCCGAATGCAAGGGCCACGATCGCAATGACAGCCGCAGATCTCATCTTCATGGGCAAGCTCCGGTGAATCCCCAGCCTAATCCAGGAGGCCACGCTGAGTCGACAAGGCTTGACTTCCAACGGTCCGGCTGAAGCCGGACCCCGCAAACGCCAGGAAACCACAAATGCCAGGAAACCAGCACTACTCCTTCGCATTGAGAACGTTCAGCCCGGCGTTCCAATCACTGACGAACATCAGACCCTCGGTCGTCACGTAGATGTCCGCGCTCTTTGCGGCCAGGGCGACGTTCGGTCGTGGATCGATCAACCGCTTCGGGATCGGCGGCACCCACGAGGCGATCTCTTTCGGAGCGAACGCGTCCTTGATATCGAAGACACGAACACCGGCGTTGTTGTAGGTTGCGAAGATGATGTCTTCGCTTCGAAACGATCCGGGACGATTCTCGTGCAGGTTGTGCGGACCGAACGTGCCGAGGCCGCAGAAGTCGCGCTCTTTGGGCGTGGGCAAGGTCGAGATCGGCACGGGGTTCTCGGGCGCGCGGACGTCGACGACGAAGGTGTGAAACGTCCCTTCGCGCACTGTTCGGCATTCGCTTCGTCGGCCACGACGGCCAGACCGCGCCCAGGCAGAGGCAGTGGCGTGTGCGTCCCTCCCGGAAATGGCGGCGACCAATTGATGTGCGACATCAATGTGGGCTTGGCGGGATTACTGATGTCGTGGATCGTGAGTCCGCCGTCGCGCCACGCGCCGTAACCGCGATCGCCGGCGGCGATCATGTGATGGAGCGCGACCCGGCGCCCCTGCGGCACGGTCGAATTCTCACCCGCCGCACGATTCATCCCAGGCAGCCACCAGCGCGACACGATTTCCGGCTTGGTTGGATTCTGCACATCGACGATGCACAAGATGTGATCGGTAAAGCCGTCGAAATGCGCCGAGACATATGCGTAGCGTCCACCCGACCACCACAAGCGGTTGATCCCGAAGCCGGGCATCTCGAGGAATGCAATCTCCTTCATCTCTGCCGGGCGGGAAATGTCGTGAATGCTCAGGCCAGAACGAAACTTCTTACGGTTGGTGATGCTGTCGACGAGCGCGTTCTCGAAATAGCCGCGCATGTTGTCGTAGGACTGCATCGCCACGATGTTGGCACCATTGGCGAGCAGCAGCAGGTCTTCGGCAACCTGTAGGTGATGGGTGCGGGTGTTGCGTTCCGGCTGTGAAAAAGCCGACCGGCTTCAAGGCGGCGCGGATCCGCGGCGTCGAGAATCGTGACGCCGTCGCTGAACATGTGCCCGACGTAGACGTGGCCACGATTGACCATCACCTGAACGCCGTCGGGACGACCGCCCTGGTCGCTGTAAGAGACAGTGCCGGATCCGGCGCCCGATGCCTTCCGGAGGAATCGGATCGGCCGGCGCGGCGGCACGTGCGACGGGGGCAAAGGCAAAGGCACCGACGGCGGCGCTCAGCAGGCCCTTCATATGCTCTCGACGAGTCATCGGTCGAAGGCAGCGGCGATGCAGGCATGCTCATCCTCCTCCGCTCACTCGTAGAAGGCGGGCGACTTCTTGAGCTTCGCGTTGGCGACGAAGTCGTGTTCGATCCACAGGTCCGTCTTGGTCTTCTGAAGATACTCCCTCGATCGTCACGCGAGAAGCGGCCGATTGCTGCACGTTGAACTCGTTCTCCGGCGGCGGCCGGTGAAGCGTCCGCTCTTGCGGATAGTGATACAGGTCTCCGCTCAGCATCACCCGCCCGGTCGAAGGCAGTTTCAGGACGAGCACTTGGTGCCCGGGTGTATGTCCTGGCGCGGCTTTGAGAATCACCTGGCCGTCTCGAAAGACGTCGTACTCGTCCTGGTCCAGGCTCACCGACTTGTTGTTCTTCAGTTCGCGTGTAGAAAGAAGGATTGACCCGCGGGTTGTTCTTCTTGCCACATGAACGCCCGCTCGGCCGGCCGCGCAAGCCAGGTCGAGGCAGCAAACTGGTTCATGTTGGCGGTGTGGTCGATATGCGCGTGCGAGATGGCGAAGTAGGTGATGTCTGCGGGCTTGTACTCGATCTGCGCCAGTTGGCTCTTGAGCGTTCGCGTCACGACTGCAGCGACGGTAGGGTTGACGTCCGACCGCGCGCCCTGTGCGGCCGCTTCCGACGGTCGCGTCCGGGATGACCCCAAGGTCCCACAACAACGTCCCTCTTGGATGGGCGACGAGATAACACGGAACCGAAAAACGCGTCTCACCAACTCCTCCGGCGTCACGCGTTGTAGCGCTCGGTCCCGGCTCGGCTCACTCGTCAGCAGGCCGCAGTCGAAGATGTACAGCCGGAGACTCTTCGGAGCTGGTGGCTTCGTGGCTGGTGTTGTCTGGGCGCCAATCGTCCCTTGATGCGGCCAGGCGAGGAGCACAAGGAGTGCCAGACCCGCAGAGACAGATCGAAGCCGAGAGCGCAGTCGGTCCGGCATTGGCTCACTTCTCCCGAGCTTCCAGGCCTTTGGCCTTGAAGGTAGCGGCAGCAGCCGGTTCGGTCAGAAAACCAATCAGGGTCTTGGCCGCCTTGGGATCGCCCGACTTGGGGTTCACCCCTGCCGCAAACGACACATAGTTTTGCAGCGCATCGGGAAATGGCCTGAGCAGTTCGATCCCCTTGATCGGGAGGATTTCGCTGACAAAGAGTCAGTGACGAGCTCCGCGTCCCCCTGCGCCACTCGCGCGGTCGAGCGTATCGAACCTTGCTCGAGGATGGTTTTGGGCTTTCACGGCGTCGGCAATGCCGAAACGGTCGAGCATCGCGACGATGAAAGGTCGGCTGGCGCCGTCTTGAGCGTATGTGATCGATTTGGCGTTCACGAGCGTCTGTTTCAGCGCATCCGGTGTGCTGATGTCCGGGCGGGGCGCGCCAGATCGAATGCCGACACCGATGCCAGCCCGAGCCAATCCAACCCTTGACGCGGCCTCGACTCGTCCGTCCATGATGAGCGCATCGACGAACTCGGATGTCCCAATCACGACGTCGAACGCCTCCCCGTTCTCGATACTTTGCTTGAGCGACGTGGATGAATTGAACTGCATGGCCAGGCGCCGTCCAGTCACGCGCTCGCACTGCGGAACGAGATCCTCCATCGCCGATTTCACGCCGTTGGAGGCCAGGACTCGAATCTCGGCCTGCTGTGCCCGAGCGCGCCGCACGTCAGCAGCACGGTAGAAGGCGCAGCTAGGGCCTGCGCGATCGCGGCGCTAAAGCGCTTGCGAATTTTTCTCGTGTGGCTTCCGCCTTCAGGCGGAAGAGGGCCGTGACCCCGTCGCCCCTCACGCGATGCCATGGGTTATCTCCTTTGTTGCTACCGTTCACCGAGGATCGCCCGGCCAGCAGTGATTGAAGGCACCGTCGACCTAATGATCGTCCATCCTTCTCTCACACGCCTCAGCCACATCGTCGGCCGAGCCGGCCGTGATGGCGCAGGCGACTTTGTGCGCCTTGCACGCTCGCAACACCTGCTGAAAAGCATTCTCGAGTTCTGGCGAATTCTGGGCGACGCCCAACGATCGTGAAAGGTCAGCGCCGGCACCGAGAAACAGCGCGCCAACTCCAGGAACCGAGGCGATTTCATCCAGATGCTTCAATCCGTCCACCGACTCGATCATGACTGTCGCCAGGAGATCCCCGTCCGGGCTGAGCGGCCACACGTCGGCATGGCGCTCGCACTCGGCCGGGCTCAACCCCCAGATCCACATGGCGCCGGCCGGCCCGTAGCCACGCAGGCCGGCGGCTCCATCCGCGGCGACCCCTTCAGCTGCGGATAACGCATGCTCCGCACGGCCGACAACGCCTGCTCTTTCGAATCGACGCCATTGAAGATCACGCCCATGAGTCCGATGTCCAACGCTTGTTTGACGACCCATTGCGACTGATCGGCTTCAGGCGGAAAGCGCGCAAAGAGCGCGACGTTCGGCTGCAGGTTGCCCTTCTTCAGAATCGCGGCCCGATCCGTCATTCCGAGCAGGAAAACGTTCAGCGCCGGAAAGTCCAGCGGGTTGTGCTCCATGTCGACGCTACAGGAAGTCGACGGGCGCCCGGGCAGTTTCCGGGCATTGGCAAGCGAGAGATCGCTCGTAATCAGGCCGTAAACCGTCTTGCCTTCAGCCAACTTCGCCACGACAGGTTCAGAGTGCGTCGTCTTTCTTGAGCAGACGGCGCCTGAATCCGACAAGCGCCGACACGACGGCTGCGGCCGAAACGATCAGCTGGGCGGCGGGATTCCTAGGCTTTCGGCATCGCGTAATGCTCCTGATTCTGAGGATGACCGGCCTGGTTATACATCCACGAGAGCGGGATCGGCAGAGGAAAATTGCTGCCTCCGGACATGGCCGAACTGGCATGCTAGTATCCGCTGCCGTCCTTTCGGAAGGTTGAGACCCGCGTCGAGTCAGGAGGTGCTGTCGTGCAGGCTCGAATGGTGCCGATTATTGCCGTCGTTCTCGTCTCGCTCGTTGTCCGGCCAGGAAGCAAGACCCACCGGCAAAGCAACACCAGCGAGTGCGGCAGCCGACGTTCTCGCTTTCGAGCGCGAGATGGAAGCTGCCGTCGACGCGGCGAGCGTGGCTCTATCTCGATCGCGTCATTGCGAGCGATTTCATGTTCACCCACGGAGACGGGTGGACGACAGGCGGCGCCCTCTCAAAGTGGACGACAGAGCCAGTTGGCTCGCTGCCGTTGCCAAAGCGCCCTACCTGAGGCGTGAACTCTGATTCGGTCAAGGTCGAGATGCACGGCGATATCGCCATCAGCTATGGCCGGTATGTCGCAGATTTCAAGCGAAGGACCTCCTGACCGCACGCATTTCACCGTCTGGTTCGAAAGCGGAGTACGCCAAACGCAATGGGCAATGGCAGCACTTCTCACACCGGACCGTACACGGGCCGACCTACGAGAAGCAGGTCGCTGCCAGATCCAACTCAGCCCAGAGGAACTACCGCACGATCGTGATCGCCGTGTGCGGGCCGTGCGGGACCATGTCGATGTTGTGGGCTTTCACGATGAGCCGCGCGTTGGGATCCCGTTCCTGCTTCAGCACAACCTCGGCGAACCCGGATCGTCGCGGGCCGGCCTTGAGCCGCTTGTCGCGCTCTGCTTTCGAGGGATACCCGCGCATATAGATGAATGTGTTTTCCGCACTGATGCCGAGCTCTGCGTCGCTCTCTTGCGGGATCCAGTAGCCGACGTTCGTAATTCCATGTCGCGCATAAATGGCAGCCGTGCGGTCGGCAAACCGGAGCCGCCAGCGCGTCTCGCTTTCCCGGTTGCGCGGTGTAGACCCGCAGCTCGTAGAAGCCAATCGCGTTCTTCTGCTGCGCGAATCCCCAACCCATCCCGGCCAGTCCGAACGCGATCCCGAAGAGCGCAGTCAATTTCCACTTCAGCATGAAGAACTCCCTTTAGCGAGACGTGGCCAGCTATTGTATAAGGCTGCGAGAATTGGCCGACTGCTGAGAGTCGAAAGTAGCGCAGGCCTTCAGGCCTGCTTCACCGGGCAGCCCTGAAGGGCTGCGCTACATCCGGGTGAAAGGAGCCGCTATGCGTTTCGCGATGATGTCGATCCCGGTCATGACGATGGGCGCCGGTCCGGCAGTTGTCGGTGCGCAATCCCTGGCAGCCACCCACGGAGAGCCAACGCTGCCTGTCGAAGTGGGGCGCCGGCGATCAGCGCGGCTCGGGCAATCGCTACGAAGCCAGAAACCGTGCTGCGCGCCACGCGCGTGATTCGCACCGGCGAAGTGTTCGAGCTGGGACAGGTCCTGTCCGAATCGATGCCGTTACCGGCCGGCCGGCGGTTTGAAATGTTCACCAAACGCAGCCGGCAGGATCCCGGCCTGAATCGCCGCGGGTCCAATGAAGAGCTCGTCGTTGCCGAGATCGGTCAGGTCGGGACCCAGTTCGACACGTTCAGCCACCAGATGATCGCCAACAGCATGACTAACTGCTTCAAGCTCGACGAGAATCTCGACTCGCGACTGGATTTACCAAACTCGGCGTCGAAAACGTCGGTGCCCTCATCACACGCGGGGTTCTGATCGACGTGGCCGCCCTGAAGGGCGTCGAGATGCTGACCAATTCCTGCACGAGATCACCGTCGAAGACCTGCAGCAGGCTTTGGCGCGCCAGAAACTGACGTTACAACCTCGGCGACGCCGCCATCGTTCACACCGGTTGGGGAAAGCTGTGGGGCAAAGGATCAACGCACGCTACCAGGCAACCAGCCCGGGAATTGAGTCGCTGCCGCGGAGTGGCTGGCGCGACAGGATCCCGATGCTCGTGGGGTCCGACAACGGCGGCGTAGAGGTTGCGCCGAATCCTGATCGCAATCTGGCCGGTCCCATTCATCAATTGATGCTCGTCGTCAACGGTATCCACCTGCTCGAGAATCTCAAGCTCGACGAGGTTGCAGCGCGGCAGGTGAACGAGTTCGCGCTGATCGTCGAGCCACTGAAAATCCAGGGAGGAACGGGTTCCAGCGTCGCGCCGATAGCGGTTCGATAGCCTGCCGATGAAATAAAGAAACCGTTGGCGCTGCAAGCACTTCACGACCGATCTATCGCCCGGATCCGCTGCCAGGTTCAGCTGGCGGTGCTCCTACGAATTTTTGGACGCTTCGGTCGGACGACCGTTCTTTTGGTGCGAACGAAGGGTCCAGGATTCTGCTTCCAGGCCTACAATCCACGCAGCCAGGCGATGTCTAGATTCATGACTCGTCCGTTTCACGGCTCGGCGGAGAGGCTACAGAAACGAGGTGCATGATGAGTCGGGCGATCAAGTGGTGGGTGCGCGTAGTCGTTATCGTCGGCGTTGCCGCTTTCTGGGCAGGCAGCGAGGCGCAGGCCCAATCGACGAGCACGATTCAGGGAACGGTTACCGATACGCAGGGGGCCGTGGTCCCGGGTGTCACGGTCGTAGTCCGCAACCAGGCCACGGGTCTCGAACGAACGCTTCAGACCGATGGAGCCGGCCAGTATCAGGCAGCGGCGCTGCCTCCTGGGACGTACCGCATCGAGACGCACCTGCAGGGGTTCCTGGACACCGCTCAGGAAGTCGAGCCGAAGTGGCGAGAACCGTTATCACGAATTTTCGCCTCGCCGTCGGCACCGTCGCGGAGCAAGTCACCGTTTCAGCAAGTTCTCCCGTGATCGAGACGGCCACGACTTCCGTAGGTCAGGTCATCACCAGCCGGACGGTCCAGGAGATTCCGCTGAACGGACGGCATTTCGTGGATCTGGGCACACTCATCCCCGGCTCCGTGACGCCCCCCAGGGCGGCTTTCTTACGGCTCCACTTCGTGGCCAGGGGGTCGGTTCGCGTTCAACACCGCCGGCAATCGGGAAGACACGCGTGAACTTCATGATCAACGGCATCAACCTGAACGACATGGTCCAGAATCAGATCACCTTTCAGCCGTCGATTAACACCGTCTCGGAATTCAAGGTCGACAACTCGACGTTCGGCGCCGAGCATGGCCGCAACTCTGGCGCGATCGTGAATATCGCCACCCGGTCTGGAACCAACGAGCTGCACGGAGAGGGGTTCGAGTTCTTCCGGAATGATGCCCTCGACTCGCGCAACTACTTCAATACTCCGCCCGCTCAGAAGTCGCCTTTCGATCGGAATCAGTTCGGCTTCAGCGCCGGCGGCCCGATTCTGAGAAACCGGACCTTCCTTTTCGGCAGCTACGAGGGCACGCGGCAACGGCAGGGTATCGACATCAACACGCCGGTGCTGCGCGACGATCAACGCGCGGCCGTCACCGATCCGGTCTCTAGAAACCTGCTGCCGCTTGATTCCAACGGCCACAACCACTGGGGCGAACGGCGAGGCCGCTTTGTCGGGTCGGCGACAGCACCGGTTGATATCGATCAGTTCACCGGCGACGTGCACCACACCGTTCGTAATCAGGATTCGTTGCACGGTTACTACGCCTGGCAACGAGATGAGCGGGGGAGCCGACACTTCAATATGCGGCCGCGACCGCAATTCCTGGCTTCGGCGACACGCGCGCAATCTCATCGGCAAATCGGCACGATCAACGAAACGCACATCTTCGGAAGCAACCTCGTGAACGAAGCGCGATTCGGGTTCAACCGCATCAACATCACCTTCACGCCCAACGCGCAGCTGAATCCAGTGGACTATGGAATGCAGGTCGGCGTCGACAGGCCGATCGGTCTACCCCTCATCGCAATCAACGGCCTGGGGCTGCAGTTCGGCGGTCCGGAACAACTTCCCTCAAGGGCGCACCGACACGACGTTCGTGTTCTCGGATTCGGCGAGCTACCTGCGCGGAGCGCACTCGATTAAGTTCGGCGGCGAATGGCGGCGCTTCAGGAACACGAATTTCACATCCGACACGGGCCTGTTCCAATTCCCCAATCTCGCGGGGTTTCAGACTGGGGTCGGCAATCAATTTACGATCACCTCGGGCGATCGGCCCAGCGACGTCGTCCAGCAGGCGCTCGGACTGTTCGCGCAGGATGCCTTCCGCCTCAGCCCGAAACTGACCATCGAAGCCGGCATCCGCTACGACTTGAACATGGCACCAACCGAAGCCGAGGATCGATTCGTCGTATTCGATGCGTCGACGAATTCCCTGGTGCAGGTCGGTGGACCAGGCGGTCCCGATCGGGTGCATCCCAACAGTAACAATGTCGAGCCGCGCGTCGGGCTCATTTGGAGCCCGACCGGGACAGGTCGGACGGTTGTGCGCGGGGCGCGCGATCGCCGTGGATCAGCCTGTAACGAACGCGGTGACCCCTCTCAGTTCCAACCCGCCGCTCGCAACACCGTTGACGTTTGCCAACAACATCCGCCTATCCAGCGCTGCAGCGACTGCGACGGCCGCAGGACTCGGGCCCGCTTCCATTACTCCTGATTTCAACAGCGGCCGGATGCAGACCTACAACGTCAACGTGGAGCGCCAGATCGGTTCGAATCTGGGCGTCATGGTTCGGCTATTTCGGGTCGCAGGGGATCGCCTCCGGATTTCTCGCAACATCAACCAGCTAATCAACAACGGCACCGCGCGCCCGATTCCGACATTGTCGGCGTCGAGCCCGATCCTCCCAGGCGCGGCGCTCACGAACATCATCGAAGTCACGAGCCTTGGAGAATCCCACTACAACGGGCTTTGGATCTCGGCCAACCAGCGCCGCTTCGCGGCCTGCAGTTCAACGCGTCGTACACGCTCTCCAAGTCAGTCGACTTCAACTCTCTCAGTTCAGGAACACCGGCGCCAGGCTTCGTCGAGCAGAATAGCTTCGACCTCGCCGACAGTGAAGGGCTGTCAGATTACGATGTGCGTCACAGGTTCGTGATCAACGCGATTTACGATCTGCCGTTCACTGGCAATGCCTTCAAGGAAGGCTGGGAGATCGGTCTAATCGTACCAGCGCAGGGCGGCAATCCCATTAACGTGGTCAGTAATATCGGAACCTTCACTGGAACGACCAACACGTTGCGGCCGGATCTTATCGGCGATCCAACGATTGTCGGAGATCCCACACAGTGGTTCGACAATACGGTGTGCGATCCGCGTGTGCGCAGGCTCTTGCGGGCCGAACTCGGTTTTTGCCGTTCCCAGTGTCGCCAAGCGGTGTCTTCCATTTCGGCAATCTCGGACGCAATGCCATCATCGGTCCCGGATTTGCCAACACCGATCTCTGTCGCGTCATCGAGAACCTCCGCCTCCGTGGGACGGCGCGTCTGCAACTGCGAATGGAAGCGTTCAACCTGTTCAATCGGGCGAACTTCGGCCAGCCCAATCGCTGTCGCGGTCGTGGGAGGCACGGCCTTCGGGCGTGATCTCGAGCACGAGGTTCCCGACGGGCGACTCTGGATCGGCCCGTCAGATTCAGTTCGCAGTCAAAGCGTTGTTCTGATCTCCGGCGTCAAACGTTTAGTGGAAGGACTCGCAAACACGAAGTCACGAAGGCCACGAGGTTTCCCAAGAATCTTCGTGCTCTTCGTTCTTCGTGGTGAAAACAACCGCTGGTTTCGGATCGGCCTTCCAGCCACGCCTCCGCCGAGATATTCTTACTGTTTCACTTACAGAAGGGCTTCTGATCTGGAGTCCGCGATGTTGTCTCCGGCACGGGAACTCGAGTCGCTCAAGTTCCTCGACAGATTGTTCACTCATTTGAAGCGCGTGCAAGGGTCGCAGAAAGCCCTCCGCCACGTCCTGCGGGATGCCCGCGAGATGTTGGAGGCCACCCACGGGTGTATCGCTATCGTCCGAGACGGCGGACCGCGCGCCCAGTTGCTCTTTGCGGTCCCGAAGGATGGCGACTGGGATCTCGATCTGTTGGGACGGTTCATCCGACACGAGCATCCGCCCCGGAAGGACGACCTGCTGATCGCTCCTCTACGGCGGCGAGGAGGCGCGTGGGCAGCGCTGGCGTTCATGCGCCGCGGCCGGCCGTTCGAGCGTCACGACAGCCACCTGCTCGGACGGATCGCGCGCCATCGCTTCCGAGGCCATCCAGACCATGGATCGGGAACGAATGCTGGGCGTGCGCGACCGGATCGACCGGAAGATCATGGAGCAGCTCCATCCGAAGGATCTCTTCTACCAGATCCTGGACGGCCTGCGCTCGCTTGACCAGCTACGATCATTCGTCAGCCCTGCTGATCCGCGACCAGGGCGGCGATTCGTTCGAGCTCGTCGCAGAACAAATCGCGTGGACGAAAGCAAGAGCCAGCGAATCGGGCTTCGCCTCGGCTTGAACGACTCGGCGAGGCTCGCGCTGGAATCCGGACAGATTCATGGTTTCGATCGACGCGGCGAGGGCTGGCAGGAGTGGAGCGGAAAGCCTGTCGCGCACCTCGCGCAGTGGCTCGACTACAACGCCGGAGCTGCGAAGAGCGGGAAAGCTCCATGCTCTGCGCACCGCTGGTCGCTCGAGACGAGCTCTTCGGACTGTTGAAAGTCGCCGGCCGGCAGCCCGGGAGGCTGACGCCCTTCGATGCGGCGCTGGTGGAGCACTTCCGATCGCAGGCCGCTATCGCCATCGACATCCTGAATCCGGACCGGAGTCGCTCCAGCGCCCGAATGCTGACAGCCGAGCGAAAACACGCGATGGCCGATCTCGCGCGAAGCGTGTCGCACGACGTGAACAACGCGCTCGGCTCGATGCTGCCGCTGGTCCAGCAAATGCAGGAGGACCTTCAGCAAGGATCACCCGACCCGGCAGTGCTGGCTGGAAGACCTGGGAGCAGCTTCAGCGGTCGCTCCAGGTGTGCCGGCGGATCTTCGGCGGCATGCTCGTCGTTTTCTCGCGGCGCCGCGCGACGAGCGCGGGCCGGACACGTGCGCGCGGCCGTCGATGACAGCCCTGGCCATCCTCAGAAAGCGGGATCGATCGCCGGGGCATTCATCTGTCAGTCGACATCCCCGATGATCTCCCCGCCGTCGCATGCGGACAGAGCGAGCTCGAACAGGTGCTGCTCAACCTGCTCACGAACGCCCGCGAGGCAACCGGTCGGAGGCGGTCGGGTGGCTGTCAGCGCCCAACATCGGCGACGAGGGGGTGGTGATCGTCATCACCGACGGTGGATCGGGAATCGCGCCAGAGCACTTGTCGCGGGTGCTCGAACCCGTTTTCACGACCAAGCCGAACGGCAGCGGTCTCGGATTGACGATCTGCCGGTCGATCGTCTGGGAGGCGGGCGGCACCATCAGCATCAGATCGAGCCCGGCAAAGGACACACAGGTCGACGTCACGGTCCCGCCGGCGCCGCATTCCGCAGCTGCAGGAGTCATGAAACCATCCCGCATTCTGGTCGTCGACGACGAGCCGGGCATGCTGCGCGCAGTCGAGCGCGAGTGTTGGGCGGAGACGCATCACGTCGATCGGCAGCGGCTCTTCACGCGAGGCGGCGATCATCGCGGTCGACTTCAGACCAGAGCTCGCGATTCGTGGATATCCGCATGCCGCGAGCTTGATGGTTTCGAGCTCATGGCGCGTTTGAAAGCGCTCAGCCCGGACGCTCGACGTCATCCTGATGACTGGCAGCGCTCGAGGACCAGGACGAGAAGCTCGTGCGTGCCATCAGGGTCGCGCCTTCTACTTCATCCAGAAACCGTTCGATCGCGAAGTGTTGAAAACTCTGGTCGACCGCTTGCCTCGACCTGCGCTGGCACCGCGCTGAAAACCGCCGCCACGTGCAGCGCCTGGAAGCCGAGCTCGCGGATGCCCGCGCCTTCCAACAGGGACTCTTGCCAAGCCCGGAAGCCCTCGTCAACGGCCTCGAAGTCCATTGCCGCTACACACCCTGCTCCGAGTTGGGTGGCGACCTGTCGACTACGCTCAGGCTCCCGATGGACGCACGGCGCTCCTCATCGCCGACGTCGTCGGTCACGGCACGTCGGCGGCGATGCTGACCGGAATCGTGAAGTCGGCCTTTCGCGCGTCGCACACCGACGGCTACGAGCCTCTTGCCGTCGTGGACTGCGTATGGAACGGCCTGACAGCGTTCGGCCCCGAGCGGTTCGTCACCTTGGTCACCGTTCTCGTGGCGCCGCGCGAGGGGCGGCTGACGTTCGTCAACGCTGGTCATCCCGCTGGCTTGATTTGGAGCGATGGCAACGGGCCAGAACGGCTGGCCAGCAGCGGACCGATGCTGTCGTCAATCTTTCGTTCGCCCCGATGGAACGAGGTCGTGGTCCCGATCACAACGGGACAGAACATTCTTCTCTACACCGACGGCGTTTCCGAAGCCTTCCTGGTCGAAAACGGCGAGGATCGGATCAAAGGCTGCAATCGAGCACCATGCGGACGGGGGCCTCGCTGCTCGATGCCATCCTCGCAGACGTCGATCGCCATCGAGGCCACCATCCCGTATGCGCGACGATGTGACGCTGGTGACGGCCTCGGTTGTCGGGCTCTCGTGACCCGAACGCGGCAGCCTTGAAGGCCGTGAGTCGACTGACTTAGTTCGGCAGAGCGACGCGGTACGTTGCTCTGAGGTCGTGCGCCGCCATGAAAGATGCGCCGACGGATCGGTGGCCGGTAGCGCGTTGCCGTCGTTCAGGACCCTCGCGCCGGGATTCGCCATCACGTCATCTTCGGACTTCATCCCCTTGGGCCAGAGCGCTGGCGAGCGGAACACCCGAACGATAAGGGCAAGACGACGGTGCGGGCGGTGCGCAGGCCGAAATACTGCAGCCCCACATAGAGCCATTTACCGTCCGGGCTCCAGTTGAACATCGGCGCTTGAAGCCGGTTGGGCCCGAACCCGACTCCACACTCCTCGTTGCATACGTCCATCGCGGTGCCACCTCGGAGCGGGATGAATCGCACGATCGTTCCGCCGCCGCTGGTCGTGCAGGTCACGAGGGTGACGGCCCATCGACCGTCCGGCGAAGACCGTGATCAGCTGTGTCACAGGATCAGGGACAATCATTTCCTGGCGTGTTCCATCCTCATTTATGCGGTACAGATGGCGCTCGTCCCCTTGACTCATGCTACATGATCTCGCCCGGGGCGCCAGAAAAAGCACGAAAAGCCCCGTCGCGTGTTCAGCTGACGGGGCGGCGTCCGCCGATCGAGGTCGGCAATCCACACACCGTCTCCGTTCGAGCTTCCGGACGAAGTAAAAACGACACGCTGTTCGTCGGCGGAGATCAGGTAATTCGCCATCACGTGCCCCGGCAGCGCTCGCTGCTTTTCTCCTGTGGCGAGATTCATCGACCACAACTCGCCGCTGGCGTACGCGCGGGCGAAGCCGGTGCGCATCAGATAGAAGACGCGCTTCCCAGACAAACCCATCGACGGCAGCATCGCGAAGCCCTCGGACGTCAACTGCCGCTCTCCGCCGGCCTCCTGCATCCAGAGGTCGGCGTGCTGACGACTCCATACTGGTAATCAAATACTTGCCGTCAGATGTTATCGCAATGCCTTCCTGCTCGGTCGGTCCGGGAGTCACCTGCTCTGGGACGCCATCGGGGTGACGCTGTCGCCAGATGTGGAAACCGCCTCCGGCGTTCGAGGAAAAGCTCATCCAACGACCGTCAGGCGACCAGGCCGTCGTCGTGCACTGGCCATCCGGAGGGCCGACCGGATGGCCCGGCGCCGGATCCATCGAACGGCACAAGACGACACGGCAGCCAGCTGCTGCCGTCCATCTCGGCGAGGAGCACGGACTTTCCGTCCGGAGACCGCGCCGACCGATGCGCCATGCTCCCCTGGCCACGGGAAAGTAGATGGTCCGCGAGTCGCTCCGGCTCTCGCTCGACGTCACGATTCCTCATGTGCAGCCGGACATTATCTCGGCGTACATCAGCTGCCTATCGTCGAGCCAAATGAGGCCCGAGGCGTTCGGCAGGGAACGGTTGCGGCGCGCCGCCGAGCACCGGCACCTGCCACGAATCCCATATAAACCCGGGCATCACGGCCGTGTAGACGATGCGTGAGCCATCGGGAGAGAAGACCGGCTGTTCCTTGGTGAACTGATCGCGCGTGAGCTGGACAGGTTCCCCCTTCGGCAGCAGCTTGACGAAGATCTGCCCACGTGGCGCGGAGTCTCCGAAATTGCCTCCGCGGATGAAGGTCAGCATCCGGCCATCGGGAGAAAGCGACGGCGTCACGACCGAGTCCGTGAAGTCCGTCAATTGCAACGGAGGCTCCAGAACGACGGTCGGCGAGGCCAAGACGCCGGGCAAGGAAGACTCCGCCAACGCTCAAGAGGATCGCGGCGGCGACCTATGGCCGCCACCATCGGCATTCGAGATCGCTCGCGGGAAGCGGGCGCCATCCGGTCGGCGCGCGCGCCCCGCGAGGCATCTTCAGTTCGGCCAGCAGATGATCGAGTTCGTGGCGCACGTCGCCAATATCGCGCAATCGGTGTGTGGCATCCTTTTCGAGGCACCGCCGCAGAAGGCGCTGCACCCTCAGGCGGTGCGTCGCTATCGATCAGTGTCCAATCGGGCTCACGGCTCAGAATCGACACGATCGTGTCCGGAGACCGTCTCACCAGGAAACGCATGACGTCCCGTCAGCATTTCGAAGCAAACGCACCCGAACGACCAGATGTCGGTGCGCTTGTCGAGCGCCTGGCCGCGCGCCTGCTCGGGGCTCATGCAAGCCGCCGTCCCCAGGATCACGCCTTCTCGCGTGCCGCCGACACTAACGGTCGGTGAATGCGACATGTCGGCCGTCAGGCCGCTGTCAGCGTCCACTTTCGCGAGGCCGAAATCGAGGACCTTGACCGTTCCGTTACGCGCGATCTTGATGTTGGCGGGCTTCAGATCGCGATGGACAATGCCCTTCTCGTGAGCGGCGTCCAGAGCGTCTGCGATCTGTCGAGCAATGCCAAGCACTTCAGAGAGTTGAATTGAGCCGGTTCGCAGGCGGTCGGCCAGCGTCGGACCGTCGATCAGCTCGAGTACGAGACCGTGGACATCGCCGCTCTGCTCGAAGCCGTAGATGTCTGCGATATGAGGGTGGTTGAGCGACGCGAGGACCCGTGCCTCGCGCTCGAAGCGGGCAAGACGGTCGGCGTCCAGAAGCGCGTCGGGGAGTACGCTTGATCGCAACGTCGCGCCCCAGCTTGGGGTCTCTCGCGCGATAGACTTCGCCCATGCCGCCCGCGCCGATGATTTCAAGAATTTCGTAAGGTCCGAGTCGTGTTCCGGCGCGTAGGGGCATGTCGAGGCGGGGCCATTACACGCTGGATGGCTCAGTGACGGCCGGCCGGCGCCAACAACTCGTGATCAGGCTGGCCCGTCTAGTCTTCCAGGTCTTGTCGAAATACAGGTTGCGACGGATCGATAGTGCCCTCAAAGACCGCGCTCAGCAGCTTTTCGTATGCACTCGTCGCGTCAGCAAGCGAGGAGTAGCCGTTCTCGCGTTGAACGCTCCCGGTCGCCGAAAACACCAGGGTGAAATACCTGCCCGACGCATATTGCAGCTCGAGCAGGCTGTTCGGGACTTCGGGGTCGCCGGCTTGTCCGAGGACATCCATCAACGCGACAGACCACCGCCGGCCCTTCCGGGTCGGTCACGACCTGACGTTCGAGGAACTGCCAGTCGTTCATGTTCCAGATCGGCATCTTGGCTACTTCAGAGGCCGCGGAGCTCAGAAGAGACGCGGCCGAAACTCGCGGGTCTACCCTCGCGAGGGCGCGCTGCGCAGCGGGCGAGCCGGTAGCGGAGGTGGCGCACCTCGTTTCACCCGGATCGAGCTTTTCCATCGTGTCCTTCATTTTGATGGTCTCATCCGGCCGGACATAGATATTCTCCGTGACCGTCCGATATCCCTCCAAATGCAGGGTGATCGCGTGACCGCCGGGTGTTGTTTGCAGGTGCTTGAAAGTGCCATCGAAGTCGTCGACCAGTCCCGCGTAGAAACCATCGACGTAGACTTCGGCCTGCTTCGGCGTCACCTGCAGTTTTACATCACCATGCGTCCCCACGGCGTACGGGTAGATCGCGTACGGGTAGGGGACCCACCACGGATCATAAAAGAACGGCCTGTAATAGTACGCATGCGGCACGAACACCACCCGTGCCCCTCGTACTGCGCGTATGCGGACGCGCTGCATAGCAGAATCAACGACATCGCCAACAGCGTCGTCCGTTTTGTGAACGCCCTCATGTTTCACCTCCCGTGCGGTAGCGGCCCTTGTGGGGCCCCACATTGAGTTTGACGAGCGGCTCCCAACGCGGGGTCTTAAGTGCTGATGAATTCCAGCTAATCCGCAGACCAAATCCTCCTTGCCTGACAACGAGTTAATGTGCGCCTCACGCCTCATTCACGCGCCAGCTGTCCAATCAAGGCAGATGGAGAAGAAGCCATGAGAACAGCACTTGTCATTTGGGCACTGAAACTAGGATGGGCGGTCCAGGCCAGCGCGGCCCAAGCACCACTGCCTGCGTTGCCGGCGAGTGAGCCATTCGAACAGGCGCTTCCAGCGGCTCAACCGCCAGTCACTTACACGGCAGCCGAGCTCGATCGCATCGTTTCGCCGATTGCGCTCTACCCCGACCCGCTCTTGGCACAGGTTCTGGCGGCGGCGACGTTTTCCGGACCAGGTGCCCGACGCGGCAAACTGGGCCGACGACCATCACTACTTGTCGAGCAGCGGACTGGCGGCGGCAATAAATGAAGACCGACTGTCATGGGACCCGAGTGTGCAGTCGCTGCTGCCGTTTCCGTCGGTTCTGGAAATGATGGCCTCAGACATGGCATGGACTGAGGAAATCGGCACGGCGTTTCTTGCCCAGCGGCAGGATGTGATGGACGCGGTACAGCGGATGCGAGTCAGGGCGAGGGACTTTGGCTACCTGCACTCCAACGACCGCATCAGCGTCAGTAGCGGTCCGTACGTCGAGATTCTGCCGCTCGATCCCGCGTACATGGTCGTTCCCTACTACGATCCAGCGTTGGTTTTTGTCGCACCCCACCGCGGCGTCGCGATCGGTGCGGCAATCAGGTTCGACTTTGGTGTGCGGCTCGGTCCGGCATTCAGCCCCTGGGGCTGGGGCGTCACTCGATTCGCATGGGCGGACCATGCGCTGATCCTCAACAACGTGCGATGGGAAAGGACTTGGGCCAATCGCGCGTCGTATCTTCATCCGTATACGGTGCGTCCGGTCGAGCATCACTTGCTGATCCCGCGCACCGCCCAGGAACTGCGAGCACGAGCGTCACGGCCGACCGGCCGGGCACGAAACGCACCACGGCTGAATGGGTCCCTCTTCAGGCATGGGTCGTCAGCGCGGGCATCATCTCAGCCCGCGCTGACGCAGTTGCCGCCTTGTTCTTTGGCCAGATAGAGAGCTGAATCCGCGGCCTTGAACAAGGCTTCGCCCGCCCGGGCAACGTCTCCGTCTGGAGCGGCTGCAAGGTAACCGTTCGAGCACGCCAACCCGACACTGATCGAAAGCGTCTTCGCTCGAAAGTACTTGCTGGCAAGCATCGGGGCCAGCGCATGAACCTCGCCGCGAAGCTTATCGGCGATCGTCCAGGCGCGATACTCTCCACACCCCGCGATCGCGATGGCGAATTCATCCCCGCCGTACCGGCATGCCACCGCCTCGGGTGGCAGGTGTGCCGCAAGGGTGTGGCCAACCAAACGAACCGCTTCAGCCCCTGCTAAATGACCATGCGTATCGTTGATGGTCTTCAAACGGTCGACGTCCAACACGAGCATCGCCAGCGGCACACTGGAGGTCCGAGATGCGCGAATCATCTCATTCAACTGCGCTTCAAAGGAGCGCAGATTGTGGAGTCCGGTCAGATCATCGGTGGTAGCGAGCTGATGCAACCGGCGAGCGTCATTCGCCATTCGCGTGGTCACGAGAGCGACGACGACGAATAGAGCAATCTGAATGATGTCCGTGTCCTTGTAACGGGAACTCATCAGCGTCGGATTGGCGAGGTGGTACATGACGACCGAAGCGACCGAAGTGCCGAGGCCGGCCATGCTTCCCATCCGGAGGCTCGCCACGATGATCGGCAGGTGGTACAGATGCTGAACCGGCGCGGCATCGGTTCTGCGATCCAGCTCAAAGATGACCAGCAGCAATCCGACCACCATCGCGAACGCTAGTGTTTTCGTCATGCGTGGCCGCTGTATGACGCGGATCCCAGCTGCGCTCAGTTCGTGGGTGAGTTGCATGGCAGTAACCGCTCAGGAACGTTGAGTTGAATGGAACGCGGCGATCTCTGGAACCATTTGACCCTAAGGGCCCTGAGCGGAACGTGAACCGCAAATTAATTCCAATTAATGCAAACGCGAGATGAGCCCAGTGGAGCTCTCAATGAAGACAAGTTAATCACGCGTTCATGGTCCTCTCAGACGCCTCGCGGTCAAATGCGCCAAGGAGGATCGACATGTCGAACGGACGCATCTCGGTGGCGCTCGCGCTGAGCGTGTGCGTCGGAGCCTCATCGTCGTTTGCCCAAACCACACGCCTCGAGCAAATCGACCAAGAGAAGGACACCAAGGCCGCCCAGGTCCAGCCCGAGACGCGAGAGAGGGGCGACGTCATATCGACGACGCTCGAAAACCTGTTCGCGCCGCAGCCGCCCGCAGCATGTGTCACGCTCGGCGATTTCCGGCCAGGTGCAGGACTCGCCGCCGGAATCGCCTACGCGACGCCGGTCGGGGCCCGTGCCCTCTGGACAACGTCGACGGCGTGGTCGATCAACAACTTCAAGCTCGTGGAGAGCCGACTCGATCTGCCACCGCTGGCAGCCGACCGCCTGCGTGTGAGCGCATTCGCGAGGTGGGACGACGCACCGGCACTGGAATTCTTCGGCGTCGGGAATGCTACATCACAGGATAACGAGGTGAGCTACAGGCTGGAAACCGTGGAAGCGGGCGCCGAGCTGGATGGCCGCGCTGGTCGCTGGTTCAGGTACGGCGGCGGTGCAGGCTACCTCAGCATGCGATCGACTGACGGGACGGGGTCGTCATCGATCAGCAGCACCTTGATGGAAGCAGGCGCGCCTGGGCTCGGTTCATCACCGGCATGGTGGCACACGAGCGTCTTCGCAGCGATCGACTCGCGCGAGTCACCAGGCTATACCACGTCGGGAGGGCTGTATCGCATCGCGCTTCACGACTACGCCGATCCCGACGGGCAATTCAGCTTCGATCGCACCGAAGTCGACCTCCGACGGTTCATTCCGATTCTTCACAACAACTGGATCATTGCGATGCAGGCTCGTGCCGACATGACCGATGCCGCACCGGGCCAGGTCATCCCCTTACTTCATGCTTCCATCCATCGGTGGGCGCGACACGATTCCCGGCTTCGAGGACTACCGGTTTACGAGACAAGGACAGCCTGTTGTTGCGCGCAGAACTGCGGTGGACGCCGTCCTCGGCGCTCGACATGGCGATCTTCCTGGATGAAGGCACGGTGGCTCCGAGCCCGACGGCGCTGAACCTGCACGACTTGAACCGAGGCTGGGGTGTCGGCGCGCGCCTGCATGGGCCGACGTTCACGGCCGTTCGGTTCGAAATCGCCCACAGCGTCGAAGGATGGCGTTACAACATCGCCCACAGCGTCAGCTTCTGAGGTGGATCATGGCCGCACCAACGTTTTCCATTCGAATATCCACACGCGTCGCCGTCGTCTGCACGTTCGTTGTGCTGATCGGTTTCGCAACATCAACAGCCACGCCCAAGTTCTTCAGCGATGATCCGATCGCGCGGGAACCCGATCCTGGCGACGCCTCGCAAGTGCAGCCCTTTCCGATTCACTCTGTCGTGGGATCTCCTTTCGAGCCTGATCGGAAGGCAAGGTGACCGCACGCCGCACCGTGCCCAGAACGTCAACACCATCGATGAGGTCCCCGATTCAAGCTGGTTTACGAATCGGGCCGGATCCTTCTCACTCACCGACGTCGACGTTGCCAGAGGGCCCGACACCACCACCGGGCCGGCGCCAGGCCGTTGGACGGTTGTCTCGGGCAAGTCGGAGGTGAGGCCGGGCTTTTACAATCGTCGATTCCCAAGGCATCCGGTGGTTCGTGAAATTCGACGCTCCTGGATATCCCGAGCAGGCAACCGGGGCGGAGGTCGTCTCCACGAAGCTGTTCTGGGCCATCGGGTGCTAACGTCGCAGAAACGCACGTGGCCACGATTTGTCGCAATGACCTCGTGCTGGGAGATGGCGCGACGATCATGCTGAATGGGAAGCGCAGACGACTGACGACCGGCGACATCGACCGAGTGCTCGCTCAGGCGGACCGGAGCCCCGACGGGAGTTACCGGGCGCTGGCGAGCAAGGCGCTCGAGGGCAAACCCGTTGGTGAATTCCTCTACTACGGGACGCGCGCGGACGACCCCAACGACATCGTGGCGCACGAGAATCGTCGTGAGCTCCGCGGCATGGGCGTAGTCGCGGCGTGGATCGATCGCGTAGACGCAAAGGCTGGCAACACGCTCGATACGCTCGTCGTGGACAACGGCAAAGAGCACCATCCGACACCACGTGCTCGACTTCGGATCGACGCTCGGCAGCGGCGGGACCGCGCCGAACGAGTATTGGGAAGGTTGCGAGTATCTCTGGGCAGGCGCGCAACTGAAAAAGCTTCCGGGCTTGGGGTTTCCCGTTGAACCATGGCGCACGATTCACTATCCGACTCTGCGCGGCGTCGGACGAATTGAAGAGGCGATCACTTCGATCCGGCGACGTGGAAGAGCCGCGTGCCCAACGCGGCCTACGTACGCGCAGATGCGGATGATACGTTCTGGGCAGCCCGGAAGGTCATGGCCATCACCGACAGCATGATCGCGGCCGCAGTGAAAAGTGGAAGTACAGTGACCCGGCCGCCGAACGCTATCTGGTCCAGACACTGATCAAACGCCGGGACGCGATCGGCCGTAGTTATCTGGCGAAGATAAATCCCGTGGTGAATCCTACCCTTGCCCCGAATGGTGCCTTGCGCATTGCCAACGCGGCGGTCGATAGCGATCTCGCATCGGGTCCGACTGCGTACAAGCCACGTGGTGGCAGTTCGACAATGCGACAGGCGAAGCCACGCGAATGCTCGATCGAACCGAAGGCCGCGAACCATCGATGCAAGGTCCCCGGTCCCTTCCGGGCGACATCGGCGCATTCGTTCGCGTGGACATCACCGCGATCAGCGCAGCTCACCCCTCGTGGAACGTCCCCGTTCGCGCCTACTTCCGTAGGACAGCGGACGGCTGGAGCCTCGTCGGGCTCGAGCGAATGCTCGCGAGCTGAGTGTCACCGCACGGTGGTCGCACCCCGACGGGTCTCGTTGACCAGGGCCGGAGCATAGACAGGTTCAGCGAGGCTGTCACCTGGAACCCACGCCCAGGCACCGTGCACGGTCACCCAGCGTCCGTAGTGGGTCGTTGCGAATCCCCATGGCGCGTCATCGATCCACGTCCATCCCCACGGCTCGATCCGCACCCAGCGACCAAATTGGTACGGTGCCCAGCCGGCCAGAACATCGGGGACCCAGATCGGTCCATACACCTCGTCTGTCGCCCAATTGCCGAACTGATCCAAATCGTCGTACCCGATGAGGTCGCGCGAGACGTGACAGCTGTGCTTTCACGCCGTCGGCACGGCGATCGCGCTCCTCACACCAGTTCTCCCACTCGTCTGGAGGCGCTGCGTCTCCAACCCGTGGTGTCTCAGCCGTGACGTGACCGCCGACTGGCGTTCGTCGAGATCGAACTCCGAGGCTCCGGTCCCGAGGTGGGCGGCACCCTGGCGCATGCCGTCACCGTCGTCCCGTCACCCGTTTTGTTTACGTCCGCACGATAGAGCCCCATTTCCAGAACCGACACTGCAGCATTGGGTGTGTCGATCTCAACGACATCATCGGGACCCAGGCTGTGGACTCTGATCGAAAGCGACCCCTGCACCAGGCGGAGTCTGACCACGCGGTCGTCAACGTTCGAAAGGGCAATCGCCGTACCCGCCGCAAGACGCATGCGACCGACGTGCCAAGCTGGAGCTCTGCGCGGCTATCCGCCTCGGTCCGCAAGCTGTCGCCGCCCGTCAGCGGGTAGTTGAGCGTCGCGATGGACCACTCGCCGACGCCCGCTGGACGAAGCGCTACCGAACCACCCACGAAGCCGAGGCGCGCGACGCGTCCGGGCGGATCGGCAGCCGTCTCAGCTGGATTGAAGAGTGCGACCGCCAGCACGAGGACACCACTGTTCAGAAATACGCGATGTGTGGAAGTGAGCATGGAGAACCTCCTGTGAGAGTTAGGAGTTCCGTCAACCATGTTGGACAGAAGGGCGGCTGAAGAGAACATGACGACGAGATTATTTCGCTTTCACATTGAACGACGTCCGGAAACGAGGCCTGGATTAAGGCGAATTAATCCGCGGTTCACGTTCCACTCATGCGCTCGCGTGTCAAATAGGAGTGGATGACGTGCCGCAGTGAGCGGTGGTCTTTCAGGAGGTCAACAGATGGGCAGGCAACTCAAGAAATCGATGGTATTCGCCGCGATGATCGTAGGACTCGCAGCCGCATCGGCCCGCGCCGAAGATGTGCTTCGAGTCAAGATTTCGTTTCGTTCGTCGTCAGAGGCCAGACGCTCCCAGCGGGCCAATATGACGTTCATGCATGGACGACCTGGCATCCGGGGTGGTCTTAATCATTGGCATCAATGGCACGAAGGGTCAGGCAATCGTTCCCACCATCACAGCCTACGGGCACAATCCCGGCGGCCACGACCCGACGCTCACGTTCGTCCGACGCGAGAACGAGACTCGACTCGCGGCGATATGGGAGACGGACGATTACGCGCGCGAAATTCCACGACGTTGAACTGCGACTAAAGCGCGAGGCCTGACCTTGAAGCCGGGGCGGCAATCGCCTGACGCAGCTCACAACGATTGGAGAGGACGGGCCTGACCACTTCGCCCAGCTTCGCAGGCCGCGATAGCAGCAGCGAACGTGATAGACCCGCCCTCTACAAGATTCCTCGATACGACCATCTCTGTGACTGGCTGTCGATGACAGCTCGAGAGCGTGATGCTGACGGAAACAGAAGCGCGCACACCGACTGCTCCCAGAAGCCCGGAGCGCGTGGGTGATATTCGAGCGGGAGGGTCATTCGCTGGTGGCGCGTGACGTTGGTGGTCCTGGCGGCCGCAGTCGCAGCAGCTGTCGTGCAGCGGACGCGCGCGCCGGGCGGGCCGCCGGAGACGACTCGTCAGTCGACCAATCTCCCGGTCGCGGTCCGCGTGGCGACGGTCGTGCGGCAAGACCTGCCGGTTCGACTGAGTGCGTTGGGATCGGTCGCCGCGTTTAACACCGTGACCATCCGGCCTCGAATCGACGGTCAGCTGCTCCAACTGCCGTTCCAGGAAGGACAGTTCGTCAGCAAGGAAGACGTCGTCGCACAGATCGATCCGCGTCCCTTCGAGGTGCTGCTCGAAGAAGCGGAAGGCCAGTTGGCGAAAGATCAGGCGCAGCTCAATCAAGCCCAGACCGAGCTCACTCGCTATCAATTACTGCTCAGTGAGGATTCGATTGCCCGCACGAACGTGGACACACAAGCGGCGACCGTGAAGCAGCTCGAAGGCGCGCTGAAAGTGGACGGGGCCGCGATCGACGCGGCGAAATTGAATCTGTCCTTCACTCATGTGACGTCTCCAATCGCCGGACGCGTCGGCCTCCGGCAGATCGACGCGGGCAATCTCGTGTCGGCCAGCAATACAGCTCTGGTGGTGGTCACGCAGATCGAACCCATTGCGGTGGTTTTCACGCTTCCCGAAGACGCCTTGCGTATCGTGCTGCCCCGAATCCGGTCGCGAGCGTCCCTGCCGGTTGACGTGTTCGATCGCAGCGGCAGCATGCACCTGGCAAGCGGAATGCTGCTTGCGGTGGACAATCAAATCGATCAAACGACCGGCACGGTGCGACTCAAGGCCACGTTTGACAATCGCGATCGCGCGTTGTTCCCGTCGCAGTTCGTCAACGTGCAGATCCTTGCGGATGTCCGGCGCAGTCAGATCGTCATACCGGCAGCCGCCGTCCAGCAAGGGCCCGAAGGCGCGTTCGTGTATGCCGCACATGACGGACAAGCCACCGTTCGCCCAGTCACGGTCGGCGCCGTCAGTGGCGACCTGGCATCGATTACCCAGGGCTTGGAACCTGGCACCTCGGTCGTCGTGGACGGCACGGACCGTTTGCGAGACGGAAGCGCTGTGCAGATCCAAAACGACGCCTCGAGTCCCCGGACGCCCTCATGAACCCGTCTCGCCTCTCCGTCCTCCGCCCTGTGGGCACGTCGCTGTTCATGGTGGCAGTCCTTCTCGCGGGGCTCGTGGCCTATCGGCAGCTGCCTGTGTCGGCATTGCCCGAAGTCGATTACCCGACGATTCAGGTCATGACGTTCTATCCGGGGGCCAGTCCTGACGTGATGGCCAGCTCGGTGACGGCACCCCTCGAGCGGCAATTCGGTCAGGTCCCTCGACTGAGGCAAATGACGTCGACCAGCGCGTTCGGCAGCTCGGTCATCACGCTCCAGTTCGACCTTGCACTGAACATCGACGTGGCCGAACAGGAAGTACAAGCAGCGGTGAACGCGAGCGGGACGTTGCTGCCGCGGGACCTTCCCAACCCACCGACGTACAGCAAGGTGAACCCGGCGGACGCACCGGTCCTGACGCTCGCGCTCACGTCAAAGACGCTGCCGCTCTCGCAAGTCCAGGTACTGGCCGACACGCGGCTCGCGCCGAAGATTGCCCAGCTGCCTGGCGTCGGTCTCGTCTCGCTCAATGGCGGGCAGAAGCCCGCCGTCCGGATTCGAGCCAATCCGACTGCACTGGCTTCCTACGGTATCGGTCTCTCGCAACTGCAGGCGGCGGTTGCCGCGGCCAACGTGAACCAGGCCAAGGGCACGTTCGATGGGCCGCGGCAGTCGTACACGATCGGCGCCAACGATCAACTCTTGTCGAGCGCGTCATACCGGCCGCTGGTCGTTGCTTACCAGCACGGCGGGCCGGTCCGGCTCTCTGATGTGGCAACCGTCACTGACGACGTGGAGGACACCCAACAAGCGGCGTGGATGAACACCACTCCCGCAGTGATCCTCAATGTCCGCCGTCAGCCGGGAGCCAACACCATCGCCGTCGTCGACCTGATCAAGGCACAACTGCCGCAGTTGACCGCAACTCTTCCCTCCTCAGTGAACGTCGACGTCCTGACCGACCGAACGGCGACGATTCGAGCCTCGGTTCGCGACGTGCAGTTCGAACTGATGCTCACGGTCGCGCTCGTCGTCATGGTGATGTTCCTGTTCCTGCGGACGTTGACGACGACATTGATTCCAGCCGTCACTCTTCCTCTTTCGCTGATCGGAACCTTCGGGGCGATGTACCTCCTCGGCTTCAGCCTCAACAATCTCACGCTCATGGCGCTCACGATCTCGACTGGCTTCGTTGTCGACGATGCGATCGTCATGATCGAAAACATCACGCGGTATCGTAGAGGCCGGTGAGCGACCGCTCGCAGCTGCGCTCAAAGGCGCCGAGCAAATTGCGTTCACGATTGTCTCGCTGACGATTTCGCTGGTTGCGGTGCTCATCCCGCTCCTCTTCATGGGCGACATCGTCGGCCGCTTGTTCCGCGAGTTTGCCGTCACGCTCAGCGTGACGATCCTCGTCTCCGCGGTCGTGTCGCTGACGCTCACGCCGATGATGTGCGCACGCATCCTGCGGTCCGAGTCAAGCGGCTCGCGAGGCCCACTGGCGCGGAGTCTCAATCGAGGATTCGAGCGACTGATCGACGGCTATCGCCGGACTCTGATCTGGGTGCTTCGACATCAATCACTGACCTTGGCGGTGTTCGCCGGGACGCTGGTTGCAACGGCGCTCCTGGCCGTTGCGGTACCGAAGGGATTTTTCCCGGTCGAAGACACCGGCGTCCTTATAGGGATGACGGACGCCTCTCAAGACTCGTCGTTTTCGGCCTTAGCGGCAGAGCAACAGGCACTGGCGCGAGAGCTGCTGAAGGATCCTGCCGTCGAGAGTCTGTCGTCGTTCATTGGCGTCGACGGCACGAACCCGACGCCCACCAGCGGCCGCATTCAGATCAATCTCAAGCCCCTCGATCAGAGAAAGGTCGACATCGGCACGGTGATGCGACGTCTGCAACAGCGGAGCGCCGCGGTCTCCGGAATCAGCCTGTTCCTTCAAGCTGCCCAGGACCTTTCAGTCGAGGATCGGGTCAGCCGCACCCAGTGCCAGTTCAGTTTGGAACATCCGGATCGGGCTCAGCTCGACATGTGGAGCGGCCGATTGCTGGAGACTCTGCGCCATGATCCCGCGTTGCAGGACCTGGCGAACCGACCAGGAGAGCGGGGGCCTCGAACCGATGTGACCCTCGATCGCGACACTGCCTCGCGACTTGGCATCACGGCACAAACCGTCGACGACACGCTCGACGATGCCTTCGGCCAACGTCAAGTGTCCACGATCTTCACGCAGCTCAACCAGTATCACGTGATCTTGGAGCTCGCGCCGGAATATCGGCGCGGGCCATCGGCGCTTGAAACGCTGTACGTGCCAGGCGCCAACGGCCAGGTTCCGCTGCGGGCGATCGCGATGTGGAACGCGACCAGCGCGCCGCTGACCATCAACCACCAGGCACAGTTTCCGGCGGTGACGCTCTCGTTCAATCTGGCTCCGGGCGCATCACTTGGCGGCGCTGTCAGCGCGATCGAGGCCGCTACCCGCCAAATCGGTTTGCCTCTGAGCTTTCGATACGGTTTTCAAGGCACGGCGCAGGCCTTCCAAGCCTCGCTCACGAACGAGGCCTGGCTCATTCTGGCGGCCGTCGTGACGGTCTACATCGTTCTCGGCGTGCTGTATGAGAGCTACGTCCATCCCCTCACGATCCTCTCAACGCTGCCGTCGGCAGGCGTGGGGCGCTGTCTCGCCCTTCTCGTCACGGGCCACGACCTTGGCATCGTTGCGCTCATCGGCATCGTGCTGCTCATCGGCATCGTGAAGAAAAACGCGATCATGATGATTGACTTCGCGCTCGACGCACAACGGAATCACCACAAATTGCCCGAGCCCGCCATCTTCGAGGCGTGCCTCCTCCGTTTCCGGCCGATCATGATGACGACAATGGCAGCGCTGCTTGGCGGATTGCCGCTGGCCCTCGCTTCTGGAGTCGGGGCGGAATTGCGCCAGCCTCTCGGAATCACCATCGTCGGCGGGCTCGTGGTGAGCCAGCTCTTGACCCTCTACACCACGCCCGTCATCTATCTCGTGTTCGATCGGCTGGCCGCTCGCATCCGTCCGGCCAGTCATGGTGGAGAGACGGCATGACGATGTCGGAGCCGTTCATTCGGCGGCCGGTCGCCACTGCGCTGCTGACGGTGGCGCTCGCGCTTGGTGGGGTGCTCGCCTTCTTTCAGCTCAGGGTCGCGCCGCTCCCGCAGGTGGCCTATCCCACCATCGTGGTGAACGCCGCGCTGCCCGGAGCGAGTCCCGAGACGATGGCTTCTTGCGCTCGCCACGCCGCTCGAGCGCCAATTCGGGCGCCTGGCCGGCGTGACGCAATTGACATCCACGAGCGGGCTCGGCTCGACCAGCATCGTGCTCCAGTTCGATCTCTCGCGCGATATCGATGCCGCGGCACGCGACGTCCAGGCCGCCATCAACGCAGCCAGCGGCCAGCTGCCCGCGAACCTGCCAGCCAATCCCACGTACCGCAAGGTGAATCCTGCCGACACACCAGCGCTCATCCTCGCGCTCACGTCAGCAACCGTGCCGACGAGCCGCATTTACGACATCGCCTCGTCGGTTCTCGCCCAAACGCTGGCTCAGGTGGACGGAGTTGGCCAGGTCAACGTCGGCGGCGGCGCGCTTCCAGCCGTGCGCGTCGAACTGAACCCCAACGCGCTGAATGCGTGCGGGATCTCGCTCGAACACGTGCGCACGGTGCTCGGCCAGGCGAATGCCAATCGTCCGAAGGGACAGCTGGCCGATGAACGCACGAGCTGGGAGATTCACACGAACGACCAGTTGTTCAAAGCCGTCGACTACCTTCCGCTGATCATCGCCGCGCGCGACGGGGCGGTCGTGAGGCTGTCGGATGTCGGCCAAGTCATCGACTCGGTGCAGGACGTTCGTGTGACCGGACTTGCGAACGGCCAGGCAGCTGTCTCGGTGATGGTCATCACCCAACCTGGTGCGAACGTCATCGACGTCGTAGACCGTGTCCGAGCCGAGCTACCGCGATTGGGAGCGCTGTTGCCTGCTGGCGTGGACCTTCGTGTATCCGTTGATCGGACGACGACCATTCGGGCCTCGGTCCGAGACGTCGAACGCACGCTCGCCATCGCGATCGGACTCGTGGTCCTCGTTGTCTTTGTATTTCTGCGCCGAGGCTCGGTGACCCTTATTCCCAGCCTCGCCGTACTCTCTCGCTTCTGGGCACTTTCGGCGTGATGTGGGCTGTGGGGTACAGCCTCGACAACCTCTCGCTGATGGCGTTGACGATCTCGACGGGCTTCGTTGTGGACGATGCCATCGTGGTCCTCGAGAACGTCACCAGGCGTCTCGAAAAAGGGCAAACGCGTTTACAGGCGGCAATCGACGGAACTCGCGAGATTGGCTTCACCGTCCTGGCGATGAGCCTTTCACTCATTGCGGTGTTCATTCCACTCCTCTTCATGGGAGGACTCGTCGGCCGCTTGTTCCGGGAGTTTGCGGTGACCCTGTCGGTTGCCGTTGCCGTATCGCTGGTTATCTCGCTCACCGTGACGCCGGTTCTGTGCGCGCGATTACTGAGCAGCGAGTCGGGGCGCGCGCACGGATGGCTTTACCAGTGGAGCGAACGGCTCTTCGAAAGGATTTTGCGAGCCTACGACTTAACCTTGGGGTGGGCACTACGCTGGTGGACGCTTACACTCGTTCTGCTCCTCTCGACTATAGCCCTCAGCGGGGTAGCTTGTTCGCCGTGGTGCCGAAAGGATTTTTCCCACAGCAGGACAACGGATTGCTGATCGGCAGCATTCAAGCGTCGGAAGGGATCTCATTTCAGGCGATGAGGGAGATTCTCACTCGCGAGACGTGCAGATCCTCCGGCGCGATCCCGCAATCAATACGGTGATTGCTTTCAGCGGTGGCGGCACCGCCACCAATCAGGCTCGGCTGTTCATCTCACTCAAGCCGCTCGAAGAGCGCGGCCTCGCTTCGGCAGAAGCCGTGATCGAGCGGTTACGTCCGGCGTTCGCTTCGAGATTCACAAGCCAGTTTGTTCCTGCAAGCCGCACAAGACGTTCAGGTAGGCGGGCGCTCCGGTAACGCCCAATATCAGTACACTCTGCAAGCGGAGGACATCCCCACGCTCAACCACTGGGCCGCGCTCCTCGCCACCCGCCTCCGGCGGGACGCGCGACTCGCGGACGTGAACCTGGATTTGCAGAATCGGGGCCTTCAAGCATCCGTCGCGATCGACCGCGATACCGCTGCACGCCTGGGCGTGAGCACCGACTCGATCGACGAGGCTCTCTACGATGCATTCGGCCAGCGGCAGGTTTCCACCATATACGAGGGACTGAATCAGTACGAGTCGTGATGGAAGTCGCTCCCGGTACGTGGCAGCATCCCGAGACGCTCGACACTCTACGCTCGCGAGTAACACGGACACTCCGCTGCCTTTGTCAGCGATTGGAAGCTTCCGTCGATCCACAGCGCCTCTGGTTGTGAACCATCAGTCGGAGTTTCCTGCCGTGACGTTGTCGTTCAACCTCGTACGCGGCGCTTCGCTCGGTGACGCCGTCGAAGCGATCGAACGCGCGGCACGCGACATCGGTTTGCCGGCCAGCGTTCACGGTGGATTCCAAGGCACGGCGCTCGCGTTTCAGACATCGCTGGCAAGCGAGCCCTGGCTGATTCTCGCGGCGCTGAGCACGATGTGCATCGTGCTCGGCATCCTCTATGAGAGCCTGGTGCACCCACTCACGATTCTGTCGACCTTGCCGTCGGCGGGCGTGGGCGCCACCCTTGCCTTGATTGTCACGAGGACGGACTTCACCGTGATTGCGCTGATCGGACTCATCCTCCTGATTGGCATCGTCAAGAAGAACGCGATCATGATGATCGATTTCGCGCTGGCCGCCGAGCGGAACCAGGGCCTGTCGGCAGAGGCCGCCATCCGGCAGGCGTCCCTTCTCCGCTTCCGTCCGATCATGATGACGACCTTGGCGGCAATGCTCGGCGGGCTGCCAATGGCGCTCGGCAGCGGCACCGGCGCCGAGCTCCGGCGGCCGTTGGGCATCTGCGTGGTCGGCGGATTGATGGTCAGTCAGGCGCTCACGCTCTACACGACGCCGGCGCTGTATGTCTTCATGGATCGTGTCAGGCGCCGCCTATCCGCCATGCCCTTGATTTCAGCGGAGGCGCGATGAGACAAGGAATACAAACGCGACCTCGTATAGCGATCGTGTTCATCTCAGCCGTCCTGTCGGGCTGTGCGGTCGGACCAGCGTACGTGCGACCGCAGTTCCCCACTCTGACTCATACAAAGAGGCGCCGGCGGGTGCCGCGGTAGCTTCGAGCCAGCGCAGCCGAACGATGCGGCGTCACGGCGCGGGTGGTGGCAAGTTTTCGGCAACGATCCTCTCCAGCAGTCTCGAAGAACAGCTGGTCGCTGGCAACCCGTCGCTTGCAGAGGCGGACGCGCGCTTCCGACAGGCGAAAGCAGTTGTCCGGCAGGATCGCGCTGCTTATGCACCGACGATCGGTACGTCGCTCTCCGCTGACCGGCTTCACGGGTCCAGCGGCGCGCTGAATGGCATCGAGGCGGGCACGGGGCAGTACTCACTTACCGGCGACGTGTCGTGGGAGCCGGATTTCTGGGGCCGCGTGCGCCAGACCGTCGCCGCTGGCGTCGCGTCGGCACAAGCGGTGAGAGGCGACCTGGAGAACGCGCGGCTCAGTCTCACCGCGACGTTGGCGCTCGACTACTTCCAGCCCGATCGTTCGATGCGGACCTGGTGCTGCTCAATGAGAGCATCGATGCGTACGAGCGCTCGCTGACACTCACGCAGAATCAATACAACGCTGGACTGGTCGCGCGGACCGACGTCGCGCAGGCTGAAACACAACTTGCGTCCGCCCGCGCACAAGCAGTCGACGTCACGTTGCAGCGGGCCCAGATGGAGCACGCCATTGCGGTGCTCGTCGGAGTCGCTCCATCGGCTCTGTCACTTCAACCGGCTCCGTTGGATGGTGAGCCACCCCGGTGCCGCTGGAGCTGCCGTCGCGCCTGCTCGAGCGGCGCGCCGACGTGGCGGCGGCGGAGCGCCGGGTGGCGGCGGCCAACGCTCAGATTGGCGTCGCAGCATCGGCTTTCTTCCCTATCGTCTCGTTGACGGGATCGGTCGGGTTTCAAGCCAGCGCTCTCGCGCAGTGGCTCGCGTGGCCCAGCCAGTTCTGGTCGGTGGGTCCGACGCTGGCGCTGACGCTGTTCGATGGAGGCGCGCGGCAGGCAGCCCGCGCCAACGCGCAAGCTGCCTACGACGCAGAAGCTGCGACGTACCGACAAGTGATCCTGACGGTCTTTCAGGACGTTGAAGACAACCTCGCTGCGCAACGGCTGCTGGCCGATGAATCACAGCAGCAGCAAGCCGCGGCCACGGCGGCCCGCACGGCGCTCGACGTCTCGCTCAATCAATACCGGGCCGGTCTCGTGAGCTATCTCGCGGTCGTGACCTCGCAGTCGACCTCGTTGACAGCCGAGCGAACGCTCGTGGCGCTGACCACTCGACGGTATGAAGCCGCCGTGCAGCTCATCAAAGCGCTCGGCGGCGGCTGGGATGGACGATTGGACGTGTCGTGAAGTGATGCGTCAAGTGAGCTGCGACGCCAGACCCATGCATAATTAGATTTCAGGTGACTGATGCGTATCCTCGTCGTTGAAGATGACAAGAAGGTTGCGAGCTTTATCCAGGGCGGCCTGCAGCGTGAAGGACACGCAGTCGACGTCCTCCACGACGGCGGCGGTGCGGGCGCCCAGGCGTGCACCGTCGACTACGACGCGGTCGTTCTGGACCTGATGTTGCCGGAACGGTCCGGGTTTCAGGTCCTGCGAGACATACGCGCCCGAAAGGCTGAAATCCCGGTGATGATTCTGACGGCAAAGGATGGAATCGACGAACGGGTGACCGGGCTCGACAGCGGGGCCGACGATTACATGGTGAAACCGTTCGCTCTTGCGGAGCTCAGCGCCCGCCTTCGCGCGTTGCTCCGCCGCGGACGGCCGCATGAAAGCACGCTGCACGTGGGTGACCTGGAAATGGACACGGTGCGGCGCGCGGTGCGGCGGGCCGGACAACCCATCGACTTGAAGCCCAAAGAGTATGCGCTGCTGGAATTCCTCATGCGACACAGCGACCGCCCTGTGACCCGCTCCTGATCATCGAACACGTCTGGGACATCCACTTCGACAGCATCAGCAACGTCGTCGAGGTCCACATCAACTCGCTGCGTGGAAAGATAGACCGTGGCTTCAGCGTTCCACTCATTCACACCGTACGCGGCGTGGGCTACATGCTCACCGCCAGCCCTCCATGACCCTGTCGTTTCAGACGCGGCTGATTCTGTTCAGCACGGTTACGTTCGCGGCGCTGCTCGCCGGGCTCAGCGCGACCTCCTATCGTCTCTTGAAGCGGCAGCTCGATCTCGATGCCACGGCCGACCTCGCCGAACAGGCCACGGGCCTCCACGGATATCTGAGGTTCGACGGTGAAGCACCGACAATCGCGCTCGACAACGAGGATGCCGATCAGGTGGCGTTCGTTCACCGGGCAACCCGCTACTACCAAATCTACGACGCGCGTGACGGACGCCTTCTGACGCAGTCCGACGGGCTCGAACCGCTCGGTCTGCATTTCACGCCCGACGAGGTGAGTGCGTTTCTCGGCAATCCGAAGCCTTTCGATATCCGAACCAACTACGGCCGCTTCAGATTCACGAACAGCCCTATTTCTCCCGCGTCAGGCGGACGCTATCTGCTTCAGGTCGGAGCCTCTCTCGACGCCATGGACGCCGCGCTCGCTCGATACCTCGACCTGCTCCTGTGGCGCGTGTTCCCTGGGTTGGCGGTCGCTCTCCTGGCCGTCTGGTGGATGGCTCGAACCGCTCTGGTTCCATTGAGCACCCTGGCCAGCGAGGCCCGTGAGGTCAACATCGGCACGCTGGACAGACGCTTACCCACTCGCGGAACCGGTGATCAATTGGATGAAGTGGCAACAGCTTTCAACGAGACCCTGGGCAGACTCGAAAGCGCCGTCGGTGAGATGCGACAGTTCAGTTCTGCGCTGGCTCACGAATTGCGAACGCCGCTGGCGGCGCTCCGCGGTGAATTGGAGCTGGCACTTCTGCAATCAAAGTCCGACGCCGAGTGGCGGGCCAGCACCGAGAGCCAGATCGAGGAAATCGACAAGCTCACGCGCCTCGTCAATCAGCTGCTGACGCTGGCACGCGCAGAGTCCGGCGAGATTCGGCTTGCGCATCGTGCGGTCGATTTGGGCGCCCTCGCCACTACGGTCACCGAGCAGCTCGAGGCCGTCGCGCAGGCCAAGAACTTGAACATTCAGTGCGTCGTCGCAGAGCCTGTGACGGTAACCGGTGACGCGGGTTGGCTTGAGCGGCTCCTCCTCAACCTGCTCGACAACGCGATGAAATACACGCCTTCGGGCGGCAACATCCACGTGGATGTGTCACGTGACGGCGATCACGCCAGAGTCGATGTGTCGGACACGGGTATCGGCATCCCAGCGGCTGCCATTCCTCATATTTTCGAGCGGTTCTATCGAGCCGATCCGGCGCGGTCTTCGATGGGTCAGGGTGCCGGCCTCGGTCTCAGCCTGGTGAAATGGATCGTCGATCGTCACCACGGCCACATCGAGGTTCGGACCGCCCCAGGAAGCGGCTCGACCTTCACGACGAGGCTTCCGATAGGATCTCGAACCCTGGCAGACAGGCAGATTAACTCACAATTAATGTCGGGTTCACGTTCTCCTCACGCATCGGCGTCACAGTAAGAGCTGCCATGAGCAGGTGGCGTCCCCGTACAGTCAAGACAATCATCATTCTCACTGTGCTGTCGGCGCTCAGGATCGGCGTGGCTGCGTCACCTGATACCGACCAGCAAGGGATCGGAGCGCGCCGCGCAGTCCGCTGGTCAGACCCCGACACACGCCGTACGTGGAGTGGTGAAGTCGATCGACCAGGAGTCTCTCGTGATCATCGACTCCGGAAGAGCCCGTCGTGAGATGACCTTCCAGCTGTCCCCGTCGACCTACCGCGAGGGAGAGTTAACCCTCGGGGCCACAGTCTCCGTGCGTTACAGGTTGGAAGGCAGCCTGCTCAAGGCGACGGCGGTTTCCACACATCCGGAAAAAGAACCACACCGCACGCACGCCAGAAACCTCGCGGTAGCGCGGATGCTGGCGTCAGGCTGTTCGAGACTGCACAAGAAGTTGATCGAGTGCGCGCGCGACCTGTGAACCGGTGAACGGCTTGGGAATGAGCAGGACCTGTTGCGCCTCACGGGCACGCAGACTCGCATCGGCTGTGTCCGGAGTGTCACTGATGATTACGACGGGCAGTTCGGCGTGCTCGGGGTGATCGCGGACGAGATCGAAGAGCGACTCGCTCATGTTGCACATCGAGCAGTCGAGGACAAGGGCGTCCGCCCGCTCTTCGACGATCAAGTCGTTGACCGAAGTCGTGAACCCTGAAGCCACGACTTCGTAGCCACGGTCCCGCAGGGCAAAGGTCGAAGTTCGGCGATTTCGGGCGTGTCGTCAATCAGGACGATCCGGCGGGCCGGGGACATGTCAAGGGCTGAAGGCTAAGGGATGAGGGCTAAGGGGTTTCCAGGCGCTTCTTCTTGCCGGCAGCGGGCTCCAGATCGAGCACCCAGACACGCCCGCCGGCGGTGTAGTACGCCCGCGTGTCGTTCTCGATCGTCGCACCCCAGGCCTCGAGCGTGCGCATCGCGAACGTATACCCCTTCGAAGTTGTCCTTGGCGTGCTGGAACACTTCGCGTGTGTGCCAGTTGTCGTTGAGGATGGCATCACCGGGATGGACGCGCAGCACGGTGACGAACCGATCGTGCGCGGCCTCGGCCGGACGTCGCGCGTCGATCCGCGCTTCTTGCCTTCCAGCGAACGATGTAGCTTTCCTGAACAGGCGGCTGACTCGTGGATTCTGTCATCTCTTTTATCCATTGCGACTCGGTGCCGGAGTTGCGACTCTACACCGTATGCGCAACCACTGCGGCGGCCTCTGCCGACGCCATATCGACGCTGCGCCTGCTTCGGATCGGCCGCCTTGATCAACGCCGTCGGGAACCTCGACACCCATCATCCGCCACTGTTGATTGGCGAACCGCTGAAGGGTGGCGATGTAGCTCGGCGTGAAGGTGGCCGAAGCGTCCCTGCAGCTTCAGGTATTCCGCCACAGGCCGCATGCTGGCCGGGCGGAAGCTGTAGTCGTAGGCGCCGCTTTTCGGTGATCCCATTCCCAGATCGGATAGAGTCCGCACTCGACGACGAGCCGACCCGAGATCGATCGAGCGTGGCGTCTCGTAGACGAACCCCTTCTGGCAGGGCGTGTAGACCATCAGGAACGCCGCGCCCTTGAAGTTGAGTCCCTTCCGCACCTTTGTTCATCAGGTCGATCGGGATAGCCCGACGCTCGCGGTCGCACACATAGCAGTGCGGATGGCCGGCCGCCATCACGCGCGCGAGGTCCTTCGGGAACAGCTGTCTTTCCCTCCAGGGATCATCGGGACCCCGGCGGCGAGAACGTCGTCATGCCGCCGTACGGCGTGCGCGACGACGGCCTGGATGCCGGTGTTGGCGTGCTGCTCGTTGTCGTGGCAGCAGATGATCGTAGTGCAGTCGTGGTTCCGGTAGAGCGCGCCTGAGATCGAGGCCAGCGCGATGTCGGACGCGCTGCACGTCACCCGCCTCGCAGATGATGTTCGGGAACGCGCCCTTCCACTTACCCTTGCGGATCATGGCTTCATGCGCCGGCCGCAGACGCACGGCGGTGAAGCTGCCGGAGCTGCCGATCTGCGTGTGGGCCCAGGGCACGTTGTGGCGGCGTGCACAGATAGGAGCTGTTGGCGACATACATGCATCCGGTGGGACCCACCAGGATGGTGTTGTCGCCCGACGGCCTTGCTCGTCATCCGGTATTGGATCGACGGACCGCAGCCCGCGCAGGTCCGGTGGCCAGGAACGAGCGGCTCAGTGCTCGCGGCAAGCTCAGGGGTTGTAGAAGCGCGCCCCCTGGTTCGGGCTGAAAAGAGCGAAGCTCCTGTCGTTTGACTTCAATCACAGTCGCCATCGATATAAGTCCTTTCAATTCGATTGAATCAGTCCTACTCCTCGAAGCCCACCCAGTGGGTCCGTTTTCGATCTTTGCCGCGCGCTTCTGCGTCTCGAGCATCTTTCTGCGTCATCCAGTAGAACTCCTTCAGGACGATCGCCTCGCCGCCCATGACCGGCCATGAACGAGAAGACCAGCGGACGATTCGGGACTCTCATACGAGGCGACTGGCGACCGCTCCTGCGTACAGGACGCCGCCGCTGCTGACGCTGCCCAGGCCGATGTTGGTCTCGATGACGCCCACGACCTTGAAGCGTGCTGAGCGCATCAGCAAATCCGCTCGGTCGGGGTAGGGCCGAATGGTCCGTCAGCCGCACGCAGGCCGACCTTTGCCCCGCGCTCGCGCATGTGGCGGATCGCGTACGCGCGGCGACGCCGTGCGCGCCCTGCAGGATAGAACACGACCTCGGCGTCCGTCGGTCATGTATTCTTCGACCCAGGGGTCGTAGCGGCGGCCGAGCGATACGCGCGAACTGTTCGTGAACTTCTCGATGACCGGGACCGCCTCCTATGCCGTCATGCCCTGCGCGCCGTGCAGCTCGAGCTGAGCGGCGGGCCCTGCTCCGGCATGATCTGCGGGCCAGTGCGACACCGGATGGCGCGGATCGAGCGGATAGGGATGTTTGTACGGCGGCAGGAATTCCTTGACCTGTCCGGGGTCCGGCAGCTCGCACCTCGCCGTGGATGTGCGACACGAAGAAGCCGTCCTGGCAGACCATCTGCGGCAGCAGCACGCTCGGGTCCTCACCGATACGGAAGGCCATCAGGTGGTTGTCGAACGCTTCCGGGCCGTCGCAGACCAGCCCATCGAGCCAGCCCATGTCGCGCGTCGACAGCGCGTCGGTGTGTTCCGATCCGAAGTCGCCAGGAGGGTCGAGCGTGCGGTCGGCAATCATCATCTGCACACCGGCATGCGGCTGCCCGAGATCGGCGCATACAGCTCGTAGGCGAACTGGACGCCGACGCCCGGAGCTGCCCGTGAACACGCGCGCGCCGCTCGACGCCGCGCCGTGCGCGATGCTGAGCTGCGAGTGCTCGCTGTCCGCGACGATGTATTCGGCGTCCAGCTCGCCGTTGGCCACCATCTGCGCGCGAGCGCCATCATCGGCGTCGCGGTGTGCGGCCGGATCAGGTGCGCGGTGATGACGTCCACGTCCGCGTAGGCGGCCGCCTGCGCCGCCGCCACGCACCCCGTTCATTCGGACCGTCTTCTTCTTGTCCAGTAACTGCTGGCCATCATCTCGACTCCTGGTCATCGCCGATATCCTTCAACGCCGCGCTGGGCGGCAGGCCCGGCAGCTTCCGCAGCTCCTCGGCCTGCCGCCCGTGCGGCCCCTGCGCGAGACCGCAAACGCCGTATCCATACGCACGACGACGCCTGAGTCCCGAAGTCGAGCTCGGGGACGCCCTCGAGGCACCCGGTCGGGCACTCCTCGATGCACACACTTTTGGCACCCCTTGCAGTAGTCCACCAGGATCTTGTAGAGCCCGTTCGACCGATCGAGCCCGCACGATGCACGGTTCCGGGCACACGAGGTAGCCAGTTGTCGTATCACCGAGCGTTGCACGTTCCGCAGCTGAAGCAGCGGCTCGCTTCCTCGATCGGCCTGTTCTTCGCTGTACCTGAATCACACTCGTTCTCAAGTCTTTCGGCGGCTCGCCGGAACGAGCATCTCCTGCTGGACGCGTGGGAAGTGCAGGAATCCGTCATGTTCATCCGATTGAGATCGGTGATGAAGCAATACGTAACCT
>ERZ1370068.2349-contig-1502_pt1 | contig 52923 bp, 87 predicted proteins | sample MGYA00561227_ERZ1370068 | MGnify/ENA primary metagenome ERZ1370068 (study PRJEB38410, sample SAMEA6850437) | metagenome | study: Metagenomic assessment of the ecological functions of the soil: analysis of the soil microbiota associated with the... | reverse complement strand
CGGGTGTCTTGGCCATTGCATTTTCAAGACGCCAGTGAGCATGCGTTTTGTAGCCGAGCAGTTTTGCGCGTTCCGCACGTAGTTGCAGGATTTGAGTGATGGTGGCGTTGTTGTCGTGCTCGTCACCGTTGTCGCCGCGGTTGATGAACATCCGCCAGGCTTTTTCACGAAGTTCGCGTCGATCTGAGTAAGTCAGAAATGGATCGACGGCCGATCGCGTATTCATGATCACCCAGCCCGTTTGCTTCTTGGTCGCGGCAGCAGAGGCAGCGGCGTCTCGCAGTGATTGGGGAAGACCCGCCAGTTCATCTTCGCTCTTCAGAAGTAGAAACTGATCATTCTCTTCGATCAGGACGTTCTGACTGAACTTAGTAAACAGGCCCGCCAGTTCCTGGTTGATTTGAGAGAGACGCGCTTTTGCTTCTGGTCCAAGACGTGCGCCGGAACGAACAAAGTTTGTGTAGTCGAGCCACACGAGTCGCTGCTGTTCGGCATTGAGCTTCGCTTTGGCCGGTGAGTTATAGATCGCTTCGATCCGTTTAAAAAGCGCTTCGTTCTGTGTGATTTGATCGCCAAATGCTGTGCGAGCTTAGGCGCCATCTCGCGTTGAACTGACTGGAACTCAGGCCCGTTCATCGTTGCGCACCAAACTCCATAGATGGTTCCGACTCGATCAAACGTAGCACCGGCCTCTTCCATTGCGACGATGGTGTTCTCGAACGTGGGTGCGGCAGGGTTGTTGGCGATTTTATCGACCTCCGCCAATTGCTCGGTCATCGCCGCCTCGAGCGCCGGTTTGAAATAGGAGACCTGAACGCGATCAAATGGTGGTACTCCTCCGTAGGGCCCTTCCCATTTTGCCAGGAGAGGATTGCCGTTAGTTGAAGTATCGTCGGTCTTATCAACCACCTCAGTCTTGTTGGAAAGCTGATTAGCAGCGTGTGAATTATCCATAGTTTTAACGATCGCGAATGCGACCGCAGCAGTTGAAATAAGCAATGCCAGGCTGCGAATGATCAAATTACTCATTTGGGTAACTTCTTTCTGTTTGCTTTGAATTTCCGAGCGGCATTGCCGCAGGAGAGTACGCAGTGACGAGATATGCATATCGATTGTACAGCGTAGATGTCCGATATGCTTTAGCTTGTCGCTGACTGGGAAGAGTTTTAGCCGCAGATGAACGCAGATATTCTCAGAAAAGAGAAAGACACTGCCTTACCTGCTTGGTCTGATCTGCGTTCATCCGCGCTCATCTGCGGCTGAACTTTCTCCCAGACAGCGACAAGCTAAAGCATATCGGACATCAATATGGACAATGGCGGCAGCCGTTGTCGCAGCAATAGCCACGCCGACTGAGATAGCTTTCACTAAACACCAGGGCGCCGTTTTCGAGATAGTAGTCGATGCCCCTCCGCCAGTTGGCCCTGCAGTAGATTCGTATCCACTTTCTGAAATACTCCCTGGTTGCTGTGGCCTAGCGCTGACTCTGGAAACAGTTCGGATGGATCAAATACGCAAGTAGCTCTGCCCCTTCAACTACTCTCGGGCCGGGACGCGCGAAGTATGAGTTGGCATCCACTGCATAGACGCGACCATTGCGAACCGCGGGTAGCTTGAAGAAGTCGGAAGCAGGTGAACTGAACACGCTCCAAATCTGTTTCATCGTTTGCTGCAAGTTGAAACCACACGGCATGCATGATGAGAACTTCCGGTGCCCATTCGACAATGTCTTTCCAGGAGACACGCACAGATTCGCCCCGCTCACTACCCAACTCATCGACTCCACCTGCAAATTTGACTAACTCCGGAACCCAATGCCCGCTTGCGTAGACCGGATCCAACCACTCCATGCAGAAAACACGTGGCCGGTAAGATGCTTTTGCAACCGTCGCTGTCAAAGCCTCAAGGCGCGCCTCGCAAGTCTGTATTAATGTTGTTGCCTCTATCGACTTGCCCGTAGCTGCGCCTAAATCTCGGACGTTCTCGAAAATTTCACTGACAGATTGTGGAGTTAGCCAGAGAATCTCAGGTGCCTTGGGAAGAGCTCTTAGTACTTGCGACACTTCATTGCCTGACGAGCGCGCAAACCTGACAAAGGTTTTGCGTGAGGATTAAGTCCGGCGCCAGTTCGCGCAGAAGTGTTTCATCAATCTGATAAAGACTGAGTCCCTGGCGTATCCGCTCAGCAACGGCCCGATCAATTTCACTTTGACTCATCGTTTCAATTGGCAGGACATTTCCGCACAACGACCGGTTTTGTTTTTACGTGAGCCGGATAGTCGCATTCGTGGGTAATACCGACCAGTTGATCCTCAAGTCCAAGGGCGCAGGCCATCTCTGTTGCAGAAGGAAGAAACGAAACAACTCTGCGGCATATGTTGAGTGTATCAGTAATATGTTGTAGCGGCACAGACTTCACGGTCTCTGTGGGGTGAGGCTAAGCCTCTAGGCTGAAACTCGGTCGATCTACTGGATCATTGGTACGCAGACTAAAATCCTGAGCCACTTTCTCGTTTGTGCAGTGCTCGGCTAGAATGCGCTGCGAAATCCGGAACAATTGGAGAAACCACTGAATGGCGCTTATCGGAGCTAACGAACTCAAGCGGAAGATGCTCATTGGAGTTGATGGTCAACCTTACGTTGTGTTGGAAGTGTTTTCGCCTCACCCACCGCGCGTGGGGCGGCGACTATGGTGCGCACGAAGCTGCGACATCTACTCACGAATGCAGTTCTCGAAAAGAACTTTCGGTCGAGCGAGAAGTTTGAAGAGCCTGATGTTGAATTGGTCCCGGCGTCGTATCTCTACAGTGACGCTGACGGCAGTCATTTCATGGACGAGAAAAGTTATGAGCAGTTTGCGTTCTCGACTGATGAAGTCGGGAACGATCGCAATTATCTAAAGGAAGGCTTATCCCTACAGGTTCTTGAAATACAACGGCCAACCTGTTTTCGCTTCAACTGCCGCAGTTTGTCGAACTCGAAATTACTTCAACTGAGTTAGGGCAGCGTGGTGATACGGCGGCCGGTGGTGCAACCAAACAGGCAACTGTGGAAACGGGACTTGTCGTGCGCGTTCCGCTCTTCATCAAGGAAGGCGAACTGGTGAGAGTGAATACACAGACGGGCGAAGTTGCGGGCAGAGCCTGAACATTTGTCATTGGTCACTTGCCATTTGTCAGTTTGCCATTTTGAACAGGCATAGACAATTCTAGCTCGCAGATAAGGTCCACATGGTTTGTACCTCTAGATTTCGCATCGAATCAAAAATGACAACCTGATAAATGTCAAATGACCAATGACAAATGATCTTTTCTTCTAACTTGAAGGAGTTCACCGATGCGCCCCAGCGTTCTCCTGCTCTCTCTGCCGTTCTACTCAGTCACCACCATCGCTCACGCACAGAATCGACCAACATTCACCGTCGGCACAGCCACAGCTTCACGTGGTCAGAAAGCTACCGGCACGATTCGAGGTGCCGGCGGGTAGTGATGCCGGGTTGAGTATTCCCGTCGCAGTCTTTCACGGCGCAAAGCCGGGTCCGAGTTTTGGCGCTCGTCTCGGGAGCGCACGGAACCGAGTACGCGTCGATTGTGGCGCTGGAAAAGTCATCGGACTATTGAATCCGCGCCGAGATGTCGGGAACCGTGATCGTTGTTCCACTGATCAATATTCCTTCCTTTGAACAGAAGGTGCCGCACGTCAATCCGGTCGATCGCAAGAGTATGAACCGTTTCTATCCCGGCAAGATGGACGGTACACAAACAGAGCGCGCCTCTTTCTTGATCACTAAACAGGTCGTCGAACAGTGTGATCACTTGATCGATCTTCACGGAGGCGATCTGACGAGAGTCTTCGTCCTTATGGTTATTGGACAAAGACGGGGATCGAAAAGCAGGACGAAGTATCACGCGAGATGCTGATGGCGTTTGGACTTGATCACATCATCATTTCAACTGACCGGCCGAAAGACCCGCAGGCTTCGCGTTACTTGGAAAACACTGCGCACCACACGAGGCAAACCCTCAATTACGGTTGAAGCCGGTTACGCAGGTACTGTCGAAACCGACGACGTCAACGCTGCTGGTGAACGGATGTCTTGAGTGTGATGCGCTATTTGAAACTACTGCCCGGCGCGCCAACTGCGATTGAGCATCCTGTTTGGATTGAGAAAGTCCTAACGGTGACCAGTGAACAAACTGGAATGTTCTATCCATTGGTGAAGCGTGGCACGTGGGTGGAGCAGGGATGAAGCTTGGGTACGTAACGGATTATCTCGGCAAAGTGATCTTCGAAGCACGCGCGCCCGTGTCAGGTGTTGTGCTCGTATGTTTGTTCAGTGCCGTCGATGACGAAGAGCGCGACGATTGCGAACATATGGCGTCGTGGTTAGATAGATCATCGAATCTGCAGATCTCAGTTACCATTAACTCCACCGAATCGCCACCCCATTCTTCGCTGCCAGCTTTCCATCCTTGAACGCAACTTTTCCATTAACGATCACCAGCTCAATACCTGACGAAAACTGATTTGGATTTTCTACGGTCGCATTACCGTTAATGGTTGCGGGGTCAAACACTGTAATGATCTGCGCTTGCTCCGTCTTCAAACACGCCGCGACCTTTCATTGCCGAGGACACAACGCTACTCTGGTAACGAAGTCATCTTCTCGATGATATTTTCGAAGCGGCATGTTGATGTCCAGCGCATGGCGCACCGCAGTTGCAAAGCAGGCCGCGCCTCTTGGATGCGAATTCGCGCGCGACTCGAACTGAATCCCACCGTCAGATCCAATCATGCAAAAAGGTTCCTTTAGTGCTAAGTCCACAGTTTTGTCGAGAGGCATAACACCTTCGGGCACGGCGACCAGCTTTGACGACTTGCGATAACGAGCAAAACTCTGCGGCGTAAGTCGCTCACTGCTGCCAACGACCCTCAAGTCGCCATACGAAATGCCATAGCGTTGCTGCCAGCCTGCATCGAACCGCCGGTTGTAAAGGTAAGTGGCCCAGTAGGAGTAAGGATAGACGCAGGTACGTAATCCTGAGTCCCTGGGAATTCGCGGCGCGTATTTTGTCGAGCGCACTCTCCATGTGGAACGTACCACCGGTTGAATGAAGATGGTCAATGTGAACTTGTGCTCCACTTTCACGTCCCCAGCGAATCGCCTCATCAACGCCGTCGAGCTTCTTTGTCGCTTGATGAATAGCGTAAGTGAAGAAACAAAGGTCGGTCGATACTTCTTCGCCAGCTTTGCGTATTCGAGGACTTCCTCGTATAGGCGTTGGCTGATACTCCAAACTGTGTGAGACACCCAGCGCGCCCTCTTCCAGGTTCTTTTCGACTAGTCGAAGTGCGGGCTGCGACACTATTGCCCTGTCCCGCGGATCACCATGACGAAAGTCGAGACCCCAAAGTTGACCGAATGTGGAAGCCTTGAGAATTGGTTGTAGTACGAGCCACAGTTGGCACTGCCGCCGTGCATTTGTAACGCGGTCGTCACTCCGTCGCTGACTTTGTATTTTTCAAATGTGTCGTAAGTCGAAGCGGGATCCATCGAGTTGTCGGCAAGAATGTCGACAAATCCTGGTGAGACGATCTTGCCGCTGACGTTGATTGTCTCCTGCCCACGAAGAGTGTTTGCAAAGCGTAACTTGCCGGACGCGTCGATGCCGACGTCGATGGTTTGCCACTTACGCTGATAAAAAACTTTACCGCCTTGCAAGACAAAGAGGCAGCGCTTGTGGCTGAACAGACTCGACGACGCGACCGCAGGTTGGAAAATCGAGTGCTACCGCGAAGGGGATGGAGAGTTGGAGGAATGTGCGCCGTTTCATGTCGGGGGCAGTAGTGTAAACAATTTTCAGTGGCGCTGGTCAGGAAATCTGGTCCTCAATTAAGAATGTGACCTCAAAGAAAGGCTTAAGTAGAGGAAGGGCGGTTTACCCCGCTTGTCTCAGCCATCTGACCGGAAGTTGCTGCTCCGCCCTGGCGGGGATCTATCTCTACAGTGAAGTCTTGAAATCGCAGATCAGCTGCCTGAGAGGTAAACCGCCCTTCCCTAACCTGTTCCTTGATTAGCTCAGGTAGCTCTGTTATGCGGCAACTGCTTGATGCTGACGCAGATCCGAGCAACCGATCAACTTCCGCGCGCAGATCGTCCAACTCTTCTCTTCAACACCGCGTATCTTTCAACCGCGTCGCGTCCGATCTTCTGATCGACATTCGCAGTCATACTCGCCAGGTAAGTTATGTGAGCCTGAAGACCCGGCTTGCCATAACGCACAGGTTCGGACAGCAACTTACTCGCGACCGCATTCACGCTGTTCAACTTGTCTGCATCGCCTGGCGAGTTCTTCAACTTGCCTCTGCGCTTCCTGACTCGCGTCACCAGTTGATTAACTGATGTCACGAGATCGCGCATGCGCATGTTGTGCTCAAACTGCTCCTGGAGATCAGCTAAAGTGACGCCATCTTCAGCGACACGCGGATCAATAAGAACATTGAACGGTTGTGTCAGGGTTATCGTCCCAGTCTTCAGCCGCACTTGATACTGCCCCGGCGGTAAAGTTGCTCCGGCCTGATGTCTGACATCCCAGGCAAATCGATTGATGCCCGCTGCTTTTTGTCACCCTCGGTGGTGGCGTAAACCGTCGACTGCCGGCAGGCGCTGCATCCGGGATCATCCGGCTGCGTGTCAGCTGGCACCACGGCCCCCACCACGTGGCGGAGCGGTTTCGCTGTTATAAGAATTCAACACTGCACCTTTGCTATCGAGTATTTCGATAACAACCGCACCGGTTGGCGCGGCTCGGTAAGTAATACTCGATCACTGGACCCAGTATGGTCGGGCTTACTCTGCGTTCGATAGCCGTCGCGCGGCTTATAGAGTTGGACATCAGCAGATTTTGTTTGTGACGTTAGTTGATGGAGCGACGTGACGTTGTCGAGAATCCACAACGCTCGACCCTGTGTTGAGACGACGAGATCTTTGTGATGAACTTTAATGTCCGGCGATCGGAATGTTTGGCAAGTTCAGTTGAAACGACTGCCAGTGACTTCCATTGTCGAACGAGATAAACATTCCAAACTCGGTCCCAGCGTAAAGCAAACCCTCTCGATCAGGATCTTCGCGCACAACGCGAGTAGGCCAATCGGCCGGAATACCGTTCTTGCCGTCAGTCAATCGAGTCCAGGTTTTACCGTAATCGTCGGTGCGATAAATGTAAGGTTGATAGTCGCCAAGCAGCCAACGGTAGACGGCGAAGTAGGCTGAACCTTTTCTGTGAGGCGACGCGTCGATGTACTGCACTCGGCCACCGGTCGGTAAGTCTTTGGGTGTGACGTTTGTCCACGTCTTACCGTTATTGCGAGTCACGTAGAACGGTCCGTCGTTCGAGCCCGTCCAGATAACACCTTTCTCTAGTGGCGACTCGGCGATCGCGTAGATGGTGCTGTAGAACTCTTCGCCGGTAACGTCACGAGTGATCGGCTCACCGCTCGCGCCCTGGCAGCATGACGGATGCGCGGTTAAGTCCGGTGAAATCTTTTCCCAGGTCACTCCTCTGTCGCGCGTGCGATGCAAGTACTGCGAACCGTAGTACAGCACATCAGGGTCATGCGGCGAGGTAGCCATCGGGGAAACGCGCTGCATTCGATAAATAAGATCGTCGGCCGGATTGCCATACAACGACTGCGCCGCCGATCCAGTAGTTCTTCTCCTGCCCGGTCTTCAGATTCATGACGCCATACTGACCTTTACACGAACCATAGACGATGTCGGGATTCGCTCGGATGCGGCATGATCGGTCCGGTCTCGCAGCCGGGACCGGTACGCCAATCGGTCGTCGATGAGGGTCCGCCTGGCTCGAAATGATCAGCGTCGTGTTGTCCTGCTGCGCGCCGTAGAGCTTGTAGGAAATTGGTTGTCGAGCCAGACGCCGTAGATTTCGGCCGTCGGCTGATTCATCTGACGTCGACCACGTGCGACCGCCATCGAGTGGAAACGTTGGCGCCGCCGTCGTTCGACTGGATCATGATCTGGCCGTCTTTCGGGTTGATCCAGATGTCGTGATTATCTCCGTGCGGGGCGTGCGGAAAATAGAAAACGTCTTGCCGCCGTCGACGGATTTGAAGAAGCCCTCGGCGCCCGCGTACACGACATCAGCATTTGTTGGATCTGCGCCCAAGCGATCGTGTAGTAGAACGGACGTTGAATCAAGCCCACCCTGCGAATTAAGCAGACTCCAGGTTTGACCGCTGTCGTCCGAACGATAGAAGTCCGCCGCCGGGCTTTAGCCTCCACCAGCGCGTAGATTCGATCAGGTTTTGCAGCCGTCACCGCCAGGTTTGCTTTGCCAATCAACTCGGTGGGCAGACCAGTTGTGATCTTGGTGAAGTGCTCGCCGCCGTCGGTGCTCTTGTAGAATCCGCCGTCGCGCGAACCGCTGATGATCGTCCAGGGCTTGCGCTCGAGCGCGCGACATCCACGCATACACGACATTTGGATTGCCCGGCTGCAGCTCGACATCCATCGCGCCAACCTGATCGGAAACAAACAGCACTTTGCGCCACGTCTGCCCGCCATCGGTTGTCTTGAATACACCACGCTCCGCGTTGGGTTTGAAGGCGTCTCCCAACGGCCGACACCCAAACGATGTCTGGGTTGGTTGGATGAATGCGGACCGCTCCAATCTGTCCGGCGTTGTACAGACCGGAGAACTTCCAGGTCTGTCCGCCATCTGTCGACTTGTAGATACCGCGACCAGTTGAGACATTGCTGCGCACACCGTCAGAACCTGTGCCGAGGTAGATGATGTTTGATCCGAATCCGCAACTGCAACTGGATTTGGTTGAACCCAGCGGCACTTTACCGTCAGTGATTGGAACCCAGGTGGCGCCGCTGTCAGTTGTGCGAAACAGTCCGCCGCTGGCGACGCCCATAGTGGAAAGTCTTAGGTTGTGTTGGAACACCAGTGACTGTGCGTGACCTGACCGCCGCGCGATGGGCCGACGAGTCGATAACGCAGCCCCTTAAAAGATCGGCATCAACGTTCGAAATCATTTCGCGTTGTGAAGTCGATTGGCCTGAATAGCGATCGCGAGAGTTAACAGGACAAGATCAGAAAGACGGAGCGTGCATTAATCGGCCTCCATTACGGATTGCGTATTGAAATAGACTGTTGAAAAGAATTTCGTTGAAGCGGGAGAAGAATAAGGCGAGGTCGAGAGGGATGCAAATTGCTGATGTCCGATATGCTTTAGAGGCCCTTGCAAAGTCACGGGGTGGTCAATCAGGACCATAGCGGCAGGTGCGAAGCCAGCTACCGCTGCGCGGTTCAGCGGCGTTTGCAGTGGCACTCATTACTATGAACGTTGGGTTTGGGTATGCAGTGAATCCGACCGAAACGACCGGCGGGATCGGTTGGCTACCTCGCAGACTTCGTTACAGCGGCCAGTCATGCGCTACCGCTTACGCTGCTGACTGCCACATCGCGACTTTTGCAGAGAGGCTCTAACGCATACGGACACAGCTGGCACAAACCAGCTGCGGATTTTGCGGGTAACCTGGCTGAAGAAGCGAAGAACACGATGGAACAAGTAGATTGAAATGCCGACGCCAACCGCGACGATCACAAACAGCAGTATCAGGAAAGAAGACTGAAACGATCGTTGAACCGATAGCCAGGACGTCTTCAATGATACTGGCCGTAACGTTGGTTACTGGTTCTGGAAGTGTGTTGAGAACTGCTCTCGTGGCGGCCTTCGTTCCGTGTGAACTTAAGGCGAGTCCACCACCCAGGAGACAGTGCAATGACCTGTACGCTGCGGTCGAAGTCGCCGAATGCTCCAGCTGCCAGAACTGCTCCGGCTGGGACGCGAATGAACGTGTGAATCACATCCCACGTGCTATCGATCCACGTGCACCTGTCCGCGACGAACTCAATAACGTAAAGACCAACTGCTATTCAATCACCCACCAGCTAGTCAACACTTGTAGTTCGCCTGGCGGCTGCAAGTGTGCAAGCCGACTCTAGCAATCCAAGCGTAGCGACGCCGGCGTAGAGGTTGATGCCGGACACCCAGGCCGAACCCATCGCGATTGCCAATGTGGAGAGCAAGTTCATAGAGTCAATTAGTGTCCGATAATTTTAGCTTGTGCGTTGAACAGGTTGAGAAGCGTCTTACGCCCGCAGACTAACGTCATAAGAAACGCTCGATTAGCTCAATCAGCAAACGTGAGCAGTAGCAGCCCTCCAAACTTACTTCTGATCTGCAGATCTTTCTGCGTCATCTCGGAATTCTGACTGCCAGAGGTTCTAAAGGACATCGAACACGCTTGCTTCCGCCGAACGTTTTTCCTTAGAGTGTCCGGTCAAAACGTAAGTACGTCACGCATGGCTGGAGGGTTCATGAGTTTTCCTGAGCCGCAATCAATGCTGCTTTGCATTATCGCCTGCTCGAGAAAACGCGGCCGGTGGGATGGGCGATGTGTTATAAGGCCGACGACACCAAACTCGGTCGTACTGTCGCACTGAAACTCCTGCCTCAAGCTGTCAACCAGGATCCAAACGCGAGGCGCAGGTTTCTCAACGAGGCCCAGTCAGCTTCAGCTCTCAATCACCCCAACATCGTCATCATCCACGCTATCGAAGAAGCCGGAGGCCTCGACTTCATCGTCATGGAATACGTGGAAGGACAAACGCTCAAGCGGATGATTGTTCAAGACGGTGCGTTACCTTTCATCGAGGCTCCTTCGATGTTGGAATCCAGATTGCCGAGGCTTTGGAAGCTGCGCACACTCGTTAACGTCATTCACCGGGATATCAAATCAGCGAATGTTTCGATTACGCCAAGAGGAATCGCCAAAAGTCCTCGACTTTGGTTTCGGCGAAGAACGTTCGCGGCCTGACTGATAAGGTGGATAAAGAAGCCGCAACACTTCTTGATCTCACCGGCGAAGGTGTGCTGTGATGGAACCGCGTCTTACATGTCGCCAGAACAGACGCGGGCGAAGTTCTCGATTTGAGATCCGACATATTTTCACTTGGTACTGTGCTGTGCCGAGGCGGCAACCAGATCATTACCGTTTCCCCGGACAGAGCAGTGCTCGCCATCATGGATTCGATTTCCAGAGTTGCGCAGACGCCGCCAAGTCAGATTCGTCCGGAACTGCCGCCGGAGTTTGACGCCATCATTGCTCGGGCCACTCGCCAAAGAGCGTGAGCGTCGCTACGCGGTCAGCGAGCTGAGATGGCTAACGACTTGGAGAAACCTGCGCACCGGATTGACTGACTCGTGGCGTGGCCCGTCCGTCGTTTCGATCGCGACCTCATCGATTGCGCCGGCAACTTCGTTGTAGGTCGCGGCACCTGAACTGGAAAACTCGAAGATTTCCTGACGCGCAGGCAGTTGAAGGAAACGGTCGGGTGGTATTCATCACTGGCGAGACCCGGGGATTGGCAAACATCCCTCTCTGACGAGTTTCTTCAGCCGGGCGCGTTCGCAGTCGAAAGGGTTAATGGTTTCAGCGCGGACGTTGTATCGAACAATACGGAACCGGTGAAGCCTACCTTCGCGTTTCTTGACGCGCTGGTGAGTGTTGCTCGACGGACCAAGTCGGGAACGCCTCGGTTGCGATCATGCCGAGTCACTGCCCCAACGTGGTGCACAGTAATTGCCGGCGGCGTTCCTCCATCTACCGGCACTGGTTGACCACCTTCAGCAGGATACGATTGGCGCTACCAAAAGGACCGAATGATTCGGGAAATGGGCGACGCGTTGGGGTTGTTTTCAAATACGTCGCCAGTCGTGCTCCCTCCTCGAAGATCTCCACTGGGCAGACTCTTCCAGTATCGACACTGCTGTCGCCATCTTTGTAATCGAATCAGTACCCAACGCGTGTTACTCGTTGCGCACCTTCCGTCCGGAAGATGTCGAACGCAGTAATCACCCGCTGAAGAGTTGCATAAGCGGAAATGCAGATGCATAAGCTCTGCGAGAGAGATCGCGCTCGATTCATTGACTCGCGATCATATCGTTGATTACTTGAACGTCACGTTTAAGCCGAACGACTTTCCCGCCAACCTCGCTGATCACCTGCACGAAAAGACTGAAGGACATCCCTTATTCACGACCAACCTGCTTCAGTTTCTGAGTGAACGAGGTGACATAGTCAAAGCGAATGCGAACACTGGACGTTGGCCCGTCCGATTTCGCAGGTTGAATTGGAGATACCGCAAAGCATTCGCAGCATGATTGGAAAGAAGATTGACGGCCTCGACGAAGAGGATCGGAGGACTTTGCAATACGCGAGCGTTGAAGGAGCGGAGTTTCTGTCGACCGTGGTTGCCGATCTGCTCGGCATCGATCAGGTGGATGTGGAAGAGCGTCTTGGCCGGCCTGAAAAAACGCATCGCCTGGTCAGTAACACGCGAGGAGGAAGATTTACCTGATGGGTCGCTCGCAACTCGTTATCGTTTTGCTCACGCGCTCTACCAGAATTTTCTTTACGGAAACCTGGTCAACAAACGACGCGTGATGTTGCACAAGCTAAAGCCGGTGAGCAACTGGAGAAGCATTATGGAAAGCGCGCTCCTCAACTTGCTACACAACTCGCCTTTGCACTTTGAAAGAGGACGCTGATTTCCCGCGCGCCGTTGAATACTTGATCTCATGCCGGCGACAACGCCACAAAGTTCTATGGAAACGGCGAAGCTGCGGGACCACTACACGCACGCGCTTGAGTTGGTTGAGAAATTACCCGACGAATCGCAGTCAGCAGATGTTTGCCCGGCTCTACATGAAACGCGGTGCGGTGAATTTTGCGTTGAGTCGCTTTGGTCAGTCGGTAGACGACTATGCAAGCGCACTCAAACAGGAAGAAGCGCTGACGCCGGCTAAACAGTCCGGCTGTTCTGAACGCGTTAACGACCACGCTTTTCTTTTCACACCGTCTTGAGGAGATGGAACAACGCGCCGATGAGGCCCTCAAGGCAGCCAAAGCCGCCGGTAGCGAAGAACTCCGGCTGGACACAATGATCCTGATGGGTCTTAAAGCACCTCTGCTACGGCGAGTTGGAGATCGGGCGACCAATAATTGACGACGTAATCAAAAAAGCGCACGCGCCATCAATTACAAGCCGGCGCTAATGGCAGTCTAACCTGGCGAGGCTGCTTGTATTTCTTTCAGTCTGGAATATGAGCGCGCCATCGAGATTGAAGTCGAAGCGCGGCGATTAGCATCAGAGTGTCGTGATGGATTTTGCCACTGACAGGGCTGTTCTTCCATGGCCTTTCACTCGGAAATCTTGGCCGTATCTCTGAAGCGATGGCGGTATTGGAAGACGCCATTTCCAAGGCTCGCCGGAATGGCGACTTGTTCTGGTTTCCGCGAATGCCTAATTGCCTGGGATGGTTGCATCGGGAAATTCAGGACTTCGAAGGCGCCCGTTGAAATACGATCAGGAAGGCTTGCATGTCAGGCCGTGAGTTTCACGTATTGGAAGCAGAGGCGAACTCACTGATCAATCTCGGTATCGACCACACGATTGCGAATAAGCCGTCTGAGACTGCTTCGGTGTTCCATGAGGCGCGCGATATTTTTGAACGCGACAAATGGTTTCGCTGGCGTTACAACATCTCGCCTTGAAGCAGCAACAGCTGGAACACCGGCTGCGCCAGGGAGATCTGACGCAGGCCGCGGAGTTCACTGGAGAAGTTGATCTCAAATGGCGGATGAATTTAAGTCGCGGATGCCACCTGGCGTTGGCCACAAATTGAAAGCCGATATTGCCATCGCTGGGGGCGACAGTGAGACGGCGCGAAAAGAGTTCTGAGGTTGGCAGGTTGAAGGTGCTGGCGGGAATACCCGGCGCCAGTAGTGAAGTGGAAAGTGCTTGCGGCTTTGGGCCAACTGCTGAAAAGTGCTGGTGAGACCGACTGAAGCTCGGCCGGGCATTTACACGAGGCGCGTGAAATAGTTGGAGTACTGCAGCGAGCAACGTCACTAACGAGGAGCTTGCGTTCCATATTCTTAGAATCGAAAGCTGTTCAGGAAGTAATGAACGGGTGCTAGAAGCTAATGTCCCTCGTTCAACACGCGCCTTCCTTCGATGACGCAACAAGCGGCAACAATTGCAAAGGACGTTTACGGCGTCAGTGGCGTCGTAAAAGAGTTACCAAGCGAACGCGATCAGAATTTTCTTCTTACCGCGGACACGGGTGCAACGGTTTGTTCTGAAGATTGCAAACTCGCTTGAGCAACGTGCGCTTCTCGAAGCGCAAATGAGGCGATGCGTCATTTGCAAACAAGAGTCGACTTTGTCCTCGCGTGGTCAAGGCGCAGTCGGGCGGAGTCGATCGTCCAAGTCTCAACTAAAACTACTCCTCATCATGTCCGCCTAGTTACGTTTATTCCCGGCTTCCGCTGGCCAACGTAAACCAATTCTCGGACGTCTTGGTTGACCTCGGTAAAAAGCTTGGACAGTTAACCAGGGCCCTATCCGACTTCGACCAGGAAGCCTTTCATCGTGACTTTCACTGGGACCCTTCGCAAATGGTCTGAAGGTGATTCGTGAATACGAGCTGTTGGTAACTGATGCTGTTCTACGTTTGCAACTCGAGAGTTGTGTTCAGCGTTTCGAGAAGGTCGTACTTCCCAGGCTAGTCAGCGGCTTCGCCGGAGCATCATTCACGCCGACGCTAACGACTACAACGTCATAGTTGACGACGAGCGCATCGCCGGCATCATCGATTTCGGCGACATGGTGTATAGCTACACGGTTGGCGAACTCGCGATCTCACTGGCTTACGTGGTCCTGGCAAAGAGGATCCTTTGGGGTGCGCTCAAGAAGTGGTGTGACTGGGTATCTTTCTGTAGTGGATGCTGACTGAAGATGAACTCGAATCGTTGTGGACGCTAATGTTGATGCGCCTCTGCATGAGCGTTTGTTTGGCGGCTTATCAGCAGAGCCAGAAACTCCGACAATCAATACCTTGATATCAGTCAGCAATCGATCAGGCAGAGTCTTCCATTATTGCTTGAGATTGATCCTGGCCAGGCAGCAAAAGTTTTCAGAGTTAGTCGCATTGTCCGATGTGCGTTAGAGTCTTGCAAAAAGTCAGTACCAGCGGAAACGGCGATTGAAATTTAAGAAGTAGAGTTAGGAAGGGCGGTTCACCTCCGCTGGCGCTGCAAATTAAGAGCTACGTCGAGGTTTGCGTCTTTAGATCAGCCAGCAGGGTAAACCGCCCTTCCCACTTGACTCTATTTGCGAGAGCCCTTTCACCTTGTCGTCTTAATGGTACGGACAAACCACTCTTGATGTGCGCGTTGTGAAGAGATGACACGTGGAAGAGGAACGTTGCGGTCGAGTGACCCGAGATTGCGTGTTTGAGTAGCTCGTTGAAAAGAGATTGTCGGGGAGAGTCGAGGTTTCGCAGGTGAATGATTGCGCCGTTGTGGGCGCCGTGTCGCGGTACGGGGATCGCAAAGGGATCACCGGAGGTCAACGAAAACATTGAGATCTCAGAGAAGAATATGGTTCGCGCGTTGTTTGCTACTTCGCTAGTAATGTTCGCAACGGGCGGTGTGATCCAGGCTCAGTAAGCCGGCGCCAACAGCCAGCCCAAAGATCATTGAATGCATTAGGAATGGAGACGTCGGTTGTGTGTCAGAGTTCCTCAGTCGCGGGCGGCAATGCGAAGGCTGTCGATGAAAAGGGGAATCACCGCTCTGAATCTTGCGTCTGAAAGGAAGAGCGCGACGGTGGTTCGACTTCTGATCAACGCTGGCGCCGATGCCAACGACGAGGTTCGGGAGACGAACCTCCGCTCTGCCGATGCCGCTCTTTGGTCGCAAAGAGATTGCCCAAGCGTTGTTCGAAGCGGGCGCAAAAGCCGATGTGATTTGCGACAGCGATCATGGCGGATAGCGCATTGATGACAGCCATTCGCGGAGTAATGTACGTCGACATGCCCAACGACCTCGAAGAAACACTTTTCGATCCCGAGGGAGCTGCGTGACAGCGCCTGATAACCAGTCGGAGGGCGGACGAGAAGTAGCGGAAGCTTCGCCAAATGCTCGCTGTATCGACCGATGATTACCTCGAAATCGCGCGAATGCTCATGGCGCGAGGCGCCGATGTCAACGTCGTTGCGACATGTGACGTCGGCGAGTCGGCCCTAATGTACGCAGTGCTGGTACCAACGTCGAAGTGGTCAAAGCCGTTACTGGCCCACGGCGCTGACGTAAAGAAAGAGACTCCTATCCTCGACGTCTTGCGGGAAATTGAGGTTGAATACCTCCGAACGAAATTGACTCCAGGTACCAGCGCTTTCGCGACAACAGGCAGCGATGCTTGAATGGACGGAGAAGACCAGGTCTCGTCGTGAGGAGATCACGAGACTTAAAGCTGCGGGAGCGAAAGAGACCGAACCAGACCAGGAACCGGTCGACTATAAAGGCAATGCTGAAGACTATGCCCGTGAAGCCTTCAGCGATGTAATCGAGCGGAACGACATCAAGCGATTTTGAACGGTTGGCTGCGGCTTACATGAACCATCCACTGGGAGCGACAGTGCCGCCAATGCTCTGCGTGTAGCCGTCATCTACGCGCGGTTGAGATGGTGGAGTTGCTGCTCAAACTCTGGTGTAAACCCAAATCTCCCGTCGATGCAGTCGAAGATACGCCGCTGATGCAAGCTGCACGCAGCGCCAATCTTAAACTGGTGAAGTTGTTATTAGACGCAGGCGCCGAAGTCAACGCTGAAGACAAATCCGGTCAGACGGCGCTCGACGCCGTTGAGATGTACACGCACTCGAGCGAGGAACATCGAACGGTCGCCGCTTTCTCAAGGAACGTGGTGCGAGTAAGCGGAAAGAAAAAGAACTGGACGCGGAGAATGTCCGATAGTGCTTCAGCTTGTAGCGTTGACAAATGTCCGCGGGTTGATTCGATTAAGGACATCAGTCTGATAAAGATTCTTGCCAAAAACGATGACGTCGGAGTTTGTCAGAGTGTCAGTACCCACTTCTGCCGGTAGCGATATTGTGCGTTGCAGACGCGTCAATTGATGTGGTTTAAGTCCAACTTCTGCCTGGACGAATGTCGGCGCCGTTATGTGGACTGACGCTCATTCGGGTTCTGCATTCCTATAGGTAGACGAAGTACACAAACGACGAGACTAGCGTCGTGTGGGTACCGACGATGAGCGCTCGTTCTTTAAGTACGCAGCAATACGCCGCGCGTAATGGTACTTTTACCCTTGGCCACCCGCGTACATGGCGTACAAGGGACTCTAAAGCATATCGGACATCAACTATGTCTGACCCAACAAAATCCGAAACACTAGCGACGCGCCGGCGACTTCTTGGTCGCAATCTCAGTGTCGCCTATAAAGACCCGCTCAAGATTGTTCGCGGGTCAATGCAGTATCTCTACGATGAGCAAGGCAATCAGTATCTCGATGCATACAACAACGTCGCTCACGTTGGGCATTGCCATCCGCGAGTTGTGCGCGCCGGGCAAGAACAGATGGTCGTCCTCAACACAAACACTCGTTACCTGAACGATCTAATTAACGAGTATGCATCGCGTTTGACCGCAACATTGCCTGAGTCGCTGAGCGTCTGTTTCTTTGTGAACTCAGGAAGTGAAGCCAACGAACTAGCTCTTCGACTTGCTCGTGCACACACAAAAGCTCGAGACCTTATCGTCCTCGATCACGCCTACCATGGAAACACCACAACGCTGATCGATATCAGTCCTTATAAACACAACGGCCCGGGTGGGTCAGGTCCGCCCTCATGGGTTCAAACCGTCCCGCAGCCTGACGTGTTTCGCGGACCATACCGCGGTGATGGTGAAGCGGCAGGGAAGAAGTATGCACAGCACGTCGTTGAAGTCATTGAAGAGTTAGGCGAGGGGAGCTCTGTGTGGGTTCATCGCCGAGTCGTTGCCGAGCGTCGGCGGTCAGATTGTGTTGCCGAAAGATTATTTGGATGTTGGTCTACAAAGCTGTTCGTGGCGCTGGTGGGTGTGTATCGCTGATGAAGTGCAAACCGGATATGGTCGCATTGGAACTCACTTCTGGGGATTTGAAAGCTACGCGGTGACTCCCGACATCGTCGTTCTGGGCAAACCGATTGGCAACGGGCATCCGATTGGCGGCTGTAGTCACGACGGCTGAAATCGCAGATTCGTTTGCGAACGGAATGGAGTTCTTCAGTACCTTTGGCGGAAACAATGTTTCCTGCGCGATTGGTCTGGAGGTACTGGCGACTGTTCTCGATGAAGAGTTACAAGCGCATGCCAGACAGATCGGCGATCACATGCTCTCAAGACTGAGTGAGTTGAAGAGCCGTTACGAAATCATAGGTGACGTTCGTGGTTCTGGGAATGTTTCTGGGAGTTGAGTTGGTAAGGGATCGGGAAACGCTTGAACCGGCAATCACCGAAGCTGAGGACATCGTCAATTTGATGCGCGGCGAAGGAATCTTGCTGGGGACTGATGGCCCCTTTCACAACGTTTTAAAGATTCGTCCGCCTATGCCTTTTGATCAAAACGACGGTGAAAGGTTGATCGCTGCGCTGGATGGAATCTTGGAAAAGAAATATCTGAATTGATGGCGTCTCCTTGGAGTGCGGTGGCCTCGGCACCGCTTTGGAACAGCAAGCCTCTAACTAAGCGATGTCTTTACCAAAGCGGTGCCAGGCACCGCACTCAAGGAGACGCCTGAAAAGCGTGGCCCACTTCTCAAAAAGTCAGATAGAATCCCCGCACTCAATCCGACAAGGGAGGACGCACCTCATGAATCGAAATACTCTCGAACGAGATCTCAAGAAGGTTGGCGTAAGTCTCAAAGGTTGGCTACCCGTTTTGGCAGTGCGATGTTTGTAAGGCATCATTGGGAACCGTTCAGTACTGCTGTTGGCGCTACCGCTCCGACAGTGCGGTTTGACTATTGGCAGTGCAAAAACAACTGTAATGCCGGCAGCCAGCCCAGCCATGAAATACATACTGCTTTTACCAAAGTACGTAGTCATCAACGACATTCCGGGAATGCTCTTCGGTGAAGGCGACCGGGAAGAGTTTGAGCAGTATGTACGTTCGATGGATGCGACCGGAAGTACCGAATAGAAATCTCTAAGGCTCGATCTCAGTCTCGGGAGAGCATGAACGACAGCGAGTGTCCGCTCGCGGTCCACCCTCATTTGAATAAGCGATCGGCAAGTCGACGACGGGAGAGGTTTCGCTTTCGTCTGCCCATACCGAGTCAGACACTTGCTCGCATCTCAGCAGATAGTGTTCGAGGCCAGTGAAGACGCTCCGCCAGTAGCCGCCATATAGAGTCTTCGTAAACGATACCGCCTTACCTCAACATAGACTCGATTACCGCTGATGATTTTGTAGTTGATGCGACCGGAGCAGATCGAGAATCTCGTGTTTGCTCTCGGATGTCGGGGTTTGAACCAGCCTGCTCACTGCGAAAGAAGGATTGTTGATTTGGTTGACGTACAGGTGTGCACTCAAGTGCGTCGACTTCCCGCCATGTTTCGGGAGTGTATTGGACGCGCCGCTTCTCTTTCTCGCGATCCATCGGACACCTCGGTGAGCTACGAATTAAGGATGAGGTGTGCGTAGTTTAGTTCAGGGAGTGTCCCGAATGCCAGAAGTTTGGTGTGATTTGGATGGTGTCCAGTTTTCAAGACCAGATTTGTAAAGCAAATCTAAAAAGTGAATCTCCTCGGAGTGGTGCCTCGTCACCGCTTTGGTACAGGAGGCCTCTGAGCGAAGCGATGTCTTTAACAAAGCGGTGACGAGGCACCGCACTCCAAGGAGATGCTTTTTGTGTAGGGAACGCAGTAACAAAGCGGTGATCATTGAGGCTGAAGTTTCTTCGCCAGCTCCTGGGCGCGCAGTGACAGGCGTGGTTCTTCGATCTTGTCGGCAAACGACGCAAAGTCTTTTGTTGGGCCATTCCAGCGGAGTTCGTCGATATCGTCAAAAAGAGGTGCATTCGTTCTGAGGCGTGGCTGGTCTTTGAAGAGTAATGCTTCATCCTGCTTGTCCTTCAACACATCAGCAGGGAACTCTTCAATCGGGCCCGTATCGATTTAGTAAAGAGGCGGCAGTCTTTGCTCCGCAGCCGGCAATTCCGGATAGCCATCCGCCGCATCGCCCACGAGCGCGAGATAGTCAGGAATCAGGGCAGGTGCAACACCAAACTTTGCACGGACTCCTTCCGCATCGCGAATAATTCCACGTCTCCCATCTACCTGCACAATTCGATCATCAACGACGCATTGAGCCAGATCTTTATCCGGCGTCCAGATGCAGATCTTTTCCACTCGTTCATCCAACGAAGCGAGATGCGCCGCCGATGCAAGAGCGTCATCAGCTTCAAGATCGACCATTGGCCAAACGGTCACACCCATCATTAGCAGTGCTTCTTCGAGAGGGATGAATTGCGATCTCAGCACAGGTTCGATGCCGGCGCCGGTCTTGTATCCGGCCCAGAGTCCATTTCGGAAACGACTCGATTACGTGATCCGGTTGCTACGCCAATGTGCGTGCCGCCATCGTTGATGATTTGGAGCACGCCGCGGAGTACACCTGCTACTGCTCCGAATGGTGGATCAGATTTTTTGAAGCGTCTGACGCCGTAGAAGTGGCGAAAGAGTTCGTATGTGCCGTCGATAAGGTGAACGATCATTTGGTTGGTGATGCAGACTTGGGATTCAGAGTCAGTTAACGTTGACGTATCGTAACCTCTGTGGCCTCAATCTGGACACCGGATCGTCTTGCCTGTCATTCATAAAAGTTTTGTGGTGATTTGATCCTGTTAAGTTTAGGCGTTCAAGTGGCGATCGAGTCAGTACCACTTCGCGAGTGTGTGGCTCGTTGCAAGTCTCCTACATCGGACGCCCGAGCCACACGCTACCGCGAGTGGTACTGACTCCCTTGACCCATGGTACGCGAATTGCCAAGCGAATGGTGTCAAATGACATCCGGACAATACTCCAGGCGTGTAAATATTTTTTCCCACAGTTGTCGATTCAGGCCAAACGTCGTTCGATTTCTATGTAGAGAACCAAAAATGGCGCTTGTGGCGCCGGGTAGGTTCCCCAAATTTAGGACAGGAGAAAAAAAGATGCGTGTAATGGTTATGGTCAAAGCGACAGAAGAATCAGAGGCGGGAGTCATGCCCGGTGAACAATTGCTAACTGACATGATGAAATTCAATGAAGAATTGGTAAATGCAGGCGTCATGCTGGCGGGCGAGGGACTGCACCCGAGTTCAAAAGCCAAACGAGTACGGTTTTCAGGAGCTAAGAGAACTGTCATCGATGGACCCTTTCCCGAAACGAAGGAACTGATTGCCGGTTACTGGATCTGGAAAGTGAACTCGATTGAAGAGGCGGTCGATTGGGTGAAGCGTTGTCCAAATCCAATGAATAGTGAATCAGACATTGATATTCGTCCGATCTTTGAAGCTGAGGATTTTGGCGCTGAGTTGACTCCGGAACTTAAGGAACAGGAAGACCGCCTCCGATCAAAGATCGAGGAACAAGCGAAGTAGGTTTCTTCGCCCTTTAGTAGCTACCTTAGTTTTTTAGGGCGCGCTCTTGGGGACACGTAGGCAGGGCGGTCCTACGCCCGCTCTCTAATTTAGGGAATGCTTGAGCTAACGAATGAGCAGGCGTAGAACCGCCCTTGCCGCTTGTTCTCCCAGAAGAGCGCGCCCAATGGCTCGAAAGGCGTCACTAAAGGGGATTGACTAAGTTGCTACTCAGATGAATCTTGAGTCGTCTGCTGAGGGACCGAAGAGAGCCGGGACTTTCGCATCCATGAGACGGAGGTAGACGGTCATTTGACCACGATGATGCGACCAGTGGCTGATCGTGTCTTGAATCATTTCGTAACGAGGCGCTTCCATGACAACTTTGCCACGAGCCAATAGCTTCCATGTCGTGCGCAGGTGTTCGTCGGTTGTCTTTTCGAAAGCAGCGCGGGCGTCCGCAGCAGCTTCGTCAAGAGCTTTTACGAGCGCGTCGCTTGTTTCCTTCCGTTCTCGTTTCATTTTGATGCGCCTTCAGGAGCGACGTCCAATTCTTCCTGGTTGATCTGCATCGTGATCCACATTGGTATCGTCGCCACCATGTCTGCGAGATAGCCGAAGATCATCGACTTGTCATGTGGTTTCCAATCGTACTTACCAGCCGGAACTTCCTGTAAGGCACGCCGTGAACGTTCCACTTCACGGTTCATTTCGTTGAGCAAGTATTCAGTTATGTTCATTTTATTTCCCCGAGAGTTTTGGAGGAAGACTACACTAGCTTGTTGCGTCGATATGGCGAATTTGTCGGGGAGAGACTCCGTGGCTCAGTTTTGGTAAAGCGAACCGTCTCCAACATGCGCCTTGCTGAGTGCGGTAGCCTCGTCACCGCTTTGGCAAAGCAATCGTTACGCATACACGCTCTCTACCAAAGCGGTGACGAGGCACCGCACTCCAAGGAGGCGCGCTTGGTTGAGTGTCGCTTTACCAAGGCTCAACTGTCCAACTTCAACGCGCAACCATGCTTTAACCATACGCAGGTCGCGCTTGATAGTTGGTTCAGAGACTTCCAGGGCAACTGCGATATCTGAAAGTTTCATTCCACCAAAGACACGCATCTCTAGTGCTCGTGATTTGCGCTCGTCAAGAGCGGCGAGTTTTGTGAGAGCCGCATCGAGCGTGAGAACTCGTTCTGCGTCGTTGCAAAGAGCCGCAGTTGTCGCGTGGTCAAGCGAGATACGGGTTTGTTCACCGCCACGCTTTGAAGCATGTCGCTGTCGCGCATGATCGACAAGTATTTGTCTCATCAGGCGAGCTGCAACACCGTAGAAGTGCGCACGGTTTTGCCACTCAGGCATGCTTTGCCCAACCATTCGCAGGTAACTTTCATGAATCAACTCGGTCGGCTCGAGAGTGTGCTCGCGCCTTTCATCTCTTAGGTATTTCGCTGCAACCTTCCGTAGCTCGCGATAAACGAGTGGCATCAACTTATCCAGGGCAAACTCGTCACCGCTTTGCCAATCGACAAGCAGTCGAGTCACATCGGATTGTTGGGTCGGAGGCATTGCCGGTCCTCGATGACAGAATGGGATGGCGCCAAAGTATAGCAACCAGTCATAAATTGATCTCAGATCTCAGACTTCAGATCTCAGAGTGGACGTTGATGCCTGTTTCGCAGACGATGCGTTACTGCACTCATAGACTGACTCGTTAAGCCGTTTTGATCTGAGATCATAAATTTGCGATCTGAGATCAACAACGACTTACCGCAGGAGCACCCCTTCAGTCACGCTCCTGCGGTTGCGTTGTGTCTGGGGAGAAAACTCCTCCCTTAGCAGAATGCGATTGAAACAGTTTCGACTCGCTTTCTGGCCTTTGGACTCAGACTCTCCAGCGTCTCAAGCACCTTCGGATGAGTCATGCCACTGCCCAGGTACGTCCAGCGGTTCGCTTGCCTTTGGACGTGCCGGAACTCTTCCTTCTGCGCTTCGGTAAAGTATCGGTCAGTGGCACTCATCAAACTCGCCATGTCGAATTCGACCTGTTGAGTCAGACCACCATCGATAAATCCGCCGATCGCCAGGTACTCTTCAACGCCGTTAAGAATCTGTTCCTCATTCAGCTCCGCTGCCATCGACTCGACCATCATTGTGTCGAGCTTTGCGTGCTGAACTTCCTCAAGCCAGTGATGCTTGAGCAAACTCTTAAACTGCGGGTCAAGATCCTGATCGTCCTTCACACTGTCGACGTAATGATTTTGCACCATCCATTCAATGTGCAGCGTCGTTAGCGCAATGCCGAGCGGATCGTGCGCGAGGATTGCGCTGGCAATGGCTTCAGGTGGTCCGATGACCGGACACTCCGTTCCAAAACCGTCAGCGAACTCCTCGCGAAATTGCTTGAACAGCTGGATGTGCTTGGCTTCTTCACTGGCGAACTGCAGCAACGCACGAGCACGATAGTCATCGCCATGAAGATGCGGTCTGGTCTGATCAATGACAAAGGGAAGAATGAATTCCTCCACGAGCCCAAAGATGCAGAGGTACGTGTTTCCGCGAATCTGATTCAGAATCCGCTTTTCGTCGTCGTTGAGAAACGAGAACGACTGCACCTGGGCCAGCGACTCCGGCATGAATGGCTTGGAAAAGTCGAGTCGCTTCTCGCCCCCGATGATGTCTTCGATGCGCCAGTGTATTGCGTCTGACGCGGCTAAAGTTGATTGATAGGTATATCCGTGGTTCATCTTGGAACACCTCCTACGGTTCCAATTGGTTGGTAAATACGCCCTTATCTAGACATGCGGAAAAGATAGGGAAAAGGGATCACGGAAAGGAGTAGGAGGCAGGAGGCAGGAGCAGGAGGCAGGAGGGCGAGAAGCAGGAGGCAGGTAGAAGCAGCTGTTCGATGGGTTTGGCGGCTTTGCCGCATTCCGTCGGAAAGCCTCTGGCTTTCCGTCTGCGCTCTCAAATTACCAGCGGCTACGCCGCGGGAGGCGAAGCCTCGGTCTGTTGTGGTTGGCTGGTCGGAAAGCCGGAGGCATTCCGCACGGACGGCAAGCCGCGCAACAATGAGCGCCTCTTAACGCCATTCGAATGCCAACTGAGACATGTCCAACGACACATGAACATGCTCCTCTTCCTCACCTGCCTACTGCCCTGCCTCCTGCCACTGTCCCTTCATTCTCCAATTATCTTCACCAGCACCCGCTTCCGGCGGCCGCCATCAAATTCGCCGTAGAAAATTTGTTCCCACGGGCCGAAGTCGAGCTTGCCTTTAGTAATCGCGACTACAACTTCGCGGCCCATAAGCTGCCGTTTGATGTGGGCGTCGCCGTTGTCTTCGCCGGTGAGATTGTGTCGATAGTTGCTGGTGGGTTCGTGTGGCGCGAGCTTCGAGGAAGACTTCGTAGTCATGATGCAGTCCACTCTCATCGTCGTTGATGAAGACTGACGCAGTGATGTGCATCGCGTTCACCAGCGCGAGGACCTTCGGTGATCCCACTCTCGGCCAGGCACGTATGAACCTCCGGAGTGATGTTGATGAATGACCGACGAGTTGGAATGTTGAACCAGAGTTCTTTGCGATAGCTTTTCATGTTTGGGTCTTCCTTCTCTTATAGATTCATTGAATTCTATCACTAGGACTTGGTAACTAGATTGCCGAAGGTTTTACCGCTCGTCGGATTCTCTGCGAGAATACGATGAAGGATAGCAGGGTTGGAAGTAGCAGAGCGGGATAACCGGCTAGTCTTCAGAAGATCGGAATCATTGGTCAGATATCATTTGCCAGGGAGATTGGCACCTCGGTCGATTGAACAAGCTGGGAAGGGGGCAGCGAAGAATTGGACGCCTCGCAATCAGTGATCCCTAGCGTGCCCCCGCTGAGTCGCCATACAAACACTTAGTGGACCAACTGAATCTCAGCGAGGGCGCGCTCGGGGTTAATGTTGTGAGGCGTCCTACTTTCCGCTTGCCACCCTTCCCAGCTTGTTCGAGCTACTAGGGCGCCCAGCCCTTCAAAACCTCGGCCGAGACTATCAACTTGGAAGATTTGCTCACACAGACTGAAGTCTGTGCCACACGCTTATCGATGCGACGTTTGCTTTCTGATCTTATCGACTAACGCGCGCGTCTCATTGGCCAGCGTTCCACTCGGCTCCAGCCGCAAATACTCATCAAACTCAACCAGCGCGTCGGTCGTGCGCGCGACGCGAAGCAGAAGGTTTCCTTTTAACAAGTGAGCGCCGGCTAAGTTTGGATTCAGTTGCAGTGCTCGCTTAACTTCATCGTAAGCCTCTCAAGCGATGGCTTCGCCTGGTTCAAATCTTTGATCGCGCGCGACCGCTCCCAATTCACTCGCGCCAGATTTAAGTGCCCAAGAAATGAGCGATCCTCGATCGCCAGCCCTTTGAGCAACACTTCTTCAGCCTCAGCGATCTTGCTTTTTCGCAGATAGATTTCACTCAGCGCAAACAAGGCATTTGCAGCTTTCGCATCAACCTCGATTGTGGTTCGTAAAGCCTCCTCGGCTTTGTCCCACTGCTCGAGATCCATATAGCCGGTGCCCAGTTTCAATCTCGCTTCTACAAACTTAGGGATAAATCGAAACGGCTTTCTCAAAGTGCCTGACCGCCAATGCAGTCTTTCTCTTTTCCACCTTCACTTAACGCAGCCAGGCCTCTATCAAACTCCTTTTGCGCTGGAGCGGGAATGTTGGCATCGATACTTCCGGTAACTGTCAGGGTTGATCCAGTGCTGTCTTTCGCAAGTTGCAGCATGACCGGACCGCTCGACGAAGTTCTGCATGTCGACACTTTGTTGCGTATCGCGGTAACCGGTTTGATGTACCTTGACTGAATACTGCGCGGGTACCAGGCCTGTGAATCTAAACTTTGCCGAGACGGTCGGTGAACGCTTCGCTAATCGAACCGCCACTGTCGTAGCTTTCAAGTCGAACTAAAATATTTTTGAGCCGGCGCGCCGCCATCGACGAAACGGTACCTGCCCGTTTATCTCAACTGTTGCGCCTGATGGGCCGTTCTGTACCTGGGCAAGACTTGACGACATGACAAAGCATTAACGCGACGAGACTGGACAGCAGCGTGCGAATTCCTTTGCTGAGCATTTGCTTGATCTCCTGGGGAGCGGGATTTGCAGGACAATGCGTCGCGGATTTTACTTCAAGAACAAAGGGGAGGGAATGGCTTCCCTCCCCATAAAACAGTTCTCGTTGTGATTAAGAGTTAGAACTCAAAACGAGCGCCCAGTCGTAAGGCGAATGGCAAGTGAAAGCCAGACGTCAAATTAATCGTGGACGGCTGCAAGAAGTCGGGATTGTCCGCACCCAGATCCAACTGACGGAACTGATCGGGAAGCCGCAGTCGCCGGCTGTTCGTTACGTTGAAGAAGTCGGCGATAAAACTGACCTTCATTCGTTCATTGATGGCAAACGGATAATCCGCATGCAGATCAAGCTTGTGTAGAACGGTGTGCGACCGAGTTTGCCTCGACCACCAACCGGTATCTCACCCGCGTTTAAGTAAACAGGTGGGTCGGCAGATACTCGCTGATTGGACTGCCCGACTCCATGTGCAAACCAGCGCCGAGATTCAAACCATTCAGGAAACCAGCGCCAAGCATTGTGCGGTCTTTGCTGAACGAGTAGTTGCCATAGATATTCGGAAATGAAACGCCTGTCAGTGTTCAGAGGTCCCACCTGGAACTGATCACCGAGTAGGTTGAAGTCTCCCGCTGTGAAGTCAAACAACGAGCTGATGCCGGGATCAGTTTGACCGTTGTCGTTTCTCAGGTGGCCTTCATAGTTTCCCACGAAGACTTGCAACTCGGAAGTTTGACAGCAACTGCCAACCATCAGAGAAGCGCTTGTTAAGTTCCAATTCGAACGCTTTGTATTTGCGAACCGGATCCGGGAAACCGTCCGCGTGGCCATCGGGTGTATTGATGGACGCGCCCGGTTACCAGGTTGATGCCCCTGTGGTCCGAAGCACGTTCGCAATCGGTGCGCCGGTTACAGGATCAGCGACTTCTGTTTCGGAAGCCGGAAGTGCAACCTGCTGGCGCTAGTGCCTCCGAGTGGAAATCTGAAGGGGAACCAGGTTGGTAGCCGCATCGAGACGCGTGCTTGGATTCCCGATGAAGTACGTTTGTCCAATGCCGGCGTTTGCGGCTTCTGGCCGATAGAACCGCCATGTCTTCAGTGATCCGTTTCAAGTTGCGGTATTGATAACGCACCGACAATACAAAGTTCTTGTGGGGCAGTTGAAACTCGGCGCCGATGATGTGTTCATCCTGGAAGCCAAGTTTGGTTCCCGCCGTGATGGCGCTGAGATCCGATGCCGACACGGTTATGCCACCCTTGGTGAGTCCGCCCGCGGCATCAGTACCGCTCAGCAGATGAGCGTTATCGATGATCGGTGATTGGTGAGCCAGTTGGCATCGAGACTTACGATTCGTCGACCGGCGCCGTTGACTAGTGAATGCCGGAGCGAATCAGCGCTCCCGTGGAAGTCAACTCTTGCGACAACGAAGACGCTCTGCCGCGTCAGAGTGGAAGGAACTCAAAGAAGCGACCATAGTTGTAATACAGCTTCATGTTGCGCTTTCCCAGTCGGATCGACGGCAGCACCGCATACGCGGTGACCACTGGTCCGTGAAGCTATACGCGTACCGATCTCCAGTTACCGAGTTTGGACTACCGATAACTCGTTCCTGTTCCGGTTCCGCAGACCAAGTGGAGCGGTGACGTATTTGTTTATTCGCCACGTGTCCTGCACATAACCCGCGTTGTAGTTTCCTTTCGTATCGAAGTCAGGCGGACCAAACTCGCCCCGGTAAACTTGCAACGAGACGGGCACCAGGTCTCCTCGAACATTGAACAACGGGCACAACGTGCAGGTTGCAGCTTGCGAGCGCAATCTGAGTTGCACATTGAGTTGTTGTCCGGACGCAAAGGCGGGAATTCCTAAATCGGCCCCTGGAGTTCCGATCGCGTTGGCAGTCGGAGTTGCGTAATCGAGGTCCGCTTCGCTTCTCTGCTACCCGAATAGAGCGAACGTTGATACGTGTAACCAACGCCAAAGTTGTGCTGTCCCCAGCGATTCCAGATCTTCGAAGTGTTGACGTCCCACTTCCAATTCGAACTCTCCGTCGGCTCAGAAGAATCCACGACCCGCTGAAAAGTAGTTTCCACGAATCGGATCGATAGGAAGCCGGATGGCAATTTGGTTGAGATTTTGCAAAGCCAGTTTCATTGAAGCTACTTCGTCCCTGTGCTAATCGAAGAATTCAGTGTCCAGGTCGGAGTAGATCGAACCGTTGTAGCGCACGGCCCAATTTCGAGTTCCATAATCGAGAACACTGTCACCGGTCGTGTTATCGATATTCAGTGCGGAGAACGACGAGAGGTTAGTCTTCGTCCGGATCGCCGAATATTGAGGAAGTTGACTTGATTGTTTGAGTTGATTGCCCAGTCGAGTTTGCCTGCGTAGTTGTAGGTGCGATAGCGCCTGGCAAACTGTCCACGTTGATTGAACAGACCTGAGTTCACAATCGCTGTGTTTGCCGTTCGCGACGTCCGTGGCGTTTGCTGAAACAGCCTCTACGATCTCGCGTCTGATTGTTGGGTTGAAATGAACCGAAGAAGAAGGCTTGTTCTGGAGGCCGGGTACATAACCGCCAAGGTCAGCGCCCACGTCATAGTTTTCTTCGTGGAGCATTTTTGCCCTGTTTGGTTGACCCGGGTGTCGTCTGCTTGTCGTCGAGTTGCTTCAAAGGCACTTGGTCGCGCAAACCCGTCAGACGGCGCCGTGATATGCGTTGCCGCCAGACTGCGTGATCGATGTTAATGATCCCGCCTTCTGATTGACCATACTGTGGTTCAAACCCACCGGTTCTTGACTTGCACCTCTTTAATGAAAGAGTGTTGATGCCCGTTCCCAGCCGCGCCATAAGAATGCGCGAGAACGTACCTACGCCACCAAATGCCGAGTTTGTGATGTTCACGCCGTCAGCGACGTACGAGGTTATCTAACGCTGAACCGCCGGCGATCGACGGATTGTCGCGGCCGCCGTTAATGCTGTCGGTTGCACCGGGCGACAAGTAGAAGAGACTTGAAACTCCGCGCTGCACCGGGATGTTTTGAAAAAGCTGATCGTTGAGATTTTGACCAGTGCCTGTGCTTTGCTGATCGATGCCACCAACGGTTGCCGTGACGTCGACCGTTGCTGTTATCTCACCAGCCTCGAGTTTGAGGTTCATCGTAGACTCACGCCCAACGTTCACAGTCACGCTGTTTGCAGGTGCACTCTTGAATCCCGTTTGTTCGACCTTTACGGTGTAGATTCCAGGAGTCAGGTTATCGACCTTGAAGATGCCGCTTTCATTTGTGGTTTCCGAGCGTTCACCTGTTTGACCGGTGACGGTTACCTTTGCGCCAGGAAGTGCGGCACCGGTGGAATCAGTCACAGTTCCACCAATCGAGCCTTTCGTCTGTACGTCCTGCGCTAGCACGACTGAGGCTGACAGACTCAGACAGGCGACGATAACATAGTGACCAGAGTTTTCTCATTCTTTTACTCTCCCTTTTTGAGGACCAGATCCACCCTGCGTGTTCCAGGGAGTAAACAGCGCAAGGCCAATGCAGTTGATTTCGTCGGAGGTGTCTCACAGAGCAACTAGTTTGAAAACAAAGAGCAGTTCATCTGTTGTGATGTAGCTGCGCGCACTGAGGAGAAGCAATGAAGGTGCCACTTCAGAAATGTACAAAAGAGTGGAGAATCGCTGAGGAGGTCTTCGAAAGCGAGTGAAGCGTTGAGGTCGGCGAGAGTTGAAGTTTGAAGGGATCGAGTCTCTAACGTCGAGTGTTGGCGCCGCTCCATTTATTTGGAACGCCGGTTATCCAAGCTCCTTAACTTAATTCAAAATGCTAAATTTTCTGGGCCGGCTCTGCTCTGCTGAGCGTCTCTCCGTCTAGGCGGCTCTGCTCTCCGTCTGGTTCTCCGTCTGGGCGGCTCTGTTCTCCATCTGGGCGGTCGGCCGCAGTCCGTGCGGAACGGCTCTGCCTTTCCGTTCCTCGCCCCAAAGCTCGCCGAGGCCCGCCTCAAGTCGAGCAGCCGCACAGAGTCATAGGGGCTTTTCCTTCGCAGTCGATAATTTGTTTAGCTTCTCACTGCGGCGTAGCCGCACAATCAAATACGCAGCATGCGGAAAGCCGGAGGCTTTCCACACGGAATGCAGCAGAGCCGCAGGGTAAGCCAGAGCCGCGAGGAAGTAGAGGCAGAGCTGCAAGGACTTGTTTGAGTTTGAGAGCCCAGCTCCTGCCTCCTGCCCCTGCTCCTGTCTCTTTACTCGCGCGCGCCTTGAGAGAGGAGAAACTCGACCCACGTCCTTGTGACCTCGTCGTCGAGCCATCGACAGCGCTGTTCGATATTCCCCATCGGGGTTTCCAGACCACACGCGGGCGTTTAGATCAGCGCCGCGAGACGCAAGCAACTTCACTACTCCCAACTCACCGGAGGCGCTCAGCTTGAATCAGTGCGTTTTTCGTCGCCCTCAACAACCTGGTTGACGAGTGCACCGCGATCGAGAAGCAGGCTAACAATCTCCACGTGTCCTTCTCGTGCTGCCATGATGAGCGGATTGCCATCGCCACTTGCACCCTGGTTCACGTCAGCTCCGTGCTTGAGCAGCAATAAGACGGCCTCAGTATTGCCCTCACGGGCAGCGACAATCAGCGCGGTGCCATCGCCTTCAACCACACCATTGATCTCTGCACCGGCTGACAGGAGTTGTTCGATGTCATTCAGCTTGCCAGAGTCACAGGCTTTCAGCAGAGCCTCATTCAATGCAGCTGTCTTTGCGTCGGTTGTTTGCCGCAGACTAACTGATCTGTGCGGGCTTCGTTGGCTTTTTGAGTTTGCGTAATCGCTAAACCCGGTGCTACAGCAAAATTACTACCGCGGAACACGCCAGCAAGGAAACGGTCCAACGTAGCCCCGCTCTTCCTCGTGCCTGTTTGCTATCGCGAATCGATGAAATGCGCCGCGACAAATCGCTTCGATTGGCCATCGACAAGACTGGCGGCGGCAACGTATTCGACAAACGACGTGCAAGTCCGACCAACTGCTCCGCATAGTCTGTGTGTTCGGTTCGCATCACGACAGCATCGTCGCATGATCGTTCTGCTTCGAGACAAATCTGTCGCCACGCGATCCAGACCAGTGGTTGAAACCAGTAGAACGCACACACGGCGCGCGCCATGAGCTGAGTGGCCCAATCACCTCGCTTAATGTGTTCCAACTCATGAATTAGAACTCGGCGTGAATTAAGTTCGCTCCAGGTGGTTGCGTCATTTGGAAGTAGTATGCGGGCCGCAATAGGCCATACGTGAATGGCACGTCGACATCGTCGTGAACGAGGACCGCGATTGTTCGTCTGATACCAACGTCACCAGCCAGCTCGCGCAATCTTGCGGTGAGTTCCAACGACGGAATCGCGCTCCGACGTGTGGTTCGCAAGCGAAACAATGAAATGACCAATCATCAGAAGTAATAACCCCGCTCCTAGTCCCCAAACAAAGTAGATGATCGTTTTGAGTGAAGGTTTAAAAGACGATGTGCCGTTCAAAGTCGAACTGCCCAGTGTTGACGCTCGATTACTCTCCGCGGAAACGTTTAGGGGCGCCATTACGGTTGGTTGGGCCGGATCTGTTTGTGCTGCTCTCTTCCAGTTCGAGGCGAAACGAAGGCACGAAGAACGAGGCGATAGGCAACACAAGCAGCGCCGCGAACGTGCATGCTAACAGCAGGTGACGCACAGCAGCGCGAGCCGAGTTTGTGGCCCAAACACTCAGTAGTCCCAGGGCAACGACAAAAGCAGTTTTTAGAATAATCATCAATGCAGGGGAGCCGGCGATTAATAGCAAAGTATCTGACAGGTTTCGCATCACTATCGCTTCCTTTCTTTCCGAATACGTTGAATCTCTGCTTGTAGAGCATCGAGTTCGTCATCTGTCCATTCTTCATGACGGAGAAGGGCCGCTGCCATTTCCCCGAGTGAGCCGCCGAAGAATGTACTGAGATGTTGTTTGAGAGCTTTCTTGCTGGCGATTGCAGGTGACGTCGTTGCGGAGTAGACGTAGCGCAAGCCTTCCTCGCGATGTTTGAGATGACCCTTGGCTTCGAGTCGGGTAAGCATGGCTCGAATTGCGGAAGAGCTGGGCGGGTCCGTCAGACGCGTTCGTATGTCCTCGGCCGTCGCTTTGTTTCCCAGCGCAAAGAGAACGTGCATGATTTCCCGTTCGCGGCGGGTTAGCTTCTCAGGTTGCGGATTTACCATCAGGCCAGATCTCCTTATCGATGTTACGCGCGTAGCATACTGTTACATTTGTAGCACGTCAAGAGAATTGTTTCGAGCGCTAGTGGGAAGTGGCAGGAGCAGGAGGCAGGAGGCAGGTGGCAGGTGGCGGGTGGCAGGTGGCAGGTGGCAGGTGGCAGTGGGCAATAAAGTTGCGGCTTTGCCGCGTTCCGTGCGGAATGCCTCCGGCTTTCCGTCAGTGCTCTTAAATTGACAGCGGCTCCGCCGCGCGAGGCGAAGCCTCGATTCGTTGAGTAGGCTGGCGGAAAGCCAGAGGCATTCCGCACGGAACGCGGCAGAGCCGCAGCTTTATTGCCCTACTTCCTGCCTCTTTCCGTTTCCTCTCGTGCCTCGCTTAACTTGACGGTGGTTTCATTCCCATCATGCGAAGGTAGGTGATGACGTTTCCGTAATGCAGGTTTGTATGCGCGATGTTTTCCATTAAGGGACCGACCTGGCCGGTGTCGGTGGCATATACAGCGTTACATTTGTCGACTGCTTCTTTGAGTTTGGGCAACAAGGTCGCTTTGTCAGTTTTGCCCTTTTCTGCCGGGTCGGCCCACTCGACCTTGGTTCCTGCGCCGTGTGAACAGAAATAGTTGTAGGAATCAGTCACGTGTCCCGATGACTTGACCAAACGTTCTGACCGTATCGACTGGTTTGTAGTTGTATCTTCTCATCGGGAACCATTTCCGCCGACTTCGTGATCCAACTGCTGACCTCCTGAAAACCTTTGCGCATTACGGTGGCAGTCTTGGCTTTGTCTTCTTGTGCCGAGACCGTTCGCGGAGAGTTTGGTCACGATCGACGCAGCGACCAGTAACGCACAACAAGCAAGCATGATGATTCGAATCTTCATGGTCTTTTCTCCTGCATTAGCAAAATGAATTCATCTCTTTGGTGACGATTGGCTTCAGAACGCCGCGCATCCTAAGTTCCACCCTGTCGAATGGCAAGCATCGAGATGCGAATGGGAAGATCGGCGTGACGAACGGCGACTATCACGTGAACGAAAAACGGATAGGCTCCAAGGATCTCAGATGGGAAACGATCTCAGATTTAAGATCTCAGAAGCGCTCACGTTGGTCCCGGATCTGACGATTAACGTCTGAAATGTGAGATCTACGATCACCTCCACTTTCTTCGCCGCTTCAAGTATCTGTTCAGGTGTCGCGCGTACCCAGTAGTTCTCCGTGAGATTCACCCAACGCACGACGCCATTCGAGTCGATCAAAAACTCAGCTGGCCTGGCGATGTCCTGACCATTCTCGCCGGCACCAGCGTGGACCAGATCATAACGGCGAATTACTTCAACGTTGGAATCGGAGAGAAACGGAAATGTGTATCCCGCTTTCTGGGTGAGGTTGCGCGACTCTTCCGGCGTATCGACGCTGATTGCAACTGGGCGAATGCCTACATCCGATAATGCCGTCAGGTTTTTCTCGATGCCCCGTAACTCGGAGTTGCAGGATGGTCACCAGTAGCCGCGATAAAAAACCAGCAAGACACCCTTTGGCGCCTTACCGTTTATTGGTGTCGATAGCAGTTCGGTAAGAGAAACTTGTTTGTGATTGGTATCGTTGAGGGTGAAATCGGGCACCTTCTGACCAACTTGTGGGGGCGCCTTTAGACGAAGGTATCCAACGAGCGAAGACAAAGAAGTTGAAAGCAAAGAGCGCGAATACCAGGACGCCAAAGGTCGTGATGATTGAGGCGAATACCTTCGACCGCTTTCGTCGTTCTTCTGTGAACGCCCGACGGAGGCCAAGCAACAACAATGCGGTTGCGACTACAAACAACAGTAGGTTAGCCCACGGAAAGTTGCGCGTGGTTGGAAACCAAACGAAGATCAAGAAGTAACTGATAAACGCGAAGAGGCTCAGTAAGAAGCCAGTTAGTATCGGCCAGTTGAATCGTTTTGGGTACATAGCGAAAAACCTTGGTGATTGCGTTGCGGCTGTGCCGCCTCCCGTGCGGAAAGCCTTTGGCTTTCCGTCAAGCCCGCAACTCTTTTGGGCGGCTACGCCGCGCGAGGCGAAGCCTCTCATCTAAGTGGCGCGCGGAAAGCCGGAGGCTTTCCGCACGGAACGCGGCACAGCCGCAAAGAGATCCCGCAGAGTTACTTCCAGTCGCGTCGACCATAGGCGACGACCGCGCAAAGTATCCCCGTGATCAGTGGTGAAATTGCCGCCACTAGCACCCAGTCCCATGATCGAAATCACCACCGCTCCAATCATGATGATTACTAATCCAACTGCGGCCAAAGGGAGTAAGTCCGCGACGAATTTTGGTTAGACCTGGCAGAACTAGTCCCAACGCCATTAGCGCTTCGCAAACACCAATGAACTTCATGAATGGTCCGGGTAGCTGAATTGCATTTGGAGGTGCCATTTTTGCCATTGCTTCCGACGACATAACCAACTTCAGTCCTCCGGCGAAAAGAAAGAACAACGAGAGGAGTGCTTGAAGTATCCAAAGTACGATGTTCATTTGATCGTTCTCCTAACGCGAGGCTATCGGTTGTTAAAAAGCTCAAAGTCCCAAGTCCTTTTTATTTCGGTTCCTGATACAGCCCCAAAATGTTTCCACTGGATCTCGAAATCGTGCGGTGATTTCAGGAGCGTCCATTCCAATGGGTTGTATGATCTCACCACCATTTGCAACGATCGATCTCAACCGTTGCTGCGGCATTGTCGACCATGATGTAGATTAAGATACCAACCTGATCCAAAGCTGGTCTACCAGTCACCCACGTACCGCTGACCTGACCTACCCCGTCGTCGAAAGCAATACTCCCGTCACCTCTTCGTCTCGTGTGCCAGCCAAAAACAGCTTCATAGAACTTAACTGAACTATCGATGTCGAGTGCCGGAATTTCGACGTAACAAATCTTGCCGTTACCAAGTGAAGGAGTTGTTGTGTTGGACATGTTTTTATTCGCCTTCGTCAGGAAGTCATCCACAGATTACACAGCACAGCTAGCTGTAACCGAGTGGCGTTGAGAGTCAGTTACCACCTCGCGGTAGCGGTGGGTCGCTGGCATCTCCGCAGTTGGTAGTTGAATGGACCCACCCGCTACCGCGAGTGTGGTACTGACTTCATCTAACTTCGCAGAGGAACAAAGCGCGCAGCCGCGGATCTCGTAAATACAGACCTCCCACGCAAACACACCCCAGATTACCGGGAAACAATATTGGAAGGCGCCTTCACCCATTCGTACGTGGGTGGCCACTGCACCACCGAGATAGCCGGTCAACAGGATTGCGCCGAGCACCGACGTCGCTGGAAATATATAAACGAGGGTACAAACAACCAGCAATATACCGAGCGGAACAATTGTCGACTCTTGATATCCCAGCTTCGTGGTTGCGTCTACAACAAACGCTGGCTTGAAGAGTTTCATGACTCCGTCCAGCAAAAGAAACAGGACCGGTAGACCACTAAGAACATATCCGGTGACTCTAGCACCTTTCGACGATTCTGCAGTTTCTACTATTGAAGACATATTCGCTCCTACCGCGCTTTTCAATTTTCACAAGAGGTTTAGTTGGGAAGTCCTGGTAGTTCCACCACAGGACGCACTTCCACCGTTCCTGAACGAGCCATTGGTATACGTTCAGCAATGCTAGCGCGCTTCATCTAGATCATTGGCATCGACCAAAAATATCCACCGAGTTGTTCGCGAGTTTCGGCAAATGGGCCGTCGGTTACCAGGCGTTTGCCCTCCCGTACCCTGACACTCGTGGCGGTTGCCGTCGGATGAAGCGGATTGGCCCCGATGTACTTGCCGTTCGACTGGAGTTGATGAGTAAGCTCGATTGATTCTTCGTAGCACTTTTGGCGTTCGTCTTCGCTCAGTGCCTTTTCCTCAAGGTAAATCAGCAGCATGTATTTCATCTTAATTGCCTCCGACAGTTAATCGAACGGAGTATCGCGAAATCGACACCCTCGCGCAAAATTTTCTATCATCCAACATGTCCCAGAATCCGAACGCTGCTGTGGATGATCTGTATCGCTCCGATTGGGGCCGCATCGTTGCTACCTTGATCAGGCATTTCGGCGATTTGAAGTGGCGGAGGAAGCTGCGCAGGAAGCCTTCGCGGTCGCAGTGGATCAGTGGCGAGCGGGAGGTGTCCCGGGTTTCCACGCGCGCTGGATCATCAAACTGCGAAACACAAAGCAATAGACCGACTCCGGCGCCAGACACGTTTTGAAGAAGCTGGAGTCGTATGCCACTTCGGGTCTAATCGAAACGGTCGCAGGAACCCAATTACGATACCGACGAAATCCCGGATGATCGCCTACGGTTGATTTTCACTTGCTGTCACCCTGCGTTAGCGCTCGACGCCCAGGTCGCTTTAACACTTCGCACGCTTGGTGGTCTACAGACAGACGAGATAGCCCGCGCTTTTCTCGTCCCGGCAACGACGATGGCGCAACGTCTGGTTCGCGCCAAGCGAAAGATCCGCGACGCCGGAATTGCTTACAAAGGTACCTGATACGAACGACATGCCTGAGCGATTGGAGGCAGTGCTCACGGCCGTCTACTTGATTTTCAACGAGGGCTACGCGCCGACACGAGGCGAACCAGTTGTTCGCGCTGATCTATGTACTGAGGCTATTCGTCTCCGGTCGTCTTCTACATGACTCTAATGGCGCCGCAAACGCCATCTGAAGTCACCGGTCTTCTGGCGCTAATGTTACTCCACGACTCGAGGCGTGACGCCCGCTTGGATGCAGCCGGAGATATCGTCGTTCTCGAGGATCAAGATCGCGATCGATGGAATCGGGCCTACATAAATGAAGCGTTACCGTTGGTCCAGGAAGCTCTTCGCCGCGGGCCAGGACAGTTTGCACTCGAGGCGGCAATCTCAGCGGAGCATTGCAAGGCTGCGCGTCCCGAGGATACTGACTGGCAGCAGATTGTCCGTTACTACACGTTACTTCAGCAACTAACAGGTTCACCAATCATTTCGCTGAACCGCGCTGTGGCAGTTGCCATGGCGGATGGCTTGGAGGTCGGGCTCTCTGCGCATTGATTTGCTCGCGTCGCAAGGCGATCTCGACGAGTATCATCTCCTACACGCCGCTCGTGCAGATCTTTTGAGACGTGTGGGATCGAAGACTGAAGCAGCCGAGAGCTATAAACGCGCGCTCGAGTTTGTGACTAACGACAGTGAACGACGGTTCTTGGAAAGACGGTTGGCGGAAGTGACGGGTGACCGCGACTTCAATTGGACAATCAATACCGCGAAGCGGTAACGTCGCAAGAGCCAGGGTTGCCGCGCTTTGGCGGCTACCCTGGGAAATCGTGCGACAGGATCGTGCAACCCCGAACGGGGTTGCGTCCGAGCTTTTTCGATGCAGCCACGTCAAACGGAATACAAGCGCGTTTGGGCGCAACCCCGTTGGGGTTGGATTCGTCCGGGGCGTATGTCCAGGGGTTGCCGCCAAAGCGCGGCAACCCTGGGCTTTGGGATGCAACCGCTTCGCGGTTTGGTAATCAAACTTCGTTTGCGCTTCGCGGTTGGGGTTAGTAACGAAAGGTCATTCAATGATGCAATCGCTTTGGAACGATCTCGCGTATGGCTTTCGGATGTTGCTGAAGAACCCGCGCTTCACGGTTGTCTCCGTGTTGTCACTCGCCATCGGCATTGGCGCCAACACCGCGATCTTCAGTGTGACGAACGCTCTTCTGTTTCGACCACTGCCGTACAAAGACGCTGAACGTTTGGTCATTCTTTGGAACCGTAGTCCCGGCCTCAACGTCGAACAGGACTGGTTCTCACCCGGCCAATACCTCGACATCAAAGCCGAAAACCAAGTCTTCGAAAATGTTGCCGCAACAATCGACAGCAGTTTCAACCTGACGGGCCAGGGAACTCCCGAACGTATCGAAGGTGCACGTGTTTCTTCGTCGCTCTTTAACGTACTTGGAACTCAGCCTGTGGTTGGACGCGCGCATTCACTGCAGACGAAGACGAACAGGGCAAACCAACAACGGCAATACTCAGTCACGCGTTCTGGCAACGCTACTTTGGCGGCAAGACCGATGTAGTCGGTCAAACACTTTCGATAAACGGCAACGCCATCCAGATTGTCGGCGTCATGCCTTCGGACTTTATTCTCAACAAAGAGGTGATGCCGACGGTCAACAAGATTTCAAATGCGGAAATACTTTTGTCTCTGCCGATGGGATGGGAAAGCGAACTACTCGCACTAATGAAGACTACAACATCTTTGGACGATTGAAGCCGGGAGTCACGGTGGCCCAGGCGCAGGCGGAAGTTGACCGCATAGTCGCCGGTATGAAGCAACAGTATCCGGAGAACTATCCTCCGAGCAGCGGCTTCATGATTAGTGTCGTGCCTCTGCTCCAGCAAGTTGTCGGAGACGTGCGTCGGCCGCTCTTGATTCTTCTTGGTGCGGTCGGATTTGTCCTTCTGATCTGCCTGCGCGAACGTCGCGAACCTTCAGTTGGCACGGGCCACGATCCGACAACGAGAGATTGCCATTCGCGCTGCCGTGGGTGCCGGAAGACGGCGCATCATTCGGCAACTGTTAACTGAAAGCGTGTTGTTGTCGTTGATGGGTGGAGTTCTGGGGCTGGGCCTGGCAGTGGTTGGACTGCGCGTCTTACTTAACCTGGGACCTGACACGTTACCGCGTCTGCACAGAAATCGGCATCGATCGAAGAGTGCTCGGTTTCACTTTTGTTGTTTCGTTCATTACTGGGATTGTCTTCGGAATTCTGCCCGCGTTGCGTGCTTCACGTGTGGATCTAAATGGGGTGCTGAAAGACAGTGGCCGGGGTTCATCAAGCGCGAGTCATTATCGCGTGCGGAACTTATTCGTCGTTGTCCAAGTGGCCCTTTCGCTGGTGTTGTTGATCGGCGCCGGTTTGCTGGTTCGCAGTTATGGTCGTATTCAAACGGCGAGCCCGGGCTTTAATCCGAAGAATGTGTTGTCGTTTCGTCTTTCGTTGCCAAACTCAAAATACAAGGGACCGGCAGTGACGAATTTCTACAAGCAGCTGACAGATCGAATCAAAGTCCTTCCGGGCGTGGAAAGTGTCGGCACGTCTTACTCGCTACCAATGAGCTCGGTTGCTCTGGCGTGGGGACCGATAACCATTGAAGGATATGTGCCGAGGAACTCGGCTGACTTCATCATGTCGAAGCGAGCGTTTTGTAAGTCCCGGTCTACTTTTCCGCGATGGGAGTTCCCTTGACCAAGGGCCGACTTCTTTGACGAACGCGACGTGAAAGAAGCGCAGCAGACAGTTATCGTCAATGAAAATCTCGCAGAGCGTTTTTGGCCGGGCCAGGATCCAATCGGCAAGCGACTCGAACGCGGCGACTCTGAACCATGGCGAACAGTTGTCGGTGTAGTGCGCGACACGAAGGAGTTTAGCAGTGACAAGGAACCGCCAATCAGCATCTATCATCCTCACGAACAATTTCCCATCGGAACGATGTTCCTGGTGGTCCGTTCAGTCAACGGAAAACCCGACGCTGACTTCCTCAATTACAAAACAGATCCAGGCAATTGATCCGGAATTGCCGGCGTTTGAGTTCCGGACAATGGAGCAGCGGCTGTCAGACTCATTAACACGCCGTCGCTTTCTCAACCTTACTGCTTGGCATATTCGCAGTGGTTGCGTTGATTTTGGCGCGCGATTGGAATCTATGGCTTGATGGCCTACTCAGTCACGCAACGAACGCAGGAGATCGGAATCCGCATGGCGCTTGGTGCGCAACCTGGAAAGATAATGATGATGGTTGTACGTCAGTCGCTGATCCTGGTGGTGGTTGGAGTAGTGATTGGACTCGGCGGTGCGCGTTCGCTTTGACTCGGGTGATGTCGAGCTTGCTGTACGGAGTAAGCACTGACTGACACGCTGACGTTTGCTGCGCCGCCGTTGATCCCTGGAGTGATTGCGTTGCTGGCGAGTTACTTTCCAGCGCGTCGCGCAGCGCATGTGAGATCCGACCAGTTGCGCTTGCGCAGTGAGTGGAGCTGAAATTCAACTGATCTCTAAGCGGCATGGAGGTGCAGTACCGTAACGCGGTATGCGTCGGGTCTCGTTTTGATTCTATTGCGAGAAGTGGAGACCGACCCGACGCTACCGCGTTACGGTACTGACCTCCATGCCACTCGGTAGTCACTGCTTCACTCGCTTCGCCGCGTACAGTTCCGAGAACACAAACTCGATCTTTCCGCTTTTACCCGGCACGAAGACCATTTCGTTTTCATTCGACGCTCCAAAGGTAAACTTTCGCTCGCCGCTCTTCGTCAACAAATAATCCGTGCCGTCTAACTTCAAATGCAAGCTTGTCGTCTTTGATCGACACTTCCCAAACTTGAGGCGCATGCGAATAAGAACCGACGTATTCAGCCATCTCGGTTTTAGTCAACGGCGAAACTGGAGATACCGGCGATGGCTTATTTGAATCATCGTCTTTCAACCCCAGTCCAAGTTCCATTGCCTTGTTCAGTGTCTTTCGCATCGTCTCACCACTCTTGTTGGTCAAGACGATCACGGCGAACTTTCGATGACGGCACCATCTGGATCATCGAGCCGTAACCACGACTAAAACCTCCATGACCGACAAACTCGAGTCCATGGTATTTGAAAGTAGTTAGACCGAAGGCGTAGTACGAATCAGCTTCTCCGGGAACAGGAATGTGCTTGGTTGCCAATTGACCGGGAAGGGAAGCGGGAATCTGCCTGTTTGCCGTCGATACGACCATCATTCAAAAACGCGATTACCCAACGCGATAGATCACTTCGCATTCGAGAAAATCGAACCGGCCGGCCACATTGCGACGTTGTTGAAGAACGGTCTAATGATCGTTGCTTTCCCATTCTCAACAGCGTGCGCCGTTGCGAGCGGATAAGTCATCGCCAGAAGCGGACGAAGAGTAGTTCGTTCCATTCCCAGTGGTTTGAACAAGACCTCGGCCATTGCATCGGCATAAGGCTTTCCGGAGAGTTCCTCAACGACCATGCCTGACAGCCAAAAGCCTGCACTCGGAGTAGGAATAGATCTCACCTTGATCTGCAAAGAAGACATCGTCCTTCCATGAGCGAACCATCTTTGCGGAGTGCCTCGTCGTCGTTTGAGATGAATGGTGCCGCAAAATCTCGAACACCCGCAGAGTTGCTTAGCAGAGTAGTTTGGCGTGGCCTGGGCAATCTTCGGACTAAGTCCTTTGACGCGGTTGCCAATCGGTTCGTCGAGTTTGATCTTGCCTTGTTCTGCCAGCGAGACGAGCGCCGCAGCGGTAAACATCTTGGTCGTTAGAGCCCAAACGAAAAAGCATTTGTGTTTCCATCGGGGCATTGGTCTCAACGTTGGCGACGCCAAAAGCTTTCTGGTAGACAACGCGATCCCCCATCACGATTTCGATTACAGCACCGGTGTGTTTCTCTCTTTGAGTTCAACGGGAACGAGTTTGTCGAGTTCACTGAAGTCGATATCGTTTGGAGTGGGCCGAGTCTTTGCGTTCTCACTCGGTTGAGCGTTTGTCCCTATGTGACCAAGAATGAGCATTAATACTAATAGGCAACTGCTCAACCAACTTTGCTGTTTCATTGATCGTTCCTCGACTCTCGTTTCGTATGGAGCTTTCTAGCTCGCGTGACGTTACGTGTATACGCAAAGTTTGCCGTGCTGAGTTTTTCAGGCACCTCTCCAAAATCTCGTAATCCTTCAGTGACGCCTTTAGATTTTCAGGTCGCGCTACTGTTTCTACCGCGAAGCGGTTACGCTCAGAGCCCGGGGTTGCCGTGCTTTGACGGCTACCCTGGGAGATCGTGGGGCAGAACTTGCAGCGCCGACGGGGTTGCGCCCGCCGAGGTCTTCGAGGACGGACAGTCAAACGTTTTTACGGCGTGGGTTCGCCGCGAATCCCCGTTGGGGTTCACCCGCTGGTCGGAGTTAACCGGTTGCGGTGGTAGCCGCCAAGCACGGCAACCCTGGGCTCTGAGGGGCGTAATGCCCGCGGTAAAGACATTATTGAAGAAGAGCGCGCCCTAACAAACTCCAAGGCGGGGTCACCTGCAGAGTTTCTCGAGGCCAGTGCCAAAACATATCCGCTAGCGTCGAATTCAGAACCTGAGATGCAATGCCGCGCAGGTCCAACACCAACCCAGTCATGCGTCCCCTTCGCTGCTGATGGGCTCATCCTTTTTGCCTGGCTCAAAAATCGGACGTTACGGAATTCGCTCCCAGCTCTGGTGAGGGAGGCATGGGAGAAGCTCCTTGACTTCTTTGGCGCCCGATAGTGAGAGAGGTGCTCAAGAGGTTTGACTTTGCTCACCTACGCTGCCGGTCGAGACAGTGTTGTTGATTTGGACGCCAGATGGCAAATCATTGATCTATGCAGACTACGCGGTGGCGTTGGGAATCTGTGGAGCCAGAGCCTTGAGGGCGGCCCACCAAAACAGTTCACAAACTTCAAAGACAACGATGCGTAATACGCGCCGCGATCTCGCCGGATGGTAAATCGATAGCGATGGTCAGGGCGATCCAAAAAGCGATGTCGCTGTTGCTGCAGGATTTTCAGTGAGGAATGGCTAAGACAAGCCGGTGATGGTGACGATCTCGATCAACTCGGATGAATCCCTACCATTAAGTTCGACTTTTCACTTCGCAACTAACTGCGCACTTCGCTCCCTTCATGAGCACGCCTCTTCCCGCTGGCACAAAACTCGGACGATACCTGATTCGCTCTTTAATTGGCGCAGGTGGCATGGGCGAGGTCTACCTGGCTGACGACACGCTCTTGCGACGTCCCACCGCCATCAAGTTGCTCATTGGCGACTTCTCGCAAAAGAAGAACGTCTCCATCGCTTTGAGCGCGAAGCGTATGCCGCGCTCAAGCCTGAACCACCCAAACATCGTCACCATCTACGAGATCGGTTCCGACGATGGGCACCACTTTATAGCGACTGAGTTCGTCAACGGTGAATCTCTGCGTGAACATGCACTGCCTGACTCGGATGGATGCGCGCGAGATTATCGAGATTGCCATCCAGGTGGCTTCAGCTCTTACGGCAGCGCACGAAGCCGGAATCATTCATCGCGACGTCAAACCGGAAAACATCATGTTGCGTCGCGATGGGTATGTGAAGTCCTGGACTTTGGATTGGCGAAGCTTAGTGAAGAAGGCTGGACTCTTAACTCGGATACTGAAGCCGCAACCCAGCTCATGATCAAGACCGAGCCCGGCCGGGTGATGGGAACGATCGATTACATGTCGCCGGAGCAGGCGCGTGGCCGGGAGGTAGATCCACGTTCTGACATCTTCAGCCTGGGGATTGTGCTTTACGAACTTGTAGCGGGAGTCAAACCGTTCACGGGTGAAACAAAGAGCGACGTGCTTGCGGCGGTACTAACAGCAGAAGCGGTTGCCGCTTTCGCAACGAAGTCCGTCTGTACCCGCAGAACTCAATCGAATCATTACGAAGTGTCTGCGAAAGAATCGTGACGAGCGCTATCAGACGGCAAAAGAACTTCTGATTGATCTGAAGAGTCTGCGACAGGAGCTGGAGTTTGCAGCCAAGCTGGGTCTGACAGTATCAACCGCCGGCGTTGAACCGTCGACAATTTCATTAGCAAGGGTGCAAGTCACGCAGCCTGGTCCTTCGAATCCCACGACAATCAGCGAGCTATTCATAAAAGAAGTTAAGACGCATCCTCGCAGAAGTTCTCTGTTCTTCGCGGTGATTGGACTAATCGTCGTTGCGGGAGCTTCGGCTTATGCCAAATTGATCAGCTCGCCGGTCGGACCGAATCATTTCAAAACATGCGCCTGGCGAAGGTAACGTCCACGGGCGACGTCAGTCTCATTGGCAGTAGCGGTCTCGCCAGATGGCAAATACGTTGTTTACGCCACAAGCGAAGCGGGCGAAGAAAGTCTCTCGGTGCGACAGATCGCCACTTCCAGCACTGTACCGATAGTTCAACCGGCAGAAGTTCAATTTACCGGCCTGACCATCTTCCGCAGATGGCAGCTACATTTACTACACGATAGAGGAGCGAAAGCAGTCGTCAGGTCTCTTCAAGGTTCCTGTGCTGGGAGGTCAGCCGCGAAAACTTATCGACGACGCGGGTGGCCCGGTGACTTTCTCCCTGACGGATCAAGGCTGGCGTTTCGACGTAAGACCATTGGGATGCAATTGTTGATTGCGAATGCGGACGGTAGCGCCGTGCAGGTTTTGGCGACCCGTCCCGATCAAGAACCCTGGCTGGCGCCGGCCTGGTCTCCTGACAAACGCGCGTCATATGTCGCTAGAGTCTTTGTCGCTGGCGGATAACAAAGCTCGATTGGTCAAAGTCTCGGTTACTGATGGCAAGGAAGCAGTCGCTGGCTACCGAGCCATGGCTGAATATCACCTCGCTCACGTGGCTGTCGGATGGGAGCGGACTCGTTCTAACCGGCCGCGATCTGGAAACTAAACTGCGACGCAGCTTGGTTGGTTGAATACCCGGAAGGCAAAGCGCAGGCGAATATCAAATGATCTGAGCAGCTACTTTGGAGTTAGCCTGACTGCCGACAGTAAGACACTGGTGAGCATCCAGGGTGCGCGTGTCACAAATCTTTGGTTGCTCCGGGCGGCGATGCGAGTCTCGCCAAGAAGATCCACGTTTTGAAACCGGCAAGGACGAAGGGCTTTCAGTGACTTGATTACACGCCCGACGGAAAACTCGTCTGCACGACCAGATCTGACCGGATCGACCGATCTCTGGATTGCTGACGGCGATGGCAACAACAGCAAACAACTCACGAATACCGGCAAGAATTTTTACCCAACCGTGACCGCTGACGGACGTTACATTGTTTTTATTTCTGATCGAGCGGTACGCAACGACCTTTGGCGGATGGATATTGACGGTCGGAAATCCTCGACAACTAACTAACACACTCACCTGGCGTTGGCGGACGCTTCTCGTTGTCACCTACAGACTCCTCAGTTTTTATCCACTGCTCGCAAACAAGATTTCAACTATCTGGAAGGTTTCAATCGAAGGCGGAACTTCCGAGCAGAGTTACTCGAGTCAATTCATCTCGACCCCTGGTGACAGAAGATGGCCAGTCATCTCGTTTGCGAGTATGGAGAGGCCGGCCCAAACTCAACACCAGGGATCGCGTTGATCTCGATGGATGGAAAGGTAAGTCATCTCTACGATCTGCGCCAAACGTTTTGAAGGCAGGTTTGCTTCAATGGAGCCACGAAGGAACGTCGTTGATTTATCGTGAGAGCCGCAACCGAGTGGATAATCTTTGGAGTCAAAAGCTGGAAGGTGGCGCACCAGTTCAGTTGACGGACTTCAAGACCGACACCAGATCTTCTGGTTTCGTTTCAACCGAACGGGCAAGGAACTCGCTCTGCGCGCGGTCGGGATGGATCTGATGTTGTAATGTTTACGAGCTTCAGATAACTAGAACCGACCTTATTCTCAGTTCACCTCAAGGGGAAAATTCGGCACATCAGGCATGAAGTTAGCCCAGGTGCCTTCAAACAAAAGGAGGCTATATGCCGCATAAGCTAGCAAGAAAATTGGGTTTCAGGTAGCCCGGAAGGTTGCATTGGTCCGTTGTGTGATTGGGGACTCACAAGAAGGAATGGGTTGTGTTGATGGAAGTGGTGGTTGTGGGAGTGCAGGTCTTTTAGAAGCCGGAGGAGTCGAGCTTTCATCCTGCGGAGATCGAAGCAGCAACGAAGAAAATCAATCCGCATCCTGAAAATTGGTCCCGATGCAAAAGGAAGAAAACTCTCGTTCTGCCATACGAACATGGGGACGTTTCTCGCATGGGTGCTATCACGATGGAAAGGCGCTCAGTGGAAATGCAGTTACCCGTCGTGACGAAGACAAAGAAAGTGGCGAAAGCGCTGAAGTTGAAACGACCCAAAAAGTACTAGTCTTCCCGGGTCGAATCGTGGCCAGTGGATCACATGAGATGACCGCTAGTTGGTGGGCTCTCTAATTTTAGAGAGCCCACTGCTGCGTTGCTTTCTTTGATTTAGAAGAAGGACACACTGAATAAGTGCCGCGCTCACTAAAAGCGTTGCTGATCAGCGGTAGCTACTATCCTTCGCAGGTTGGTGGCATATCTCGTTTGATGGCCGGCGTTGCGTCGACCCTCGGTCGCGATCATATTTCGCGTTCTCACGCGGGGCCGAGCCCAGATCAGAACTGCCCCGACGATCCGAGGGACCAAAGATCTATCGCATTCCTTCACTCTTCCGGGCGCCAAAAATCAGAAAAGCATTGCCGTGGGCAAGCGCACTTTGGGCGATTCACGTAAGGGATCGTCCGGAGGTAGTGGTGCTGAGTTCGTGAGGACAGTAATCTCGGTCTGTGGTTACAGAAGAAACTCAACCTCCACTGGCTTGTTTCGTGCACGGTATATGAGTTCTCGTCACTTTAAAGGACGGTTACGCCCAGCCTTACTGGCGCTTCAAAAGGCGAGTCGAATTATCGCTATTAGGTAAGTACACGGCTGAACTCGTCAAAAGGCGCCGGCGTTGAAGCTGCACGCATTCACATTGTTCCCACCTCGAGTTGACGGCTGAGAGGTTTCGGCCCGTCGCCATCGACGAAGCGTTTCGAACACAAGTCCTGGGTCCAACACGCTGTGCCAGGGAAAGTGATTTTGACGGTCGGGAATATTGTTCCCCGTAAAGGTCACGATGTTGTTATTAGATCATTGCCGTTAATAAAAAGTCAGGTCAGCGATTTTACTTATCTGATCGTTGGCGATGGTCCTTATCGTGAAGAATTGGCGCAGCTTGCCGATCTACGGTGGGTGTCAAAGACTGCGTCAAATTCGCAGGAAAGGTGCCCGACGCAGAACACCTTGTCACAGTATTACGCGCTGAGTGATGTCTTCATAATGGCGAGTCGAGGTCAAAGAATCAGGCTGATGTCGGGGGTTTGGATTGGTTTACCTCGAGGCTAGTGCGTGTGCTAAACCGGTTATTGGTGGACGGTCTGGAGGGGTTTCGGATGCTGTTGAGGATGAGTCTCCGGCTTGCTCGTAGATCCCGAGAGCCCGGAAGATGTTGCTGCGGCTATCCTACGAGTCCCGGGGAATCCTCAACTTGCAACCCGTTTGGGCCAACCAGGGACTTGCCCGAGCTGTTAACGAGTTTGGGTGAACAGCTTAGAGAATCTTCCTCGACATGTTGAGTGACGTCGTTCACAGAAGCGTTCTCAAGGGCTTGGATTATTGCAAGTTCGTCAGCAAGCTTGTCGTAGCTTTCCTTTGCCCCATGTTCGAGCCCCGACTCGTCAACGACGTCGCGAACTTCCACTGAGATGGAAGAGGATCGTGCTTTTGGAATGTTGTCCTGCCATCAAGTCCGGTTAGCACTGTGGTAACCAGACACTCCACCTGCGTCCCAGTCTTCCCAGTTTTTCAGTGTTTACGATGCTCGTGTCGGTTGAATCGATTTCCTGAGTGCACACCGAGTTGCCCGATCCGTTTTTCCGATCCCGGCCTGCTCACGACGAAGTGCCACGCGCCACCGACGCTTTAAATCAATCTCGCAAACAACCGGTGACCAGCCGGCCGGGCCATACCAACGTTTGAGTAACTCTGGTTGCGTAAGAGCTTCGAAACACCAGGTCGCACGGCGCGTTGAAGGTTCGAGTCAGCGTAACCTCACGATCGCTTGGAGTGGTGACTACCAGCGTGTTGATGTCCATAGCGATTGCTCGTAGCGGGTGCAGTAGCGGCGGGGCGGTAGCCCGACTGTCAAGGAGGGGCTTGTGTCAGCTGCGAGGCGTCTGGCGTTGATCCAAGCACCGCCGCTACCGCACACGGGCTCACCGCACCTGCTGCCTAACCTGCGTAAGCTTCTTTCAGCTTCGCGAGATCAAACTTCACCATCTGCATCATCGCTTGCATAACTCGACCCGCTCTTTGTGGATCGTTTCCTCCGAAGAGTTCTGCGGAAAGTTGCACGGGCACAATTTGCCACGATAGACCAAACCTGTCTTTCAACCAGCCGCATCGTTGTGCCTCGCCACCGTCAAGAAGTTTGTCCCCAGTAGTAATCAATTTCTTCCTGCGTCTCGCATCTTCACTACAAACGAAACTGCTTCCGTGAATTTGTAACGCGGACCGCCATTCAGGGCGATGAAGTGCAGTCCGTTCAATTCGAACGTCGCAGTCATTATCTGTACCCTTCGGCCCTGGGCCAGCTTCGCCGTATCGCGTCGCATCCGAGAAGACGGCCGTCTTTGAGAAATTGAAAGATGAGAAATTGACTGCTTCATCGGCGTTATCGTCGGACCGCAAGAATGGCGTAATTTGTTGCGTCATGATTCACTCGTTTCTTAGTGTGTGAACAGAAGTGTTTACCTTCTATCTTCCTCACTTCTTCTGTTCCTTTTTCAATTTGCGTTTGACGACGGCGCCGTCAAACTCCCTTAGTGCTTCTTTACCCAATGAGCGAGCCGTCGGATTTGTCGACCCGGCAAGCTGTCGCGCCAGTACCGTGCATGCAATGTTGAGCTCAGTGTTGCGTCGCCCGAATCACTCGCGCAGCGCCCAACTCACGCCTTTCTTTACAAAGTTGCGTTCATCGGTTGCTGCTTTTTCGATCAGTGGTAAACAACGAAGGAATTTTTCGTTTGTCGCGTGTTTGTCGTGGACGCCGAGACACGCCAACAATGCAAAGGAAGCGCGCTTTTGAAATTCTGGTTTGCGCCCGGCCCATTGATCCACTTTCTTCCAGGCATGTGGCGTGAGATCAAACAACTTGAAGCAGACAGTGTCGACGATGCCCCAGTTGTCAAAGTCTTTGCACCAACGATCCATTTGAGCGGGTGTGACGCGTTCAGGTTCATCAAGCAGCGCCGCCATCATCCGTGTTTCGTAAATCCCTTTTTGCCAGAGTGCTTCCAGCGAGTTTCGTGATTACGACCGAGCTCTTTTGCCAGTGTTTGCATTTTCCCAACTGGAACACCGAGCGCGTTGTCATTCGGAATGCCAAAGCGAAGCATGCCGTCAGAGTACTTTTTACGCTCAGACGAGACGCGGTCTGAAACGGTGGCTAACGTGTGTCATTACGTATTGCTGGGACCACACGCTGAAGATGTTGATGCGGTGCGGGGCGTCGGCGTCGAGATTTCTCGGATCGGCGCGAGGTCGGCCGGCATTCGAGCAGGTTCACCGCCTGCATCCACTTCTGCAGGCGTATAGCCTGCCCTGTGCCGCGAAGTCCTTTCCGGAGCGCCTGGAGGCCGTGAACTGAAGCTGTGATACCAGCCGTAGCCGGTGTTCTCGGTGGTGTTGATGGCGTTGGAGCCGAAGGCCAGGGAACGGCGATAGCAAGGTCTGACGGCTGGTGGTGGTGCCGGTGGCCGCGTGCCCTGGCTGTTGCCAGGGACCAGGTTGAGCATCGGGTTGGCGAAGGTCAGCGGTCAGGAGTTGCTGTAGACATCGTCACGCGTCTTCAGCGTGCTGAGATACTGGCCGGGCAGGGTGTTGATATTGCGCGTGATTTCGATGTGGTTGATCTTGTTGCCGATGTAGTTCGGTCTCTCAGCAGGAAGCTGCTTGAACCTGGTGCTGCAGGCTGGCTTCCCAACGAATGGTGATCGGGATCTTCGGATTCTGGTTGAAGTACGTGAGAGCCCCTGTCCCAGGTAGGTCTGGCAACCCGCGGCGGCGCCTGCACTGGCTTCCGCGACACCGTTCGGGAAGGGGTTGGCCAGGGTGGTCAGGAAGTGTCAGCCCGTTGTCGTTGCTCACCGTCATGTTGGTGTTCTGGGTGAAGCCGTTCTGGAAAACGTCTGCCGCGGCGCTCGCCGAGGAAGCCGGCGAACATACCCATGCCGGATACGCAGCACGGTCTTGCTGTTCAGCTGGTAAGCGATGCCGACGCGGGGCATGAAGACATTCTTCGGCGCAGTACAGGCGGCGCCGTCGTTGCCGTCCAGACCCGCGAACGTCATGCCGCCTTTGAGCGCGAAGGCGCTGGGCGGGAAGTTGCGGGAATCCACCGGCGATGGCCGGAGTAGATGTTCGCGTATTATTCGCGCTGGGCCTGGGCCGAGATGGGCTGCGACGTAAGTGGTGTCGAAACCGAGGGTGCTGCGGTTGAAGCGCTCGTGCAGCGGCGTTTCGAACTCATAACGCAAGCCCAGACGTTCAGAGTGAGCTTCGGGGCGACCTTCCAATCGTCCTGCACGAACATGCCCCACGGAGCCTGACTGTTCGATGTAATCCGACTGGCGGTGATGCTGCCGGAATCGGGCAGGCCGAGCAGAAGCCCGGCGACGGATTGCCCGATGCTGCCCGAGGCGCTGGCGGAGTTATCCAGCGGTCCCCGGGTCCAGGTGGTGCCGAAGGTGAACTGGCCGGTCTGCTGGTTGCTCTTGAACTGATCGGCTTCCTGGTAGACGCGGTATTCGAAGCCGGTGCGGATGGAATGCGCGCCCGCCGACTTGGTGAGCGTGGAGGACACCGTGTGATTGTTCACCGGCCGGTTTTCATTGGTGTGCCCGTTGCTGATGTAGCCGGTGAGGTTGATGCGCGGGAAGCGCACCTGGTCCTTCGGCACCTGGTTGATGAACTGCTGCGAGAAGCCCAGCGAAGCCAGGTCGAAGCCGACCGCTTCTGCGGGCTGATCGCCGCCGCGGATGAAGCGGTTGTAGCTGTACCGGGTGTTCAACACCATGGTGGGCGAAAGCGTGAAACACGTGATCGAAGGCCGCGTTCTTCGAGTAGAAGTAGAACTGGTCGCCGACGAAGGCGTTGTTGAAGTACTGGTTGTAGGTGCTGTTGCGGATGTAGGTAGCTGTAGCGAACGAAGAAGCGCTGCCGGTCGCCGATGTTCTGGTCAACCTGCGACCGTGTCGTTGTAGTACTTGCGCCTTTTCCGCGGTGGTGGCATCCTGATAGTTGCTGCAGGCCGCACGGCATCGGTCGGCGTCTTCTCGGTGGCCGGGTAGTAGCCGAGGATGGCCGTGCCGACTTTGTCGAACCGGTCCGACGGAATCTTGTTTCCCGGGAACGGGGTGGACTGAATACGTCCGCCGGCGATGGCCACGCGGGTCGCCGGATCGTAGATGGTGTACTGGCGCTCCGCCGGCTGGCGCGGTCAGCATGCCCGAGAAGTCGCCCTGGCGCATAGCCGGCGTCGGAACCGTGTTGCTGGTGTCGTCGTGGCGCGGGCGCGAATCGTGGATGCCCTCATAGCCGAACAGGAAGAAGGTCTTGTTCTTGCCGTTGTAGACTTTCGGGATGCGCGACGCGGACCGCTGAAGGAACCGCCCCAGCGGTTGAACAGGAAGTCCGGACGCGGCGTGCCGGCCTTGTTCAGGAAGAAATCGTTGGCCCAGAAACTCGGGCGCTGGAAGGAGTAATTGACGCGTGCCGTGGAAGCTGTTGGTGCCGCTCTTGATGCTCATGTTGGTCACGCCGCCCTGCGTCTGGCCGAACTGGGCGTCGAAGGTGTTGGTCTGGACCCTGAACTCCTGCACGATGTCGGTGGGAGGCACGTAGGATGCGGTCACTTCGAAGGCATTGGCGGTGGCGGTGGCCGGCGCGCCGTCAATCGTGATGTCGTTCAGGTTGCCGCTGCGTTCCGCCCATCGAGAAGTTGACGATATGGGTGGGCTCGAACGGGCGATCCAGCCGGACGCTGCCGTTGAACGTGACGCCCGCGGTCAGTCCGATTGTGGCGCTGTGCCGATCATTGCAGGTGCGGTAATGGTCCCGCCGGAATCGATTATTGCGTTGAGGCACGCGCTCTGGTACTCAGCAGGGGTCTTCGCTACTCAGCAGTGACCGCTATCTGGATGCCGATTTCCATCGGATGTTGATGGTCGAGTATCGGCACCAGGGGACTTCAACAGCACAGCAGGGCCTCTTCGAAAGCCGCGCGGTCACTGATATCGTAAAGTCCAGGCTGAAGAACGATACCCTGGAGCTGGGCTGCCGTAACCCGGACCGTAAATATAAAT
>ERZ1370068.3269-contig-2386_pt1 | contig 52929 bp, 64 predicted proteins | sample MGYA00561227_ERZ1370068 | MGnify/ENA primary metagenome ERZ1370068 (study PRJEB38410, sample SAMEA6850437) | metagenome | study: Metagenomic assessment of the ecological functions of the soil: analysis of the soil microbiota associated with the... | reverse complement strand
TTATTACGTATTGCTATAGATGTAGTGCTGGAAGCAAAGAGGCAGGAAATGTGAAAGTGATCGTTTATGGATCAGTTAAAGAAGCGGAAGGAAAAAATCAAGACATAGCAGCGGGAAAATATATTTTTGAACTTGCAGATCTTGTCGTGACACTTTGTGTGCCGATAAGAGCAGGATGCCTGCGTTCCTTTAAAATCATTTTGATGTTGGACCTGTCTCCACTCTTGCATTTGTAACGGCTGTATGGATGACAGTGACAACTGTTGCCGAGATACTGCCGATCGCGGAGTGAAACTTTATTCATCTCTTCACACAATGTACCGGGAGATACTACTGTGAAACAAGATACTGGATGTACTTGTCAGAATACAAGAAAAGGTGATCGCTTGGAGTATGATTCGTCAATGCGGTCAATGCGTGAATGGCCTAGAATTTTTGGAGCCTACGATTTCACATTGACCATTCACCATTCACGAAAAGCTGATGTTATGAATTAGCGAAAAGCACAAGAGTGCGACGCAACAGAAGCTTAATAGAATTCCTTCTGTTTGGTTCATACTAAATATTTATCTTGCGCCACTAAATACTTATTCGATGAAATTAGTTTCTTATTTACAGGATGGACATGACAGGTTGGGTGTATTGATCGGTGATCTTGTTTATGATATGGAAGTGCTGCATCCTGATCTTCCAAACAGCATGGGTTTGTTCCTGAATTATTGGGAGGAATCATATGCAGTGGCGCAGGCAGGAGAAATGATGTTGCGTGAAGGAGAAAAGGTTCAGCAACAAAGGAATGCCATTAAGTGAATTGCAGTTATTGGCGCCAGTACCTTTTCCAAGTTCTTGTCGCGATGGTTATGCATTTCGCCAGCATGTGGCGGCGGCAAGAAGAAATCGTAAAGTAGAAATGATACCGGAGTTTGATCAATATCCTGTTTTTTATTTTACCAATCATCATAGCATACAGGGACCGGGTGATGTTCGTTGTATGCCTGATCATTTTGAAAACTGGATTTTGAACTGGAAGCAGCGATCGTTATTTGTAAACACGGCAGAAATATAAAAGCGGAAGATGCGGATGAATATATCGGCGGCCTGATGATCATGAATGATCTGAGTGCAAGAAAATTACAGATGGAAGAAATGTTATTGAATCTCGGACCGGCAAAAGGAAAAGATTTTTCTACTGCCATCGGACCCTGGCTAGTGACACTGGAAGAGTTGGAAGCGTTTGTTGTGCCTTGTAAAGAAAATCATGTTGGTAAAAGCTGGAATCTTACAATGAAATGCTGGGTAAATGGCGTACAGGTGAGTGAAGGAAATTTGAGTGATATGGATTGGACATTTGCCGAGATCATTGAACGAGCTTCTTATGGTGTTGATCTTATTCCCGGTGATGTGATCGGAAGCGGAACAGTTGGTACCGGTTGTTTTTTGGAATTGAACGGAACCGGAAAATTAAATGATCCGAATTATGCTGAACAATGGTTGCAACCAAATGATGTGGTTGATATGGAAATTGACGGGCTTGGTAAACTAAGTAACACGATAGTTGCGGAAGAAAGTGACCGTAGCTATCGTGAGCATTTGAAAATAAAATAAAAAAGCGGAAACCGAAGTTGCTTTCATTTCGATTTCCGCCTGGACTTTCGATCTTCTCTTATATCACCACTTTATTTTTCTTTTTCACTGTTGCATTTCCCCTGTTACTCACTCTTACCAAGAAAAGAATCTGAATATTTTAATTCTTTTTCTGCATTGACCGTCGCAGAGCCAACGCCATTATTTTCAATATCCATTTTTTGTACAACAAAATTTCCTGCATTGATGCTACCAACGCTATTATTCTTTACCACAGCATTTTCTGCGCTGCCTTCAAGTTTTACTGATCCTACACTTTGATTTTCCATGTTAAGTGTTTGTAATGTCATATTAAGATTTACTGAGCCAACACTTTGATTTTTTAATTTCAGATCAGTAAACTTCAATTTCTCATCAGATGAAGTACCGCCAACCATACTCGAGGTCCATGCTTTTTAAAGTTTTGAAAGTGACATATACTTTCAATTGTTTTTTGCTGTTGAAGTTTGAATTCTTTTTCATCTTGATCTTTAAGAGTTGATCCTTCATTTTCACTAATGAACAGGTCCATCAGGTTATCATCAGCTTCTATCCTTAGTGTCTTCTTTATCACCTTGTGATAATTGAAGATTAAAAACACGCACTGGCATCCAGTTCATCAAAAGACTTTACAGTAATGTCTTTGGTGATCACATTGCCGCTGCCTTCAATTCTGTCTTTGTCGTCATATTTATCATTCTTTGTTGAATAATTGTTGAAAAACCCAAGGCTGTTATCGCCAGCATTAAAAAAAGATTCTTTCTCATGACTAATTGGTTTTATTGTTTTTCAATTATTTAAACGAAGTCTTTCGTATAACGAAGATGGGATAATTTAAGTTACATAGTTGAAAAAGAATTTATAAATGGTAAACAGGCGGGTTAAAAGCGAATCTAAACCGCTTCAAGGTTTTTGGATTCCATCTTTACGGATATTTGTTTTCTAATTTGATCTATGATCCTCGACCTAAAAGACTTAAAAACAGCTGAAAAGCAATATTACCTGCAACATGTTGTAGCGCCAAGGCCTGTTTGCTTTGCTTCTACAATTGATAAGGCAGGCAATATTAATCTTAGCCCGTTTAGCTTCTTTAATTTGTTTTCATCCAATCCGCCGATCGTTATTTTTCTCCGTCACGAAGAGTAAGAGATAACACAACCAAGCATACACTTGAAAACGTAATAGAGGTGCCGGAAGTTGTGATAAACATCGTTACTTATGAAATGGTTCACCAGGTTTCATTGGCAAGTTGTGAGTATCCAAAAGAAATGAATGAGTTTGAAAAGCCGGGTTTACTGCTGAGCCTGCTACATTGGTTAAACCACCGATGGTAAAAGAAAGTAAAGTAAAGATGGAATGCAAAGTGCTTGAAGTAAAACCGCTGGGCACAGAAGGTGGCGCTGGCAATCTTGTAATATGTGAAGTGATGAGAATGCATATTGATGATTCTTTACTGGATGAGAATAAAAAAATAGATCAACGAAAGATCCATCATATAGCAAGACTTGGTGGTGATTGGTATTGTAAAGTGAGATGAAACAAATTTATTTATGGTTCCAAAACCAAATACTGAATTAGGAATTGGTGTCGATGCTTTACCTGAAAGTATTCGCAACAGTGACATACTTTCACGGAAATGATCTCGGCATTTGGCCAATGTAAGAGAAATGCCGATCATTGAGCCATCATTTGATGATACTCATCTTAAAAACATCATTCAGTACTACAGCTTGAATCCTGATGAGATGGAAAAAGAATTGCATGTTTATGCAAAAAAATTAAGCTGGGGGAAGGAAAGTGAAAAGAGGCCTGGGCAGGTGCTGCTGGCCCTAAATTAAAAACCCGGCAATAGCCGGGTCAAAGCTTTTATCAGGGAATAATAAATTATTTAGTCGCTCCTCCAAAACCTTCTTCAACAGATCAGATGTTCTTGCTGTGGGGTTGCTGCGGATATTTACCTCTTCAACTGCGATCCTCGTCAAACAAAGCAAATAAAGTTCTATCAGCAACATAGTCCGCCATATCAGGGTTCATTTTTTTACAAAAGGGACCTTATTATAGCGGGTAACTGCATCACCATAATATTTTGTAGCATTTGTTTTTTTTTCAAGTGATTTCATTTATCACAGGCATAAATGCCTCTTTCAATTTTACCGAAGTCTTTGAACGGAAAAACTCCGTAATAGAATTCTTGCCACCTGTTACACAGTTTCAACGCATCGGTTACTGTCATTTGTTTAATGGCATCAACAAAAATTGGCGTAGCATATCCTACTGCATCTTCAGCCCCGCGATTGATCGCTTCAATTGCATCATCACACATTTTGCCCATCCCCATATCACGCAAAGCTTTTTCCATTTTTTTAGCATCAGGAGGCAACAAAACTTTATAAAGCTCACTTTTAAAAATGCATCAGGTTTATTGAGAAAAGAAACAGCAGAGCCAATCCCATTATTCAATGCTTCCTTCACACCTCTTCCCGCTTCTTCTTCAGTAAGACCGGAATTTGTGTTGAGTTTCTTTTTTACTTTGTCTAAAATTGATTGGGAGTTAACAGTAGCAGCCAGGCTAACTGACAGTAAAATGAGTAAGAATTGTTTCATAGTTACTCAAAAGTACTCAAAAAATCTGCCGGGAAAGGTATAGTTGCTTCTTTTGAAAATTATAACATTATACCTCAAGCGCCTCTTTGCGTTTTTGAATTCTTTCACGGATAATTCTGAAAAAGCGGGACCTTTCCTTTTCACTTACCTCGCTGATAAGTGGTAGGAACGCTTCATTTGGGTTTGCATGTGATTGTACATATTCTCAGTAAAAGCCACATCTCTGGTCAACATAAAGTTAAAAGTAGTGTGAGTCATAAAAGCCATTTTGATATTATCCGTAACGGCGAGTATAGAGTTGTCTCCCAGCAATACTTCATTAAAATACATTTTATATTCACCCAATGGCTTTTGCTCCGGGTCGTCAATTTTAAACTTATACCCCAACGCTGCCTGCTTCTCAAGATGATCCCATACTTTTTCCAATGCTTCATATACCCTTAGAATATCTTCATCCGATTCAAACATATCAGCATCCCGGTAAAATTGCTACTCTGCCGGAAAAATACTCATGCTTTCAATATTCCATATTTCCCGGCTGTGATAGCTGGTTAGTACATTCCCAACACCTGCTGATCCAATTAAATAGATTCAAATCCGGATAATCAGAAAACTTAAATTTTCTTTTAGCAAAGCCCGGAAACTGAAGATATGTTTTTGAGCCAGAAGAACCATTTAACAGCCGCCAAACTCCCTTACATAAAAATGGTGAAAAAGCGGCATGTCTTTGCAGGAATAATACAGCTCCTTAATATTTTAAAACTGTTGAAATATAGCCATTGTATGCAATATCCCGGTCAGAGTACTGTTCAAAGCCATAGGTTTTTGCATTAACAAAATTTCCTGGAATAACATTCCCCGGTGTTAATGCTCATCAATTGGATCCAGTGAAATTTTAAAAATGATTCGCCAGGATATATACTTCTTCAAAAGTGATTTGCTTTTTCATTCGCATGCGCCAGGTAGGCGCTATCGCTGCTTATATTCAAAAGTTTACCCACTTCATCAGCTACTGAAAGGTTCAGCTGGGATTTTGTTTTTAATAATTTGAAAGAGTTGCTTGCTGAGTTTGATTAATGTCCATAGCCTATTGCGTTATTTATCATTTTATATCATGGCTTGTTCACTCTAAAGTTGCTTTTCCTTTCTGCTATCTTATTCAACAGGATACCAAAAAAATATTACGCTGCTTTTCGCCGGTCTCGCTAATTTGAGTTGACTTCTTCATCAAGGTTCTTGCAGATCATCATAGCAAGGGTTACAAAAAGCTCTCGTCTCTGTGTAGCTCATATAATTAAAGCATCTCATAGTTTAAAGAAGGCAGTTTTTACCTGATCAGTCATACTACCATGATCAGTATTATCACCCAAAATTACCCTGTTATAAAAATCTGAAATTGCTTTTTTTGACTCCGGTTTTTCGCCGGGCATGAATTTGGATTCCGTATTCCACTTCGTTTTTAAATGAATGATCGTCTCTTCCAATGCATTCATAAACCGTTTTAATATCCTTTGGATGAAGTAAACAATCCTGATTCTTTGTAAAATTCTATTTGTGCAAATAGTAGAATTGATACATTCTGTGTTCCAGTATCTCAGCTGAGGGAACTTTATTATAAGCAATTATCAAGCTTCTGGCTAAGCTTTTCAGCTTCTTCTGATAAGATGGAAAACTCAAAAAATCCTTATCAGCAAAGCCAGGATCTTGAATGATCGATTTCATCCAGAAAAAATAACGAAATGCTATCAAGGGTCTGTAATAAAAATTATGAAACAAGGCCATGTCCTTCGTTCATGTAAATGATCTCCCTTATGAATAAAGCTTCCGGCATATTCTACCTGCATTATTAAGCCTGTCAGATATTTTTCATAATTGTATTTTTTGCATCGATCCGCAATGTCTGAAACATTGTAGCCCCGCCTTTACATTCAGGATCTGGTCAAGCGATATTTTATAATGCTGGCAAAGAACTCTTGCTTCATCCAGCACAAGCGGGGTTTCGCCACGAATACGGCGATAGGCGCTGTCGCTGCTTACATGTAATATGTTGGCTACCGAATCCACCAAAGAGGCATGGGGCGGCAAAAGTTCCTTAATTCTCTGGAACAGGAATTCCTGTGATTGATAGTCGGGCATTCTTGATTTTGTAGTTGGTGGTTCTGGGTACTGCTAAAGCTTTACCTCAGGTTTTAAGTTAGGGTATTTCCGTTTAAAAACATAAAATCAAGCATTATTTCAGTTTGCAACTCTTGCAACTACATGCGTTCTAGGATTTTCCTACCACCTTACGGGGTACAAGGTTAATGGCCTATCGACAAGCCTGGATCAGTCAGTTGCAAATTCTGCAAATCAAGGAAACGTTAATGCAAAATTCAATTATAAACGGCCTGTTCGTGGTAGTAGCTTGGCATTATGAAAAAATAAATAGTTATGAAAACAACAAACATCCACCACGATCCTTTTTTACCGGTACAAGCTTAGCAAGCAGGCAGCTCTGCAGACAGCAAAGAAAATAGTAATGGCAAAACGTATTCAGCAATTGAAGAATTAGAAAAAAGCCTGCTGGAACTGGTATCATTCATGAAATGTTCTCTGAAGATCCTTAGTAGTTTTTATCCTAAATGCCAGTCTTTTTATGGCATGTACTTACCGGGAAGAATTTTCTATACATCAATATAGGCCCTAACCCAGTGACGGCTAGCACACGACACATCGATAGATCCCTACTTTTCATGATGACTGTTTGTGAAAAACTGAATTGTAATTGATCAGTATAAAAAACTGCCTTAATAAAATATTAAAAATAAACAAAAAATTATATAAACTAAAAACCACCGATTATGAAAAAATAATTCTAACAACAATGTTGTTCTGCATGCTTGGCCAGGTTATTTTTTCCCAGGCCCAAACTGCAACGGTCACCGGAAAAGTAACCAACGAAAAAAATGAAGCCGCTTACTTATGCAACAGTTAGAGTAAAAGAATGGCAAGGAGGCAACTCAAACTGATCTGCAGGAAAATTCAAGCTTGAAAGTAGCATCACTCCCTGTCGTATTACTTGAGTCTCTTCAACTGAATATGATGAAAAAGAAGTGTCAGTAACAAACTCAGATGAAGTTGCAATGTCTCATTAGCTAGCAAATGAAAACAACACTCGAGCCGAAGTAATTGATTAGCGCCAGTGGTGATTCCCGGTTGAAAGGGAAACTTATCAATGACAAGCCGGTTTCTCTATGAAATTGATTACAAAAAAGATTTTAATAATTCACCATACTGATCCTTATGGAGCAGTGCTTGCAAGAAAAGGTCTTGATGTTACCGTATCAAGCAATGACTATACAAACATATAGTACAAGAGGGTTTAATGGAAGCGGTAGCTCAAGAGCAAATCAAATAATGGATGGAATGGATAACCAAGGCGCCAGGATTGAATTTTTTCTGTAGGGAAATTTTGTTGGCCTTACTGACCTTGATATTGAAAGTATAGAAATACTTCCGGGTGCATCATCTGCTCTTTATGGACCGGGTGGTATGAACGGAACAATTATTTTAAACAGCAAAAGTCCATTTTCTAAAAATAATTCCGGGCTTTCGTTATTGGTGAAAAATGGTATTACTGATGTGGGTAAATATCCAAAGAGATAAAGTAGGCGGTTACTATGATTATCACTTTACGTTGGGCAAAAAATTTCAATAATAAGTTTGGCTTTTAAGATCGGTGCCCAATATCATCAGGCAAATGACTGGCTCGCCAATGATACTTCTAATTACTTGACGTAAGCGGTGGCAGTGGTAAAGTAGTCCCTGGTACAAGACAAACTGATCCTAATTATGACGGAGTAAACGTTGTATGGCGATGAGACCAGTCTTTAACATGCAGTATATTGCTATCACTCATAAAAGTCGGTACCGTCAATTCATCAAAGGATATTATGGCACTACTGGTTCGTGTCCTTCACAGGCGCAATCAATGGTTTGCTTTACTACCAATCCCAACTACGGCCTCCTTTTACGCAGGGATTAAGAATTAACTTCGATCCCTGATCACATGTTTCCCAGTACTGGTTATAATGAGAATAGATGTTATTGATCCAAAAACAAAAATATATAAAACTAAATGGCGCCCTGCATTATAAATTTAATAAGGGTACAGAAGCCTATTATTGCCGGACATTATGGAACAGGCAATACAGTTTATACAGGCAATAATCGTTATGCATTTAAAGGATATAAAAATTGGCCAGTACAAATTGGAGTTAAGAAACTAAGAATTGGTTTATTACGCGGATACACAACACAGGAAAATGCAGGCGAAGCTTATAGTGCTACAGTAACCTCTCAATATTTTAATGAAGCATGGAAATCATAGTGCGGACATGGTATCCACAATATGTACTTGCCTGCTATGTTGGAGCAAATAGGCTCACACCATGGAGTCACTGTCATCGACGCATGGCCTCAATCATAATGGCAAGATGGCATTTGCGTGATCAGGGACGTCCTATTCCTGGTTCTGCTCAATTCATCCACGCTTTATGATTCAGTGAGAAGTGTGCCTATACCAAAAGGAGGATTGTTTTTAGAAAAATCTCAAATGTGGATGGGTGAAGGACAATACAACTTTAGCGATAAACATAAAATTTGCCGAAGTGATCATTGGTGCCAATGCAAAAAAATACATCCTGGATTCAAAAGGGACTCTTTTCATTGATACACTGGAAGCTATTAAAATAAATGAATTGGGAGCTTATGCACAGGTGACCAAAAAAACTTTTTTCTGATAAACTTACTGTGGGCGTTTCCGGTCGTTATGATAAAAATGAAAACTTCAAAGGAAAATTCACTCCAAGAGTTACAGCCTTATTGAACATTGCCGAAGGGACATAATCTTCGTTTCTCTTATCAAACTGCTTATAAATTCCCTACTACACAGCAACAATGGATAAGATTGGATGTGGGCAATGTGATCTTACTGGGCGGCACTGCCATGGGTAACTGATTATATGAATACAAAGGCACTGCCTACTTATGTATACAACCCTCCTGCTCCAATCTGTTCCATATTACTTATAAAGAATTAAAACCAGAAAGCATGCGGTCTTTTGAAGCAGGTATATAAAGGCTATATCAATAAAAATTATTGATTGATATGTATGCATATTTTGGAAAGTATACCGACTTTCCTTGGTCGCATTGTATTAGTACAACCAACTGTTACACTACTAAGGCTGCCTCTCAGTTGTTACCAACAGTGACAACAGAAGTAAAGATCATGGGGAGCAGGTATTGGCTTTGATTATAAGATGGCCAATAACTTTTCTCCTTCTTTAATGCATATACTGACAATCTTACTGATGTTCCCAGCGATTCCAGGCTGGCTTTAGTACACCGAAATACAGATTTAATGCAGGCTTTGGCAATAGCGGTTTTGGTAAAAAGCAAAATCTGGGTTTAATATCAACTTGAGATGGCAGGATGATTTCTACTGGGAAAGTGGTGGTCTTGCCGATGGAACGCGTGAAAGCATACACAACACTTGATGCACAAGTAAACTATAAGTTGCCGAAAATAAAATCAACTGATAAAACTTGGTGGAACTAATATCACTAAATCAAATTTTATCAAACAGGCTTTGGCAATCCATACATCGGAGGAATGTACTATATCAGTTTTGGCTTATAATATTCGTATAGAGACTTAAGACAATCCAGCTCATTAAATATACAACAATAACTATCCCGCAAACTCAGCAAATAGCGGGAACGGGATAGTTATATCTAAAAAATTAAAACTCAGTTTATGAAAGCAAATAATCTAATCACTGCTGGTTGTTTCTTCTCGGCACAATGATCAGTGTAAATGCGCAACAAGAAAAGATTAGAGTACAACATTAAAAGGAATGGAGATGTAGTGGGCAATATCCATTTTATCCAGGGTATTGCCGGTAACAGAACAGTTCTCACTATGGAATCAGAAGTAAATACCCGTTTCATTTTCAACTTTAAAGCAAAAGCAAAAGAAGAAGTTATTTATGATAACGGCATCATGACATGGTCATCCATTTTCCGCAAACTAAATGGCAATGTAAAAGTGGATAAAAAACAAAAGCCAATGGCAATGCTTATACAGTGTATAAAGGAAGTAAAACAGAAACGTTGAACAATTATCCTATACGCTACAATATGCTGAGTGTTTATATAATCGAGCCGGTAAATATTACAAAAGTTTACTCCGATAATTTTCAACAGCAGATCGACATTCGAAAAGATCGCCGATCATCATTACAAAAATAAAATTCCCGGATGGTAATTACAATGAATATTTCTATACAAACGGTGTATGCTCAAAAATAGAGATCCACCACAGTATGTACAGCGCAACTATTGAGGTTGAGATCTTAATTACCAATCTATTACACGAATTAGCAAGTCACTCATACAAAAATCATGGTCATGAAAAATATTAATTACAGGCGCCACTGGGTATATTGGTTATAAGCTGGCAATGGAAGCCGCCAGAGGAAACTATACACGTGCATATTCTTGTAAGAGATCTTGCAATCACCGTCTATTACCTGTCCATCCCAACATTATAAAAATTCAAAGGAGATATTACTGATAAAGGATCCGTGATGGCAGCAATGATGAATTGTGATAAAGTGATCCATGCTGCTGCTATTGCAAAACTTTCAGCAAAGACAATAGCGTTTTTATTCTGTTAATGTGGAAGGAACCCGCAACATGCTGGATGCTGCACTGGCATTAGGTGTAAAGAAATTTGTTTTCACAAGCTCTGGTGCCAGTGATCGGTCCATCAGGGTAAATATCCAATGAATGAAAATGATCCACGCATTGCTGCTTTTGAAAATGATTATGAGATCTCAAAACATTGGGCTGAAGAGTTGGTAAAAGAATATTGCTCGCAGAGGATTGTTTGCAATAATAGTAGCAGCACCACGAGTATATGGAGCCGGACATGAATGCAATGGCAACACGCATGAATGTACTGTTGAAAAATATTCTTTCTATGCGTCTTGCATTTGTTCCATCCTGTGACAATGTAGTCGCTAATTATGCTTTTGTAGATGATGTGTGGTAACTGGTCATTTCCTGGCAATGGAAAAGGATTGGGTGGCGAAAAATATATTCTTAAGTGGTGAAAATCTTTCTTACAGATCTTTTTTCAAACCATCAAACAAAATACAGGTAAAAAGATCAGGCTGATCCGTATACCAAAATTATTGCTCAAGATCTGTGAGTTTCTTTATATGTCCGTCTGTGCATTATTAGGAAAAGAAACACATATATCTCCAAAGGTAGTTGACCGTCTTGCACAAAACCGTGCACTGAGTTGTGATAAAGCAATAAGACAATTAGGTTATTCCATTACTCCTTTTCAGATAGGGATACAAAAACCATTCTTCCACCACTAAAAATAAAAATTATGCGTAACAAAAATTTTGCACTGATAACCGGCGCCAGCGAAGGATTTGGAAAAGCATTGGCATTAGAATGCGCTGCACGCAATATGAATCTTGTGCTTGTTGCGCTGCCAGGTTCGGGCCTTAGCAGTTTGTGTTGCTACATAGAAAGAAATTTCAATGTAACAACCTATTGTCTTCGAACATGATCTTTCAAAAAAGATAGAGTGTTATGATCTCTTTAATGAAATAAACCATTTGCAGATCCGGATCAATACACTTATCAATAATGCCGGCATCGGTGGCACTCATTATTTTGATGAAAGAGATACGGAATTCTATTATAAACAAATTGAGCTGAATGTAGTATCTCCAACTATTCTAACACATTTATTTATTCAAAATCTTTCACCGTATTCACCTGCATATGTATTAAATGTAAGCAGCCTTGACAGTTTTTTTACCTGCCCAAAAAACAAGTTTATGGCGGAACAAAATCTTACCTGGTCGCTTTCTCAAGAAGCTTACGCCGTGAATTAAAAATAAGGGAATAAGTGTAAGTGTTATTTGTCCCGGTGGAATGAATACAAATCCGCAAATGGTCTTTCAAAATCTTAATACACATGGATTGAGTCGTTGGTCAATCATGGATCCTGAAGCAGTAGCAAAAATCGTCATAGATGGAATGCTGGAAAAATAAAGAAGTGATCATTCCGGGTTTTTGGAACAAGATGTTCATGTTGTTTGATAAAAATACTACCCAAATGTTATAAAGAAATGCTGACTGACAGCAGAGTATGAAAGAAAGCAAGACGATCCGTAACCCGGTAATATTTGCTATCAACCCATTAAGAACTGCTGTTTAAAATAAAAGTAACTCATTAATAAAGTAATAAAAACAATGCTAAACATAAACACGATAGGAACGATAGTACTGGCAGTATTAACATTGAGTTGAATTATTAATAAGCTTTTTACACAGGGAAGGAAACAGGCTAAAAAGATATGTTAGCTAATCTTTGCCTGGGCTTATTAGTGATATTGACTGGCTTTTTTATGAAGGCATTGGCGCTGATCAGTGCTACACAATGGTTTATTCAGTAGCCATTATTAAAACCAGCCTCCTTCTTTTCTTTTATGGATTGCAGCATTCTTTTTATGTGACCTTGTTCTTTATATCTATCATTTGCTTGGGCATAAAACCAGGTTGCTTTGGGCGAGCACATGTTGCGCATCATTCATCATTACATTATAATTTATCTGTCGGGTTCAGAATAAATTTCTTTCACTTATTCTATCGTTTTCTTTTTGGGCGCCACTTTGTTTGATTGGTATTACTCCCGAAATGATCCTTTTACTTGAATCATTGACAGCGATCTGGAATTTTGATTCATACTGAAAAATAAAAAGCTTGGTTTCCTTGACCTGGTATTCAATACACCATCCAATCATCGCGTACATCATGCAAGCAACCCTGCAATACATTGATAAAAACCTTGGCGGCATATTGATAATATATGACCGCCTGTTTGGCACTTATGCTCAAAGAGACTATTCCGCCTGTTTATGGTATTACACATAATATTTATTCAGTCACAATCCCAAAGACGTTTTATTGCATGAATATAAAAATGTATTCAGCGGAGTTTCAAAGATCAAAGGATTAAAAAATAAGATCAGTTTTTCGTTTTCAAAACCTGGTTCTCCAATAACAGATCTTCAGAAAGGATGACTCAAACAAATTAAAAGAACAAGCCACAATATTTTATTCACCTCTAAATAAAGCTATATGATATTTTACCTTTTAGGCATACTCAGCTATTATAAACTGGCCAATAAGCCAGTGCCGGCAAGTATATGCCTTCTATTTTTCGCTGTAATAACAGTGCCGCCGGCTGCAACATCTTTTCTTCTTTGTAAATAAACATTGGACATTCCAGGTGATCGCTTTTGCAGGAGGTTTGTTCTGCTGGACATTTATCGAATATTTCATTCACCGGTTCATGATGCATGGAAAAGAAAAAAGAATATCATAAGAGTTTTCATTTTCATCATCATGTTACTGGTACACTATATTCACGAGCTCAAGTAAAAAGGATAATTGTACTCTTTAGGTGCAATAACTCTTACTTGGCTGTCAGTATTTTCTTTAGCAGTTATTTATTTCTTCTTGCTGGCATCGCAACAGGCTCTTGCGTTATATAGCTATATGCATGTATTGCTGCATACGCGCATGGGCATCAAAATGGATCGGCGTGTCTTCAGAAATTTCATATGCAGCATCATTTCGGTCAAACTGAAAAATGCTTTGGCGTAACTAATACATGGTGGGATAGAATTTTCAATACATACTGGCAAAGCAGATAAGATCGCCGGCGCAAAATCAATTGAGCTCTTATTTCGGTAAAAGAGTAATCACAATATCTGATCACTCACAAACAAGCAGTATGAAATTCAAATCAAAAATGATTCTGATTTCTTTTCAGAACTCATCAAAAAAGTGGATACCTATATGGAAAAGAAAGGCGGCAACCGCTTTGCTGATAGCAGTATTTATATGAAAGGAGGTTTTCTTATTGGACTTTATTTGAGCAGCTATATTCTTTTACTCAGTCGGTAGCCTCAATACAGGTATTATCCATTTTATTTGTGATGATCATGGGTCTTAGCGGAGTAATGATCGTTTTTAATATTGTTCATGATGCATCCCATAATGTTCTTTTTAAAAACAGATCATTAAACCAAAGCTGCTGCTTATTTCGGCGACCTGATGGGAATGAATTCTTATATCTGGAATATCAGGCATAATATCCAGCATCACACTTTCACTAATGTGGCCGGTGGCGATGTTTTATTAGACAGTATTCCATTTATCCGCGTCTGCCCTCAACAGAAAAATTACCGATGCATAAATACCAAGTATGGTATGTTCCATTTCTATATATGCTCTATTCCATCTTCTGGGTTTTCTTTATTGACGTTAATATGTTCAGGCAAAAGCAAATGGGGAATTATAAAAACATGCAGCCATTCATGGCAAGGAATGGACAAAACTTATTCTATTCAAGTCATTTTATCTTTTTTACATGATCATTTTCCCTGCATGGATAATCAATATTCCATTATCAACAGTGCTCATAGGTTTTCTTATCTATCATATAGTAGCTGGCATATTATTATCGACTGTTGTTGTGTTAGGTCATTGTGTGGAAGGCGCCGAATATACTGCTCCTGATGAAAATGGCATCATACAAAATTCATTTATGCAACATGAATGGAATGCTACTTATGATTGCAGTACAAACTCAAGATTGCTTCATTGGATCACCGGCGGGTTGAATACACACTCTTGCTCATCATCTTTTCCTAAACTATGTCATTGTCATTATTTGGCTGTTACAAAGATCATTAAAGAACATTGTGCAGAGCATCATGTCAATTATCCAGCATTATAGTTTGGGCGATGCGATCATTTCTCATTTTAATTTTCTGAAAATACAGGCAAATGCATAACAGTAAAATTCAGCGGATCGATTTTGATTTACCAAAAAGATGCCTGATGTATAGAAATATTTAAATACCCAAAACATGAAGCGTTTATTAAAAAATTGGTTTGAGTTGTACAGCATACTTGTTTGTATCATTGCTACTCTTCCATTAATTATATCTGCTACTTTATTAAGAAACAGCTATCCTTTTCTTTTCCACCTTATTTTATTTTTAACCGGCTGGTTTGTATGGACGTGGATCGAATATCATTATCACCGTTTCGTGTTGCATCCCAAAACAGAGAAATGGAAAACAAGTACATCAAAAAGCCATCAACACCATCATATCAGATCCGTGGCACAATTTGAGACAACACTATTGCACAGGGTTTTGCTTTTCATTTTCAGTTGTGTGTTTATCTACATTGCCTATCAACTGAATAATTATTTTACTCTTTTTCAGGACTTTTCTGGGGTTGGGCAGCATTATTGCTATATCCATTACCTGCTTCATCATAAAATGGACGAAAGCGATTCATGCCACCGTCACCACGAATTCCATATTGCTCATCATTGCAAATACACAGATAAATGTTTTGGTGTAAACTGTAATGTGGTGGGATGTTCTATTCGGTACCATTCCTAAAAAGATCTATCTGCCGGCAATAAGATCTTTGAACTTCTATTATAAAAAATGAATTGGCTACAATCCATGCTGATGTGTATAAAAAGTTCTTTATTTAACAATCAAACAATTTAAATATGAAAAAAGCACGATCTACTTTCTCGCCAGCTTTTGCATTACCAGTAACCAGTTTTTGTCAAAAGACAAATGATACAGTTCCATCCATAAAAACAGATTACCTTGAGTAAAAAGTAAAAATCAAAAAACGGCCGCATGGGTTTTATTAAGTGGTGGTACACAGCATTAATAGGGGCATTGGCTTTCTGATTGGCGATGCGTAAGAATGCAACTTTTTGATGATGCTGGCACCGGAGTTGTTTTGGGGAAGTATTGGCTTTCTTTCGACAATTGGACAGCATTCCTCTTTTATTGCATCGGGAAAAACAAAAGAAGAGCAATGAACGCTTACTACGTCTATAAAAATGGAGACGATTCCATTACTTCAAGCGCAATCTTTATGCAAAATCTCAAGATCCTGCTTTTTCGGTGAACATTGCTTTTTAACCAAATTCAAAATTGCACCCTTTAAAATTTTCCAGGCCAACCCTTCATTTGATCTTGAATTTAAACTAAACAATAATTATTAATCATTTAAAAAAGCAGATTAAGAAATGAAAAATTTACAACAGTTTTCCCAACCCAATTTTATGTTTATAAAAACAAAATGGGTATTTGCTATTGTTTTTCAATCACGACCTTAATGATCCGGTTGCAAAAGAATTTTTGCCATCTGGAAATGATGAAAGGTTAAATCAGGAGACAAGAACGGCATCATCAAAAAGCAAAGCTCCTGATATAATAAGTTCATGCCGGTGGCTCAATTCAGGGCGCCAGTTGATGCAGCGAATTCTGGAGACATCATTCAGATTGAAGCCGGCACCTACCACGAAGCCATTGTAGTTAATAAGCCCGGAATCCAATTGATTGGACTGACAGGTTCTGCCAACGAAAGAGTAATAATTGAAAATCCAGGCGATGAAGATAATGGTATTACCGTTCGTAGTAATGGCGACGGATTTGTATTAAAAAATGTTATCGTACAAAACTTTGAAGAAAATGGGGTATTTATGATTCGGGCAGATAATTTTATATTATCACATGTTGATACAAAAATATAACGGTGAAGTATGGTTTGTTCCCGCTGTTTTGTAATGGTGGTTTAATAGAACATTGCTCTGCTACAGGACATACGGACACCGGGCTTTATATTGGTCAATCCGAAAATATTATCCTGGAATACAATGTTGCATTCGCCAAATGTGAATGGATTAGAGGTTGAGAATTGCTCAAATGTAACTGTTTCAAAAATCAATCGTACGATAATGTATGTGGCATACTTGTTGTTCTTATTACCCGGCCTTACTACAAAAACATCCAGCAAACATTTCAGTTAATAATAATCATGTGTATGGTAACAATCATATCAATTTTGCAGAACCCGGAGGTGGCTTGAAGTCCTTTGTCCCTTCAGGCTCAGGTATTCTTGTGGTTGGAGTGGACAATGTCACGGTAAAAGACAATAATATTAGCGATAACAATTTTGTTGGCATTGCAACAGTAAGTACTTTGCTATTAGGTGCAATTGCCGGCTTGCCCCCGGAAGCTTTTGCAGATATCGAACCCAATCCTGATGGAACTAAAATACAAAGTAATGTACTTATAAATAATGGAGCTAACCCTCCTGTTGGGATACCATTACCTCGGTGTTGATCTTTTATGGGATGGATCAGGAACTGATAATTGCTGGAGCAATAACCATTTTTCTACTGCCTATCCTTCAGGTTTGCCGGTTTGTAATTAGTTAAAAGAACAATGTTACAATATGTGCTGTTTCCATCCACTTAATAAAATTTTCTATTATGAAAAATCATTCTTTACACGCTGCTGCTGGTAATTCCTACAGCCACTTTTTGTCAATCAACTCCCAGCGACATACCAGCAATAAAAACTGATTATCTGAAAAAAGCAAAAATCAGAAAACAACAGCATGGGTTTTATTGGGTGGCGGGTTTGCATTAACAACAACAAGCGTTGTGATGGCAAGCTCAAAAGTTACAGAGGATTATGAAATGTTATCGCCGGAGTTTTTTCGAGTGAGCCTGCTCCGCAAAACGATTATACAGCAGAAAATATTCTTCTTATAACAGGTACAGCAGCGATGTTAGGTTCCATCCCATTCTTTATTGCTTCCAAAAATAAAAGAAAGGCAATTGATATGACAGCGAATATAAAAATGGAAAATTTCCGAATGATCCAGTACCAATCTTTTGTTCAAACCTCCTATCCTGCTATTGCTTTAAAAATAAAATTATAATCCACTTCTAATAAAAGGTATATGCCTGCAAATGCAAGCATATACCTTTGGCCTTTTCTGCCTCTAACCAGTACCTTTGCCGCACTTTAAGAATCAGGCAATGAACACATCTCATTTATCAGAACAAGAACAAAATACGCAGGGAGAAATTAGGTGACCTTTTAGGAATGGGGATCGATCCTTATCCTGCTGAACTATTTCCTGTAAACAATAGTGCAGTTAACTATCAAGCAGCAATTTAATGATGAGAATAAAGAAACATTTAAAGATATATGTGTTGCAGGCCGCATCATGAGCATTCGTGATATGGGCAAAGCAAATTTTGCCGTGATACAGGATTCATCTGGTCGCATTCAATTATATATTAAGAGAGATGATATTTGCCCGGGTGAAGACAAAACTCTTTATGATATCATTTGGAAAAAATGCACCGATATTGGCGACATCATTGGTGTAAAGGGTTATGTGTTTAAAACAAAAACAGGTGAAACATCCATTCATGTAAAGGAACTTTCAATTCTTGCAAAAGCATTAAAGCCTTTACCGATAGTTAAAGAAGCAGAAGGACAAACTTTTGATGCAGTTACTGATCCTGAATTCAAATACCGCCAGCGTTATGCTGATCTTATCATCAACCCGGAAGTAAAAGAAGTATTTACCAAAAGAACTAAAACTGGTAAATGCTATCCGTGAATTTTTAAATGAACGTGGCGCATTGGAAGTAGATACTCCTGTTTTACAAAGCATTCCCGGTGGTGCAGCAGCAAGACCATTTACAACACATCACAATGCATTGGATATCCCGATGTATTTGCGTATTGCCAATGAACTTTATTTAAAAAGATTGATTGTTGGCGGATTTGACTGGGTGTATGAATTCAGCCGCAACTTTCGTAATGAAGGAATGGACCGAACACATAATCCGGAGTTTACCGTACTGGAATTTTATGTTGCTTATAAAGATTATGTATGGATGATGGAAACAACAGAACAACTTCTGGAAAAGCAGCGCATCGCTGTCAATGGAACTACCGATATCCAGTTGTAGATGGAAAAGAAATAGATTTTAAAGCTCCTTACCGCAGAGTGACGATGACTGATGCAATTAAAGAGCATACGGGTTTTGATATCAGCAACATGAGTGAAGGAACATTTACGCAGTGTTTGCAAACAATTGCATATTCATGCTGATAAAACAATGGGTAAAGGAAAACTGATCGATGAAATATTCAGTGAGAAATGTGAAAAGCATTTATATACAACCAACTTTTATTATTGATTATCCAAAAGAAATGAGTCCGCTCACAAAAAGCACAGAAGTAAAGAAGGATTTGTAGAAAGATTTGAGCTAATGGTAAATGGAAAAGAAATTGCCAATGCTTACAGTGAATTGAATGATCCTGATCGATCAACGTGACACGCTTTGAAGAACAAACCAAGCTTGATGGAACGTGGCGATGATGAAGCAATGTTTATCGACTATGATTTTCTGAGAGCTTTGGAATATGGTATGCCACCAACAGCGGGTATTGGTTTTGGAATAGACCGTATCTGTATGTTGCTATTAAATCAGCCTTCTATACAGGATGTGCTTTTATTCCCAATGATGCGGCCGGAAAAGAAAGATGACGAGTAGAATGCCACAGTTTATCCAGACTTCATGTTAAACATTAATTTTTGAAACTTATTTTTCTGTAGCTTTCACAGTCGCAACCAAAAGCTAAGGCTCATCACTATACATGAGAGAAAAGCAACCCGGCAATTTTTGGCCGGGTTTTTTAATCAACATACAGATCTCTGTACAAGTTGGCACCCGGTACTACACTGTAATGAGAAAGATCTGTTATACCTTCTTTAGCCATCACATCTTCATCAATAAAACAATTACCGGTACAATCTGCAGATGGTTTATTTAAAATATAAAATGCGGCATCAGCAAGTATATCTGGTGTGCGACTCATTTTGGCCAACACTTCTCCGCCTAATAAATTTCTTACCGCAGCAGTATCAATAGTTGTCCGTGGCCAAAGTGCATTTGATGCAATGCGATATTGTTTTAATTCAGCCGCCCAACCAATTGCCATCATACTCATACTAAATTTTGTTATGGTATAAGCAACATGACCCGCAAGCCATTTCGGATCTAAATTTATTGGAGGTGATAATGTAAGTATATGTGCATTGGAAGATTTTTTAAATGAGGTATGCAAGCCTTTGTAACAAAAAAGTTCCTCTTACATTAATGTCATGCATCAGGTCAAAACGTTTTGGTTCTGTTTGCTCAGTAGGTGTAAGTGAGATCGCAGAAGCATTATTGATCACAATATCAATTCCGCCGAACTGAGCAACTGCTTTATCAATCGCAGCTTGTATTTGATCTTCAAAACGAATGTCACATTGCACAGCTAATGCTTTACCACCTGCATCTTCTATCTCTTCAGCTGCTGAAAAAATTGTTCCTCCCAGCTTTGGATTCTCTTCAACTGATTTTGCAGCGATAACAATGTTCGCACCATTCTTTAGCAAGTTTCAAATGCGATCGCTTTACCAATACCACGACTGGCGCCTGTAATAAAAGCTGTCTTGTTATTTAATGACATTATCAATAATTTAAGCAGTGAAGATAAGTCAATGAAGGTGTCAAATTGAGTTTGATCCCTTCGTAAATCTACGAGCCCGTCAGTAAAAGAGAAGTAAAAATGGAGCAATTTTGCTCTTTTGCAAACCATTAACGGAGATTATGTTTGTACCAGAAGTTGATTGGTAAGGCTACTGCATCCAATATCCGATGTCCAAAACCGTCCAGAAGTTCTTAATCCATAATCCTGATAAACCAAACGTAAAATCCGTATCAATCAACTTTCTTCTTATTTTATTGAAAATTCTATATGAAAATTCAGGAACCCGTTTTAATCCAGGGCCTGATGAAAAACCAAAATCGAAATCCCGTATCCGTTGAAATGCTTTAAGGTTAATTGAGCTTGAAAAAACTATCCTCCGCCTAACACCGGAGGATTTTTATTTAATGCTCCGGTAAATGTAGGCTTTGTCTCCATTATTGAATCTATCTCTTTCATGATCTCACTATCAAGTTTTGGGTACAAGTCAAGAGCTGCAAGGTTTTGTTGCTAATTGTTCTTTTTTAGTTGCGCCAAGAATAGCAGTAGTTACATTAGGATTGGCAATGCACCAGGCAATAGATAGTGTGGCAAGATTAGTTCCTAAGCTTATCTGATACAGTTTTTAGCTTTCTTACTTTTTCAATCTTATCGTTTACTAATACTTTTTCTTTTAACCATTCAAAACCGGGAATGCCCATGCGGGAATCTTCCGGAATGCCGTTATTATATTTTCCGGTAAGCAGACCACTTGCCAATGGGCTCCATATTGTTGTTCCCATTCCAATATCCTTGAAGATCTTTCAGATAATCATTCTCCATCTTTTGCCGGTGAAATAAATTATACTCAGGTTGCTCAACTGAAGGGCCGATCAAATGATACTTTTCTGCTACCATATGTGCTTCCATGATCTCCTGTGCACTCCATTCGCTGGTGCCCCAGTATAAAATCTTTCCCTGTTGAATTAAGAATGTTCATCGTCCATACCACTTCTTCCATTGGTACAGTTTTATCGGGACGATGACAGAAATACAGATCGAGATAATCGAGTTGCATTCTTTGTAAAGCTTCATGACATGCTTCAACAAGATGTTTTCTGCTTAATCCCTTTTTGTGTTGGTTTATTATCAGGACCATGCCAGCCCCAGAATGCTTTGCTGCTAACAGTATAAGAAGTACGATCCCACTTTTTATTTTTTAAAACCCTGCCCATGATCTTTTCACTTTCGCCGCGACTATACACTTCAGCATTATCAAAAAATTTACGCCATTATCATAAGCAATGCCCATCAGTTCATCAGCTTTGTTATCGTCAAGTTGTTTGTGAAATGTGACCCAACTGCCATAAGAAAGTACGCTAAGCTGTAAGCCAGATCTACCCATTCGCCTGTATTCCATACTAAAATGTTTTAAGAGATATCGGAAGTTCGATGTCATTGATCAATTGATTTACTGAATGATATTGGAATGAACATTAAAAATTGTAGTGCATATTTCCTTCTTTTATATCGAAAGGACCGATAGGATATTTGAATTGAATTACTTTCAAGATCCTGGGTGGCATCAAGACCTTGTGTGCCAGTAAATGTGTTTATCCTTTCCATCGAGTCTTGCAGGTTTGTCAGTATAAAATTTTTGCGTAATTCTGAGTCCCACCAAAGCTCGGGAGTTCGTAAAGTATCGCCTTCCTTATTTATAACCATTACACTATCACGAAGGAATACTTTATTCAGGTTATCATAATAGATGCCGTATTTAGCCGTCAACCAACTTTCAACTCTTACACTATCATCATAAAAATCTACATGCAGTGTATTTGGAAATTCTGTAGAAAACAGTGTCCCGCTGATAGCGATACATTAATGGAGCTGTAAGTTTTGCCTTCATCACTCCTGATTGGCTTAAATAGCTTTCAATAGTTTTTGCTTCTTCTCTCAACTCTGCTTTTTTGTCCAATTTTCAATTTCTTTAGGATCGTTTTCGCAGGAAGAAAAAAATAAAAGTATAAGTAATGCTGAATAGCGAATAGAAAGTATGAACGGAGCGTCGCAACAAAAGTTCAATATAGTTGCAGAAGCTGGTCACATAAAAAAATTAATGATTCAAATTACAAGTAAAACTCTATATCGTATTTGCGTTTTGTAAACCAAAGATCGCTTAAAGTAAATCCAAATGAAAGCCTGAACAGATTTTCATTGATCGGGTTATCATTGTTGCCTCTTCTAATATATTCTGCCGAAATATTGATAACTGAATATTGATTACGGAACCTGCGTGATGCATCTTTAAGATTTGCAATAGGTAAACTGATCCCTCCGGATATACCCCAGACTGGCAGTTTTTGATCATTTATATAAACATAATCATCGCCGAAAAACGCACCAGCCCTATATGCCATCAAGATTGTTATATGAATCTTTTAATCGTGGTCTACAGCTGGCCGCCAACTCTTAATTGCCAGTTGGTTTTTACTGCATCTGTTTGTCCATTGAAACCTGATAGTTATCCCAATTAGTATTTAACAAATCTACCCCAATAAGCCAACCGCCTTTGTTTAACATCGGGCAATTGCTCAATAATAAAGCCTGCGCCAAAACTTGCAGGATAAACTAATTCTCCTTTAACATCGATTTTACTGGTACACACTATCAAGGCGAAGCTCACTTGCATCCGTTTGGAGACAAGAACACATGTTTCCCTGATGATAGTCATTGTGGGTATTAAACTTGTGTTGAATATTTCCAAAAGCTCCCAATTGAAGATATCTCAGTTTGTTTGGGCTTAGATCAATTCGGTATTGCATTCCAGCATTAAAAAAAACGCCGCCAAAATTTGATCGTGGATCTCATGATTTGAGGCGCTATAACTGACCGTATCATTGATTAAATATTCTGTGAGTGCCATAATCCTTTTTGCCAAATAAATAACCCACATTTACTCCTAAACTAAAATTTTGGATGGCAAACCCAGTTCCTGTATTTAAAAAGAAAAGAACCTCCATCACCCCTGAACTGAGTTTTTGCGCTATCGATCATTGAGCCAGTATTGGGATCATATAATCTTTCGTTCTTGTCGATCCTGTAACCGATAGTAGTAAGTGGTCTCAAACCCAAAACTAATCCCCAATTCTTTTTAAGGGGAACACCTATTTGCATATAAGAGAAATAGGCATTTGTTGAAGTAAAAGTTTGCGGATTATTTGCTTCATGTAACCTATGGCTGGTGAGATTAACTCCTACATCAAGCAACATTCTTCCATATTGTAGCTTATTTGAGCTTAATTCCTTGACTGCAAAAAACGGGAATACGATGCAGGGTTTGAAAAATTTATATATGGAATAGGATTTTCCATTTCGTGGATCAGAAAGCCCGGTCGCTCGGCGGATCAGAATAATGCTGCACTTATTCCGCCCATTCCACGGTTATAAATATGTGAGCTTGGATGAAGATCACCAAGACCATAACGTGAATAAGGAGAATTATCCTGGGCATTAACAAAGACATTGGCTAATAGCTGAAAACTAAAAGCCATTAATGTATATTGAAAAACCTTGATGACGATTTAAAACTGAACAGTTTTCGTTGAAGATTGAACATGAAAAATTGAGCATTTAGTCCCGGAAAAATCCCCTAACTCCCTGTTTATCTTACTGGTTATTCACTTCGCTAATGGCATAAAGCCCTTTGAAGATCAGTTCGGGGTCTGCAAATATCTGGTTTTTAAGATGGGGAGCCAAATAGACTAAATCACCCCCGGTTAAATGGACGTTAAAGTTCCCATATCTTTCTTTATATACATCAATGAATCCATCGATCTCTTTGGCCATTCCCATCACCACTCCGCTTAAAATATTTGTAACAGTATCGTATCCAACGAGGGGCACATTACCATCTGGTTTTACTATTGGCAGTTTAGCCGTGAATTGATTCAACGATCTCATTCGCATTTCCATACCGGGTGATATTCCGCCGCCCAAAAATTCATGATCGGCATTAATAAAATTATAAGTAATACAACTACCCATACCAATTACAAGGTTATGCTGTTTGGGAAAAAATAAACTGCTGCTGCGGTTAATGCAAGCCGATCGGCGCCGATCGTTTCAGGTTTTCCAACAGGTGTGGTGAACGGAAGTTTTGAAAGATGACTAAGCTTGTGAAATTTTGTTTTTTATGCAAGCAGTGTTTCGATCTCAGGATTATGATTGATAACAGATGAAAGAATTGTTTTTTGTGCATCAAATTTTTCCAGGACCGATTCGATAGTGGCGATCTCATCGTTTTCAATAACGATCACTTCTGCAAGTTTTGCGTTTTGGAAAAAGCAATTTTTAATCTTGTGTTGCCAAAGTCGAAGCAGAGTGTATTCATTAGTTGCTTGATTACAATTCAAACTGGAAACCAGATAAATTTTGAAAATGCCCGTTCAGTTTTATTTTTCTTTTAACCCTTCCATCTCTGCTACCATCGGTAATACTTTGGTTAAATGACGCTTTTATGTATTCCTGCCGCTGCAGCTCATTCATCAGGCCAAGCAGCTCATATTCTTCCTGCAAGGTAAGGCCAACATGATGTGCCACTTCGTAAGTATTCAATTCTTCATCAGGCTTTTTAAAATCCTTTGATACGTTCAGCAACTTATGCAATTCACGAATACCTTTCATTACTCTTCGCATCAGCTCAATATCGCCCTGTTCCTTATTATCAGGATAATTTACAATAGCGCCACTATAAAGCTTATCAGGCACTTCTTTATTATTTCTAACATGCGAAAAACCTTTTCGCCTTTTGTTTTAATATCCATTTCGCCATTGTCATACATTTTGCTTAGTTCAATAACATTTACCAGTGTTCCATTCTCCTGTAATTTATTGTCGAGAACAGCCGGTATGCCAAATGGCTTTTTATTCTCGTGACATTCTTTAACAAGTTGCTTATATCTTGGTTCAAAAATGTGAAGGTTTACATTTTCACCGGGATACACCACAATGCCAAGAGGAAATATCGGAATAAAATTGGTCATATAATTTTCAGGAGTGTAAAATTATAGATTATTAGGAAAGTCTGTCTTACTGTTTTTACTCCAAAGTTCATTCAGCCTTTATATTTCAAAAAAGTGTAACGGGCATTTATTCTTGCACAATGATAACCTGTTGCACCATCGAGAAAGCCGAGTTTAAAAAAGTAGTTTTTGATAAAAGAAAAAGCTGCAGAGAAAAACATTTTAAATGATCCTGCTCTTTTTGTTGCTTAAAATATTTTTCGGCATTCAGCGCTGCATAATTTTCCATTTTAGTTTTCATACGTTGCAATATCAGGTGCCGTTTTATGCAACACATAGCCTGGAATTGAAATAACTTTTACATCTGTTGGCAATAGTAAAGACTCATGTACATCCGCATCATTCCAGTTAATTTTTTTCCTGTTGAAAAGCCGAATATGTTTATCATCTCCCCACTCGCCATAACGAAGCCATTTGTCACCCAAAAATTTTTGAATTTGAATTCAAATACTTTCGTCTCATCAGCCAGGTCCTGCTTCAATAAATTTTCTTTCAGTTCTTCATCTATGGCTTCATCTGCATCAAGACTAAGTATCCAATCATATTTTGCCAATGCATTGGCTTTATTTTTGTTTTGCCAAAACCTTCCCAACTGCCTTCAACCAATCTTGCATTGCTTTGCTTTACTATCTCTTTGTGTGCCATCTGTGCTGCCATTATCATAGATCAGGATATCATCAGTAAGACCGGAAAAACTTTTTATGGTTTCGCCAATAACCTCTGCGCCATTTTTACAAACAATAACAACCGAAAGCCTTTGCATGCTGCAAAATAAAATTATTAAACTCATTCATTTGTTCTTTATTATAAAGAGTATTTTTGGCCAACCCGAAATGATGACAGGAACTATTATCAAAATTGCAACTGGGCGATGCAAAAGCATTGGCAAGAAGCATTTCATTGGTAGAAAATGAAGCGGATGGCTATGAAGGATTATTACAATCATTACCACATAATCCTGAATAAACCAGTTATTGGTATTACCGGTCCGCCGGGAGCAGGCAAGAGTACATTGGTTGATTCGCTGATCGGTTTACTTGTAAACAATGGAAAAAGATCGGGGTGCTTTGTGTTGATCCATCTTCACCATTTAATCTTGGTTCTCTGCTCGGCGACCGTATACGAATGAGCAAATGGTATGATAATCCAAATGTGTTTATCCGTTCATTGGCAACAAGAGGTTCGCTGGGCGGGCTTGCATCCGAAGATCATTGAAATAACAGAGCTGATGAAAGCTGCAGCTTTTGATCTTATTATTGTGGAAACGGTTGGCGTAGGTCAAAGCGAAGTTGAAATTGCGGGCTTAGCTGATATCACGGTTGTTGTTGTTGTTACCTGAAGCAGGTGATGAAGCACAAACCATGAAAGCAGGCTCTGATGGAGATCGCCGATATATTTGTTGTAAACAAAGCCGACAGGCCAGATGCTGATCAATTTGTAAAAAATCTTACGACTGATGCTGGCACCTGCACTTTCATAACCGGTACGATGAAGTGCCGGTAATAAAGAACGGTAGCTTCACAAAATGAAGGTGTGAGTGATCTGCTGAAAGAGATAGAACATTTGCTAAAACATCATCATTCAAAGAGAAAAATACTGGTTGCTGGCAGAAAAGAGCTTACCAGCTTATTCAGCGAAAGAAGATGAATGATATTGATAAAGAAAAACTCAAAGAAGAAATTAAAGAACTTTCGAACAAGAATTCATTTCAATTGTATTCATTTATAAAAAATTATTTGTAGCATGGAAATCATTCCCAATGAAAATTTACCAAAGATGGCTGAATGTGAGCCGGCAATTGTAAAAGTGCAACCCGGAAAAGTATACTCATGGTGTACTTGTGGCTTGAAGTGCTAACTCAACCGTTTTGCGATAGTGCACATAGAAATATACAAGATGAGCCTTATCGAAGCATAAAGGTTATGTTTGATAAAGAAGAAGAAGTTTATTTCTGTCAATGTAAGAAAACTAAAACGCCTCCCGTTTTGTGATGATACTCATTTAACGATCAAGAAATAAATTCCCCATAGATTCAGGTTCATCGCCATTTTTCATATTCGTTCATCGAAACAATTTCCCGCGGCACGAGGTACGGGATAGTTTTGACATGAAAATTAAAAACAGATATGAAAAGATCAGTTCTAACCACAGCCGTTGCTCTTCTGCTTATTTTCTTAAGCGGTTGCCTTGCGACACCTACATCCAATTCTTTACTAGAAAAGAGATCTTGCTTATGATCCAAAACTTATTGGTACATGGAAAACCGATAGCCGAGGAAATAAAGCGCCGGGCTAGTAATCACCAACCTTTCAGCACGAAAGCTCTATTGAGCTGCCGGGAAATATTTCTATCCATTAAACAGAAAGGATATCTTATCAGTTACCAGCGATGAAGATGGCGAAACTACTGAACAGTATATAGCTTTTCTTGCACGAATCGGCAAGCATCTCTATTTTGATTATTTCCCGGCTGATAAAAAAGAGACCGAAAGATCGATGAATTCTTCGGAGTACATTTTGTAAAAATGCATACTTCTTATCGTGTCGAAATTTCTAAATGATGGAAGTTTTGAATTAACTCAATTAGATGAAGGAGTATGTTAGGAAGCTCATTGACGAAAAAAAGATACGCATCAGTCACGAAATAGATGCTGATGATAATACGGTAATAACTGCTTCTACCCAACGAGCTTCAGCAATATCTTCTCAAATATGGCGATGAGCCTTCAGCTTACAGAAATGAAAAACAACTTTTAAAAAATAATTACTATATCTAAACATAAATTTCTAAAAATGAAAAGACAAACTTCGTCATTTCAATTCGTCATACTCGTTACTGTTTGCTTCCTGCGTGTCATCTACATTGCAGCCACTTGTCACTAATAATACTGCAATTGTTGATAACAGGCTCGAGGGTACATGGGAGCAAGACGGACAGGAATATATAGTTCAGAAAGTTTTTAACAGCGACTTTTATAAGAAGAATAAAAAAGACCTTGAAAAAAGTCGTAAAGAAAATAATGGTCAGTTATCGGAAAAGAGATAAAAAGATTCTGCTCTTTTCTCTAAATCTTATATAATAGAGTATACCAAGGATGGAATACGAATATCTGTTGCTTGGAAGCATGATCAAACTGAACGGTCGTCTATTTATGAACTTCACTCCTGTCGATCTTGACAACAACAGATAATACCAATAAAGAAGCCGAAATCAATCTTGCATAACCGCCTCAATTCCTATACGCTTGCCCGTGTACGAATTCACGCAATCAGCAGTCATAATGAAACTTGATTTTATTGACGGCGGTTACCTGCATGACCAGATAAAAGCAGGCCGCATGAAAATAAAAAATGAAACTGATGAAGCTTTATGATACTTTTTGATCACTGCCTCTACTACCGAATTACAACAGTTTCTTGAAAAATATGGTAATGATAGTCGTTTCTTTAACAAAGAAAATTCTGTTACCTTAAGCCGTAAAAGTTGAACGAATGAAGAGGAAGTATTGGGAATTGAATCATCCTGTACTAAGAATTTTACAGCACCTGGCTTTCTGGGTGCTTTCATTCTTTGTATTCCTTCATCTTTTTAAAACCGGTATCAAACCCGAAAAAGTTGATTATGTCTATACAACTATTATTCCAGTTAAGCCTTATTGCCAGCTGTTTATATTAATCTTGAATTGCTTATTACCAAAGATTGGGAAACAGAAAAAGAATCTCTGCTTATATACATATTCTCACTGGTCATACCATTATCATCTTATTCTCATGGATCAATTATAACTTTTTTGACTGAACTGGTCAGCAAAACTATCTGCCCGACTACTTTTTATCTCCTATCTTCACTTCTAAAGAGGTCATCCTGCTTCTTTATTGTTTACATAATTGTTACTCCTATTGCTCAAACTATCCAAATCATGGTTCCTGGGTAAGCTGAGTTAGCAAAAGAATTGCTGGAAAAAGAAAAACAAAAAACGGAAGCGGAACTTAAAGCGTTGAAAGCACAGATCAATCCGCATTTCTTTTTTAATACATTGAACAGTATTTATTCCATGGCACTGGATAAAGATGAACGATTACCCGGCACCGTGCTTACAACTGTCGGACCTGATGCAGGTATTTTCTTTATGAATCAAAAGATAACTTTGTATCCATTGGAAAAAGAGCTGGCTGTAGCAGATAATTATATTGCTTTGCAAAAGATCCGTTCAGGAGAACAATTAAGCATTGAAATAATTAAGCAAGGTGAGGTGAATGGTCAGAAAGATAGCTCCGCTGTTGCTCATTACCTTTCTTGAAAATGCATTCAAGCATGGGGCCAAAGGAAGTTCAGGAAATACATTTATAAAGCTTGATATAAGAGTGGAGAAAAATAAACTGAATTTTACGGTAGAAAATAATAAAGGCCTCATTGATGAAGTAAAATACAGGTGATCATAATGGCCTCGGGCTTGAAAATGTAAAACGCCAGTTAGAGTTATTGTATCCGGGAAAACATTTACTGAACATAAAAGATGAACAGGATCGTTTTGTTGTCGCATTACAATTAAGTCTATGAGCCGCTATAAATGCATAGTAATAGAAGATGAGCCGTTGGCACAGAATATTCTTAAAAAATATATTGCTGACCATCCTTCACTGGAGTTGGTTGCGACATGCGCCGATGCATTAGAAGCACAGTCAATATTAACACAGCAAAATATTCAATTACTTTTCCTTGATATTAACCTGCCGAAATTATCAGGCATCAATTTTATTAAAACGCTTATTCATCCTCCGCTGGTAATATTTACAACGGCCTATCCTGAGTTTGCGGTAGAAGGATTTGAATTAAATGCTGTTGATTATTTATTAAAACCATTTTCGTTTGAGCGTTTTCTGAAGGCCGTAAATAAAGTGATTGAAAAGCTGAATACGCCTGTTCAAAATAATATTGCCGCGCAGCAATCCATTTATTTTTCTTAAGGCAGACAAAAAAATCACAAAATTGACCTTGAAAGCACATTCACTATATCGAGGCGATCGGCGATTATATGAAAGTGATCACCGATTCAGGTCAACTGATCAGTAAATGAAACAATGAAAAAGATGCAGGAAGAATTACCGGCAAGTCTTTTTATCCGTGTACATAAAAGTTTTTATCATCTCCCGAAGCAAGATCAGGTTCATTGAAGGGAACTATGTACAGGTAGCCAACAAAAGCATCCTCCTATCGGCGCAACATATCGAAACGAATCGCTTGTCAAGTATTGAAAAGAAAAATTGATACTGCTTACTCGATCTTCTTCGCAACCGATCGGTGCACCGGGTGGAATTTCCTTATGAATCGTTGGTTTCGCTTTTTCCGGTTCTTTCATTCTTTCTAATGCTAGCAATAAATGGCCCTTATAAGTTGCGTCGGTAGTTGTTGTTTTCAACTTAGCATCAATAAAAGCTTTTCAGATCTTTTCAATGTTGTCTGTAATACTGATTTTACAACACAAAAGAATTATTATCATTAATACTCGCATGCCAATAAATAAGTCAATAACACTTCTTCCGTTTGCATTTGTATCAATCCATCTATACCCGTCAGTCTTGGCGCTTTCCATGTTTTAGAAATAAGCATGTTGATCATTTCAGCAACACCCAATCCTTTGTTCATTGCTTCATATTGCACCATCCTGTTCAATCGTTCAGCATTAAATAAAAATGATAAAGGAAGATCGGCGGCTAGTTTCTGCAGGAGATAAAACATCAAATGCCAAGACCTGTTCTCTTCTAAATAATTCCCTTGAAAAACCATATCCGGCAGGAAGTGGCGGAATTAGTTGAGCAATTCGATCTGGTAATTTTAAAAACCTTAGGATCAATACAATCAATGATCGCATTCAATGCAGCTATTTGCTCTTGTTTTGATAAAGACTCTTGTTATTATTTGACCATCCCCTCGTAATGAATAATTATAAAACATTCCGCCAACAACTTTCGTTGCCGCTTCTACCTGGTAACGATGATAAAAATAAACCGGAACCAATACATCTTCCAGCATTGCCATCGGCATACCGGGTCTGATATTTTTTCACCAAAATCAGATAAAGCTTTGTTGCGGACCTTCATTACATTTTTTAATTCTGTTACTGCATCATTTCCATTATCCCAAAGATGTGCCTGCGGATGCAAACCGCCGGGTGCACGGGCATCACGATCGGCAATAAATTGCAATCCTTTCTTTTCCGCATCAGATAAAATTTTATTCAATGCTGTTGCTTCATTTGTGCCGGAAGGAAAATCACTATAGCCGAAAGTGATCGCCGCTTTATCCCATTCGCCGATCTTATTATCATACGCATTGTCAAGATCAATTTCACCTGCAGCATTTAAGCTTACTGTCGGATGCGGATAATCCATCACACTGGCACGATCACTTACACTTGCCGCATAGTTGTGCATCAAGCCAAGTGTGTGTCCAACTTCATGTGCTGATAATTGTTTTAATCTTTCCAATGCCATCTTCAACATTTTATTATCAACTGGCATTCCATTTTCAAATGGTGCTAATAAACCTGTAGCAATTAAATAATCTTGTCTTACCCGCAATGAACCAAGTGTTACTTGTCCTTTTATTATTTCACCGGTACGCGGATCAACAACAGATGCGCCATAGCTCCAGCCTCTTGTACTGCGATGCACCCAGTTGATCATATTGTAACGTATATCCATCGGGTCGGCATCTTCCGGTAAAACTTTTACCTGGAAAGCATTGATATAACCTGCTGCTTCAAAAGCCTGGTTCCACCAGCTTGCACCTTCAAGCAATGCACTGCGAATTGGTTCCAGGTGTTCCATTATCTAAATAATATATGATCGGTTTTACCGCTTCGCTTTTCGCTGCAGTTGGATCTTTTTTCTTCAGGCGATGCCGCATGATATAAAATTTCTCTATCGGTTCTGTAACCGGTGTGCTATAATCATAATAAGAAACAGGAATAAAGCTGCTTCGCGGATCAAACACTCTTGGCTTGTAATCGTTATCCGGTAACTGAACAAAAGAATGATGCATTCGCAATGTAATAGCTTCAGGAGAAGGTGTTACCGAGTTTACAAAATTGCCCGTGATGCCATCATTATTTACAAAAGTTATTGTTGTTTCAAAATCTGTATTCAGTGGAAAGTTTTTGGTGCGTGGCAAATAAATAGCAGAACGTGTCTTATCCAACGAATAATTTCCCTGTTGGCTGCTTTTTATACGATTGGCAACTTGCATTGCATCACGCAATAAAAAATCGGTTGCATCAACGAGATAGTGATTATTACTTTCTGCTTCAACTGTAAACCCCCAAAGTGTTGACTGCGCAAATGATTGTTCAACGGCTCTTTTCTCTGCAGCATCTTTTGGTTATAGCACGATATTCATAGTTAGGCTGTATCAATAATATCTTTCTTCCGGTCTTTGAAAATTTTACGATCCGTCCGCCACCTGATAAACCACGATCAAGACCAATATCATTTGATCCTAACCCTGCCGGCAAAGAAATTGTATACAAGAATTTCTGTATCAAGTGTATCTACTTCGAGCCATATTTTACCTGTGTTTTCATCCCAGTAGAAATTAAAAAACCTTCAAACTTTTTCAGGTCTTTTGTTTTCTCTTCAATAGTGGAAAGCTTTTGAGATGAAGCAAAAAGTGGCACAAATAATAGAAATAAAATAATTTTTCGCATAGCAGTTAATTTACAAATTGAAGGTATGATATAAAGTTTTTGTTATGGGATAAATACGATAAACCCTGTACAATGATAAGGATTATCAATTCAATATAAACAAACTAAAAAGAGTATTTCTCCCTTTTATTCATTACCGTCTACACCGTATTTTGGCTTTTACTGCAAGAGAATTTCAATCTTATGAAACCACGTGAACTGCTATTTGCGGAAAGCATTCTTATTAACTACTTTTTCAAGATCGTGGTTTGCTTGATCTTTTTTATTTCCAACATGCTTTGTCTCTTTCTCACAACAACAAATATTGATAGCATCGTTAACAGTTATCATAAAGTATTAGCTATATCAACTACAGCGGCAAAAGCTTGATAATGTTTCTGGTCTTGCTTATGGAAATACTGTTTTGCTAATACAAATGAGAAGGCGCAACTATAAGCACCGCCACCAATTCAACATTTGGCGATATAAGCTCTTTGAATAGTGCAGGTAATTATGAAGTAGCAACTATTTGTTCGATAAGTCAATGATACTGTTTATTTTTCAATCAGGTCATTGAGTACTTATGATGTGAATTATAAAGTGCAGCTGGTAAAATTTGGAGAGTATTATTCCGCCAATGTAACGTGACACGGTAAAAGCACAATCATGGAACAACACCACTGGCAAAGGTGGCGTGCTGGCAATAAAAGTGGAGCAAGATCCTAACATTAAATGCTCCCTTGTTTGCTGATTCTACCGGGTATAGCGGAAATGCTTTAATAAGTAATTCCACCTGTGGCAGTTTTACAAATGGCTACGTTTACAATGCGAATTTCACGTCTCCTCAACTCGGAGCATTTAAAAGGAGAAGGAGTGGCAGATGTCATTGCGCGACAAATAGTGGGGGCAGAGGCGCACCAGCCAACGGAGGCGGAGGTGGCAACAATCATAACAACGGTGGTGGAGGTGGTGCTAATCTTGTGGCAGGTGGGGATGGTGGTGGAAATTATACTACCGTTGTCGGTGCATGTACCGGAGATTATCACTGGTGTTGGGGGAAGAGCTCTGAGCAGTGCATCAGGTACGAAAATTTTTGCCGGTGGTGGTGGTGGCGCTGGCCATTTTAATAACAATCCTACTACTCATGGTGGTGGTGACGGTGGTGGTATAATAATCGTAATTGCAAAAAACATAATTGGCAATGGATATAAAATAACTGCAAATGGTCAGAGTAGGTGGAAACGGCAGTTCAGATGGCGCATCTGGTGGTGGTGCCGGTGGTACTATTATTATGAATGTCACCAATTCATTATTCAGGCGCACTTACTATTGAAGCTAAATGGCGGCAATGGTGGCACTACAGACAATCAAAACATCACTAATCGTTGTTATGGAGCTGGTGGAGGTGGAAGTAGCGGGGTGTTATTTATTTCAAAGGGTCTATCCCAGCAGTAGCTCACATCTGATTACTGCCGGATCTGCAGGACTTGAATTACGAATTGATGGATGCGGTACTCCTGCTCCAGCTGTAGATGGAACAGACGGATCAGTAGTTCCCAATTATTCTTACCAGAACATCTATTACTCCATCCTACCAGTTGTACTGGTGCATTTGCCTGTCAGGATCATCTATTTCAATGCTAACTTCTAAATGCTGATAAAAAGTAAAATTAGAATGGGACATTGCCAACCCTGAAGAAGCAACTTCATTTACAATAGAAAAAATAAATTCATTTAATAATTGGACTGAACTTCAAACAATTGGCGTACAAACAAATCTTCATCACTATGAGATCTTAGACAATATGCCGGCAGCTAGGTGAAAATATTTATCGCCTGCGGATCAAAGGAAAGATAACAGCGTCACTTATTCTATACAAAAAGAGTTGTCATAAAGTTTAATGATCATTTTTCCTTTTATCCAAACCCTGCAAGAAATAAGATCATCGATCAGTGGTAAAGTTAAATGCAGGAACAGTTATAAAGCTTACAGATATTACCGGCAGAGAAATAAAGAAAATAATTACAAACACAAGTTCGTCACTCTCTTGAGTTCTTGCTTCCATCGTTAGATCCCGGCATTTATTTTTTGCGTGTTAATAACTATACGGAAAAAATTATGATCCTTCATTAACTTTAAAAAAATCGAACCATGAAAAGGAAGATCCTCTTTCCTCTCTTGTTATTTATATTCCCCTTTATTGTTTCATCACAATCCACAGCCAAAGAATGGTACTCTAAAGGAATTGAATTAAAAGACAAAAAGATTATGAAGGAGCATTGGCCGCTTTTAAGAATGCTATTTCAAAAAGGCTGATTACAATGAAGCCTATTACCAGGCTGGTTGGTGTTGTAATGAATTAGAAGAAATATGAAGACGCAGTAGATCTTTTGAAAAAATATATGCCATCAGACTGATAAAAAATAAAGAACAAATCTAATGAGCTTAGGTTTTTCATATTATAAACTTCAAAAAGCAACTGAAGCAATAATAGAATATAAAAATACGATCGCTTTATCTCCAAACGATGGTACTGCATTAAGAGGATTGGGAAATGTATATTATGAAATAGAAGAAGATTATGACAGCGCTATGGAATATTTTGAAAAAGCTATTAAAGAAGATGAGGAAGACTCTAAAGCCGATCTATTATAAACTTGGCTGGTTATATAATGACAAAGAACAATATGATGATGCTATAAAGATCTTGCTAAAAGCTATTGAGTATGACAGCGAAGATTCCGGTTATCGTGAAGAGCTTGGCTATGCTTATTATCAAAAAGAGGAATATGAGTTTGCGCTTACGCAACTAAACAAGGCAATTGCCTTAGATGATGCTTCAAAACTTGGATATTACTATAAAGGCCTTTGCTTTGTTGCTACCAACAGAAAAGGTGAAGCAATGAGCATGTATTATAAACTTAAAGAAATAGATAGTGATACTGCTGCGGAGCTGATGGATAAAATAAATAAAATGAAATAACGCTGTTGAACTTCTTAATCAGTGTGATTACTTTTTTCCAGCGATAGAATACATACCCGGCGATAAGAAATGGCGCTGAAGCGAGATAAATAATTCCGGCATTTAATCCTTTAGCAGGTTTTTCACCAAGCTGTTGAGCCGTCTTTGTACAAATAGAGCACTGAGCGGAAGAGTCTTAATACAAAGCACAAGAATGAAAGAAAAAAATAATCGACTTGCATCCACATATCAGCATACACACATTTTTCATTCAGAAAAAAGCTGCTTCAATACAAAGATAAAAACTTAAACTAGCTTCTACACCTATTCGTTTGCTTTGCTTCTTTCTCTCATCTTCATCCAGTATCACTTTCCGCATACGAATAAAATTCGGTGTTACTTCAATGCATTCATCCTGCTGAATATATTCCATACATTCTTCCAGCGTCATTAAAGTTTTAGGAGCAATTCTCGTTGCATCATCACTTCCGCTGGCACGGTGGTTGGTAAGTTTCTTTCCTTCCGTAACGTTCACTACAAGATCACCCGGCTTAATATTTTCGGCTACGATCTGTCCTGCATAAACCTCTTCACCCGGATCAACAAAGAATGTTCCCCTGTCCTGTAGTTTATCGATAGAATAACCAGTTGTTCTTTCCTGGATCTTTGAAAGCAGTACACCATTATTTCTTCCCGGTATAGATCCTTTCCATGGTTTATATTCTGTAAAGCGATGAGCCATTACTGCTTCACCAGCTGTATTTGTAAGCATTTGCGAACGTAAGCCTATCAACCCTCTTGATGGAATTTCAAACTCCAGGTGTTGTATCGCACCTTTTGTTTCCATCACATGCATCTCACCTTTACGTCTTGTTACAAGATCAATTACTTTACTTGCATATTCCTGCGGCACATCAACCACTAAATTTTCATAAGGTTCGCATTTTGTTCCGTTGATCAATTTAACCAACACTTGTGGTTGACCCACAGTTAATTCATATCCTTCACGACGCATGGTTTCGACCAATATTCCTAAATGAAGGATACCACGACCATAAACATTAAAACTATCTCCACTATTAGTATCCTCAACTTTTAAGGCGAGGTTTTTCTCCGTTTCTTTCATCAGCCTGTCACGAAGATGGCGGCTGGTAACAAATTTTCCATCTTTACCATAGAATGGAGAATTGTTGATGCTGAAAAGCATACTCATCGTTGGTTCATCAACACTTATTACTGGTAATGCTTCAGGGTTTTCCAGATCTGCAATGGTATCGCCGATATTAAAATCTTCAATTCCAACAACAGCACAGAGATCACCAGCAATTACTTCAGCTCACTTTCTTTTTTCCCATTCCTTCAAACACATATAATTCTTTCACCTTCGATTTCTTAATTGAACCATCTGCCTGCATCAATGCCACTTGCTGATTTTCTTTTATCACACCACGGCTTACTTTTACCAATTGCAATACGGCCTAAGAAAGATGAATAATCAAGTGAAGTGATCTGCATTTGCAAAAATCCTTCGTTCACTTTTGGTGGTGGTACATACTTTATGATCCCGTCTAACAATGGGTCAATACCTTCGATTTGTATATTGGAATCATTGAACCAACCATTCTTTCCTGAACCATAAAAGGTCGGGAAATTCAATTGCTCTTCTGTCGCATCAAGATTGAAGAATAATTCAAACACAGCATCATGTACCTCGTCAGGACGACAATTTGGTTTATCAACTTTATTGATAACAACGATCGGATGAAGATTCAGCTGTAATGCCTTTTGCAACACAAATCTTGTTTGCGGCATTGGACCTTCAAAAGCATCCACAAGCAACAGCACACCATCGGCCATTTTCAAAACTCTTTCTACCTCGCCACCAAAATCAGAGTGACCCGGCGTATCGATCACATTAATCTTTACATCCTTATAAACAACCGCCGCATTCTTACTAAAAATGGTGATGCCACGTTCTCTTTCGAGGTCGTTGCTGTCCATGATCAGCTCACCTGTTTCCTGGTTATCACGAAACACTTTAGTAGCATGTAATATCTTGTCTACCAAAGTAGTTTTGCCATGGTCAACGTGAGCTATAATTGCAATATTTCTTATTTCCATACTCTTTTTAAACGAGCGGCAAATGTACGCCAATTCAGCGGGGCAGCGAAGGAAATGAAAGTGATTATTTTGTTATCAACATAAGTACCCTGATTAGGCTTTGCTTGCGACGCTCCGTTCATCTTTCTGATCATTGTTCATGCATTTTGTCGTCGCAGTTTACCCAGACACTGAGCAAAGCGAAGTGGAAGGCGCACCGATAGCTATCGGCTCTTGTACTTTCAGTAATTCTATTTGGCTATTTGTAACCTAAAATCGATGGTTTACGTCTACTATCCATCAATCCTTTGTTCCCGGGTATTAATATTTCTAGCTTTATAAAAAATCTGCCATGCGTTTTCTCAAATGGTTCGGAATTTTTTTATTGGTCTTAATAATCGTTTATTTCCTCGGTCCTCAACCTCCCACCCCCAAATACAATAACGAATTACCCAATATCCCGTCCGATGCAATACAATTGGAAAAATATATTGCCAATAATGAAGCAAAACATAAACTGAAACCCGATAACGAAGCAAGAATTTTATGGTACAATGACTCTACAAAAGAGAAAACAGAATATGCAGTTGTTTATTTGCACGGTTTCAGCGCCTCACAAGAAGAAGGCGATCCCGTTCATAAAGAGTTTGCAAAAAAATTCGGATGCAACTTGTATTTAGCAAGACTAGCAGAACATGGAGTTGATACAACAGAGCCTCTTGCAAATTATACCGCTGAAAAAAGCTGGCGATCTGCTGTTGAAGCTTACGCCATTGGCAAACAACTTGGCAGAAAAATAATTTTAATGTCAACCTCAACAGGTGGCACATTAGCATTAAAGCTTTGCGCTGAGTTCCCGGATATAGCAGCAAAATATTATGATGTCGCCAAATATTGCGATCAACGATCCGAATGCATGGATGGCTAATAATCACTGGGGCTTACAAATTGCACAAATAATAGTCGGTAAACATAAAATTATAGATGACACCTACGGCATTATATAAACAATACTGGAATCAACGTTATTCAACAAATTCATTAGTTCAATTAGAAGAGTTGCTGGAATCAACAATGAAAGAATCAACTTTTAAAAAGTTACACAACCATCGCTGATTGCTTTATTATTTTAAAGATAAAGATCACCAGGATCCTGTTGTGAAAGTATCTGCAATGAAAAGAATGTTTTTACAACTTGGCACACCTGACAGTCTGAAAAGAGAAGTTGCCATTCCCAATGCAGAAGATCATGTGCTTGCGTCTCCTATTAAATCAAAGGATGTAGAGACTGTAAGAAATGAAGTTGACAAATTTGGCAATTGAAATTCTGAAACTGCCGGTTGCAAAACAATAACATTTTACACCCTCACATAAATTTTCTTCTTATCCAATATATATCCTACCAACCAGCAGAACAAGCATAAATGTTATTGCAAACAGGAATGAGCCAACATACATCCCTGCATGACTGAAAATATTTTGAAACAGCCATTGATAAAGCGGCTTATCGCCAACAGGAATAAACCATAGTAAAGTAGCGCCAAGTCTCTGATACGAGATAAACAAACAATGGATTTTTTCCAAACACTTCAAAGAAGTAATTGAATCGCTTTATTTGTAAAAAGTCAATAACATACACCAGGGCTGACAGTCAATACACAATCAATTCCCACGAGTTAAGAACACAAAGCTTCCTGTCCATAGTTTTTTATTGATGGGGAAGAAATTATTCCAGCACAATGCAAGAAAGATCAAAGTAACTCCAACTAATAATAGTTTTGTCAATCCTTCATAACTATTTCCTTTTTCCTGTATCCATTTACCCGCAGCATAACCAAAAGTTACATTCGCAATGGCAGGCAATGTGCTTAACAATCCTTCCGGATCAAATGCAACTCCTTCTCCATGATACAAGTGATTTGGACCAAACACCCATAGATCCAGCCTTGTCCCTGCATTCGTTAACATATCATAAGGATCATCACCTCCTCACTAAACATTCTCAGAATAAGCCAGTAGATCAAAAGAAAACTTACCGATAGCGTTAACACTGTATTTAATTTCAAGTAACGGGATCATCAATGCAGCGGCGCAATAACCCAGCGCAATTCTTTGTAACACTCCCATTATTCTTGTATGACCGATCGGGTTGCCGGATAAGCCCCCACTTTCATTCCAATGCACAAAAGGGAACCAATACATCAGGTAACCCAATAGAAAAATAATGATGGTCCTTTTAAAAATTTTACCAAGCACGGCTGCATCATTCATGTTTATCCATTTCTTCATTACAAACTCATGGCATTACCAACTGCAAACATGAATGAAGGAAAAACAAGATCGGTTGGTGTAAAGCCATGCCAGCTGGCATGATTCAATGGGGCATATGACAGTATCACCATTACCGGGCGTGTTTACAATGATCATAAAACAAACCGTCATACCGCGAAAAACATCAAGGGCAGTGAAGCGTGGAGCTGGTTGCATAAGCAGTCGTTTAGTTTCCGAATGTAAAAATTATATTACAGAAATGCTGCGATAATTTGCAAAGAGAAAAATTGTTCTAAAAGAATTTTCGGATAAGCCAAATGATAAGTGTGCCGAGCAAACTGAATAAGATCATTGTAACAATAGGAAAATAAAATCTGAAATTTTCTTTTTCAATTCGTATATCACCGGGCAGACGACCGATCCAATTTAATTTATCATGAAAAAATAAATGATGATGCCAATCAATAATAATGATGCACTCAATACCAATGACCCATTTACCTGTTTCGCTGTTCATATTGCAAAGCTAAAATGAAAGAGTGTATCAGAAAGGATAACCGATACCGAGATTATAAATTATATTTTCTCTTCGCCATGGCTTATTAAAGAATTTTATTTGATCGGTCACCCATGGATTTTGCTGCCATGGTTCTCGTAATGGAAAAGCAATATCAAGCCGGATAACAAATAATGTGATATCAAACCGAAAACCAACGCCTGCATCAATTGCCAACTGGCTTAAAAATTTACTGGTGAATTCGCCACCCGGTTTATGAGTATAAGTGCTGTCATTCATTAACCAGATATTTCCTGCATCTACAAATAAAGCCCCATATAAAGGCCCTGTTAATCTGAAACGAAATTCTGAATTCAATTCAAGTTTGAGATCTCCTGTTTCATCAGGAAAAAAAGTATTAGTGGTATCGATATATTTATAAGTACCCGGCCCTACAGAATGACTTCTGAATCCTCTAAGACTATTATTACCTCCAATAAAAAATTGTTTGATAAAGGGAAGCTGCGACAGAATTTCCATAAGGAATTCCAACACCAATGATTGCCCGGTTTGCCCATGACAGAATATAATCCGAGCTTTCGATAATAACGACCATCCAATTCGAATTTGATGTAACTGCGAAAAGGTACATTGCGTATCATCACTACTTTTCCCGCTTTCAGATCAGCGCCGGAAAACAAACCAGCTAAATTTCCTGACAGGTCGATAAAGCCATTAAAGTAATAGGCATTGTTTCGCAGCAATCCATTTGCCAATTGGTTGTAATTAAATTGATAGGTAGAGCCAAGGATAAATTGCTTTTGTACAGCACGGGCCAGCAATAGTATCCTGGTGAATTTTTGCTTTATATTCTTCAGTAATTTTCCCGGTTCAACATAATTAACTCTTATTGGATAAAGCTCGTGCTGCTTTTGCAAGCTTTCTTTCCATAAATATCCATAAGCAACACGGAAAGAATTGAGTGAATAAAGTTTTACACGATCAAGCATATCATATCCCAACTGGATATTTGTTCGCGGCATATAGCCTCCTTTACTTCCAAAATCGCCAAATGGCACAAGAACCCTTGGAATAGAAAAATTTAGTTCTCCGCCAAAGCGTATCGCATTATATCCTTTAAATGGTCCGCTGAATTGAACATCTGAACCTGCGTATCCGCTTATGCTTAAATGTTCACCCCCTTTGAATATATTTCTATCTCTCCAACTTAAAGTTATCACTGAACCGTTGAGATCATTGGAACGGGTTATTGTAGTGATCTCGGCCTTTAATGATTTTCTTGGCAAAGGAGTTAAATAATAAAAGGCATCGAGATATGCAGAATCGGTTTGCGTATTGATCTCAAAACGATTTTTTACAAATTTGAAAAGATCAAGATTGACAAGACGGCTAAGCGTTTGGTTATGATCAGTCCTGTTATACACATCTCCAGGTTCAAAATTCATTGTTTCAGCAAACATGTAAGGCTTGTATCTTTTTCTCCGGTCAATAATATAATAGCCTTTGTAATATTGTGCTTGTGACCGGCTGCTATCAATCCTTTCCATATTCAAACTATAACCTGCATAGATCTGAACATCCTTTATTTTATAAACTTCTCTTGATTCAAATGGTATATCCTGCTTAATTGTTACATACATATTTACAAGATGGTTACCAAGTGTTGTATCTGTTTTTACCAGTATGAATTCAGGGCTGAAATAATAAAATCCATTTTCTTTCAGGTAGGCATCAATTCGAGTGCAGTTCTGCTTTGATAACATCAAGATCAAAAGGTTTTCCGGCTTTTAATAAAGTTTGATCGCTGCTCTCTGCAATCGTCGATGAGAGTATACTGCTATCAGAAGGAAAACTAACCGCAGCGATCTTATATTGATCTCCCGCAACGACATTATAACGTGCATGTGCCCTTCTGCGTCCTAACAATTGTATCACCTGTAACTTTTGCCTGGAAATAACCTTTGTTTTCCATATGGCTTTGCAATACTTTAATGTTATGCGGCAGATCAAGCTGGCTGAGTAATACCGGTGGTTCGCCATTCTTATCCCTGATCCTTCCAAAAAAGAATTCTCCTTTTTATTTCTGAATAAATTATAAATAGAAAGTTTTATGGGAATACCAAGAAATTTTGTATTGGGTTTTGGTCTTGTCAATCCTTCAAGATCTTCTTTCAAAACTTTTTTTCACGAACAGTGGAAGTACCATTTACTATAGTTCTTGCGCCGGTGTATAGTTTATCGCCAGCTGGCAAATGTCTTGTATTGCTGCAAGCAGTTAGAAGAAAACAAATCGTTGCCAAAATGATGATATGATATTTATTTTCTTTCACTATTGTTTATTTGTATAATTCACACCATCAACTCTTTGGTTTCTTCTTTTTCTAAAAAGTTCAATGAAACGATTATAATCAACACTGATAGTAAAACTTATTCCTGCTTCAATAATATATCCATCAACGATACCTTCATATTGATTCTTACGATAAAAGCGAAGCATGTATCTTCCATCTTTACTTAATGAATAGTTGACACTAAGATCCCCGAATACATTACTTACCTTCTGACTGCTGTTCTTTGGTCCTTCCAATTCGAAATTGCTGCCAACAGAAATTGTCAGCCGTTCATTTAATAAACGTTTGCTTACTCCAATATTCAGATCTAGTCCTGCTTCTTTGTTCTCCTGTTGTATAATCATCGGTAGAGGCTAACATCAAATGTCAGATCAACTCCATCAATGAGACCGGCTGCAAGTTTGTTCAGTTGTTCAGTCATTAACTTACTTACACTTTGGCGTGCATACGATGAAGCACTGAATATCGGGTGAGCTGCTTGCCAAAGGATTTTGCCCAACAAAACGATTTAATAATAACAAGGCAAACACCTGGCGATTGGTTTCTCCTGGTTCTTGTCTTATTTGTTCAAGCCTGCTATCTACCTGGGTAATGATATCATTGGAAACTCCATAATTCTTATCTGAAGGGAGCACAATATCAAATTCAAGCGTTGGCTGCATCAATTCTCCTGGTCATTTTTAAATGAACTTCAAATGGCAGTTTTTGTAAATAAGTATTGCGTATAGCTTGCGAAGAAGCCGGCAATTTGAGTTTGTACCGAGTCGATAGGCGCTGTGTTTGCAACATAAATTGCGTTGAGCTCTAAGTTTGCCTTTGTCGGTTCATTGAACCATGTGATCTTACTTCCTTTTTGAATATCAAAACGGCGATGAAGGAAGTTGAAAGTGATCTCATAAGCACCTTTTTCCAATTCATAATTACCAACAAGAGTGATCTTTCCGCTCGCATCGATACCTGTTGATAAAAGCGCTTCGCCTTGTAAATTGATAAAGTCTCCATTCGCTTCATCAATGATGATATTAAAGATCGCTTCTTTTTTATTTCGATATTCGTTATAATATTCATTCCCTGAAAGGAGAAATATTCAACGAATCATACGCAAGAAAGAGTGAATCATTCTGTGGTGCATCCATATCTACAAATTCAACAATGCCATCTCTTGCAACAACACCGGGTTCCTGTTGTGGAATGACTACAGAAAGATCTGTTCCATCATTCACGGTAATGTTGCCATCAATATCCGGTGCTATTTCTGTTCCACCTACATGCATATTCGATGTAATGACAAGTTTTCCGTAATAAATTTTATTATCCTTTTTTGTAGTGTTTAATATCTGGAAATTATTTGCATTCACATCGAGATCGAAATTGTAGTTGGTAAAATTGGGAGTTTGCACAGTTCCATTTAACGTGAGTTCATTGTTGGCTGTATCTCTTATAACAAAATCTTCAAAATGAAATCCGTTTTCTGTTACGATGATCTTTTCACCATCTATTCTATACTGACTTCCTAACATGGTCGTTGCAAAACTTGCTTTATCAAAATTGATCGGGCCATCGATCTTTGGTTCATTCACCGATCCTTTGATGCTGATATTTCCATTTACACTACCCGAAGCATTCTTGATCATTCCACCAAAAACTCCTTCTACAGTGGCAAGTTGCATTTGCTGCACTGCAAGATCAAGATCCAATGCAATATCATTTTCACCTTTTGGTGCAAATGAACCTGTCAGGGAAACATCATTTCCTCTTCCTGTTATTGTTGCATTAGTATTGTACCGGTCACCGGATGTGTTATCAACTTTGATCACCGCATTTCCTACTGTATCCCCTTTCATGCTCAGATCATTAATGGTAAGATCGCTGGTGAAAACCGGCTGTCTCAAAATATTTTTAAATGCCATTGTTCCATTCATAGAACCATTAACAAGCAATGAATCTGATTTCAAAAAAGCAGTGATAGTTGATAATTGAAAATTTGTAAATCCAACATTTAATAGCTGCTCCTTCGCTTTGAAGAGACAATCGCTGATCATTTTTTGCAATGAAAAATTATTGGCAATTATATTATCCTTTGTTATGGTAATTGAATTATTGGTCGAAACAGTCCACCTATCATAGTTCAGCATTAAACTATCAGAACGGAGATTTATGGTATAATTTCCTTGTGATGGCTGAGTCAGTAATCCACTCAAATAATATTTATCCTTTCCACTCTTATCATCTATGTTTAAATTGAAATCAATTTTATTATTTAATGCGATTGCATTGAATGTTGTATGATAAAGATTATGACCAATTCCCGTGATATGCTGTACATCCCCGATAAATTGCAAACCTCTATCTGTCGTATTTATTTTAAGATTTACACCACTTATTTCATTGCCATTGTAAGAAATAAATGGTGTATTCGCAGTAGCATTTAATCCTTGCTCAGTGGATGCTCTTCCCTCAATATGAATTGGCTCAAATGATCTTCAACCCGGCACAAAAGCAATTAATGCAGGAGCATTCGCAATATCGGCAGTAAAAGAAAAATTATAAGGTTGCACATCAGCTAAGTGTATTTGCAGGAGCAACTTGAAAATAAGGCTCTATACTTTTTTGAAAGATCTTACCGAGATCAGTATAGCGATATTGACCATTTAATCTTGCATTGGCCACATCACTTCTTAAGGTCATGAATTGAGCGGTATCATTTCTGCCGGAAACAAATTCAATCGTATCTAATGGCAGTCGCTGATCGGCCGATACTAATAAAGCATTTGTCATTAAAATATTTGCTTCTAAATAATTTTCATTGATCACAGGGATGTTTGCATCTATTTTTCCTCTTACTATTGCTGGTTGAGGTGTAAGATTCAATGGAAATGTTTTAATGCTATCTAACATTCCTGTAAAGTGAAATGAGGGGTTGTCAGATATATTCCCGGTAAGTGTTCCGTTCAGATCAATGTTCGGATCATTTATATCTGTTAACACATTGAGTGAATAACCATTGATAGCTCCATCAACTTTAATATTCCTATACACATAATCATTAAATGAAATTGCATAAACATCTCCTTTGAAATTTGTATTGATCTTACCAGAGTAAATCCTTTTCCTGAAACTGTAATATTTCCACTGACATTTTTAAACTGGTCATTTCTTAAAATATATCCAAGATCCAAAGAATTTGTTTTTACCAATGCATTATAAGTTGCAGCATTCGGGTTACTGAGATTTGTAAACCGTCCATTTACGAATGCTGTGCCAATAGAAGAATTGATCGTTAGATTAGTTGAAAGATTATTGATAGAACCAGCAACTGTTCCATGTGCATCAAATTCTTCCGGCAAATTGATCTGTTCATTCGATAAACGCCGACCTGTAAACAAAGCAATATCAGTTTGATTTGTATGTAGTCTTCTTATTCTTAATGTAGCTCCTGTTTTATTCGGATCATTGTTTGTCGCCAATGAACCGCTCGCATCGATCTGTGTATTTTTCAATCCACGGAATTGCAGGTTTGCGATATGCATTGTTTGAAGCGTTCCATTTCCCTGCAGATTGATATACCATACAGCATTAGGGTTTGCAAATGCTGGTTGTGAACGCAATTGTGGGAGCAAAAGCAAGTATATCTTTTACCTGCACATGGCTGTTCGATATATCAGCATCATATTTGTGTGTTAGGAAAATTTTCATTTAAGATCTTTAGAATGAATTATAAGTGAGTGATGCATATCGTTTCAATTCTGTTCCCGGTGTTTTAAGAACCAGGTCTTTTACAAAAGTTTGTGTATTGGCATATAGAAATTCTCCCTGCAATTCATTTAATACAAAACCACTTTGTTCTTTGAAAGATCCTTTTTTTATTTTTCCTGAGATCGAATCGGCAGATAATAAAAGATCATTTGCTTCTAACGTTACAGAGTCACCTTTGAAATGACCATAATCTATCCCATATTTTATTCGGGGATTATTATCATTATCAAATTGCAAACTATTATTCTCAAGGTTTACAGTTGATGCAAATATTCTCCAACCTGCTTCCACCTGGCTCTTTGCTTCCTGTTTCACTTCTTTAACAACAACTCTTGCTTCTTCCTTTTCTGCCAAACCTTATAGCGGCAATCGTATTTTTCAAAGAAATGTTTTGACAGATCAATAACACGATTATCAAGATCGATATTATTTGGTTTTACCTGCGCTGATCCAAGATCAATTGTAGAATACGTTGCAGATACATCATTCCGGTAATCCAGTTTAATATTCTCCGAGGTTCAATTCTTTAAATAATAATTTCAATGCAGAAGGTTGTTGTGCTTCCACCATATCTTTTGCTGCAGGTTCTAATACCAACAATGGCTTTACCTGGTAAATTCTTGCAGTCAATCCTTTGATATTCGTTTTAGGTACATCAAAATAAAAATGCTCGTAATCCATTTTATCAATTCTTGTATCAAGATGCTCGAGCCATGCTTCCTGCATCAGCGCCGCTTATCGTGTCTTTATAAATGATCCTGATCTTATTTAATTCAACAGATGGAATTGAAATAAAATAAGAGGAAGTGTCTGTGTTTATTGTCGTGTCCGTAGTCGTAAAAGCATCAACAACAAATTGAAAATTAAATGTAGTATCAGGAAGTTGTCGTTTGACCTTAGCAGTAATATTATCCAACGCAATACTTCTAATATCTATTTGATTTTGAAAGATCAATTTGAACTGAGGTCCAGATTAGCTTCTGATCTTACCGCCGGATAATAATGTATCTTTTGCCTGTCTTCTATATAAACATTTTCAAGAATTATATTTTTAGGCAGGCCAACATAAACTTTTCCACTTCAACTTTTGTCTTTAATTTTTTTGGAGATAAGCAACTGCTTTTACACGAAGAATATTTTGTACAGGGCCGTTTGAATCAATAAAAGAATGATGAGTAAAAATAAAATAATGAACAGAATAGTCTTTGCTACTATTCGTGCCGGTTTGACCCAAATATTCTTTTTAGCCTGGTCCATGCAGTCCTGCTATAGGATTTTTACTGAAATCTTTTTAAATCTTAGAAAATATCATGCTATAAATACAGCGAATAGAAATAAAAATTGAGTGTGGCAGAATTTGCCCATTTCGTGTTTTGGAAGCAACATACTGTCTTAATCAACTAGCATTTCATGCACAACTTGTCCTGCCTTTGGCGTGGATTTGCTATCTTTCTTCTTAATAAACAATTGCCATGCTACGATCAAAGATTGCCGGTATTGGTATGTATGTGCCATAAAATGTTGTTACCAATAATGATTTGATGAAATATATGGACACGAGTGATGAATGGATACAGGAACGTACCGGTATAAAAGAAAGAAGATATGCCGATCGTACAAAAGAAACAACTAGCCACGATGGGTATTGAAGCTGCAAAGATCGCAATTGAAAGAGCCGGCATCACTCCACAGGATATTGACTTTATCATCTTCGCTACCTATCTGTCCTGATTATTATTTTCCTGGTTGCGGTGTATTGGTGCAACGTGACCATGAAGATGAAAGAGATCGGTGCATTGGATATAAGCAGATCAATGCTCTGGTTTTGTGTATGCACTTAGTACAGGAGATCAGTTTATAAGAACAGGTATGTACAAAAACATACTTGTTGTTGCCAGTGAGAAACATTCTTTTCGGACTTGATTTTAGCTACCCGTGGAAGAAATATCTCCGTGATATTTGGTGATGGTGCAGGCGCTGTTGTATTGCAACCAACAGAAGATGATAACCGCGGTATTCTTAGTACTCACTTGCATTGTGATGGAAATAATGCGGAGATACTGGCGATGTATAATCCCGGGTACACATGCAAATTATTGGGTTGGAGAAAACAAGCTTGCTGATTTTGATGAAGCAGAAATAGGTGAAATGTTTATGAGCCATGCAATGATCGATAATGCACAAAATTTTCCAAACATGGATGGCCCGTGCTGTATTTAAAATAGCAGTTGAAAAATTTCCTGAAGTGATAATGGAAGCATTGAATACAAATAATTTCAAAACTTCTGATCTTAAACTTTTGATCCCTCATCAGGCCAATCTTCGCATATCAGCAGTTTGTTCAAAAAAATTAAGATTAACCGATGACCAGGTGTATAATCAATATCCAGAAATATGGAAATACAACTGCTGCATCCATTCCAATTGCTTTATGCGAAGCGTATGGGAAATGGGAAAAATAAATAGAAGGAGATCTTGTTTGCCTCGCTGCATTTGGTAGCGGGTTTACATGGGCAAGTGCATTGTTGAAATGGTAAATATTTTATTTCAAATACTGTCTGTATGAAAAAATCTTCCATCATTATTGAATATTGTCCAAAATGTCATTGGTTGCTTCGTGCAGCATATATGGCGCAGGAATTCTTAACCACTTTCGAATCCGAGCTGAAAGAAGTAACATTGCAACCCAGTGAAGTAAATGGCAGTTACCGTATTACAATCGAAGGAAAAACAATCTTTGACAGGAAAGAATATGGTGGTTTTCCCGAGATCAAAGAATTAAAACAAATGATCCGTGATATAGTGTCGCCCGGTAAAAGCCTTGGGCCATGCAGACACAAACCACATCATAGTGATGGAAAGCTAGTAAGATTACCAAGCTTTATAAAATTAGATGGTTAACAGTCATGCAACGTTTTTTCCCCGAACTTCGTTTTAACTGATACAAACTAATGAGCGAAACTATTTTTATATGCATTGATCTTATTTTCTGCAACCAGTGCAGGCTCAGTCCTATGATAAATGGGAGATCTATCAAAACCGCAAAGAGGTAGAATACTTTTAATAATAAAAAAGAAACTGACGTGACGAAAGAAGGGTATTGCTTCTGAACCGGTTTTTGGAGGGACCTGGCTTTTTGTCATCGAATTTAAACCCGCTGCCGAGCAGAGCAGAATGGATCCGCACCATTGCCTTTTATGATTCAACAGATAAACAGATAAGAGAATATAATAACACTCTTTTCCTGCGAATACATAATTCTGAAATTGCAGGTATCATGGAAGGCCGGCAAAAAGTGAGAGTGTATAGCCGGGCCGTTCCAAAAGATCCGGCAGTTGCAGCTACGGTTCGTGTTCGACGCCTACTTTTGTGTACATTATATACACGATGAGCCGAAAGATCATTTACATCATCAATCCTATTTCGGGAACAAAATCCAAAAGTGATCTTCAACAATTTAGTTGAAGCAAAAACAAAAGAAAAAGGAATTCCTTATTCTGTTTTCCCTTCAGTTGCCGATGGTAATTATTCTTTCCTGCATTCAATTATAAAAGAAGAAAAAGATCACGTGATATAGTAATTGCCGGTGGCGATGGAACTAGTAAGCAATGGTAGTAGGTAGTCTTGTTGAATGAAAATATAAACTTTGGCAGTCATTCCCTGCGGATCGGGAAATGGATTAGCGCATTGCAGCAAAAATTTTAAAGCAACCAGAAAAAGCATTTGATATAATTTTTAATGGACATGCAGTCTGCAATCGATGGATTTTATGATCCAATGATCGTTTTGCCTGCATGTTATGCGGTCATTGGATTTGATGCAAAGGTGGCGCATGAATTTGCTGCACCAGCCAAAAGAGGGTTGATGACCATATGCAACAGATTGATATGTAAAAATTTTTTTCGCTATCATCCATTACGTTTCGAATTGAGAGTAATGGATAAGTGAATATCGACACAGATGCGTTCTTTATCAGCATTGCTAACAGCAATCAGTTTGGTAATAATTTTACCATTGCACCCAAAGCATTGCTGTCTGACGGTACTTGCTGGATATAGTGATTGTAACAAGAAAACAGCAAAGTCTGCTTTCTAACATTCAATATGCAAATGGCAGGTATTGGCATGGTAGGCTTCGAAATATCAATACTCGTTAGACCAACGTGGTTATTTATTTTCAAACGGAAAAATAAAGATCGAATAATATTAATAATGCTCCCATGCATATTGATGGTGATCCTGCTGAAACTCCTGATAAACTTGCTGATAGAAATAAAGAAAAAATGTTTTAAGCTTATTCAGCCGGCTTAGTAACTAAAGGAATCTTTTTATTGAAGCAGGTTAACCACTTTATCGCAAACTTTCTCTTTATTAAATAAAAAATCCGGTGAGCTCATGATATTCTTTTTTTCTCTCTTTGCGTAAGATGAAAATTCAATGCAGCTTTGTCTTCCTGCCTTTCTGTGTGCATATTGAAACGTGATCTTATTAATTTTATGCACCGGACATGTTGTGTATAATAACTCAGCAGGTCATTCTGAAAATATTCCATTGTTTAAACCAATTATGCTGTAGCATCAAGAAATGGTTTAGTAGCATGATCACCTATATTTTCTGTAACATAAGGATAATCCCAACCACCCGAAGGACGATCTCTTAATTGAATGATCAGTACACCACTGTGTATTTTGACTTATCCAATCATCAAAAATTCGAGGAACCGTAAACCGGTTTCTTGTCCGTAATTATCTCTTAACCTGCATCCATTACATCAATTACCGGGTCGGAAGGAAGCCACACATTGGGCAATACAATAGGAAATGTCGCATTCATTCGCAAGGCGGTCAATATTCTTAAATTAAAAGGATCTTGCTTTTCAAAAAATGAAGTGAAGTCAATAACATCCAGGATCCATTTCGGGAAGTGCCGGTAGAATCATAACGGCTGCTGCATCATAAATCTTATTGGCTGTGTACTGATGATCATTTTCCTGCTATCTCTTGAAACAACAGAATTATAAAATGCCAGGGGAATAGTTGCATTTCTTTCATCCTCTTTATAATCCTTCAATTGTTTATTCAAAAAACCATTTGTGTTCTTATTCAATTTTGATTCAAAAGAATAAGCCCTGTCTTTTTACATATATATAAGGACCGACCTCAAATTTCAGTGATGGTGAAATAAGATCTCTTGCTACAAAAGATGAGAACAAAGGATTCAAAAGATCACCAGAAATATCATCTACATATTTTTATCCTGCAAATGAATATTCTCGCCTTTTGTTTTCGCAGGTATAGTTCCCGGAAATAAGAAGCATCGATCATTCCACCGGATGCACCAGTTATGAGAAAAGTCTTTTCATCATTTCGCCATTGGTAACACTATCGAGTCTTTGCAGGATACTCATTGTAAAGGTTGCGCTTCGATGCCCTCCGCCACTTGTGTTGCCAATAACGAACAGCAATACGTAACT
>ERZ1370068.140-contig-10122_pt1 | contig 52937 bp, 76 predicted proteins | sample MGYA00561227_ERZ1370068 | MGnify/ENA primary metagenome ERZ1370068 (study PRJEB38410, sample SAMEA6850437) | metagenome | study: Metagenomic assessment of the ecological functions of the soil: analysis of the soil microbiota associated with the... | reverse complement strand
ACTGCACCAGCGCCTTGCCGGCCGGCACTTCGATCATCGCCGCATCGTCGGGCGCGTCGAGTCCGATCGTCACGCCCGACCCGGGCGAGGGACCGAGCCTTGCCAGCACGCGCGACAGCACGCCGGCGCCGACCTTGGCGCCGCAGCCGCCGCAGCGCATGCCGATGTCGGCCAGCAGGCGTCTGGCTTCGGCATCGGCCAGCGCCGGATCGGGCGGCGCGGTCGACGCCATCTGCATCGGCCTGGCCGGCGGCTCGCAATACATGCGCATCCACTTGCGGTCGATATGGTCCTTCCAGCGCCACACCCAGGCGCCCTCGACCGCCCACCCGCTGCGGGTGGCGACGGCGCGGCCATCGCCGGTGCCGATGATCGAGAGGTAGCGGCTTTGCGGCGCGAAGGGCCGCGGCGGCTGGCCCAGCAGCACGCGTCGCAGGTTGTCGGCCAGCGGCGGTCCCTGGCGCACCGCGAATACGCCGGCCTTGGGCCGTGGATGCGTCAGCCACCGTGGCGCAGTCGCCGACGGCGAAGATCTGTTCGTCGCCGGTCGAGCGCAGCGTGGCGTCGACGGCGAGGAAGCCGCTGCTCGTCGAGCGGCAGGCCGGTCGCTGGCGAACCACTTGGCGGCGCTCGCCTCGGTGACGACGAACACCGCGTCGGCCTCCAGCCGCTTGCCGCTCTCGAGCTGCACGGCGCCGCGCTCGATCCGGCTGGTCGTCGCCGTGTTCTCGATCAGCCGCACGCCGCGCCGCGCGAAGATCGCGCGCATCTTCTGCGCGCGCGGCGGCGGCCTGGCCCGACAGGATCTCGTCCTTGGTGGCGAGCGTGACCTGGAGCTCGAGCGCCGTTCGCCACTCGCGCAGGCGATGGTCGATCGCCAGCGCCAGCTCCACGCCGCCCGCGCCGCCGCCGATCACCGCGATGCTGAGCGGTCCGCAGCCAGATCTTCATGCGATCGAGGAAGTCGAGCCAGCGCCGGCCGAGCTCGGCGATCGGCTTCACCGGCGTCGCCGCATTGGCTCGGCGCCGGGAATGGCGTCGAGGCTGGGCGCCGCGCCGACATCGATCGACAGAAGATCGTAGGAGACCGGCGGCCGGTCCTTCAGCAGCACCTGGCGGCTGGCGACGGTCGATGCCGGTCGCCTCGGCGTGGATCAGCCGCGCGCCGGTCCAGCGCGGCCAAGCCGGCCAGATCGATGTGGCATTCGTCGAAGTGAATAGTGGCCGGCAACGAAGCCCGGGATCATGCCGGAGTAGGGCGTCTCGATGTCGCGCCCGATCAGGGTGAGGCGCACGCCCGGCATCGGCTTCATGCCGAAGCTCTTCAGCACATGGAACGTGGGCATGGCCGCCGCCAACCAGCACGAGGTCCTTGAGAAGCGGCGCAGCCTGCATCCCGACCCGTATATCCGATCGGAGTGGCCTCTGGTACAGATAGCAAAAAATATTGTATATCAATGCATTATATTGATTTCTTTTAGTCATTTCGGAGCTTCGTTCATGGCCGTTACTTCCGGCCTCTCCGGTTTCCCGCGATCCTGTGACGAGCAGCGCTCTGCGCGGCCCGTTCGGCCTGGGCGTTGTCCGGCCGCTGGCGCTCGGCCTCGTGCTGTTCGTCTGCCTGATCAATGCCGAGCGGCCTGCCGCTGCTGGCCGATCCCGACAGCCACTGGCACATCGCCGTCGGCAACTGGATCCTCGGCGCACGGCGCCGTGCCGCACGGTCGACAGCTATTCCTTCACCTTCGCCGGCCAGCCGTGGATCGCCAAGGAATGGCTGTCGCAGATCGCTGCTGGCGCTGGCCTACGACGCCGGCGGCTGGGGTGCGGTGTCGGCGCTGTGCGCCGCGGCGATCGGCGTCACCTTCGCGCTGCTGCTGCGCCTGCTGCTGCGCGACCTCGAGCCGTTGCCGGCCGCTGCTGTTCACCCTGGCCGCCATCGTGATGACGGCGCCGCACTTCCTGGCGCGCCCGCACGTGCTCGCCTTCCCGTTCATGCTGCTGCTGGGTGGCGGGCCTGGTGCGCGCCGTCGAGGAGCGCCGCGCGCCCGAGCCGCTGCTGCTGCTGGCCATGCTGCTGTGGGCCAACCTGCATGGCGGCTTCACGCTGGGCCTGATGCTGTGCGGCGCCTTCGCGCTCGACGCCGTCGTCGGCGCGCGCGATGCCGTCGAGCGCAAGTGCGCTGTTCGTCGCCTGGGCGAAGTTCGGCGTCGCGGCCGTTGCTGGTCGCCTGCATCACGCCCTACGGTCCTGGATCGATCCTGGTGACCTTGCCGCATCTTCGGCCTCGGCGATGCGCTCGGCATGATCGCCGAATGGCAGCTCGCCCGACTTCCAGAGTCAGCCGCTGCAGGAGCTGATCCTGCTGGTGGCGCTCTATTTCGCGCTGTCGCGCGGCCTCAAGCTGCCGCTGCTGCGCCTGCTGATCGTGATCGGCCTGGTGCATCTCTATCTGCGCTACGCCCGCAATGCCGAGCTGCTGGCCATGCTGGCGCCGCTGGTCGATGGCGCCGCTGCTGGCCCGGCAATGGCCGCGCTGCGACCCGATCGCAGACTGCGGCGGAGCCTGCTTCAGTGCGCTGCGCTCGTCCCGCCGACCGGCCGCGCTGGCGCTCTGGTGCCTGGCCGTCGCCGGCCTGTTCTGCCGGCGGCATGATCCGCTTCGGCGGCATCAGCGCCGCCGCGCAGCCACCATGCCGGCGGCCGCGCTCGACTATGCGCGCGAGGCCGGCCTCAAGGGCCGCGTGCTCAATCACTACAATTACGGCGGCTACCTGATCGGCGCCGGCATCCCGACCTTCATCGACGGCCGCGGCGAGCTCTACGGCGGCGACTTCATCAAGCGCTACGCCGACGTCGGTGAACCTGCGCGGCGACGGAGCCGTTCGAGAACGCTGCTCGAGCGCTACGCGCATCGACTGGACGCTTGCTGCCCAAGGACCAGCCCGCCAACAAGCTGCTGGCGCGCCTGCCCGGCTGGCGGCAGGCTCATGCCGACGACAACCGCGATCGATCTTCGTGCGCCAGCGCCGCTAGGTCTTGAGCAACGATCCAGGTGCAGTGGCCGATGGCGCAGAGGCCGTCCTGACTCGGTGTAGAGCGCCGTTCCTGAATAGAGCTTGCGGCCTTCCGCGCCGATCTTCCAGCCGACCACGGCGCAGCGCTCGCCGACCCTGGGCGGCTCGATCACCTTGGCCGTCATGCGGCCGGTCAGCGCCGGTCGCCAAGTCGTCGGGTCCTGGGCGGCCCAGGCGCCCGGGCAATCGAGCGCGCCCCACACGAACTCCGGACTCGGATGCGGCCGTCGGCGTCGGCGTGGTTGGCGTGCGGCACGTAGCAGGACGAGCGATCGGCCCGCGCTCGGCCCAGTGCGTCGCCGAGCACGCGCAGGCCGTCGCCCACGGCGCGGCCGCGGCCGCAGACGATGCACCAGTGGAAGTCGCTGTCCTCGGGGCTGCCGCCGTCCTCGCCGCGGCGCATCACGTCCGGCCCAGTCGCTCGGGCGGCGGTGGCGGCGCGAGATGGTCGACCGAGCCGGCACGCGCCTCGCACAGCAGGCGTCTCGCCGTCGCTGCAGCAGCAGCGCGTCGTCCTCGCGCGTCACCTGGAGCGGCGTCTCGATCGGGATCGGCGCGCGCAAGCGTGATCTCGACCGCGCCGTCGCTGCCGAACTGCCTGCGTGAACCGGCCGGCCAGCACGCCGCCGACATAGCCGCCATTGCCTGAGAGTCGCGGACCGTTGAAGCCCGTCTCGATGATCAACGTATCGTCCACGCAATTCCTCCGCGGCGCGGAACTTGCCGCCTGCATGCGGCTGACGCAAGCCTGCCGGTGCGCGAAACCGCTTGCTCTGCTGTGCGATGCCTCGCCAAGGGTGAGCGCGATGAGTCGGTTCGTGCCCTGGGCTGCTGGTGGCGCTGTGCTTTGCGCTCGGCGTGGCGAGCCGCTCGATCAGCGATACCTTCGTCGTGTTCGTGCCGGCGCTTGCAGCAGCGCCTTCGACGCCAGCCGCAGCTCGGTCACCGCTGATCTACAGCTTCGCCCTGCTGGTCGGCGGCATCCGGCGCCGCTGGTCGCCGGCTGGATCGTCGACCGCTTCGGCCTGCGCGCGCTCACCGTCATCGGCATGACGGCCGCGGCGCTCGGCCACGGCCAGCGCCTCGCAGGCGACCGCAGCTCTGGCATCTCTATCTCGGCCTCGGCGTCGTCATGGGCTTCGCCGGCGCGTCGCTGCGCGGGCGTGCTGAGCGCCTCGCTGCTCGGCCGCTGGTTTCCGGCGCAGCGGCTGGGCGTGGCGCTGGCGGTCGCCTGGTCGGCGTCGGGCGTCGGCGCCATGGTGACGTTCCCGCTCGCCCAGCACCTGATCGTCGACCGACAGGCTGGCGTCACGCCTACATCGTCTTCGCCATCGTCAGCGCGGCGTTCATCCCGCTGCTGCTCGTGTCCTGCCGTGGCGGCGCATCGAACGCGGCGCGCCGGGTCTTGCGCCGTGTGCGCACGCACCGGCCAGGCCCGGCCCGACCGTCGGCGAGGCGGTGCGCGACTGGCCGTTCTGGGCGCTGACCTTCTCGTTCGCCCTGACCTCGATCGGCATCTTCTCGCTGGTGCCGCAGGCCATGGTCTACCTGCTGGAACGCGGCCTCGACGGCGCCTATGCCGCGCGGGCGCTCGCCGTCGCGGGCTTCCTGACGCCGCTCGGCATGATCGGCTTTCAGCTGGCTCGCCGATCGCGGCGGCCGGCGACGCTGGCGGCGATCCTGGCCTATGCCTGCTCGATCCTGGGCGTCGGCGCGCTCGCCCTGGTGCGCGGGCCGGGCGACGATCTCTGGCTGTGGCTCTACGTGCTGCTGTTCGGCGGCAGCCATGGGCTCGCGCGGCCCGATGATCTCGACGCTCGCGACGCTGCGCTACCGCGGCGTCCATTTCGGCCGCATCTACGGCCTGATCAGCATCGGCATGGGGCTGGGCGGCTTCTCGGCGCCTGGATCGGCGGCCTGCTGCACGATTGGACCGGCGGCTACGCCTGCCGTGATGATCCTGCGGCGGCGGCGCTCTTGCCTCGCGGCCGCGTCGCTCGGCTCGGAGGCCGGCGCGCGCGAGCGCCTCAGCCGCTAGAGGGATCGCCGAGTGCACGAAGTTGGCGACCAGGTCGAGCCGCTTGCTGTGCCAGGGATCGGGGATGCGGTTGTTGGTGACGTAGGCGAACGACACGCCCGACTCGGGATCGCCCCAGCAGTAGGACGTGCCGACGCCGCCATGGCCGAACACGCGCGGGTTGGCGAAGCCGCCCAGGCCTGCGGATGTTCTCCGTCGTGCCGCGCAGATGCGGCCCCAGCTCGCGATGCATGGGCATGCCCATGAACTCGTCGATCCGGTCGCCGGTGTGGTTGCGGATGGCGTATTGCAGGGTGCGCGGCGAGACGATGCGCGTGCCGTTGAGCTCGCCGCCGGCCAGCATCATCTGGTAGAGCGCGGCCATGGCGCGCGCCGTGCCGTAGCCCGCGCCGCCCGGCGCGCCGCCGCTTGCGCCACTCGGCCGAGTTGGCGTCGGCGTCGCGGCGCGATGCCGTCGCCCTTCGGCGTCGGTTCGTGCATGTCGGCGGCGCGGCCGAACTCCGCTCTCGGGCAGGCCGACATAGAGCTCGCGGCCGAGACCCAGCGGCTCGGCCACCGTCTCGCGGATGACGTCGCGGAAATCCTGCGCCGGTCACCGCCTCGATCAGCACGCCCAGCGTCCAGTGCGCGGTCAGGCCGTGATAGTGCACCTTCGAGCCCGGCGACCATTCGAGCGGGAAGTCGCAGACCACCTCGCGCAGCCGCTTGTGGTCGGCCCAGGCATCCTTGCCGACCACGGCGCTGGGGAAGCCTGCCTGATGGGTGATGGTCTGCAGGACCGTGATGTTGCCCTTGGCGTTCTTGGCGAACTCCGGCACGTGGTCGGCGATCTTGTCGGAGAAGGAGAACAGGCCGCGCTCGGCCAGCGCCCACAGCGCGACCGCGGTCACCACCTTGGTGTTGGAATAGAGCAGCCACAGCGTGTCGTCGGCGCGCCGCGCGCGGTTTGCGGGCTCGGTGACCGCGTTGCCGAAGCTCTTGAACAGCGCGAGCTTGCCGTGGCGGGCGAGCGCGATCTGGCAGCCGGGATAGCGGCCCTCGGCGATGTGGCGCTCGATCAGCGCCGATCAGCCGGTCGATCTGGCTCGTGCGGAAGCCCAGCGAGTCGAGATCGGCCTCGCGGCAGCGGAAAGCTGTGGCAGCTTCGGGCGGCGAATGGCGGTGTCCATGGCGGTTCCTCCTGAGACGATCATATTATCGTTTTGATGGCATGTCGATGAACCACGATATCGACATATTGTGTTTTCAGAAAACCTTGGCACAATGCGCGCGCCATGTTCGACGAACTCGGTCGCATCGACTTTCCCGAGTAGTCCCAGCTCAACGGCGGCGGAGGCTAAGCCGTGTCGCCGGGCCTTGAGTCCTGCCACGCGCTGGTGCTCAACGCCGACTTTCGGCCGCTGTCGTATTTTCCGTTGTCGATCTGGTCCTGGCAGGACGCGGTGAAGGCGGTGTTCCTCGACCGCGTCAGCGTCATCTCCGAATACGAGCGCAAGATCCACAGCCCGTCGTTCGAGATGCGGCTGCCGAGCGTCATCGCGCTCAAGGAATACGTGCCGGCGGCGCGCGCGGCCGGCCTTCACGCGGTTCAACGTCTTCCTGCGCGACCGCTTCCACTGCCAGTATTGCGGCGGCGACTTCGCGACCAACGAGCTCACCTTCGACCATGTCGTGCCGAAGTCGCGCGGCGGCCGCACCGCCTGGACCAACGTCGTCACCGCCTGCAGCCCGTGCAACCTGCTGAAGGGCAACCGGCTGCTGCGCGAGAGCGGCCATGCACCTGCAGCGCGCGCCGGTCGAGCCGACGACGCAGCGAGCTGCAGGAGAACGGCCGCGCCTTCCCGCCCGGCTACCTGCACGAGAGCTGGCGCGACTTCCTGTACTGGGACAGCGAGCTGGATCAGAACTGAGTCCGCCAGCGCTCAGATCCGTGTCGACAGCCAGATCGCCAGCCGCGAGCCCGCCTTGATGGCGGCGGTCAGCGTCTCGTAGGCCGGCGCCTGCTCGGCGCCGGCGGCCAGCGCCTCGTCCTGGTGCTCGATCTCCTCGGCGCGGAACTTCTCGATGGTGCCGCGCAGCTCGGCCTCGTCGTCGCCGAGCGCCGCGGCCTGGCGCTGGCATAGTGCTCGTCGATCGTCTCCTCGACCGCCACGGTGCAGGCCATCGCCGCCTTGTCGCCCATCAGCGCCGTTGCCGCGCCGAGGGCGAAGCCCGCCACGCTCCACAGCGGCGACAGGGCGGTCGGCCGCACGCGGCGCTCGGCCAGCAGGCGGTCGAACACCCTGTTGTGCTCGCGCTCGGCGCGCGCCATGGCGGCGATCTTGCGGCCGGCCTCGCTGTTGGCGCGGCCGGTCCAGCGCAGCGCCGCGAGCTGGCCCTCGTAGATGCGCACGGCGCCGAACTCGCCCGGCCTGGTCGACGCGGATGACGCGCTCGACCAGCTCGCGCGGCGTCGGGATCGCCGGGATTGCGGATCTCGCCGGTCTTCATGTCGGCGACCCTACCCACCGGTGACGCCGGAGGCCAGCACGAAGCGCCAGCGCCAGCCGAGAGGATGCGCGTTCCAGCCGGCCATCGAGATGCCCAACATCGTCCACGCCGCCTCGTCGCAGCGCACCATCTTGGCGCCGAACAGGTACTTCTTGAGCTCCTCGGCCGACAGGCCGCGCGGGGACGTGTGGCCTGATGCAGGCCCTGCGGCCCTCGCCACCAATGCTACTCGACGCCGACATGGAAGACGCCGATGCCCGCGGTGACGAGCAGCGCCGTGATCGCCAGTCAGCGCGCAGCACCAGCGCCGAGCCGCGGCTAGGCGAAGCAGGCCAGCGGCGGCCAGGCCCGCGGCGATCGCCGCCATGGCGGCTAGCGCTGCCAGTAGCACAGCTCGCAGGGCGCCAGGCCGACGACGTACTGGAAGTAGTAGGCGCCGCCCAGCAGCAGCGCCGCTGCCGAGCGGCGGCGAGCAGGCCGAGCTGGCTGGGGAGCGGGCAGGCGTTGCGACAGCGGCCATGGACAGTCGACTCAGAACAGATAGCGGAACGACGATGAAGCCGCCGACCAGCGCGATCAGGAACAACCAGGTGACCAGCGTCAGGCCGCTTCTCGATGAAGGCGCGGATCGGCTCGCCGAATTTCCACAGCAACGCTGCCACGAGGAAGAAGCGCACGCCACGCGTCACGATCGACGCCCACACGAATGTGAAGAGGTCGAAATGCGCCGCGCCGCGAGGCGATGGTCACCAGCTTGTAGGGGATCGGGCGTCAGGCCCTTGATCAGGATGATCCAGATGCCGTATTCGGCTGAAGCCGGCGCGGAACTCTGCCAGGCCCGCACTGCAGGCCGTAGGTCTGCACCACCCAGTCGCCGATCGTCTCGAAGAAGTAGTAGCCGATGGCATAGCCCAGCAAGCCCGCCCAGCACCGAGCAGACGGTGCAGACCAGCGCGATCCTGAACGCCTTGGCGCGGTTGGCCAGCACCATCGGCACCAGCATCACGTCGGGCGGGATGGGAAAGAACGAGCTTTCGAGCGAAGGAGACCACGCCCATGGCGGGAATGGCGCGGGGGTGACCGGCCAGGCGGATCACCCAGTCATAAGAGGCTGCGACAGCATGCGGACGTGGCGTTCCCCTAGCAGCGACGGACGCCGTCGGCATCCTGGCAAAGGTGCTGATGCGGCCGAGGGCCGTCATTCGCCGCCTGCTTCAGCCGGGTCGGCACGGTCTCGCCGGCGAACAGCGGCGGCGCGCGCGGCCTCGTACTCGGCCTTGAGCCGGGCCACGATCTCGGCGGCGGGCGGGGCGTCGAAGATCTGGCCGACGCCCTGGCCCGCGCCCCAGATGTCGCGCCAGGCCTTGGCCTTGGAGTTGCCGCCCGAGCCGAAGTTCATCTTGCTCTTGTCGGCTTCCGGCAGGTGCGTCGGGATCGAGGCCGGCGGCGGCGACGCTGCGCTTCGAGGTAGTTGCCGTGCACGCCGGTGAAGAGGTTGGTGTAGACGATCTCCTCGCCGCTCGACTGTCGATGATGCACTGCTTGTTGCCGTCGGTCGCGTTGGCTTCCTTGCTGGCGGTGAAGCGCGTGCCGATATAGGCGAGGTCGGCGCCCACGGCCTGCGCGGCCAGCACCGACGCGCCGTTGGCGATCGAGCCCGAGAGCAGGATGCAGCCGTCGTAGAACTGGCGCACTTCCGGCACCAGCGCGAAGGGCGAGAGCCGGCCGGCATGGCCGCCGGCGCCGGCGCAGACCAGGATCAGGCCGTCGACGCCCGCCTGCAGCGCGCGCTTGGCGTGGCGTGACGTTGGTCACGTCGTGGAACACCAGGCAGCCGTAGCGCTTGGCCGACTTCACCACGTCGTCGGGCGCGCGCAGCGAGGTGATCTGGATCGGCACCTTGTACTTCTCGCAGAGGTCGACGTCGTGCTGCAGGCGGTCGTTGGAGCTGTGCACGATCTGGTTGACCGCGAAGGGCGCCACCTGTCGTTCCGGATGCTTGCCGCTTGTACTCGCGCCAGCTCCGTGGTGATGCGCTGCAGCCAGGTCTCGAGCATTTCCTTCGGCCGCGCGTTCAGCGCCGGAAAGGCGCCGACGATGCCCGCCTTGCACTGCTCGATCACCAGGTCGGGATTGGAGACGATGAACAGCGGCGCGCCGACCACCGGGATCGAGAGGGTGTCGCGCAGCAGAGCCGGAAGGGCCATCGGTTTCGCTCCTGGAAGGTCTGTTCGTCGCATCGGTCCGACCTAGCACGCCGCCTGCTTATTTCAGCAACGTGTAGGGACCGCCTTTTTCCAGCGCGCGCTTGTAGGCCGGCCGCGCCTGGATCGCGGTCGACAGAAGGCTCTTGCAGCTTCGGCAGCCGCTGGCGAAGCCGGCGCGCGCGGCGGCGGCCTCGATCGGGAAGCTCATCTGGATGTCGGCGGCCGAGAAGTCGGCGCCGGCGAACCAGTCGCGCTTGTGCGAGCTCGCTCTCGAGGAAGGCGAAGTGGTTGGCTGATCTGCGGGCCGAGCAGCGTCTTGTCGGCGCCGGTCGAGATCATGCGCGCCACCGGCCGCATCGGCCACGGCACGCGCTCGGGCAGGCGGTTGAACACCAGCTTCATGAACAGAAGCGGCATCAGCGAGCCTTCGGCGTAGTGCAGGAAGTAGGTGTAGCGCAGCCGCTCCGGGCGTGCCGGCGGCGGCGCGAACCGTCCGTTGCCGTAGGCCTCGACCAGGTACTCGAGGATGGCGCCCGATTCGGCCAGCGTCTTGTCGCCGTCGGTGATGACCGGCGACTTGCCGAGCGGATGCACGGCGCGCAGCGACGCCGGCGCCTGCATCGGTGCGGCTCGCGCTTGTAGCGCTTGACCTCGTAGTCGAGGCCGAGCTCCTCCAGCATCCACAGGACGCGCTGCGAGCGCGAGTTCTCGAGATGGTGGACCGTGATCATGACTAGAGGCACCCGGCCGCCAGTTGCCGTGGAAGCCCGCCGGCACCCGGCTGCTCAGATGGGCGAGCGCCACCGGGCCCTGTGGCGATGTCGGTCGCCTCGAACACCGCGAGGTCGCTGCGGCCCTCGGCGCCGCGATAGACAACGCTCAGCACCCAGCCGTCGCCCTCGGCCGCATCGTCGCGGCGCGGCACGAAGATCGGCTCGCCGAAGCGATCGGCCGCGCCGGCCGTCCAGCGTCGCGTTGCTTGCCGCTCGCCAGGTCGTAGTGGGTGATGCCGTCGAGCCGCGGCTCGCCGGTCTTGCGATCGGCGATGTTGCCCGAGACGATCCAGCCGTGGCGGTAGTCGCTCATGCAGAAGCGCTCGTCGAAGCGCGGGAACTCGCCGGCGCGATCGTCGAGCTGCTCTTCCTGGAAGGTGTTGGCCTTGCCCGACGAGGTCGAAGGTCCAGCGGAACAGCCGCGCCGCCGGCGTGCTCCTTGGTCGACGGGCGAGCCGTCGGGCAGGGGAACAGCGGCGCCACGTCGAACTTCATGACGTCGATCACGACGCGGCCGTCGTCGGTCTCGAAATGGTTCATCGGATGGAAGACGTAGCAGGCCGGCGCCGTCACCCACTTGGCGTCGGCGACGCGTGCCGTTGCGCGGGATGAAGGCGATGTGCGTGCCCTTGTCGGGCTCCCAGGCGAACGGCGGCTTGCCGCCCATGGCGCGCTCCATCGACGCTGGTGAGCGGGAAGATCGGCACGACGATCCAGTTCTTGGTCACCGCGAAGTCGTGGATCATGCTGGGGAAGGGGCCTTCCAGGATCTCCGCGCGCGTGACCTTGCCGTCGGCCGTCACGGTCTGGATGCTCACTTCCTTGGTGAAGCGGCCCTTGGCCGAGTAGCCGAAGAACACCATCTCGCCGGTCTTGGGATCGATCTTGGGATGGGCGGTGAAGGGGCCGCAGAGCTTGTCGCCGTAAGTCTCGTAGCCTTTCGGCATCAGGCTCGCCGGATCGAGCGCGAACGGCGCATGCGCCTCCTCGAGCGCCAGCAGCTTGCCGCCGTGCCAGACGATGTTGGTGTTGGCGATCGTCGAGTTGAGCGCCATCACGCGCGCGGGTCGGTGTAGCGCGGGTTGCCGAACGTGCCGGAGAGGCCTTCGCCCTCCTTGTTCTCGATCTCCCACTTGGGCGTGCGCACCCAGCGGTTCTTGTAGGAGACGTTGCCGTTCTCGATGTGGAAGGCGTGGATCATGCCGTCGCCGCCGAACCAGTGGTACGGCCCGCGCGGCGCGAATTGCGGATTGGGGCCGTTGCGGTAGAGCGTGCCGCAAAGCTCCTTCGGCATCTCGCCGCTGATCTGCAGATGGGCCGGCGTCGGCCTCGGTGTTCACCGGGCCGTAGTAGCCGCGCAGGAAGGGATTGTCGGTCGGGAAGGCCTTGGCCATGGCGCGCTCCTGCTCGGAGGTTAACGGTAACGCTGTGTACTTATCGGACGCTATCAATACACACTGTTCCCCGCAAGAGGATTCAGGTGACGCTGATTGCGGGAATATTTGTCGTGCCGGCCCTCGGCCCCATGCGCCGGAATAGAGGTGGCCAGCCGACGCCCAGCGCCAGGTCAGCAGGCCGAGATAGAAGCTCGGTGTGGGTGGGACCGATCAGGTCGAACAGCGGCGTGGCGGCGAGGTTGAAGGCCAGCATCGAGGCCGCCATGACGGCCAGCCTGAGGCGGAACACGCGGGCGATCTCGGCGCCGCGATAGACCGTCTGCATGCGGGTGATCATGGGAATGAAAAAGAACGGCCCGCCGAAGCCCGCCAGGAGGCAGGCCGCCATCATCGCCGGCAGCTTCAGCGGATTGTCGAGGCCCCAGGCGGCCAGCGCCAGCAGCACGAAGCCCAGGCCCATCGCGACGTAGCCCAGGAACATGGTCGAGAGCGGCCGGCGGAAGCGCACGCTGCCCGCCACCAGATTGCCGATCACGTCGCCCACGCCGCAGGTGCCGATGATCAGGCCGAGGGCGGCCAGCCCGTGGAAGCCGAACAGATGCGGGTCGTGCTCGCTTCACCATCAGCGCGATGCTGAGCTGCAGCGCCACGCTCCACGGGCCGTTGGCGAGGGCGTTGACCATCAGCAGCGCGCCGGTCGTCGGCTCGCGCAGCATCAGCCGCGCGCCGTCGAGCAGGGCATCCCACGCGCCGCGCCAGCCGCCGCCGGCTCGGCCGCGGCCGGTTCGCCGGATCGAACAGCCGGTCGCGCACCGCCCACATCGGCGAGCGCCGACAGCACGAAGCCCAGCGCCGTGACCGACAGGAAGTGGATCACCGGCAGGAGCGTGTTCAGCACCGCCGCCAGCATCGGCCCGATCAGCCGCGCCAGCCGCCACGTCGCGTCGAACAGGCCGTTGATCGCCTGCATGGCGTCGCGGTCGGGCACCAGCACCGGCACGGCCGACTGCAGCGCCGGCGTGAACACCATGCGCATGGCGGCCAGCCCCATGACCGACGAGCACCAGCAGCGGGATCGACATGCCCCAGACGTAGAAGCCGGCCGACCGGCAGCAGGGCGAGCACGGCGCTGGCATATTTCGCAGCCGATCATGGCGCGGTCGGCCCGCCAGCGGTCGAACAGCGAGGCGCCGAGCAGGCCGACCACCAGCATGGCGCCGTATTGCGCGGCGTTGACGTAGCCCGCGGCGTTGCCGATCTGCTCCGCCGCGATCCACACGACGGCGACGCGGAACAGATCCTCGCCGATGGTCGAGGCGGCGAGCCCCGACCACACCGTGGCGACGGCGGGATCCTTCAGCGGGCGGAAGATGGGCAACATCGGCTCAGCTCAACTCAACGCACCCACACCCCGCCGTCCTTGTTCTTGTAGCCGAGCGACAGGTAGGCCGCGTCGACCAGCGCCTGGCCGCGCTCGTTCATCAGCAGGCCGGGACCCATGCGGTTCATGGTGTAGCCGAAGGAGAGGCCGGCCGCGCGGATCGGCGAAGCCCAGCGAGCCGCCGGCGCCGACATGGCCGAAGGCGGCGCTGCCCAGGATCACGCTGTCGACGATCCTCGCCGAACAGCTTGGCGCCGACGCTGCGCTTGCGGTTGTCCATCGACTTCATGAAGCCCAGCGCGAAGCGCGTCGGGATGCGCAAGGTGGCGTCGTCGTGCGTGGCCATCGAGACCTCGCCCATGCGGGCCAGCGTCTTGGCGTCGACCAGCGCGCCGCCGCCATTCGCCAGCGGCGCGTACATGCCGGCAAGCCCGCGCGCGTTGGTGATGCCGTTGGCCGCGCCGATCTCGGCGGCATGGCCTGCGCGGCTGTTGGCGCCGCCTGTCCGCCAGGCGCCGACATTGAAGAAGAACAGCGCGGCGGTCGAGTCGCGGCTTGCGTGGCGAGATCGCGTCATGAACGGCGTCTCGGCTTCGGCCGCCTTGTAGACGTAGGGCATGATCGGCGCGACCCGCGGCTCGATCTCCTCGGGCAGGCCGATCCAGAAGTCGAGTGCCGAGCGGCTTGGCCACCTCGTTCGCGGAAGAAGGTGCCGAGCGACTTGCCGGCGGCGCGCCGCACCATCTCGCCGACCGTCCAGCCGAAGGTGAAGCCGTGATAGCCGTTGCGCGTGCCGGGCAGCCAGAACGGCTCCTCGTCGGCCAGCAGCTCGGTCATGTAGTCCCATTCGTAGGGCCCGCTGTCCTTCACCGTGGCGCGCAGCGCCGGCACGCCGGCCGAAGTGATCGAGCATCATGCGCGTGGTCACGTGCTCCTTGCCGTGCTGCGCCGAACTCGGGCCACAGCTCGGCGACCGGCGCGTCGAGGTCGAGCTTGCCGCGGCTCGCCAGCACATGAGCGCAGAGCGCCGTGGCGCCCTTGGTGCAGGAGAAGACGATGCTCACCGTGTCCCTGGTCCACGCCGCGCCGGTCTTGGGATCGGCGACGCCGCCCCACAGATCGACCACGGTCTCGCCGCCGACCGTCAGGCAGACCGAGGCGCCGACCTCGCCCTTGTCGTCGAAGTTCTGCTGAAGGCTTCGGCCACGCGCTCGAAGCCCGGCTTGCAGGTTCCCTCGGTCATGTCGTCACTTCTCTATTGCGGCAGCGGCAGCTTGAACGCCTCGAGCAGGAAGCGCGCGGCGTGCGACAGCGCGGTGTCGTTGATGCCGTGGCCGACGCCCTCGGCGATGTGCAGGCCGACCTTCGACGCCGTTCTGCCGCAGCGCTTCGGCGGCGCGCTCGCTCAGCACATGCGGCAGCATCTCGTCGCTGTCGCCGTGCGCCAGCAATATCGGCGGCCGCGACTTGATCTCGTCCTTCAGGATCTCCGGCCCGGCCAGCATGCCGGAGAAGCCGACGATGCCGGCCAGCGGCTTGGCGCGGCGCAAGCCGACGATGCAGCGCCATCATCGTGCCCTGCGAGAAGCCGACCAGGCAGGTCTTGCTCTCGTCGAGCCCGTGCTCGGCCATCTTCTCGTCGAGGAAGGCGTCGACGGCGGGCGCTGCGCTGCGCGCGCCGGCCAGCGCCAGCGCCGGATCGAGGCGCGAGACGGGAAACCACTGATAGCCGAAGGGATTGCCCTCGCAGGGTTGAGGCGCGTTGGGCGCGTAGAACACCACGTCGGGCATCAGCGGCGCCAGCACCGGCGCGAGCCCGATCAGGTCGTTGCCGTCGGCGCCGTAGCCGTGCAGCAGGATCACCAGATGGCCGGGCTTGCCGTCGTTGTGCGGGCCGTAGCTGGCGCCTTCGAGCTTGGTCATTGCGGCTCTTGGCTCTCTCGTCTTGAGGGGCTTGGGCCCCAGTCCGGCATGTTGCGGCGATAGTGCCAGAGCAGCAGCGCCGCGGCACTGCGCCAGGGCCGCCACTGCTCTGCGATCTTGAGCAGCCGCTTGGCGTCGGGCCGCTTGCGCAGCTTCTTCAGGTGCTGCGCGGCGACCACCAGGCCGAGATCGAGGCCGGGCATGATGTCGGGCCGGCCATGGGCGAACATCAGGTAGATCTCGGCCGTCCAGCGGTCCGATGCCCTTGGCCTGGCACAGCATGGCGATGGCCGCCGCGTCGTCGAGCTCGTGCAGGGCGTCGAAGTCGATGCGGCCCTCGACGATGTCGGCGGCGAGGCTGCGGCCATAGCGCATCTTGGCGCCCGACAGGCCGACGGCGCGCAGCTCGCTCGTCGGAGAGCGCCAGGAAATCGGCCGGCTCCATGCTCGGCACCGCCGCCTCGAGCCGCAGCCAGATGCTGCGCGCGGCATGGACCGAGACCTGCTGGCCCACGATCGAGCGCATCAGGCCGCTGAAGCCGGTCGGCACTTCGCGCAGCTCGGGATGGCCGACCTCCTTCAGCGACGCGCGCGAAATCCGGATCGACCTTCGCCAGATGCCGCATCGCCTTCTTGAGATTGGCGGCATCGAGAACCACTTGAGCCATGCCCGGCATAGCATGCTCGGAGGTGGAACTGTAAGTTTCCGCGTGTGGAGACCAACATGACCGGAAAGCTTCCCGCCCTGCATGCAAGCATGCTCGATCGTGTCGTCGCGACGGTGCGGGGTGACGCGCGGTTCGAGGCCCTTCTGGGCGAACGTCCGATCATCCGCCCTCGCAGATTGGCGGCATCAGAACCGCTTGTCGCCGATGGGCCCAGCATCGAGTCCAGCTCGATTGCGGAGGCGCTGAAGCGATCGGCGCGACCGCCAGCCGGCATAGCTGACGCCAACCGACGGACGTCAATCGCCGCATGACCATCGTCACGCGTTTTGCCCCCAGCCCGACCGGCGAGCTGCATCTCGGCTCAGCGCCTATTCGGCCTGGACCGGCTGGCATCGCGCGCGCGAGGCCGGCGGCAGCTTCCTGGTGCGCATCGAGGACACCGACATCCGCCGCTGCAAGCGCGAATACGAGACGGCGATCCTGGCCGACCTGAGATGGCTGGGCTTCGACTGGGACGGCGAGGTGCGCCGCCAGTCCGAACATTTCGCCGACTATGGCAAGGTGCTGGACCAGCTCGACCAGCGCGGCCTGATCTATCCCTGCTTCTGCAGCCGCGCCGAGATCGAGCGCGAGGTCGCGGCCTCGGCCAACGCGCCGCACGGGCCTGACGGACCGCTCTATCCCGGCACCTGCCGGCATCTGTCGGTGCAGGAGCGACGCGATCGCATCGCGGCCGGCCACGAGTTCTGCACTGCGGCTCGATGCCGGAGCGCGCCGCCGGGCAGGCCGGGCCCTACCACTTCCATCGACGAGACCGCGCGGCCGCATCGAGGGCCAGCCGCTGCTGATGGGCGACTTCGTGATCGCGCGCAAGGACACGCCGACCAGCTATCACCTCTCGGTCACGGTCGACGATCACCTGCAGGGCGTCACCCTGGTGACGCGCGGCGTGGACGTGCTGCCCTCGACCCACGTCCACGGCCTGCTGCAGAGCCTGCTGGGCTACGCGACGCCGCAATATGCGCACCACAGGCTTTTGACCGACGCCTCGGGCCGCCGTTTCGCCAAGCGCGACCGCGACATGACCATCCGCGCCATGCGCGAGAGCGGCAGGACGCCGCGAGGAAGTCATCGGCGCGTCGCACTCGGCGGCGGCAGCGGCCGCGGCCTAAGATTCGCGCCATGGAACGACAAGAAGAACTGGCCGTCGGGAGGCGGCTGCTCGGCCACATCGACGGCCGCACGACCGACCTGGCCGGCGCGATGTTCCGCAACCGCGTCGTCGGCCTATTCCTGCCGCGACGCGCGCGAGCCTGGAGCGCGACCGGCTGTTCCGCGACCAGCCGATCTTCATGGGCCTCGGCGACGCGGCTGGCCAAGCCCGGCGACTACCTCACCGAGGACGTGGCCGGCATGCCGGTGCTGATGACGCGCGGCGCCGACGGCCGGGTGATGGCCTTCGCCAACATCTGCCGCCATCGCGGCGCGCCGGTGGCGCAGGGCTGCGGCAATGCGCGGGCCTTCACCTGTCCCTATCACGGCTGGACCTACGATCTCGCCGGCAAGCTTCTGGGCACCACCGACAAGGTGGGCTTCGCCGGGATCGATCTCGCCAGCCACGGCCTGGTGCGCCTGCCGGCGGCGGAGCGCCACGGCATGCTGTTCGTGCGGCCCAAGCCCGATCGCAGCCGGGCGAGAGCGTCGAGATCGACGTCGACGCCGGTCTCGGTCCGCTCGCGGCCGACCTCGCCGCGCTCAGGCTCGACGACCTATCCGATGTTCTCGGCCGATCGCATCAACCCCGCGCATCAACTGGAAGTTCGCCATCGACACCTTCCTCGAGGGCTATCACATCCCGCATCTGCACCGGAAAACCATCGCGCCGTACTTCATCGGCAATTGCGGCACCTTCGACGGCGCCGGCCTGCACGGCCGCATGTGCGTGGCGCGCACCTCGATCGACGCCGTGCGCGGCGTGCCCGAGGGCGAGCGCAACTACCGGCCGCACGTCATCTCGATCTACCAGCTCTTCCCCAACACCATCCTGATCTGGCAGGTCGACCATATCGAGATCTGGCGCGCCTTCCCGGCCGCGACGATCCCAGCCGCTGCGACGTCGAGATGACGATCTACAAGCCCGCCGACAGCGACAGGCCCGACGCCTACTGGGAGAAGAACCGCGACATCGCCATCCGCACGGTGATGGAAGAGGACTTCCCGCTGGGCGAGCGCATGCAGATCGGCTTCGAATCGGGCGCCGCCGAAGAGGTGATCTACGGCCGCAACGAGCCGTCGCTGGTCCACTTCACACGTCGATCCGCAACGCGCTCGGCGTCGCTGCTTGATGCGTCAGAGCGGAGAGGACTGCTGTGCAACGCGCACCAAGCCGCCGTTCCGCGCCGACCAGGTCGGCAGCCTGCTGCGCAGCGCGCCGGTCAAGGAGGCGCGCACCAAGCGCGCTCGACCGGCGAGATCACGCCGGCCGAGCTGAAGGCGGTCGAGGACGCCGAGATCAGCAAGCTGGTGGCCAGGCAGGAATCGATCGGCCTGCAGGCGGTGACCGACGGCGAGTTCCGCCGCTCGTGGTGGCACTACGATTTCCTCAGCCAGCTCGACGGCGTCGAGCTGGTGAGCGTGGCGCAGGGCCTGCAGTTCAAGGGCACGCAAACCAAGGCCGAGGGCCTGCACGTGCACGGCAAGATCGACTTCTCGCCGCGCATCCCATGATCGACCACTTCAAGTTACCTGAAGTCGGTCGCCAAGGCGGTGCCCAAGATGACCATCCCGTCGCCGACGGCGCTGCATTATCGCGGCGGCCGTCAGGCGATCGAGAAGTCGGTCTATCCCGAGATGGAGCCGTTCTTCGCCGATCTCGGCAAGCGCCTACACCAAGGCGGTGCGCGCCTTCGGCGAGGCGGGCTGCACCTACCTGCAGCTCGACGAGGTGTTCGTGGCCTATCTCTGCGACGAGGCGCAGCGCGAGTATCTGCGCGGCCGCGGCGACGATCCGGACAGGCTGCTGCACGTCTATGCCGACCTGGTGAACGCCGCCTGCGCCGGCCGCACGCCCGGCATGACCATCTCCATGCATCTCTGCCGCGGCAATTTCCGCTCGACCTGGATGGCGCAGGGCGGCTACGAGCGCGTGGCCGACATCCTGTTCAACCAGATGGGCGTCGACGCCTATTTCATGGAGTACGACACCGAGCGCGCCGGCGGCTTCGAGCCGCTGCGCTTCCTGCCCAAGAACAAGCAGGTCGTGCTGGGCGTCATGACGTCGAAGACCGGCGCGCTGGAGAGCAAGGACCAGCTCAAGCGCCGCATCGACGAGGCCGCCAAGTTCGCCCCGCTCGACCAGCTCTGCCTGTCGCCGCAATGCGGCTTCGCCAGCACCGAGGAGGGCAACCTGCTGGCCGAGGACGAGCAGTGGGCCAAGCTCGGCCGCTGCGTCGAAGTTGCGCGCGAGATGTGGGGTTAGGATTCATGTCGTCCTGAAGCGTAGCGAAGGACACTCATCGCCGCTCGCCACCGGCATGAGATCCTTCGCTTCGCTCAGGATGAGCACTCAGCGCCCGTCGAGCTGCTGGTTCACCCAGACCTGGACGGTGTTCGATCTCGAGGAACCGATGCGCCGATTTGCGCTCCTGCTCGTCGGCGACATTGCCGACGATGACCGCGCACGACGAGGTCGCACTCTGTAGGAGACCGCGATGCCCTCGGCGAAGCGCTGGGCGCCGTTCTTCAGCTTGTATGCGATAGAGCCGCGCGCGGCCGAACAAGATCGGTGATGCGGATGCGGCTTCCTGCCTGCACCGGCGTGAACCGCTCGTCCAGCAGGTCGATGTCGGTGACGCGGTCGACTTCCTCGTCGGTGACGACGCCGGTGTCGCAGTTGCCGCAGAAGCCGAGCTTGGGCCGGACATAGACCTCGAGTCGTGTCGCGGCGCCAGGCGCGCCCTGGCGGCCAGCCGTCGCGCGGGAACGGCCAGGCGATCGGCCGCCAGCCGGCGCCGTCGGTCGGTCCCAGCGCCATCCGCACTTGGCCGATCGCGGCGAGGCCCGGCCAGGCCCGCCAACGAGGCCCCCGCCGAGCGACGCCTGGATGACCGTGCGGCGCTTCAGCATCGCCTCAGGTCGCTCACTTCAGCCCGGCCACCGTGCGCGCCTCGCCGTTCAGCTCGAGGATGTGCATGCCGGTGTTGGCGCGATCGACGATGTAGATGTAGCCGCGCGCGTCGGTCTCGACATTGTTGGTCTGGATCGCGATCTTGCAGCGGTCCTGGCCGTCGACCTTGACGCAGCGCTTGTCGGTCTTGTCGGTGATCGCCGGGATGAAGTAGCCGACCTCCTTGGGATGGAAGGGATCGCGGATGTCGAGCGCGCGCACGCCGGCATTGAAGAAGGCGATGAAGACCATCTTCTTGTAGTAGACCGGCGTCCATGCTCTCGTTGGAGGAATGCGCGCCGAAGCGGCCGCCGCGCTGGCAGAAATTGCCGCTCGCCTCGGGCACCGTCCAGTTCGACACCATCATCGGCCGGTTCTCGATCGAGACGTCGGCGAACCACACCATCTGCCGCGCCTCGTGGCACTCGTTCAGGATCGCCTCGTCGACGATCATGACGATGTCGCGCTTGCCGCCGTCCTTGTCCTTGGCGAACTCGGCGATCGGCATCTGCAGCATCGGGAAGGTCGTGTGCGCGCCGTTCCAGCGGCGACATCATCGAGCCGCGACGATCTCCGGAGCGCGCAGATTGTCCGGCGTCGGCTCCTTCGGCCCTTTCAGCAGCTTCTCGCGGTCGACGATCTGCAGGACGCCGCCCTTGTTGGTGCCGTAGCCGAAATAGACGCGGTTGCCCTGCGGCCCGGTCGAGATCGGCCCGTGCAGCTCGGTCGGCACCGTGCCGGTCGCGCCCGGCTCCTGGCCGGGCAGGCCGAAGTCGCGGATCTTCACCGGATGGGCGGGATCGCGAGAGATCGTAGACCTGGGTCATGCGCCTGGTGCGCCAGTCGGGCGCGCCGGAGACGAGGTAGGCGATGCCGGTGTCGCATTCCCACCAGTTCTTGTGCGTGTCCTTCAGGCCGTCCAGCCGCGTGACCAGCACCGGATTGGCCGGATCGGCGACGTTCCAGATCTCATGCGCCTCGCCGCCGAAGGTGCGCAGCATGTAGACGGCGGCGCGATCGCCCTTCGGCAGGCGCGCTGCCGTCGCACACCCGCACCATCTGCGCGCCGCCTGCCTCGTAGGTGCCCGGCGCGCCCGGCAGGTGGCGCAGATATTTCGGATTGGCGGGATCGGTGACGTCGACGATCGACGTGCCGTTGGGCTCGGCCTTGCCGGTCATGCGGATTGACCGGCGTCGGGATCGTCGTCGGTGCCGCCGTGATGGCCGATATAGGCGATCCAGCGGTCGCCCTGGCTGATGGATCGGTCGGCTGATAGGCGCTGCGCGCCTGCAGGTCGCTCCAGCCGGCCAGCCGCATGTTCGAGGCTTCCGGCGGCGCGCCGATCTTCTGCTGCTGGGCGCTGTGCCGCGTCTCGCCAGCGACCAGAAGACCGACGATGAGCAGAGCCTGCCGCATCATGGCGTTTCCTCCCGGATTTGCCTCGATTATACAGCATCGCCGGCCGGCGGCAGCCGCCACGAGGGCAGGCGACTTCACGGTTGTTTGATCCGATGGCTTCTCGCCGATTGGTAGGGTTCGGCAATCAGGGGAGGAACGCAAATGTCGAACAATCGTCTGCATGGCCGGCCTGGGCATCGTCGGACTGGGTCTCGCCTGTCGCCGCACCAGCCGATGCGCAGTTGCTGGCGCGCAAGGATCTGTCGCTCGCCAGCGGCGCTCACCATCGCCACGACCGCCGCCGATCTCTGCAAGAGCCAGGGCTACAGCGGTGTCGGTGGCGGTGGTCGGCCGCAACGGCGAGGTCATCGTGCAGATGCGCGGCGACAACGCGCCACCGCACACCGTCGAGAATTCCTTCCGCAAGGCCTATTCGTCGCGCACCTATCGCGTGCCGTCGGGCGAGCTGGTCAAGCGGCTCAAGGACAACCCGCAGGCGCCCTTCGTCTACCTCAGCAACGTGCGTGCGCCGCCCAGGGCGCCCTGCCGATCAAGGTCGGCGAGGACACGATCGGCGCGGTCGGCGTTTCGGGCGCGCCGGCGGCGAGAAGGACGAGGTCTGCGCCAAGGCCGGCATCGACAAGGTGGCGGATACGCTGAAATAGCGTCGCGTTCACCGCGCAGTGCGGCTCCATGTTTGCCGGATCGCCGTTTTCCAGATATCGAATAACGCTCCTTGACGGCGTCGAAAGGCGGGGCGCACGATCTCCGCAACCAAGAAGTAAAAAGAGTACGCATCCGAAAGAGATGCGCGCGTCGGCTCAGCTCAACAGCCACAGCCACGGAGGGAACATGATCACGCTCACCATCAACGGCCAGTCGCGTCAGGTCGATGCGGCCGACGACACGCCGCTGCTCTGGGTCATCCGCGAGCATCTGCAGATGACCGGCACCAAGTTCGGCTGCGGCGCCGGCCTGTGCGGCGCCTGCACCGTGCATCTCGACGGCGACGGCCGTGCGCTCCTGCCAGACCTCGGCCAAGGACGCGGCCGGCAAGAAGGTCACCACCATCGAAGGCCTGGGCGGCGGCAAGCCGCATGCGCTGCAGGTCGCGTGGGAGGCCGAGCAGGTGCCGCAATGCGGCTACTGCCAGTCGGGCCAGATCATGCAGGCCGCCTCGCTGCTGGCGAAGAATCCCGATCCGACCAAGCAGGAGATCGTCGAGCACATGGACGGCAATCTCTGCCGCTGCATGACCTACGGCCGCATCCAGCGCGCGATCGTTCGCGCCGCTGCCGATATGCGCTCCAAGTCGGGAGCCTGAGCCATGACCAAAATAGATCGCATCGGTTTGCCGTCGGACCTCAATCGGCGGAATTTCCTGATCGGCTCCGGCGCCGCCGGCCTGGCCTTCGGCTATGTCGCGGTTTCGGGCGTCGCAGGGCATCAGCGACGCGCTGGCGGCCGGCAAGTTCGAGCCCGACCGCCTGGTACTCGATCGCGCCGGACGGCAAGATCACCGTGATGGTCGGCAAGGCCGAGATGGGCCAGCACGTATCGTCGCGCCATGGCGCAGATCGTCGCCGAGGAGCTCGAGGCCGACTGGCGCATGATGAACATCGCGCTGCGTCGACAACGATCCCAAGTACAACGATCCCGTGCTGGGCGCGCTGATCACCGGCGGTTCGTGGAGCGTGCGCATGAACTTCGACGCGATGAGCCGGGCGGGCGCCGCCGGGCGCATCACGCTGATCGAGGCGGGTGCGGCGATGATGGGCGTGCCGGCCGGCGAATGCCGCGCCAGCAACAGCCAGGTCATCCACACCAAGACCGGCAAGAAGGTGAGCTACGCCAAGATCGTCGCCGACGGCAAGGCGAGCAAGGTGTGGACCGCCGACGAGCTGAAGGCGATCAAGCTCAAGACGCCCGGCCAGTACACGCTGGTCGGCCAGTCGGTGCCGCAGCTCGACATCCCGGCCAAGATCAACGGCACGGCCAAGTACGGCATCGACGCCATGGTGCCCGGCATGCTGTACGGCAAGCCGGTGCGTGCCGCCGGTGCGCTACGGCGCCACGGTGACGGCGGTCGACGATCCGACGGCCAAGAAGGTCAAGGGCTTCGTCAAGGCGGTCACGCTCGACGACAAGACCGGCGACGACGTCGGGCTGGGTGGTGGCGGTGGCCACGACCTACGATGGCGGCGAAGAAGGCCGCCGACGCGCTCAAGATCACCTACGACAAGGGCCCCTACGCCAACGTCTCCGACCAGACGCTGATCGACGAGGCCAAGCGGCTGCAGAAGGACGACGGCTCGGGCCAGCTCTTCGTCAAGACGGGCGATCGCGGCCGCGGCGATCGAGGGCGCGGCCAAGGTGCTCGAGGCCGAGTATCTCACCTCCATCAACATCCACGCGCCGCTCGAGCCGATGAATGCGCTGGCCTACGAGAAGGACGGCGTGTGGCACATCCACACCGGCAACCAGTTCGCCACGCCGCACCGGCGGCATCGCCGCCGGCGCGCTGGGCGTCGATCCCAAGAACGTGGTGCTGCACCAGTACTTCATCGGCGGCGGCTTCGGCCGGCGTCTCGATGCCGACATGGTGATCCCGGCGGTGCTGGCGTCGAAGGCCGTCGGCAAGCCGGTGAAGCTGATCTATGCGCGCGAAGACGACATGGCGATGGATTTCACCCGGCCGCTCACCTACCAGAAGGTGAAGGCCGGGCTGGACGCCGACGGCAAGCTGGTCGGCCTGGCGCACGACGTGGTCTGCGCCTGGCCGACCGCGCGCTGGGGCATCCCGGCGTTCCTCACGCCCGCGGTCGACAAGAAGGGCCCGCTCGACAGCTTCACCGTGAACGGCGCGGACTTCTGGTACACCGTGCCCAACCACCAGGTCCGCGCCATCCTGAACGAGCTGGCGCAGAAGGCGACGCCATCCGGCCAGCTGCGCTCGGTGGCGCCGGGTTGGACCTTCTGGGCGGTCGAAAGCATGATCGACGAGCTCGCCCATGCCGCGGGCAAGGACCCGGTCGACTATCCGGCTCGCGCTGCTCGACGGCGCGGGCGACAACGCGGTGGGCGCCAAGAAGCTCGCCAATGCGCTGCAGCACCGCCGTCGGCCGCTCCGGCTACGGCGCGACGGCGCTGCCCAAGAACAGCGGCATCGGCGTCGCCTGCGTGAGCTCGCAGGAGCGCGCCACCGCGACCTGGACGGCCTGCGCCGCCCAGGTCGAGGTCAATCCGGCCAACGGCGAGTTCAAGGTCAACCGGCTGACGCTCGCCATGGATCTCGGCACGGTGGTCAATCCCGACGGCGTCAAGGCCCAGATCGAGGGCTCGGCGCTGTGGGGCATGTCGCTGGCGCTGTTCGAGAAGGCGCCGCTGGAGAACGGCGCGCTTCAGGTCAGCCAACTTCAGCGACTACACGCCGATGCGCATGAGCCAGATGCCGGACCTCGACATCTCGCATCATCGCCAACAACGACCCGGCCGTCGGGCTGCGGCGAGCCCGGCGTCACGGTGGTGGCGCCGGCCATCGCCAACGCCATCTTCAACGCGGTGCGGCGCGCGCGTGCGCTCGCTGCCGATCACGGCGGAGGCGGTGAAGGCGGCGATCAAGACCTGACGCCGGCAATCGGCACCAGAGCCGAGGGGCGGCCCGGTCGGGGCCGCCCTTCTGTCTTTCGGGCCGTGTTGGCGGGCTCGGTTCGCGGCTTGATGTCGGCGCGCCGGTTTCGCCAATTTGCGGACGATGACGATGGCGCATCTCGTCCTGTTCTTTATCGCCTGCGGCGCGGCGACGTTTCCGCTCACGCTGATGGCCGTCCGCTATGCCGCGCTCGCTGTCGCCGCGCCAGCGCCTTCTCGCAAAGGATCGGACGCGGCTTCGAGACCGCGCTCAGCCTGTCGTTCGTGATCTGGATCGTGGGCGCGCTGGTCTTCTATCGCGATCGCGCTGCACATCGAGCGCCAGAAGCCGTGCGACGATCAGCACACCAATCAGCTCACCGCCGAGTGCCGGAAGCTGTGTGCGGTCGCCTTGCGACGAGTGCCACCGTGGCGAAGGGGTCAGCTCCGGCTGCTGATCGCATCCTGGTGCGCCAAATCGTGGCGGCGCGCCGGGATCGGGCGCACGCGCTCGTAGGCGGCGGCCGCGCGCAGCACCAGCGCGTCGCGGGCATGGCCCGCCGACGATCTGCAGGCCGATCGGCAGGCCCTCGCGGTCGAGGCCGCAGGGGATGGTGGCGGCGGGCTGGCGCGTCAGGTTGAAGGTGAGCGTGAAGGGCGTCCAGCCGATGTCGACGCCGTCGCCGCCCCAGGCCGCGTTCTCGTTCACCGCGAAGGCCGTCATCGGCATGGTCGGCGTCAGCAGCAGGTCGTACTTGGCCATGAACTGGTTCATGATCACGCCGAGCTGCTGGCGCTGGTGGATCGCCGTCACCACCGCTTCCTGGCCGAGATTGGCGCCGACCTCGGCCGCCTTGAGCAGGCCGGGATCCATCAGCGCGCGCTTCTCCTCGCTGAAGCTCTTGACCAGGATGGCGACGTTCGACTGCCAGTGCGCGTTCAGGATGCGCGCGCGGATCGAGTCCCATGCAGGTCGGGCGAGTCCTCGACCACCTTGGCGCCCAGCGTCTTGAACACCTTGCGCGGCATTCTCGACGGCGACCGCGACGTCGCGGTCGATCTTGTCGCTTCTCGACGAAGCCCAGGTTGGGCGAGTAGGCGATGCGCAGGCCCTTCACGCCCTTGTCGAAGCCCTTTGAGATAGTCCTCCGTCGTCGTCGGGCCGGCCGTAGAGGATCGCGCGGGTCGGGCCGCGCCATGACGTTCATCATCATCGCCGCGTCGCGCACCGGTGCGCGTCATCGGCCCGATATGCGACAGCGTGCCCTGCGCCGAGGGCGGCTAGAGCGGCACGCGGCCCTGCGTCGGCTTCAGGCCGAACAGGCCGGTGAAGGCGCAGGGGATGCGCACCGAGCCCGCGCCGTCGGTGCCGACGGCGAGGTTGCCCATGCCGACCGCCTCGGCCGCCACGCCGCCGCCCGACGAGCCGCCCGGCGTGCGGCCGATCTTCCACGGATTGTGCGGTGGCGCCGAACAGGCCCGAGTCGGTCACGCCCTTCCAGCCGTATTCCGGCGAGGTCGTCTTGCCGAGCAGCACCGTGCCGGCCTCGCGCAGGCGCTGCGCCACCGGCGCATCGACCGTCCACGGCCCGTCGGCGTCGGTGGCGAGGCTGCCCATGCGCGTGGGCATGCCCTTGGTCAGCACCATGTCCTTGATGGTGATGGGCACGCCGTCGATGTCGGAAAGCCGCTTGCCGCCCTTCTTCCAGCGCTTCTCCGAGGCGCGGGCGGCGCAGCGCGCCGTCGGGATCGAGATGCTGGAAGGCGTTGAGCTGCGGATTGAACGCCTCGATGCGGGCCAGCGCCGCCCGCACGGCCTCGACCGGCGAGGCCTTGCGCGCCTTGTAGAGCTTCACCAGCTGGTGGGCCGGCATCATCGCAAGGTCGGCGGTCATTACTTGGTCTCCGGCAGGACGGGGAATTTCAGCGGATTGGCCTCGGCATAGCGCGCCGCGGCGCGCAGCACGAGCGTGCCTTGAAGTGGCCGGCCGCGATCTGCAGGCCGATCGGCAGGCCATCGCGGCTGAGGCCGCACGGCACCGAGGCCGCGGGATGGCGGCTCAGGTTGAACGTGCGAGGTGTAGGGCGACCACAGCGCGTTGGCCTTGCCGTCGGGCCCGTCGGGCAGGTTCTTGCCGCACCTCGAAGGGCTGCACGGCGACCGTCGGGCGTCAGCAGCAGGTCGTACTTGTCGAAGAACAGGTTCCAGGCGATCGCCAGCTCGCGCCGCGTCACCTGGGCGTTCACCACGTCCTGCAGCGAATAGCGCAGCCCGGCCTTGGCCGAGGCCAGCAGGTTCGGGATCGAACTCGCCGTGCCGGCTCTCGGGATAGAGCTCGCAGCAGGCGCTGCAGGCGCTGCAGCCAGTGCATCGACGAAGGCGCGGCCGGCGTCGGCGTGGGGAAGGGCGGCTGCGACCTCCTCGACCGTGCAGCCGAGCTTCTCGAACTGCTTGGCCGCCTTGGTGACCAGGGCGGCCACCTCGATGTCGAGCGGATGATCGCCGAAGCGCAGCACGAAGCCCACCTTGAGCTTCTTCAGCTTGCCGTCGATCTTCTTGGCGTAGTTCGGTGTCGTCGGCCGGCAGCTGCGTAGGCATCGCGCGGATCGGGCCGGGCGATCACGTTCATCATCAGCGCGCAGTCGAGCGCGGTGCGGCACATCGGGCCGGTGTTGGAGAGATCGCCGGTCAGCGACGGCGGCCAGGCCGGCACCCGGCCGAACGTGGCCTTCAGCCCGACCAGCCCGTTGAAGCTCGACGGAATGCGCACCGAGCCGCCGCCGTCGGTGCCGATGGCGATCGGCCCCAGCCCGCCGCGACCGCGGCACCGGCGCCGCCCGACGAGCCGCCCGGCGTGCGCTCGAGGTTCCACGGATTGCGCGTGATGCCGTTCAGCGGCGAGTCGGTGCACGCCCTTGTGGCCGTACTCCGAGCTGGTGCTCTGGGCGAACACGATGGCGCCGGCCTCGCGCAGCCGCGCCACCGCCGGCGCATCGGCGTCGACCGGCGTCTTGTCGGTGAGCTTGCTGCCCATCGAGGCGGGCCAGCCCTTCACCCGCACCAGCTCCTTGATCGAGACCGGCACGCCGTCGAGCGCCGACAGCGGCTCGCCCTTCTTCCAGCGCCGCTCCGAGGCGCGCGCCGCGCTTCAGCGCCGCCTCGGCGTCGACGCGGCAGAAGGCGTTGATCGCGGATTGACCTTCTCGGTGCGCGCCAGCACCGCCTTCATGGTCTCGACCGGCGAGGCCTTGCCGCTTGCGGTAGAGCTTGGAGAGTCGCGCCGCGCTCATGCTGCGTCAGGTCGTCGGTCATGTCGCGTCTGCCTCTGCTGGTCGTGCGCGTACTGCCGCGCGAGCTGCTCGGCCTGGTACTCGGCGGCCAGCGCCTGCTCGGTGCGGCCGACGCCGGCGATAGAGATCGCCCAGCGCGCGCTTGGTCCACGGCACGGTCGGCCGCTCGCGGTCGTCGGCCTGCAGGATGGCGAGCGCCGCGTCGTTCCAGCCCGATCGCATCAGCGCGTCGAGATGGATGGCGCCGAACAGCGCGCGCTGGGCGATGCTGCCGCCGATCGGCTGCAGGTGCGGCATGGCCTGGCCGAGCAGGCGCGCGGCCTCGGCATGATCGCCCTTGGCGTAGGCGGCGAGCCCGTGCGCGGCCGGCACGGCGCAGTCGGCCCAGGCCTCGCGCTCGACGGGCTTGGCGCTGCTCGGCGCGATCCTCGAGGCTCGCCAGCATCTCGGTGACGGCGCTCTGCTCGCCGGCGCGGGCCAGGCCGTAGAGATATTGCAGGTCGAGGAAGGGCGAGAAGTGCTCGTGCAGGCGCGGCTTGAGGTAGGTGCGCGACGTCGGCCCAGCGCGCGCCGACATCGACGCCGCGCAGCTCGAGCCGCGCCAGCAGCGAGATGGCGTTGATCTGGTCCTCGGAGAATTCCTTCCATACGCCCCACACGCGCTTGTCGAACAGCGCCAGCGCCTCGTCGGTGCGGTCGAGATCGATCAGGAACAGCGCCAGGTGCCACCAATTGTGGGTGTACATGAAGGAGTTGCAGTCCTCCCAGGTGTCGGACATCGACTGCAGGAAGGCCACGCCCTCCAGCATGCTGTGCCGCGCGCCTCCAGGCAATGGGCGACGGCGTGGTGCGCCCAGGGATCGCGGCGGTCCATCGCCGAGCGCCTGGCGCGCGTGGGCCTCGGCCTCGTCGATGCGATTGCACTCCTCCAGGCCGAAGCGCATGCATCGCGCAGACGTAGTGGTTCTCGCGGATTGGCCGGCAGGACAGGCGCTCGCCGATGCGCAGGAGCGCCTCGGCATCGCCGCGGTTGAAGGCATGGAGCTGGCCGAGCTTGCCGGCCAGCAGGTCGCGCGGCCATTCGGCCGCCATGTCCTCGTGGATCTTCAGGCTGCGGTCGCGTGTCGCCGGCGAACCAGGCCTCGGTCGCGGCGATCCAGGCCCGCTCGCGCGGCGTTGGCGTCCGTCGGCGAGCTTGCCTGGCGCGGGCGAGATAGCGCGTCGCCGATCTCGTGGCCGTCGGCCGAGTTCATCGACAGCAGCGAGGTTGGCCGCCATCACCGGCAGCAGCGCGCAGCGTTCTTCCTTGTCGGCGGCGGCGACGAACTCGGCGAGCCGGTTGCCGAAGGCCAGCCACTCGTCGCGCAGGAAGTCGAGCGCGGCGATCGCCTCCGCGCCGGCGTTGCTCACGTCCAACCCTTGACCGTCCCGCGCCACGTCTGCCCCCTGCGTTTCCGTTGGCCGAGCTTCGCACGCCGTGGCAGGTTGGGCAAAAGCGCGAGAGGAGGAAGAATGAAACGCCGATCTCTGCTGGCGCGCGGCCGGCGTCGCTGCTCTGCCGCAGTCCGGCTCGTCGCGCAGAGCTTTCCCGAGCGCCCGGTGCGCTTCGTCGTGCCCTATGCGCCGGGCGGCTCGACCGACACCTGGCGCGCGCATCGTCGCCGAGCAGCTCGGTGCGTTGCTGGGCCAGCCGGTGATCGTCGAGAACAAGCCGGGCGGCGGCACCATCATCGGCACCGAGATCGTCGCCAAGGCCAAGCCCGACGGCTACACGATCCTGCTGACGCCCGGCGCGCATCGTCGCTCAACGCCGCCTTCGGCGTGACCGTGCCCTACGACATCGACAAGGACCTGATCCCGGTCGTGCGCTTCGTCGATCTGCCGATACTGCTGGCCGCCAGCAACGAGCGCGCCGTTCAAGTCGGTGGCCGAGCTGCTGGCGTGGCCGAAGGCGAAGCCCGGCCGCACCATTGCCTATGCCTCGGCCGGCGTCGGCAGCCTGCACGCATCTGTGGGGCGAGTACGTCAAGGCGCAGCACCGGCCTGCCGCTCGAGCATGTCGGCTACAAGGGCAGCGCCGAGGCGCTGCGCGACGTCATCGGCGGCCACGTGCCGCTGTTCTCCGACGTGCTGGTGCCGACCGGCGACGGCGGTCAGGGCGGGCCAGCTGCGCGGCCTCGCGGTGGCGATGACCCAGTCGCTCGGAGCTGCTGCCCGACGTGCCCACGGTGAGCGAGGCCGGACTTGCCGGGCACGGAAGGCACGGTGCCGTTCGGCATCTCGGTGCCGGGCGGCACGCCGGCGTCGGTGGTGATGCGGCTGAACACGGCGTTCAACGAGGCGCATGGCCGATCCGCCGACGCGCCAGCAAGCTGCTCGAACTCGGCTTCGTCCCGATCGGCGGCACGCCGCAGGCACTACGCCGCGGTGCTTGCCAGCGAGATCGCGAAATGGCGCAAGGTGATCAAGGAGTCGAAGATCCCGCCGCCGTCGTGACGGTGCGCAGGGGGAACCGAGAGCCAGCCGACCTTCGGTCGACTAGCTCTTCGGAGAACCGCCGAGGAAGCAGTAGATCATGCCGCTCTTGCTGGCGCAGATGTGCGAGCGGCCGTCGGGCGCGAGCTGCTGCAGCACGACCACGCGGGCGGCACCGGCACCCAGCGCGCCGTCGAGCATCGCGTACCATATGCCGTCATCGTTGAGGTAGGCGCGGGTCGGACGGCAGTCGCCATCGACGCCGTTCGCGCTGCCGTTGCAGCAGGAATAGCCGGTCTGCGGCTGCTTGAGCTTCTGATACCAGTCGTGGTTTTCGGCATGGCCGTGCGCCATGCCTGCCCTGAGCATCGCCGAAGGGCTGGCCATCCTGGCCGCGGGCGCCGACGGTCCCCACAAACGCGATGCACATGCCAGCAAGAATCCAGGCGCGGACAGGCGCATGTCTTCGTCTCCGTCTGCCGCAGGTGAGCGCGGCATGGCCGATGCAACGTCGCAGGGAACCGTGAAGTTCCGGTCAGATCTTGGGCGAGCCGCCCAGGAAGCAGTAGATCAGGCCCGACTTGCTGGCGCAGATATGCGAGCGGCCATCGGGCGCAAGTTGCTTCAGCACGACGCGCGGCGGCACCGGCACCCAGCGGCCGTCGACCATGCGCATACCACATGCCGTCGTCGTTCGAGTAGGCGCGGGTCGGGCGGCAGTCGCCCTCGACGCCGTTGGTGGTGCCGTTGCAGCAGGAGAAGCCCGTGCCGGGCTGTTTCAGCTGCTGATACCAGTCGTGGTTTTCGGCGTGGCCCTGGCCATGGTGACCATCCTGTGCAAACGCCACGGCGCCGGCGAACATCCAGACGAAAGCGAAAACTACAAACGCCACATGCGTGGCATGGGGGCTGCCACCTTTCGCAGTGTCAGCCGAGCCAGCCACGTATTCGTCGCGACGCGCCGTCGCTCAGCCGATTCCGTTGGCCGAAGTGTACACCATCTTGAGTCCGGAGACGATGGTTACGAATTGTGGATCGTCTGCCGACAGCAGGCCGTGGCGCACGAAGAAGTCGATCAGCACAAGATTGCAGTTGTATTTGAACTCCGTGGTGTCGCGCACCGTCTCGAACACGCGCCGCACCGGCCACAGCTCGAAGGCGTGCGACCTCGCCGTCATTTGCGTGCGGTGTGAAATCCTCGGGCAGCTCGAGATCGAAGCAGGTCATGATGTCGGGCTTGAGCTGCGCGCCCGACTGATTCCAGTAGGTGACGAAGCCCGACGGCCTTGGCCTGCATCGGCCAGCGCGCGCGGGATCGCGGCCTCTTCGCACATTCTTTGATCAGATTGTCGTGCAGGCCGATGCCGGCCGGCTGGCCGCCGGCCACGGTGTTGTCGAGCTGGCCGGGGAAGGTCGGCTTGTCGTAGGAGCGGCGCGGCACCCAGATATGCAGCCCGTCGCTTGCGTCGCACATAGCCCGTCATGTGCGGCCCGAAGGCGCGCACGCCGAACCACGGCACGGCGGCGCGCTCCATCGCCATCAGCGGCGGTCGGGTGAATTCCCAGGTGACGGGATAGGCCTCCTCGCGCCACAGCCCCTGAAGTGGCCTCGCTGCGCGCAGCTCGAGCAGGAAGGCGCGCATCGCCGCCGTGCGCTTGTCCGGCGTGTCGAGCGCCGGATCGAGATGCCAGGCGCTCGTCGCGGTGCGCTGAAGAGGCCGTGCCGTGACGCCACGACGGCGCGAAGTCGCGATGGATGAAGCCCGCGCGCTCGCGGCCGATGAACCACGGCTCGAACTGGCGCGAGGTCGGCGTTGTTGCAGCGCTTGATATGGTCGAGGAAGGACATCGGCGGCGGAGATAGCATAAGATCGCGCGCATGACCGAAGACGAACTGCAAGACGCTCCTCGAGAAGACCCTGCCGGCCGCGCGACCTGCACGAGGCTGTTCGTCGAGGAATGCCAGGACCAGGACGTCCGGCTGCGCTTTTCGCTCAAGCCCGGCGAGACATGGTCGAGCGCCGGCGCTGCTGTCCCTGGTCGACACCTGCGCTGCGCGCGGCGGCGGGCGTGGCGTCATCGCTCACGCATCTCAACGTCACGGTGCTGCAGGCCGGCGCAGCGAGGCCGACGTGATCGCGCTTGTCGCGCGTGATCCGCCGCGACGGCGACGTGGTCCATGCCGAGGCCTGGCTGTTCAGCCACGCCGTCGTCGATCCCATGCTGCACGCGACGGCGAGTCTGCTGACCAGTGCGCTAGGCCGCCTCTTTCCAGGCGCTGTCGACGACGGCCACGATGTCGCGCATGATCTGGGTCAGGTCGAAATCCTTGGGCGTGTAGACGCGCGCCACGCCCGCCTTGATCAGCGCCTCGGCGTCGGCCGGCGGGATGATGCCGCCCACCACCACCGGCACGTCGCCGATGCCGGCGCGCGCGCAGGCCGTCCAGCACGTCGCCGACCAGCGAGACGTGGCCGCCCGACAGGATCGAGAGGCCGACGACATGCACGCTCTCCTCGAGCGCGGCGTTGACGATGCGCTCGGGCGTCAGCCGGATGCCCTCGTAGACCACCTCCATGCCGCAGTCGCGGGCGCGCACGGCGATCTGCTCGGCGCCGTTGGAATGGCCGTCGAGGCCGGGCTTGCCGACCAGGATCTTGATGCGCCGGCCGAGCCGGCGCGACACCGTCTCGACCTCGCGGCGCGCGCGCGTCCAGCCGGCCGTCGCTGACGCCGGCGGCGCGCGCCACGCCGGTCGGCGCGCGATATTCGCCGAACACGCGCGCGCAAGGTCGTCGGTCCATTCGCCGGTGGTGACGCCCGCCTCGGGCGCAGGCGATCGAGGCCGGCATGACGTTGCGGTCTTCCCTGGCGGCCGACGTCGAGCTCGGCCAGCGCCTTGTTCACGGCCGCCGCGTCGCGCTGCGCGCGCCAGGCCTTCAGGCGCTCGATCTGCTCCGCTGCTCGACCGAGGCATCGACGGTCAGGATCGAGCCTTCGCCGGTCGAGAGCGGCGAGGGCTCGGCCTCGGTGAAGGCGTTGACGCCCACCACCGTCTGCTCGCCGGCCTCGATGGCGGACAGGCGCTTGAGGTTCGATCTCGACCAGGCGCTGCTTCATGTAGGCCGCCTCGATGGCGGCCACCGCGCCGCCCATGTCGGCGATGCGCGCCATCTCCGGCGAGCGGCTTCCGCCTTCAGCTCCTCGACCTTGCGCGCGATCTCGCGTGCTGCCGTCGAAGATGTCGCCGTATTCCAGCAGGTCGGTCTCGAAGGCGACGATCTGCTGCAGGCGCAGCGACCATTGCTGGTCCCACGGGCGCGGCAGGCCGAGCGCCTCGTTCCACGCCGGCAGCTGCACCGAGCGGGCGCGGGCGTTCTTGCTCATCACCACCGCCAGCATCTCGAGCAGGATGCGGTAGACGTTGTTCTCCGGCTGCTGCTCGGTGAGGCCGAGCGAATTCACCTGCACGCCGTAGCGGAACAGCCGCTGCTTGGCGTCGGCGACGCCGTAGCGGTTCGCGCGTGATGTCGTCCCACAGCTCGGCGAAGGCCCGCATCTTGCACATCTCGGTGACGAAGCGGATGCCGGCATTGACGAAGAACGAGATGCGGCCCACCACCTGCGGGAAGTCCGCCTCGGGCACCTGGCCGCGCGCCCGCACCGCGTCGAGCACGGCGATGGCGTTGGCCAGCGCGAAGGCCAGCTCCTGCACCGGCGTCGCGCCCGCTTCCTGCAGGTGATAGCTGCAGACGTTCATCGGGTTCCACTTGGGAACCTCGCGATAGGTGAAGCCGATCGTGTCGGCCGTCAGCCTGCAGCGACGGCTCGGGCGGGAAGATGTAGGTGCCGCGCGAGAGATATTCCTTGATGATGTCGTTCTGCGTCGTGCCCTGCAGCTTGCTCGCGCCGACGCCCTGCGCTTCGCCGGCGGCGATATAGAGCGACAGCAGCCACGCCGCGGGCGCGTTGATGGTCATCGACGTGTTCATCGCGGTCGAGCGGGATGCCGTCGAACAGCGTGCGCATGTCGCCGAGATGGCTGATCGGCACGCCGACCTTGCCGACCTCGCCCTTGGCCAGCGCGATGGTCGGAGTCGTAGCCGGTCTGGGTCGGCAGATCGAAGGCGACGCGACAGGCCGGTCTGACCGCGCGCCAGGTTGGTGCGGTAGAGCTCGTTCGACTTGGCCGCGGTCGAATGTCCGGCATAGGTGCGGATCAGCCAGGGCTTGTCGCGGTTGGGAACGGTCATGGTGGCGGTCTGCGGCTCGGTTGACGTAGACTGCGTACATCAATCTATGTTGCATTGCAGCATGAAATATTCCGCGATGCAATCAAGCGAAAACAGCCTGTGAGCGATACGACCTCCCTGGGGCCAGCGAACCGTCCAGCCGACCAGCCCGGCTGCCGCGCCGGCCGCGCCGGACCTGACGCCGAGCCGGCCGCGTCTATGACGGCAGGCTGGGCGAGCTCTACGCCATCTACCTGCGCCATCTCGTGCTGATGCTGCTGACGCTGGGCTGGTCGCGCTTCTGGGGCCGCACGCGGATCCGCGCGCTATCTGTGGAACCACTTCGCCATCCTGGGCGACCGCTTCGAGTATCGCGGCCGCGGCCGCGAGCTCCTGATCGGCTTCCTGCTGGCGCTGCTGATGCTGGCGACGTGGGGCGGCCTGATGTGGCTGGTCTGGATCTACGTCTTCCACGAAAGGCCGTTCGCGAGCTTCGGCCTGTTCGACATCTTCTCGCTGTCGGTGGTGCTGATCGGCTTTCCGCTCGCCTATGTCGGCCACTACGCCGGGCTGCGCTACAGGCTGTCGCGCACGCGCTGGCGCGGCATCCGCTGCGCCATGGCGGGCTCGGCCTGGCGCTACGGCGCGACGGCGACGTTCCTCACCTTCGCCAACGCCATGACCGGCCAGCTGCTGACGCCGGTCGTGTCGGTCAACCTCGCGCGCCCGCGCATCTCCAACGTGCGCTTCGGCACCTTGCCGTTCGTCTTCGCCGGCAGCGCCGGCGACATCTACGGCCGCTATCTCGGCTACTACTTCCTGAACATCATGGCCTGGCTGGTGGCGGCCGCCATCGCCTTCGGCCGCGATCGGCGGCACCATCGGCGGTCTCGGCATCTCGTGCGACGACATCCCGAAGCTGTTCTCGCAGCCCAGCCTGCGCACCGTCCTGATCGATCGCCGGCGCGGCGCTCGGCGCCTACGTCGTGTTCAGCCTGCTGATCCTGCCGCTGCGCTGCTGGTGGCAGGCCTATCTGTTCCGCTATCTGGTCTCGCGCACGCGCGCGCCGGCAACGTGCTGTTCGCCACCGCGATCTCGACGCGGCAGATGTGGGGCTTCCTGGTGCTGAACTACCTGATCGTCGTGCTGACCCTGGGCCTCGGCTGGCCGTGGGTCGCTGCACCGCACGCCTGAGGCTGATCGCGGCCGAGCTCTGGCTCTACGGCGCGCCCGACGGCGCCGCCATCCGCCAGCCGCCCGACCGCGGCCCGCGCTTCGGCGAGGGCCTGCTCGACATGTTCGACGTGAGCGGGATCTGACGATGGCGTCTGTCCATCGCGGCCCGCTATTACGACGGCGAGACCGCCCTGGTGCACGACGTCAGCGTGCGGCCGACCACCGGCTGAGCTGGTCGATCTTCCGTCTCGCCGACGCCGGCATCGTCGCGCGCGCTGGCCGATCGGCGAGCTCGGCCGTGCTGGGCGACATCGCAGCACGAGGCCGTGCCGCCGATCGTGCGCCAGGGCGGCGAGGCGCGCCTGCTGGTCGACGATCCCGAGCTGCGCCGCCAGCTCGCCGCGCTGATCCCGCAGCTCGCGCCGCTGGCCGCGCCGCCGCCGGCCGCCGGACGCAGCGTCGCAGCGCTTCGGCGCCACGCTGGTGGCTCTGGTCGGCGCTGTTCTGGTTCGCCGTCGACTACGGCAGCGAGTACGCCGCGCCGCTGCTGCCGTATCGGCCTGCAGGCCAAGCTCGGCGAGAGCGTCTACGAGGAGCTGACGGCCGACAAGGACGCAGTGCCACGGCGAGGCGGGCCTGGCCGCGCATCAACGGCCTCGCCAATCGCCTGGCCCGCGCCGCGGACTATCCGCACCGAGATCACGGTGCATCGTCATCGAGGGCGGGCCGGTCAACGCCTTCACCCTGCCGGGCGGCATCCTGGTGATCTATTCCGACCTGATCGACCAGGCGCAAGGACAGCTCGCAGGTGGCGGGCGTGCTGGCGCACGAGATCGGCCATGCCGTGCACTACCATCCGATGAAGGGCGTGGTCGCGCCAGTACGGCGTCGACCTGCTGGTGAAGCTGGTGAGCGGCGGCTACTCCGATCTCCTGAGCACGCTGGCCTCCGGCGGCAACCTCCTGCTGGCGCTGCGCAACGGCCGCACCTTCGAGCGCGATGCCGATGCCACCGGCGTGGCGCTGCTGGAGAAGCTCGACTTGCGCGCCGACGGCATCGCCGAGCTTCTTCGAGCAGATGATGGAGAAGGAGCCCAAGGACCTGGCGGCCGCCGCCGGCATCTGGTCGAGCCATCCGCCGACCGCCGAGCGCATCGCCGCCACCAAGCGGCCGGCCACCGGCACGGCCTGCCTTCAGCGACGCCGGAGTGGAAGGCGCTGCGCAATGTCTGCAAGTGAGCGGACCGTCATCCTCGCGACCGCCGCCGACCAGCCCGACATCACCGCCTCCGACAGGCTCTACGCCGACGCGCTGGAGCGGCGTGGCTATCGCGTCGTCGGCGCGCCATGGGACGGGCCGCGCGCGGCGTTCGACGGCGCCGCGGCGGTGGTGATCCGCTCGACCTGGGGCTACTACCGCGCCGCCGACGCCTTCCGCGACTGGACGGAGGCCATGGCCGCCGCGACGCGCCTTTTCAATCCGATCGCGCCTGGTGCGCTGGAACCTGCGCAAGGACTATGTCGGCAAGCTCGCCGCGGCCGGCGTGCGCGTGCCGCAAACGCACTTCGTCGCCTGCGAAGCCGCAGGCGATCGACAAGGTGTTCGCCGAAACCGGCTGGGACCGCGCCGTGGTGAAACCGGCGACGGGCGCGAGCGGCTACTCGGTCGAACTGGTAGACGCGCGAGTCGGTGGCGTCGGTCGGTCGCCGAGCTCGCGGCCGAGGCGCGCGCCGGGCGTGCTGGTGCAGGAATTCCTGCCCGAGATCGCCGAGGGTGAGCTGTCGCTGGTCTATTTCGACGGCGTCTTCAGCCACGCCGTGCGCAAGCGCCCGCCGCGCGGCGAGTTCCGGGTCAACTCGCGCTTCGGCGCCACGCGCAACGCCGAGACGCCGTCGCACGGCGTGACGGAGCAGGGGGCGACGGCGCTGCGCGCGCTGCCCGAGCTGCCGCTCTATGCCCGGGTCGACGGCGTGGTGCGCGACGGCGCAGCTGATCGTGATCGAGGTCGAGGTGCTCGAGCTGGCGCTCGCCGGCGGTTGGAGCCTGGCTTCTGCATCATCTCGCACTCACCTCGCCGCGCGACGGCCGAGCGCGCCGGTAATCAGGCGGGTGTTCGGCGGTGCCATGGGCCTGCTGCTGGCGCTGGCGCCGTTCCTTTATCTCCTGGCGCGCCGCAACGACCGGGCGGCGGACGCCCGCAAAAGCCTTCCCCCAACGGTAGCGAGCAGACCCGTCACGGGAGACTCACCATCTCGCCGCCCCCTCCGGCGCTGGACGGCGCACCGCCTATCGCCCTTGAGCCGCTGTCCGCCCTTCCTGAAGTCCTTCAGGATCTCCGGCCGGAAGGCCAGGCCATGGCCCGGCCGCTCGGGCGGGCACATCGTGCCGTCCTTCGAGCGGCAGCACCGGCTCGATCCAGAGGTCGTCGTTCCAGTCCATGTATTCGAGATAGCTGGCGTTGGGGATCGAGGCCAGCACGATGGACCATCGTCTCGTGGAAGAGTGTGGGCGCGATGCGGATGCCCCACGGCTCGGCGGCGGCCGCGATCTTGCGCAGCTCGGTATAGCCGCCGCGCATCGGGTCGGGCTGCAGGATGGGCACGCGACGGCGTCTCGAAGAACGGCCGCAGGTCGTTGCGCGTGAAATGGCTCTCGCCGCCCACGATGCGCGTCTTCAGCGCGGCGGCGATGCGGCGGTAGCCGGCGAAGTCCTCGGCGACCACCGGCTCCTCCAGCCAATAGGGATCGAACTCGTCGATGCGATGGCCGGCCTGGATGGCGGTGTCGGCGTCCCAGCCCATGTTGACGTCGATCATGATCTCGATGCCGCCGCCCATCGCCTCGCGCATCGCCTTCACGTTCTCGCACGTCCTCGCGCCACGGCCGGATGTGCGCCACCTGCATCTTGATGGCCTTGAGGCCCTGCGCGGTGAACTCCTTGGCGCGCGGCGATCATGCCGTCGCGGCCGAGGCCGCGGAAGCAGCCCGAGCCGTAGGCGGGGACCTCGGTGCGCGCAGCGCCCCACAGTCTGAAACAGCGGCAGGCCGGCGCGCTTGCCGACGATGTCCCACAGCGCCATGTCGACGGCGCTCTGGGCGAACACCGTGACGCCCATGCGGCCCGAGCCAGAAGTTGCTCTCGTAGAGCGTCTGCCAGATCGCCTCGATCTCGGTGGCGTCGCGGCCGATCACGTGCGGCGCGATCAGCTCCTTCATGCAGGCGTCGAGCGTGTGCAGCCCGCCGCGCAGCGGCATCAGGTAGCTCATGCCGACAAGGCCGCCCTGGGTCTCGATCTCGAGCACGTAGATGTCGCGCAGCGGCGCGGAGAGGATGCCGGCGGCCGGCGGCGTGCCGCGCCACGGCACCTGCAGCAGGGTCGTGCGCAGCTCGACGATGGTGGTGGGCGTGGTCATAAGGCGTATCTCCCGCGTCTTTCGCCCAACTATGATGCGCGCCGTCATGACCTCAGTCCAACCGCATCTATCTCTTCGACACCACCCTGCGAGACGGCGCGCAGACCCAGGGCGTGGATTTCACCGTGGCCGACAAGGCCGCGATCGCGCGCGAGCTCGACCTGCTGGGCATCGACTACATCGAGGGCGGCTGGCCCGGCGCCAATCCGACCGACGACCGCTTCTTCGCCGATCCGCCGGAGTTCACAGAACGCCAAGTTCGTCGCCTTCGGCATGACGCGGCGCGCCGGCCGCAGCGCCGCCAACGATCCGGGCCTGGCCGCCATCCTGCAGACCAAGGCGCGCAACGTCTGCATGGTCGGCAAGACCTGGGACTTCCATGTCGACGTGGCGCTCGAAGTCGACCGCGACCGAATACCTCGAGATGATCGCGCGACTCGCTCGCCTATGCGAAGACGCGCGATGGACGAGGTGATGTTCGACGCCGAGCATTTCTTCGACGGCTACAAGGCCAATCCCGACTACGCCATGGCCTGCCTGCAGCCGCGGCCGAGCAGGCCGGCGCGCGCTGGCTGGTGCTGTGCGACACCAACGGCGGCACCCTGCCGCACGAGATCGAGCGCATCGTCGGCGAGGTGGTGCAGAAGATCCCGGGCGACCGGCTCGGCATCCACACCCACAACGACACCGAGAACGCCGTCGCCAACACGCTGGCCGCCGTGCGCGCCGGCGTGCGCCAGGTGCAGGGCACGATCAACGGGCTGGGCGAGCGCTGCGGCAACGCCAACATGATCGCGCTCATTCCCAACCTCGTGCTCAAGATGGGCTTCGACACCGGGCTGAAGCGACGGCGCGCTGCAGCGGCTGACGCATCTGTCGCGCCTGCTCGACGATCGGCTGAACGTCGTGCCCAACCGCAGCGCCGCCTATGTCGGCACGCGCGCCTTCGCCCACAAGGGCGGGCTGCATCGTCTCGGCGGTCGAGAAGGATCCGCAGGACCTACGAGCATGTCGACCCCGAGCTCGTCGGCAACCAGCGCATCATCGTGGTCAGCGACCAGGCCGGCCGCTCCAACATCATGGCGCGCTTCCGCCAGATCGGCCTCGAGGTCGATCCCGAGGATCCCGGGCGTCGCGCGCCTGCTGGAGATCGTCAAGGAGCGCGAGGCCGAGGGCTATGCCTATGACGGCGCCGACGCCTCGTTCGAACTTGCTGGCGCGGCACGAGCTGCACACCGTGCCCGACTACTTCGCCCTGCAGAGCTTTCGCGTGCTGGCCGAGCGGCGCGTCAATGCGCGCGGCCAGCTGATCGCGCTGTCGGAGGCCACGGTGAAGCTCGACGTCGCCGGCCGGCGGGCGATGGAGGTGGGCGAGGGCAACGGCCCGGTGAACGCCCTCGATGCTGCGCTGCGAAAGGCGCTGATCCCGGTCTATCCCGAGCTCGCGGACATGCGGCTGGTCGACTTCAAGGTGCGCATCCTCGACTCCGGCCGGCGGCACCGCCGCGACCACCCGGGTCATGATCGAGAGCGCCGATGCGACGGGCAGGCGCTGGTCGACCATCGGCGTGTCGCCCAACATCGTCGATGCCTCCTACAACGCGCTCGTACGACGCCATCACCTACAAGCTGTTCCGCGACGGAGCGCCGAAGCCGGCGAGCCAGCCGGCGGCTGAGCTAGCATGCTATGCCGCCTGCCTAGTTGACGGTCGAGGGCGCTCGGCAGACCATATATAGCGTGGACGGAGAGCATCTGACCCGTCGACGAGACGAGCCGCCGATTGCGGTGGCCTGCATCGCGTCGCCCGCGGTGGGCGGGCGCGTGCGTCGCGCGCGCCATCATGTGGTCGCTGCCGCTGGTCGCAATCGCCGTCGCCCTGTTCGTCTGGCTGAGCGCCGGCCGCTTCATCGGCACCGACAATGCCTATGTGAAGGGCGACCGCGCGTCTAGATCGCCACCGAGATCAGCGGCCCCATCGTCGAGGTGGCCGGTGCGCGAGAACCAGAGCGTGTCGCGCGGCCAGCTCCTGTTCCGGCTCGACGACCAGCCCTACCGCACTGGCGCTCGGCCAAGATCGATGCCGAGATCGAGATCCAGCGCGCCGAGATCCGCGGCCTGCGCGCCCAGTGGCGCACCAAGCGCGAGGACATCAAGGCGGCGCACAGCCAGCAGATCTACGCCCAGGCCGACTACGACCGCCAGAACGACCTCGCCGATACGCAAGTTCGCGCTCGGCGGCAGAAGCTGGAGGAGGCGCGCATGGGCCTCGACGTGGCGCGCCAGCGCATCGCCGCGGCGAGGAGGACCTGCAGCGCATCGAGGCGGCGCTGGCCGGCGATCCCAAGATCAAGGCCGACGACCATCCCAAGGTGAAGCAGATGCTGGCCGCGCGCGACGAGGCCCTGCTACAACCTGCGCCGCACCACCATCGAGGCGCCGCTCGACGGCATCGTCTCCAAGCGTGCTGGTGCCGGGCAGCTACGCCGTCACGGGCGTGCCGTCGATCGCCGTGGTTGCCGACAGCGACCTGTGGATCGAGGCCAACTTCAAGGAGACCGAGCTCACGCGCGTGCGCGTCGGCCAGCCGGTCACCATCACCGTCGACACCTATCCCGACATGCAATGCACCGGCACGGTGACGTCAGCATCGCCCAGTCGACCGGCGCGGAGTTCGCCGTGCTGCCGCCGCAGAACGCCACCGGCAACTGGGTCAAGGTGGTGCAGCGCATCCCGGTGCGCACCTCCGTCATCTGCAGCGAAGGCGATCCGCCGCTGCGCGTCGGCATGAGCGCGACCATCGAGATCGACACCGGCCATCAGCCGCTCGTTCGGCGAGCCTGCTGACGGAGCTTCGGCCTGTGATCGTCGTCGCGGGCATGATGGCCTGATGGATCGCCGACGCGCTGTCGCCGCCGTCGCTGGCATCACCGTCGTGGTGATGATGGCCACGATCATGCAGGCGCTCGACGGCACCATCGCCAACGTGGCGCTGCCCAGCATCCAGGGCATCGCTGTCGGCGACCCAGGAGCAGGTCGCCTGGGTGATCACCTCCTATATCGTCGCTCGGCGGCCATCGCGACGCCGCTCGCCGGCTTCTGCGCCGCGCGCTTCGGCGCTGCGGCGCATCCTGGTGACCTGCGGTGATCGGCTTCACCATCGCCTCCATGCTGTGCGGCGCCGCCCAGACGCTGCCGCAGCTCGTGGCCGTTCCGCACCCTGCAGGGCGTCTTCGGCGCCGCGCTGGTGCCGCTCAGCCAGGCGCTGATGATGGACGCCTATCCGCGCGAGGAGCAGGGCAAGGCGATGGCGATGTGGGGCGTCGGCACGATGCTCGGGCCCGATCACCGGCCCGACGCTCGGCGGCTGGCTGACCGACGAATACACCTGGCGCTGGGTGTTCTACATCAACCTGCCGGTCGGCATCCTGTGCGCGGTCGGGCTGATGATCCTGATCAAGAACAAGGCGAGCGACACGCCGCGGCCGTTCGACCTCCTGGGCTTCGCGCTGCTGGCGATCGCCATCGGCACATTCCAGCTCATGCTCGACCGCGGCGAGCAGATCGACTGGTTCGGCTCCAGCGAGATCATCATCGAAGCGGCGGTGGCCGGCATCGCCGCCGCCATGTTCGTGATCCACATGCTGATCGAGCGACCATCCGTTCCTGCCGCGCGACCTGTTCCGCGACCGCAACCTGATGCTCGGGCATCATCTTCACCGCCATCACCGGCCTGCTGATGATCGTGACCGCGACCTTGTTGCCGCCCTTCCTGCAGCAGCTGAAGGGCTATCCGGTCTTCACCACGGGCGTCGTCATGGCGCCGCGCGGCATCGGCACGATGATTTCGATGTTGCGTGGTGTCGCGCCTGATCGGCAAGGTCGACGCGCGCATGGCTGATCGCGATCGGGCTCAGCCTGTGCGGCATCTCGCTGTACGACATGACGCAGTTCTCGATCGACGTCAGCGAAGAGCGCGTGATCTGGAACGGCTTCATGCAGGGCATAGGGCTCGGCCTGGTGTTCCCGCCGCTCACCACGCTGGCCTTCGCCACCGTCCCGCCCGCATCCGCACCGAGGGTGCGGCGATCAACGCCCTGATGCGCAATCTCGGGCGCCTCGATCGGCATGGCGGTGCTGGTGGCGCTGCTCGACCGCAACACCCAGATCAACCGCTCCGTGCTCGCCGAGCACCTGACGCCGTTCAGTCCGCTGTGGCGGTTCGGCACCACGCCGATCGAGAACGGCATACCGGTCGACCGCGCCAGGATCGTCACGCACATGACGCCGTTCGGCGGCGGCTGGCCGTACGGCTCGGTGCCGGTCGACGACCCTCGAAGCTGATCGGAATGTGGAGCGAGGAACTCAACCGCCAGGCGTCGATGATCGCCTACCTCAACGATTTCCGCGTGCTCGCGGTCGCGGCGGTGGTCTTCATCCCGCTGCTCTTCTTCATGCGCCGCCAGGCGCAGTATGCGCGGCCGTCGCGCCGCTGACACCGGAGCGCACGTGGCCGCCAGTCGGGCGCCGAGCCGGCGACGCTGATATAAGGCGGCATGGGACGAGCCTCGAAGGGTCGGGCGACGGCGACGGCTGCGCCGGTCGTCATCCTGGTGCGCCCGCAGCTCGGCGAGAATATCGGCATGGCGGCGCGCGCCATGCTGAATTGCGGCCTGTCGAGCCTGCGCCTGGTGAGCCCGCGCGACGGCTGGCCCAATCCCAAGGCGCCAGCGCGCCGCGTCGGGCGCCGACGTCGTGCTGGAGAAGGCCAGGCTGTTCGACGTCGGTCGGCCGAGGCGGTGGCCGACCTCGAGCGCGTGGTGGCGACCACCGCGCGCAACCGCGAGCTCACCCAGCGCATCGCTGACGCCGCGCCGCGCGGCCGGCGAGATGCGCGGCTGGATCGGCGAGGGCGAGACGGTCGGCATCCTGTTCGGGCCGGAGCGCACCGGCCTCACCAACGACGACATGGTGCATGCCGACACCGCGCTCTCGATCCCGCTCAACCCGCAATTCTCCTCGCTCAACATCGCCCAGGCGGTCCTGCTGGTGGCCTATGAATGGGCGGCGGCGGGCGAGGCACGCCGGCCGAGCGCATGTCCGAGCACGCGACGCGGCCGGCGACCAAGGACGAGCTGCTGAACCTCTTCGCCCATCTCGAGCGCGCGCTCGACCAGTCGGGCTTCCTGCGCAACAAGGCGATGCGGCCGGCCATGGTGCACAATCTGCGCGCCTTCCTGCAGCGCGCGGCGATGACCGAGCAGGAGGTGCGCACCTTCCACGGCGTCATCAAGTATCTGGCCAAGCACAAGCACAGCGAGGAGTGAGCATGTCCACCACCGCCAAGATCTCCTGGGTCGACGGCGCCCTGTTCGTCGCCGAAGGCGGCAGCGGCCACACCATCACCATGGACGGCGCGCCCGACGTCGGCGGCCGCAACCTCGCCTCGCGGCCGATGGAGGTCGTGCTGATGGGCATGGGCGGCTGCACCGCGATCGACGTGGTGTCGATGCTGAAGAAGCAGCGCCAGGATATCGAGGGCGTCGAGGTCTCGCTGGTCGCCGAGCGGGCCGACGACCATCCCAAGGTCTTCACCTCGGTGAAGCTCGTCTACACGGTGCGCGGCCGCAAACTGAACAGGGCGCTGATCGAGCGGGCGGTCAGCCTGTCGGACGAGAAATACTGCTCGGCCACGGCCATGATCCGAAAATCGGCCGACGTCAGCCACGAGGTCGTGCTGGTCGAGGTCTAAGCTCGTTGATTTGCAAGCAACGAACGCCTGCTTGACTGAGCCGCGTTCGACCAGTATGTTCCGCCCTTCTCCGGAGAACGTGGTTGCGGGCCTTTCAGGCCCTCATCCCGCCCCGACAAGCCCGCTGTAACCAGCGGGTCGTCGGACCAAGGCCTATCCGGACAACAGCGTCATGCATGACGCATAACGATGGAGCATCCGCGTGAGCAAACGCGCGCAAGTCGAAGTACAAGATCGACCGCCGCCTCAGGGTCAACCTGTGGGGCCGTCCCAAGAGCCCGATCAACAAGCGCGAATACGGTCCCGGCCAGCACGGCCAGGGCCGCCAGAAGCCGACCGACTACCGCCTGCAGCTGATGGCCAAGCAGCGGCTCAAGGGCTACTACGGCTCGGTCTCGGAGCGCCAGCTGCGCCGCTATTATCTCGAGGCGGTGCGCCGCAAGGGCGACACCGGCGAGAACCTGGTCGAGCTGCTGGAGCGCCGGCTGGACGCCGTCATCTACCGCATGAAATTCGCCATCACCGTGTTCGCCAGCCGCCAGCTGGTGAGCCACGGTCACGTCAAGGTGAACGGCAAGCCGGGTCAACATCGCTTCGTACCTGGTGAAGGACAACGACGTGATCGAGCTCACGTCCAAGGCCAAGGAGATGGCCGCGGGTGCTGGAAGCCACCCAGACCGCCGAGCGCGACGTGCCGGAATACGTCACCGCCGACCACAAGGACATGAAGGGCACCTACGTGCGCGGGCCCAAGCTCGCCGACGTGCCCTATCCGGTCCAGATGGAGCCGTCGCTGGTCGTCGAGTACTACAGCCGCTGACAGACGCAGCTGCGCCAGATATTGCAGTCGAAAACCCGCCCTCTTGTGGCGGGTTTTTTGCATATGAATCTGCGCGATATAGGCCGGTTCCGACTGTCCGGCGGCGCAGGCTAGGCCTATAATTCTGCCCGGGGCTGGGGTACTGGAGAGTCCGGGATGCGGATGGTCCGGTGTGGCGGTCTTCGCGGTGATCGCGGTTGCGGTCTGCGGGGCGGCCTATGTTTATCGTGATCGAGGTCGCGCAGCAAGCTGGGCTTGAGTGCGCCGGCAAGCGCCGCCGAGAAGCGGCTCGGCCAGCCCGGCCGCCATCGCCCAGCCGCAGGGCCGGCGCGGGCGCGCCAATCCCGGCGGCGCTGGTGCCGGTCGTCGTCACCACGGTCGCGCCGAAGGCCGATGCCGATCGTCGTCGAGGCCGTCGGCACGGTGCAGGCGATCGCCTCCGATCCAGATCAAGCCGCGCCTCGACAGCCAGATCATGAAGGTCAACGTCGAGGAAGGCGCGCTGGTCAAGGAAGGCGACCTGCTGTTCGAGCTCGACAGCGCGCACGCTGCAAGGCCCAGCTCGCGCAGATCGAAGCGCAGATCCGCAAGGACCAGGCGCAGATCGATGCAGGCCAAGCGCGACACCATCGCGCGCCGACGACCTGCTGACCAAGGGCGCCGGCACGGTCGTCGCGCGCGACACCAATTCCACGACGCTGAAGGCTGCTCGAGGCGCAGCTCGAGTCCGACGAGGCCGATGCGCCAGAACGTGCTGACCCAGCTCAGCTTCACCGAGATCCGCGCGCCGGTGTCGGGCCGCATCGGCTCGATCCACGAGCAAGGCCGGCACCGTCGTGCGCATCGCCGACAACACCGCGACCGCGCGTGCTCGCCACCATCAACCAGGTCGATCCGATCTTCGTGCAGCTTCGCCATGCCGCAGGTCTATCCTGCCCGATCTGCGCGCCGCGATGGCCAAGGGCGACGGTCAAGGTCAACGCCATCATCGACGAGAACCGCGCAAGCAGTCGGGCGCGATGGCCTTCATCGAGAACACCGTCGATCCCAACACCGGCACGGTGACCGCCAAGGCGCGCATCGCCAACGCCAACGAGGGCCTGTGGCCCGGGCCAGTTCGTCAAGGTCGAGGTCATTCTCGGCATCGAGCCGACGGCGCCTCTCGGTGCCGGCCGCCGGCCGTCCAGCTCGGCCCGCAGGGCGCCTACGTGTTCGTCGTCAAGGACGGCAGTCGCCGAAGTCCGCCCGATCGTCATCAAGCGCACGCAGAGCGGCGAGTCGGTGATCGGCAGCGGCCTGGAGGGCGGCGAGTCAGGTCGTGATCGACGGCCAGCTGCGGCTGGTCAACGGCGCCGCCGTCGCCGTCGGCCGGCCGGCCCAGCGCCAGCGACGAGCCGCCGCAAGCCCGCGCCGCCGCGCGGCTAGACGCGGCTACGGAGGACCGCGACATGCTTTCAGCGCTCTGCATCCGCCGCCCGGTGATGACCATCCTGGTGATGGCGTCGTTCGTCATCGCCGGCATCTTCGGCTACAAGCAGCTTCCCGTCGCCGCCGTGCCGCGCGTCGACTTCCCGACCATCCAGGTCACGGCGCAGCTGCCCGGCGCCAGCCCCGAGACGATGGCCGCCTCGGTCGCCTCGATCCTCGAGCGGCAGTTCTCGACCATCGCCGGCGTGACGACGATGACCTCGACGTCGTCGCTCGGCAACACCTCGATCGTCCTGCAGTTCGACCTCAACCGCAACATCGACGGCGCCGCGCTCGACGTGCAGTCGGCGATCTCCTCGGCGATGCGCCGCCTGCCGGCCGAGCTGCCGACGCCGCCCAGCTTCCGCAAGGTCAATCCGGCCGACTACCCGATCATGTTCCTGGCGCTGAAGTCCTCGCAGGTGCGCCTGTCGGACGTCGACGCCTTCGCCAACCGCGCCATCCTGCCGCGCATCTCGACCCTGCCGGGCATCGCCCAGGTGCTGATCTTCGGCACGCAGAAATACGCCGTGCGCGTGCGCGCCAACCTCGACCAGCTCGCGGTGCGCGGCCTGACGCTGCAGGAACTGCAGACCGCCATCGTCAACGCCAACTCGAGCAAGCCGGTCGGCGCCATCGCCGATCAGCGGCAGAGCTCGATCCTCGACGCCACCGGCCCGATCAACAAGGCGGCCGACTACATGCCGGTGATCGTGACCTGGCAGAACGGCGCGCCGGTGCGCATCTCCGACGTCGCCACCGCGATCGACAGCGTCGAGAACGACAAGGTCGCGAGCTGGCTCGACGGCACGCGCGCCATCCTGCTCGCGGTCTACCGCCAGCCCGACGCCAACACCGTCGAGGTCGTCGACCGGGTCAAGGCGATGCTGCCGGCGATCCAGGCCGAGCTGCCGAGCGGCGTCGACATCAGCGTCCTCAACGACCGCTCGGTGTCGATCCGCGACGCCATCGAGGACGTCGAGTTCACGCTCATGCCTGGCCGGCGTGCTGGTCGTCATCGCCATCTACTTCTTCCTGCGCAGCTTCCGCGCGACGCTGATTCCGGCCATCGCGCTGCCGATCTCGGTCATCGGCACCTTCGCCGGCATGTATGTCTGCGGCCATTCGATCGACAACATCTCGCTGCTGGCGCTGACGCTGGCCGTGGGCTTCGTGGTCGACGACGCCATCGTCATGCTGGAGAACATCGTCCGCCACATCGAGGCGCGGCGAGAAGCCGATGGAGGCCGCCTTCAAGGGCTCGCAGGAGGTCGGCTTCACCATCGTCTCGATGACGCTGTCGCTGGTCGCGGTGTTCATCCCGGTGCTGTTCATGGGCGGCGTGGTCGGCCGCATGTTCAACGAGTTCGGCCTGGTCATCACGCATGGCCATCCTGATCTCGGGCATCGTGTCGCTGACGCTGACGCCGATGCTGTGCTCGCGGCTGCTGAAGCCGATCGATCATCACGAGAAGCACAACTTCCTGCTGCGCTCCTTCGAATGGAGCTTCAACAAGGCTGACCGAGCGGCTACGCGCTGGGCGCTCAGGCGCGACCGTCGGGATGCCGCGCATCGTGCTCGCGATCACGCTCGGCACCTTCGTGCTGACGGCCATCCTGTTCCAGGCGATCCCCAAGGGCTTCTTCCCGTCGGAGGACATCGGCCAGATCACCGGCTCGACGGTCGGCCCCGACGACGCCTCGTTCGACGCCATGGTGGCGCGCCAGTCGGTGCTGGCCGAGATCATCAAGCGCGATCCCGACGTCGTCTCGGTGCATGTCGACGGTGGGCGGCGGCAACGCCGCCAACACGGTCAACTCGGGCCGCATCTTCGTCACCTTGCGCGGCAAGCCCGAGCGCAAGGACAGCGGCGCTGCAGGTGATCGCCCGCCTGCGCCGCGCGACCGGCGTCGGTGCCCGGCATCAACATCTTCTTCCAGCCGCATCCAGTCGATCAACATCGCCACCACGCAGACGCGCGCCCAGTACCAGTTCGGCATGCGCTCCAGCGACCTCGCGGCGCTGCGCGAGTACGCGCCGCTGATGGAAGAGCGCATGCGGCGCATTCCGATCATCATCGGACGTGAACTCCGACCTGCAGGTGCGCGCCCGCTCGACGGTGATCGACATCGATCGCGACACCGCCTCGCGGCTCGGCCTGTCGGTCGACCAGATCCGCCTGCTGCTCTACTCGGCCTTCGGCACGCGCCAGAGTCTCGACCATCTACGCGCCCGACGACACCTACCAGGTGATCCTCGAGGCCGATCCGAAATACGCCGACACCAACGAGGTGCTGCGCCGCATCCAGGTGCGCACGCCGACCGGCGCGCTGGTGCCGCTCGACACCGTGGCCAAGCGCAACGACAAGCCGACGTCGCTCACCGTCAACCACATCGCCCAGCTTCCGTCGGTCATCATCTCGTTCAACCTGGCGCCCGGCGTGGCGCTCGGCGAGGCGGTGGCAGACGATCCAGGCGGTCGGCGGCGAGGTCGGCCTGCCGGCCACACATCGCCACCAGCTTCGAGGGCAGCGCCCAGGTCTTCCAGCAGGCCGTCGCCAACCAGGGCATGCTGCTGTTCGCCGCCGTGCTGGTGATCTACATCATCCTCGGCATCCTCTACGAGAACTTCATCCATCCGCTCACCATCCTGTCCGGGCCTGCCGTCGGCCGGCATCGGCGCGCTGATCACGCTGATGCTGTTCGGCATGGATCTGCAGCGTCATCGCCATGATCGGCGTCGTCATGCTGATCGGCATCGTCAAGAAGAACGCCATCATGATGGTCGACTTCGCGATCGAGCGGCGCGCGCCAGGGCGCGCCGGCCGAGGTGGCGATCGTCGAGGCGGCCCTGCTGCGCTTCCGTCCGATCATGATGACCACGACCTGCGCGCTGCTCGGCTCGCTGCCGATCGCGATCGGCGCCGGCGCCGGCGCCGAGCTGCGCCAGCCGCTCGGCGTCACCGTGGTCGGCGGCCTGCTGGTGTCGCAGCTGCTGACGCTGTTCATCACGCCGGTCGTCTACATCTGGTTCGACAGGCTGACCGGGCATGAAGTTCGGCCCGAGCTGGCGCCAAGCGCTGGCGACCTGCAAGGCCGCGACACCGGCCGACGCCCGCCGAGATAGCGTCCGCCACGACTGAGCCATGACCGACGATATCGGCGCCTTCGTGCCGGGCCCGCGCGTGCGCATCGAGGGCCGCGCCGGCGGGCCGCTCGCCGGCCTCACCTTCGCCGCCAAGGACCTGTTCGACGTCGCCGGCGTGCCGACCGGCGGCGGCAACCACGACTGGCCGACCGGCCGGCCGGTGCCCGACCCGGCATGCCTGGGCGGTGCAGACCCTGCTCGATGCCGGCGCCACGCTGATCGGCAAGACCATCACCGACGAGGTCTCGCTCGGCATCCTGGGCGAGAACGCCTTCGACGGCACGCCGGTCAACGCCGCGCGCGCCCGGCCGGGTGCCGGGCGGCTCGTCGTCGGGCTCGGCCGCCGCCGTCGCCGCCGGCCTGTGCGACACCGCGCTCGGCACCGACACCGGCGGCTCGGTGCGCGTGCCGGCGAGCTTCTGCGGCCTCTACGGCATCCGGCCGACGCACGGCCGCATCGACGTCACCGGCATGCTGCCGCAGGCGCCGACCTCCGACACGACCGGCTGGTTCGCGCGCGACGCCGCGACCTTCGCCAGGGTCTCCGGCGGTCATGCTGGGCGAGGCGATCCCGCGCGCGCTGCCGACCCGCCTGATCGTCGCGGTCGACGCCTTCGGCTTCGCCGATGCCGACGTCGCCGCGGCGCTGCAGCCGATGGTGGAGCGGCTCGCCGGCCTGATCGGCGACAGCCGCGAGGAGGTCGATGGCGCCGCCAGGGCCTGTCGGTCTGGGCGCGCGCGCAGCGCACCCTGCAGCCGCACGAGGCCTGGCACGACCTTCGAGGACTGGCTCGACGAGCGCAATCCGCGCTTCGCCTTCTCGGTCGCCCGCAGCCTGGTGACTGGGCTCGATGATCCCCGAGAGCGAGCGCGGCTGGGCCAACGCTGATGCGCCAGGAGGCGCGCGGCCGCATGGCGCTACCTGCTGCCGGCCCGGCACCATCCTCTGCCTGCCGACGACGCCGTTCCCGGCGCCGCTTGCGCGGCCAGACGCTGTCGGTGCTCGATCCGCTGCGCGACCGCATCACCTGCCTCTGCGCGCAGGGCGGACTGGCCGGCCATCCGCAGGTCAGCCTCCCGGGCGCCACGGTTGACGGCCTGCCGGTCGGCCTGTCCATCATCGGCCCGCGGGGCAGCGATGCCACCCTGGTGGCCGTGGCGCGACGCCCTCGAGGGCGAGAACGTGACGGATCTGACGCCGAACATTCCCGGAAGTCGTCGACGAGGTGAGCGGCGCTGTTCGAGCGCTACGAGCAGGCGCTGATCGACAAGAACGTCGAGGTGCTCGACGCCACCTTCTGGCACAGCCCGCACACCATCCGCCTACGCCATGCACGAGCACGGCTACGGCTTCGACCGCATCCACGCCCATCGCGTGGCGCGGCCGCCCGGCCCCGGCATCAGGAAAAGCGCCTGCGGCTCGAGATCGTGACGCTGGGGCGCGACATCGCCACCGTGAACCTCGAGTCTACAAGGTGCGCGGCCAGGGACCTGGTCGGCCGGCAGATGCAGACCTGGGTGCGCTTTCCCGACGTCGGCTGGAAGGTGATCGCCGCCCACGTCTCGACGATGGACGAACAAACCGTACCCTAGATCGAGTGAGGAAACCATGACCACGCCCGCGACGCCCAAGCTCGGGCAACGTGATCGACGTCGATCCTCGCCTGGGTCGCCAAGGTGACGGAGGAGGCGCTCGAGCCCGCGCTGCCGATCGTCGATCCGCACCATCATCTCTGGCAGCGCGCCGGCAACGACTACATGTTCCACGACCTGCTGGCCGACACCCGGACCGGCCACAACATCGTCGGCACGGTGTTCGTCGACTGCCATTCGATGTACCGCAAGGACGGCCCGGCCGAGCTGCGCTGCGTCGGCGAGACCGAGTTCGCCAACGGCGTGGCGGCGATGAGCGCCAGCGGCCTCTACGGCAACCTGCGCGCCTGCGCCGGCATCGTGAGCCATGTCGACCTGCGCCTGGGCGCCAAGGCGGGCGCGGTGTTCGACGCCCAGATC